>Ga0207659_10001843_pt1 | contig 12567 bp, 6 predicted proteins | sample KBSM43metaG_FD_184330 | JGI IMG/M metagenome (GOLD analysis project Ga0207659, IMG submission 184330) | Miscanthus rhizosphere microbial communities from Kellogg Biological Station, Michigan, USA - KBS M4-3 metaG (SPAdes) (version 2) | ecosystem: Host-associated > Plants > Roots > Rhizosphere >...
GGCATTTGAATATCCATCAGAATGAGATCCGGCAGGACCTGTCGGATCCGGGAAATGGCATCATGCCCATCCGCAGCCTCGTCTATTTCGTATTCGGGCTCCCGCTCTAAGGCAAACCTCACGAGCTCTCGGCTGCTTGGGTTATCATCTACGACCAGTATACGTTTCACACCAAATATTGAGCCCAGGCCAGGCATCTGATTACCTCGGTCCCGGCCGGTCCGATTATGATCCTGAGCACGCGAAATGCCAATGTCAGGCGGTGAGAGTTGCCCTTTGGTTCCATAACTGCACAGCACTCGGCGGTGAAAAGTTTTCGACTAACGACCGCCGCCAAGTGGGGAGGCGCCTTAGCCATCGCCGTCCTTGCCGTTGGATTTCGTTTGTGGCTGCAACCCATCCTCAAATTGGAATTTCATTACGGAGCACTTCTGGCGGCCGTTGTTCTTGCAGCCGCAGCTTTTGGTTTGTGGCCGGCGATAGCCGTTATCGTACTGGGGGGCCTTGGACTCGATCTGGCCGTCCGAGGCCACGTGTTTCCGACGAACAGCGATGAAGTGGCGGGCCTTCTGCTTTTTATCGGCGAAGGTCTTATTGTCATTCTCGTTGTTGAAACGGAGCGCCGAATTCAGCAACGACTGCGTCGGAGTGAGACTCGTGCCAATGAGTTGCTCGCAGCATATGAGCAGGAACTCGGCGAGCGCAAGCGCATCAGCAGCGCGGAACGACGACATGCCCTCTGGCTTGAAGTGATTCTTTCCAGCATTGGAGATGGATTGCTCGTGACCGACGAACTCGGCGCCGTCACCTATATCAACGCTGCCGCCGAGAAAATTCTTCGCGTTCCCGCAGCGAAGGCGCGGGGGCAGGGGATCGACGAACTGCTTCGACTCGAGGACGAGACGACGGGAGAGGCGCTCCCATCCGCCATCTATGCTGCCCTCGATCTTCCTTCCCGCCCCAATCCTGAACGGACGGCGCTCGTAACCCCGACCGGAGACAAGATACCCGTGATCGTCAGTTCAGCGATCATGCGCGAGGATTCTGCCGGCAGTATCGGCGCTGTCTTTCTGATTCATGACATCACGAATATTCGAGAGATCGAAGCGCGCGGCGCCGATAGTGAACAGCGGTTCAGCGCGCTCGCCGATGCGGTCCCGGCTCTTATCTGGATGGCGGGAGTGGATGGCAACTGGGAATACTTCAATGCAGCCTGGCTGGAATTGACGGGTCTCTCCACCGACGAGATACGCGGCCACGGCTGGATGAAAGGGATTCATGCCGACGATCTCGCACGCTGCAAAGGCGTGTACGAAGCTTCCATCAGGGAGCGAACAGCCTTCGTGGTGGAGCACCGGCTTCTAGACAGCAGCAGCAAATACCGCTGGGTTGTTAATCGTGGGATGCCGCGTTTTAGTAAGGACGGCCGCTTCCTGGGATTTATCGGCTCATGTGTCGATGTGAGCAAGCACAAGGAAGCAGAGGATGCTTTCCGCCTCGGAGAAGAGCGGTTCCGCCGCCTCAATGCGGAACTGGAACACTTCAGCGGCGAGCTTGCGCGCGCCAATGTCGAACTCGAATTGCAGAACCGCGCCACTCAGCGGGCCAATGACCAGAAGACGCGTTTTCTTGCGACAATGAGTCACGAATTGCGAACCCCGATGAATGCAGTCATTGGTTTTGTCGATCTTCTCTCAGAAGAAAGCAGCGGCACGCTGAATGACAGGCAGAAGCGATTTCTCGGGCACGTTCGCACCGCAGGGAAACATCTCTTGAGAATCGTCGAGAACATTCTCGACTACTCACGCATTGATGCCGGCCGGCTCCAGCTTGAGCTTCACGAATTCGAGGCTCGCCCGGTGGTTCAGGAGGTGCTCGCCGGGATTTCGCAAATCGATCGCGATAAGCCCGTCCATCTGCAGGTGGATGTTCCTGCCGGCTTCACAGTTCGCGCAGACAGGCAGCGCTTCCAGCAGATTCTGTACAACCTTGCAAGTAATGCTCTGAAGTTTACCCCTCGTGGCGGGCAGGTGACGATATCCGCAAAGCGAGACGCTTCCTTTGCCTACATATCGGTCAGGGACACTGGCGTAGGAATTCCGGCGGATCAACTCGAACCCGTGTTCGAGGAGTTTCATCAGGCTCGTTCGACGGAAAGAAATCAGGGCGCTGGTTTGGGCCTTGCGATCACACAACGGCTAGTTCAGGCGCACGGAGGATCGATCTCCGTTGAAAGCGAGGTCGGTGAAGGCAGTTGTTTTACGTTTTCGCTGCCCTTCGCGAACCCTCAGCCGGACCTCAGTGCGTCCGAGCTCCAAAACCAGGAACGCTAGAAACCAGACAGACGACTGCACAGATGTCTCAAAAATGCCCATGATTCCGGAGACTCCCGGCTGCAGGCATTCCTCTATATTTCTTTGAATTTGTTAGGGCCAAACGGTTTCCGGGCGCTCGGGAAAATCACGTGCAGCCAGATATCCGGAGGTGTGCAATGAGATTCAAGGCATTAGTTACGGCGCGATGGTTTATCGCCGTAGCCGTTATCGCCGTGTTGCCACTGGCCTGCGCCCCCAAGCCCGACACCACGGATAAGACTCCCGCGCCCGCTACGAAGGATCATGCTCTTGTAAGGTTCGTCAACGCGACGACGTATACCGACCCGGTGGACATCTACGTTGACGAAGCAAAGGTGCTGCCCGAGGTGAACAGGGACAGAGTCACCGACTATTCGGATTGGCCTGCGGACCGCCACGAAATAGAATTGCGTGTCACCGGTAACGTCTCGTCCAAGGCAACAGACTCCGAGAATCTAAATGCTGAGGAGCATTACACCGTGGTCGGCTTCAGCAAGGCCGACGGTACGCCTGGGGTCCAGGTATTCCATGACACTGCGGGGCAGCCCGACGCAGGTAAGGCCAGGATACGCCTCATCCATGTGGCGGATGGCGCTGCAGAACTGGGCGTCTTCCCCGCCGGCGGGAAGGATTCGATTCTCGATGGTGTCAACTACAGCGATGAGAGCTCAGCTGACGTTGATCCGGGAGTTCGAATGCTGGAAATTCGTAAGCAAGGAGAGAAGGTTGTTGCTGTGAAGATTCCTGAGCTATCCCTGCAGGCCGGAAAAACCTACACGATCGTGATCGCTGCGGATCAGGACCGCAAACTACGCGCTATCCAACTCGATAATACGGGTCTTCAGCAGGGCTCAATTCGATAGACATTGGTCTATCCCGCTCGCTAGCGGGACTTCAAGGCTGCGAGGTACCTCCAAGCTACTGCAACAGCCCTGAAGAAAAATCCCGCTAGCCCCACCTTGAAAAGGAAAGAGGAAATGGCCTATGCCCGAATCACTGAAGACGAAGAGAATCGCGATTCTGGTAACAGATGGATTTGAACAGGTGGAACTAATCGAGCCTCGCAGGTCTCTTGAACGGGCCGGCGGAGAAACTCACATCGTCTCACCCTCCCGCGACAATGTCCGGGGATGGCATTACAAAAAATGGGGCAAGCAGTTCATCGTGGATCGCCCTCTCGAGGACGTCAACCCGCAGGATTACGATGCGCTGCTGTTGCCCGGCGGAGTGATGAACCCCGATCGCCTCAGAATGAATAAGGACGCCGTCGCGTTTGTCCGCCATTTCGTCGATAACAACAAACCGATTGCAGCGATATGCCATGGCCCGTGGATGCTTGTCGAAGCGAATGCAGTTGCTGAGCGCACGCTGACGTCGTGGCCTTCACTCAGGACAGATATTCAGAACGCCGGCGGCAACTGGGTGGATCAGGAGGTCGTCATCGATCGTGGCCTCGTCACAAGCCGGAAGCCTGAGGATCTTCCCAGCTTCAATTCGGCGATGGTATCCGAATTTGCGAAAGCAACAGACGAATCCACGCAGGCGCTCAGGATTGCGTGACCATGTCTTTCTGAAAACTGTTCACGCAGTGGGCTAGACCAACAATTTCAAAGCAGAGTCAGGAGCCGTGGCTATGCGAGCGAATCGTTCTGCCTCCCGCAGGAAGTGGCGGCGACGCACAATCTGGATCGCATCCACGATTCTTCTGCTCGTTGCCGCTGCGACAATACTGATTCACACCGATCCGGTTCAGCAATTCGTCTTGCGGCAAGCTGAAGAAATGGCTCGCACGGCGGGATATTCTTTTACCGCCAGACATCTCCGGTTCAAACCGTTTGACCTGGAATTCTCTCTTTCGGGATTCGTTTACGACAATCGCGGCGTTCGCATTGAGATTGACGAACTCGCGATCGACGTTCCCTGGAATATCTATCGAGCTGACGGCATCGTATTGAACGCGCTTTCAGCCGATGGGCTTCGCGTCGCTATCACGTCGCCAGAGCCCGTCCTGCCCGAGCCATCCGGCGAGACTACGCGAGTTCCACGAATTGTCGTTGACCGCATGTCGCTGCGCAACGCCAGTTTCTCTTACGTCAACCAGGCTACCCGCGTTGATGTTCCGTCATTTGAGATCGAGGCTGTGAAAGGCAAGGGCTCGTTGAAGTTCTCGGATCCTATTTCGGTTTCTCCCGACACCATGTTTCGGATTCCTGAAGTTGCCGTGCAGTTGCTACCGGAAAGTCTGCTGTTCGGACCGACGCAATGGTCGGTTTCTTACGGGCAGCATAGTGGTGGCGGGTCCGCGGGCGGCGCCTTGCGGTGGTCGCCTTCGATTGGCATCAATGTCAATTTCGAAACGGAACCGTTAACCATCCAGCAATGGGACCATGTCGTGGCGCAGGGAATCCTCCGATACGAGGATGGTGTCTTGAACATCGAGGGCTTCCGGGCGACTCGAAACAATGGAGAGCTGACGGCCAGCGCAAAGATTGCCGATCCAGGCAAATCCGCTTCTCTGGACTGGAAAGGGATTCGCATCGATCCGACGGGCTTTCCGGGTCAGACTGGCGGACACCTCGACCTGCAGTGGCGGGCATCCGACTTCAGCGATATCGCCGGAAGGGGCCGTGCCACCGTTGCCACTCGCGATTACGGCAACGCGAGCGGCATTGTGGAAATCACGAATGGGCGCGCGAAACTCGACATACGCGCCGATTCCCTGGGCGCCCAGATTCGCGCGACAGTAAACACCGGCCTCGATCAAAGGCTGGCTGGAACGTTTCAGGCAGCCTATCGAAAGTATGGGTTCATCGCCGCTGACGGCAGGCTCTTCGGAACGCTGACCTCTCCCCTTGTTGACGCTCGAGTCACCGCGGAAGGTGTGAACTACAACGGCATCGGTCCGATGAGCGGTGCCGCTCACGCCACGTATAGTCAGAACGTTCTTGATGTGACGAGCATCATGGCGCAATTGCAGCGTTCTGCGATTCCCGATGGACATCTCCAGATCAATCTGAAGTCCAGGGCGATCAATGGTGCAATACCTTCGGTCGTCGCTCAGCTTGGAGACTTCGTGGCGGATGCAGATGGCGAAATCCGCGCGGCCGCCGAAATCTCCGGTTCACTCAATGCGCCCGCGGCAGCCTTCACAGCGTCATCCGATGGACTCGATATCGGTGGCACACACATCGATTCCGTCGAAACAGAGGCGTATCTGGCGGACGACCTGCTTCAAGTCAGGCGCCTCGCAGTCCGACAAAAGGAGGGAAGCCTGGAAGCTTCCGGGACTGTGAATCTCGCGACGGAGCAGGTGGAGGGTGGCGCGAAAATATCGAATCTTCAAATCACGGAGATCCGCGATTTTTCCGCAACCGTCAATATGGCTGCGGATGTTTCCGGCTCTTATCGAGAGCCTGCTGCAAGCTTGAAGGGCGAATTGGCGAATGTTACCTACGACGGGCACGAGCACGGTTCCGTGCGTGTCGAAGGTACCGCAAATCGTCAGGCGGTGGAGTTTCGACTTGAGAGTCCGAAATACAGCGCCACAGTTGATGGTGCTCTTGGCACAGCGGCCCCCTACCCGTTTACGGCGACGCTCGACGCACGACAGAGTCCTGTTGATTACAACCAATACGACTTCGTTGCGAATGGCCGTCTTCAGGCCGCAGGAGCGCTTGACCCTCGTGTGCTGGATTCGCTTCGCTTCGATGACTTTTCGCTCGTCGGCGAAGGTATCGATCTTAAAGCCAGCGGGTCGCTCGACAGTGGAGTAACCATGAAGCTGGCTGCCGACCTGTCGAATCTGCCCCTCGAAGGTGTCACGCTGACTGGAGGAGCGCAGGTGCTCGCCGTTGTCCGAGGTCCAATCGACAATCCGACGATTGACGGTGGCCTTCAAACGCGTGATGCGACCGTCCAGACCGCTGAAATGCCGGAGGCTGCCACTGTTGAAACGGATATAGCCTTCACTCGAGATCACTTCGTCATCCGGGAAATGCATGCTCAATATGCGGATGCCCGGGTTGCGATTGGCGGCGAAGGAACGTTCAAAGGAACGGGCGAGTTCTCCTTCGAAGCCGAGAACATCCGGCCAGAACGTCTTCTCGCCGGCCGCCAGCTTACCGGTCTCGTTGGTGTTCAGGGACAAGTGAGAGTGAACGCCCCGCGTGTGGACGCCATTGAGGGAAGGGCAGTAGTCACCCAGTTCGAATTGAACGCGCGTGGAGTAGAAGTTCATCAAACGCAGCAAAGCGAGTTCACAATTGAGAACCAGATAGCGACGATTCGGAACTTCATTCTGGAAGGCCCTGAGACGACCGCATCTGCCGCGGGCACCGCGAACCTCGCGACCGGCGAGCTTCATGTCGATGTGCAGGCGGATACCGATTTACGTCTGCTCGAGAGCCTGATACCTCGCTCGAGCGCTTTTGGTCGGATTGAGTCGGAAGTAGCGATCCGGGGAACAACGAGTCAGCCCGATATGAAAGGGTTTGTCAATCTTGACGATGCGCAGATTCAGATTGACGAACCTCCAGTGCTGCTTTCCGAGGTGAGCGCGCGTGTGGATCTTTCAGGAAATCGTCTTCAGGTGCAAAAGGCGACGGGGAATTTGAATGGCGGCGCCTTCGAGATCACTGGCAGCACTGCGCTCTCGTCCGCAGGTCTGCAAAACGCCGATATTCGGGTCCATCTGGATGACACGACCCTCGAGTATCCCAAAGGCCTCCAAACGGGAGTCGCGGCCGAACTCATGCTGAATGGAAGTTCTCCGAACCTCGAGTTGAATGGAGCAGTCCGCGTTCTCGATGCGATCTATCGCGAAAACATCAATCTCGGAGCTCAGGTATTTGAACAATTGACGCCGGAAGCGGAAACCGGCGGCGCATCGGCTCCCATGCTTGGCTTTGCGGGCGATATCAATCTGGATGTAACGGTGGAGAGTACGGGTCCGGTCACAATATCGAACAACGTGGCGAAATTGGACCTCTACGGGACATTTCGAGTTCGTGGCACGGTCAGCGATCCCGTTTTCCTTGGACGCGCGGATGTCCTGGAGGGAGGCGAAGTCTACTTTGGTCCTTCGTCCGGTGGTGAAGCCACAGCCCTGCGCGAGCGCCGCGACAAGTACATCATTGAGCGCGGTACTGTCGAGTTCAACAACCCGCTTCACACCGAGCCGACGATCGATTTCGAAGCAACGCACGACCTTCAGGTGAAAGACGAGCGTTATGCGATTCGGCTGAAGGCAACAGGGACTCCCACAGACCTTCGGACGGAATTGACCTCCGATCCCTTTCTGTCCGAACCCGATATCGTCACGATGCTTCTCACCGGCAGAACCTTCGCCGACTTGCAGGGCGCGCAGGTCGCGGTTGCGCGGGAACAGTTGCTGGATTATGTGTCCGGCCAGCTCACCAGCCGGTTCTTCCAGGGAGCAGGAGCGGTGCTCGGGTTGGACACGGTGACGATTGAACCGGTAACAGGAGCCGCTGAGGATGACGTCGGGGCAAGACTCACGGTTGCAAAAGATCTTCGCAATGACCTGAGCGTAATCTATGGCCAGACCCTCGCCGGCCCTCGCGACCAATCGTGGATTCTTAATTACACCGCAATGAAGAATCTTGTTGTCCGCGGAATCAGCCGGCCGGACCAGAACGAAGTTCGAATGGAACTGCGCCATGGCCTGGAATTCGGAGGTGGCCCAGCGCTGCCGAGGCGAGTCACGCCTCGTTTTGAGCCTCAGCTCGACATCGTGACCTTCAGCCAAACGAGCTTCTCCATGGAGGAGCTTGCGAAGCACGTCGCGAAGACGGGAAGTCCGTACAGCGTGAACAAAATGAACGATGACGTTCGTTCCCTTCACGAGTTTTTCGCTGATAACGGTTTTGCCGACGCGAAGATCCGGACGACGCGTGAGTCCGCCGGAACGAAGGTTGATGTCCATTTCACAATCGAAGAGGGGCCGAAAGTGGCCTTCGAGTATCGGGGCATGAAGGTCCCGGAATCCGTTCAGAAGGAGGTTCGCCAGATCTTCGTGGACAACCGCGCGGAACTGCCGGCGCTCCGGCAGGGTTCTGCGCTCGTGCTCCGCCACCTGCGCGATGAGGGTTATCTCGAGGCCCGGGTGTCCAGCGGAAATGAATCCAGGAATACGGAGGAGCGCCTCTACGTTTTTCAGATAGAACCAGGTCCGAAGTTCCGCGATCCGAAATGGGTCTTTGAAGGGATTGAACCGCTCGACATTACACGCAGTGCGGGAGCCGTTCTCGAGAACCCGGACGGCATACGGGAGGAAATCGAATCTCAGTTGCGGGGCAAGGGCTTTCTCGACGCGAAAGCGACGGTGCCGGCGCTTCTAACGCAGCCGACACCACGTTTTGTGGTTTCGGTGGACCGCGGTGTGCAATACATGGTGAGCGCACTGAAATACGACGGGAACTCCGCCTTTACCGCACCCCATCTCACGAATGTCGTGATCGTTGGACCTACGCTGATCTTTCCGCCCGATGAGTCTGGGGCCACTCGTCCGCCGGAACGAGAAGAACAGCTCAAGCCATTTCCGTACACATCGGACTGGGTGAGTATTGCCCGGCGCAGGATCATGACCGAGTACTGGCAGCAGGGTTTCAACGATGTCCAGATCGGCGCAATGACACACTACGTTCCCAACAGCGGGAAGATCGAGGTGAGTTTCGACATAAAGGAAGGTGAGCGCCAGCAGATCGCGGCCGTGAGGATCACAGGCGACGAAAAGACTCTTCGCTCCCATGTGCAACGGTACCTGAGAATTTCTGAAGGCGATCCGGTTGACTACTCGCGCATCAGTCTGACGCGGAAACGTCTATACGACACCGGCCTCTTCAAACGCGTCGATATCCAGGTCGTGAAGGAAGCGCAGGGCAACGTAGCGGAGATCAATCTTAACGAACGTGCCCCGTGGAGCGTGAAGTACGGGTTCACAGTTACGGACCATCGGGAGAACCAGGTACGCGATCGCGATTTTGGAGTGAGCACCGAGCTGATTTATCGGAATCTCTTCGGAAAGGGGGTGGTGGCCGGCTTCACCGGAAAGGTCGATCGGAGTTTCCGGGAAGCGCGGCTTTTTACGTCATTCCCGGTCTTCTTCGATCGTGATGTGGCCAGCACGGTCAGCCTGTTTCGAAACCGCGAGACTCTTGACGATGCTATCGCCAACACGTGGGGGATTACGCTGAAGCAGCAATGGCGGCTCCGCGACTTCTATCTTCTGTCCTACGATTACTCCTATCGCCGGGTCGGGACGTTTGAATTGGATCTTGCGGACGATAATCCCGATATCGTTGATGGCGTGCTTCCCGTTGCGCGGTTCAATGTGACCCTGACTCGTGACACCCGCGATGACTTCTTCAATGCGACACGCGGAAATTTCTTTTCCAACAGTTTCGATTTGGCGCCGCCGGGAATAGGGTCTGCCGTGAAGTACGTTCGCAACTACACCCAGTACATGCGATTCAGGGAGGTGCGTCCAAGACTGATCTGGGCGAGCGCGTATCGGTTTGGCGTAGCGCGAGGATGGGGAGGCACAAATCTTGTCCGGAGTGATCAGTTCACGGCCGGCGGGGCGACCTCGCTTCGCGCGTTCGCTCAGGATGCGGACGCTCTGCAGCCCGGTAACGCTTTGTTCATAACCAACCAGGAATTGCGCTTCCCCCTGTTCTGGCGATTTGGCGCCGTGACCTTCTTCGATGTCGGAAATGTCTACAACCGCATTGGCGCGGCGAACCCTTTCCGACAACGTTACTCTCCGGGAGTTGGGCTCCGCATTGATACACCCTTCATCCTTCTTCGTGTTGACCTCGGATTGAATCTTTGGCCGCGCACAGGTGAGGACCGGCGGCGAATTTCTTTTGGAATTGGGCAGGCCTTCTAGAGGTCCGGCTACCCAACCTGAGTGGATTTCAGTCCCAGGGCGAGTAGCCTGAACCGATTACTATGCGGCGTCGATTTCGATTTTCCTGGTCTGGTCTTTGCTCAGGGGCGCCGTGAATCTTCAGGATTCCAGTTCTGGCTCGGACAAGTTTGTAGATCGTCAGGCCGCGCGGCGCTCGAGCAGGTACCGTTGGATGCCACGTCGTGTGAGAGCCCCCTGAGTGTGGAGATATAGAATCTCGCTTTCCTTCAGTTCGACGCGGTCGACGATGTAAGTATTTTCACCGGACTTACTGGTCTTGCTGAGGAACGCTATCCCCTGGATTGCCAGGGCAGACAGCGCGTCGTTCAAGACCGTAGCGCCGGTACCGGATGATTCAATTCCAGAGCGAATGGCTTCGGCGATTACTTCGCCGTCTCTGTCCTCACCGGAAAAGCGTCGTTCCCAATGAGACTTCCGGGGACCATCGACTTCCACATCCCAGGCATTATTCCGGGGGTCTGGGCGGATGGAGACCATCCAGTTGCCCTTGGTTTCCGACAGCCTCCGCCGGATCTTACCGGCGATGATTTCTCGAGTTGTATGGGGTAGTTCCTTTGTCATTACGGTAACGGCCATGTTTGCGCCTCCTGCTGGATTTGAATCGCTCGTTCACTATGCACACGACGTGCCTAAACCCGATGTGCCGCAGTTCGTGGGTTTTAACGGAGTCGTGAATTCTGGAGTGTGTCGTTGCGAGACAGAGAAGACATTGCGGGATTGGCGGCTACATAACTTTTAACAACCCTCACAGCATTGTCATCCGGCTGAATGCCGGGCCCGCGGTGCCTTGCATACACCTGGGTGAACTCGCCACATAGAAGAAAGATCTGGGCAGAATAGTAGATCCAAAGAAGGAAGATGACGAGGGAACCTGCCGCCCCATAGGGAGTCGCCGCCGAACTTCGTGCCAGATAGATCGCAATCAGCGTTCTGCCCAATGTAAAGAGCAAAGCAGCCACGAACGCTCCGATCCAGACGTCCATCCACGCGATCTTCACATCGGGGAGGACCTTATAGATGACGCCAAAAGCGAGCGTAAGAATCCCAATCCAGACAACAAAGTCGGCGACGACCAGAGGCTGGCCGACCCTCGGAAAGGACGAGTTGGCCGCAAACTCCCGCAATGCGGCAATCGTCGTACTGACGATGAAGGACAACACCAGAATCAATCCAAGGCCGAGAATCATGACAAACGAAAGCAGCCGCTTTCGAAAGAACGGCCAAACCTGCAATCCCGGTTTCGCCGCAACGCCCCAGATAGAATTCAGGGCATCCTGAAGATTGACGAAAACTGCGGTCGCCCCGAAACCGAGCCCCAACAAACCCACCAGGGTTGCCGCAGCCGAGTTGGTGCGTGCAGCGTCCAGAGCGGTCACGACCGTTTGCATGCCACCTGACCCGATGAGCCATTGAAACCGATCCGCAATACCTGTGCGCGCCGTCTCTTCACCGTAAAGTGGGCCGATGATTGCCAGCAGGATCATGAGCGTTGGACCGAGCGAGAATATCGTGTAAAAGGCAAGACTTGCGGCGAACTTGGAAACGTCGCCTTCCATCCATTCGTTGAAGGTCCCAGAGATAAGTTTCCATCCGGTACGCAAGACCATTGTGAGTTCCAAAGCAAAGGCGCCACCAATGCCTATGCGGCAAGCGCCTTGCGAACCTCGACCAAATCCTCAATAATCTGTTCCATTCCAAGACGCCGCGCCGCTTCGTCGGCTCGAAGCAGCGATGAGGGATGAATCGTAGCCAGAACGCGCGGGGCAAGTGGCGAGGCAAAAACCTGCCCTCTGGATTTAGTAAGGCGAAAATCCGGGCCGAGGATCGCTTGCGCTGCCGTAGCGCCCAGGCAAACGATGAGGCTGGGCCGCAGCGCCTCTATTTCCGCCACGAGCCACGGACGGCACGCTCGAATTTCCTGAATGTTCGGTTTCTTGTGGATTCGGCGCTTGCCGCGAGGTTCAAACTTGAAGTGCTTCACAGCATTTGTGACGTAGACCTGCTCACGGTCAATGCTCGCACGTTCGAGCGCCATGCTGAGAATACGTCCCGCGGGTCCTATAAAAGGATGGCCGGCGAGGTCTTCCTGGTCCCCGGGTTGTTCTCCCACCAGCATCAGGCCCAGGCTCTGACGGCCCTCTCCGAAGACAGTCTGGGTCCCGTGTTCCCATAAATGACAACCTTTGCACTCCCTCGCGGCAGATCGAAGATCGTTGAGCGAGGAACTGTTGGGAACATACGGAGCAGCGGTCGGAACTGATT
>Ga0207659_10001846_pt1 | contig 12543 bp, 14 predicted proteins | sample KBSM43metaG_FD_184330 | JGI IMG/M metagenome (GOLD analysis project Ga0207659, IMG submission 184330) | Miscanthus rhizosphere microbial communities from Kellogg Biological Station, Michigan, USA - KBS M4-3 metaG (SPAdes) (version 2) | ecosystem: Host-associated > Plants > Roots > Rhizosphere >...
ATCGACCGACTCAGGCCCAGCCAAGGACCCCAGAACACGCCCACGACCAAAGCGCTGAGTAAGATGTTGATGAACTGCCAGATCTTCAGAATCATCGACGTTTACATCAAGGCGCCACCAGCGACGTCTAATACGACGCCGGTGATCCAGCTCGATTCCTCCGCCGCGAGAAAGAGTGCCGTTCGTGCGACGTCCTCAGGTGTGCCAAGACGCTTTAACGGGTGGTGCTCCGCAAGTTCCCGTTGCTGCGCGTCGGGAATGCGCTCTTTGTTCCGTTCAGTGAGGATCGTTTCTGGAGCGATGCAATTCACTCGGATGCCGTACGGACCGACCTGGGCGGCAAGGTCCTTCGTCAGGATTTCGATCCCGGCCTTCGCGGCGGAATACGGAATGGGTGCCTTGGCGTGAGGTCGATGGCCGGCCATCGACGAAATGGTAATGATGCAGCCACCCTTCCGTTCTTTCATCCCAGGCAACACGCTCTTGATCGTCAAGAACGTGGCCGTCAGGTTGCCGTCGACAGAGGCGCGCCATCCCTCCTCGCTAATCTCTTCGAGGGGTGCTGGCGGCGTGAAACTGCCGCCCGCACTCGCGACGAGGATCGCGATGGGCCCGAGCTCTTGTTCGATCCGGCACCGCATGGCTTCGATTTCGGAGAATCTTGTGACATCGGCCGCCACTTGAATTGACCGTCCCCCGGCGCGATCGGCGGCCGCCTGCGCTGCTGACATCGCCGTGGCATCTCGGCCATGTATCGCTACCCTTGCGCCTCGATCGGCGAACAGGCGGGCGATTGCCGCACCAATCCCACGCGAACTCCCGGTCACCAGTGCAACTTTGTCATTTAGGTCCACGGGTCATCATCCTGACTCAATCCCCGCGTCGCGCAAGGGCCTCTATGGCCAACCGACGTGCTGTTCGACCACATCTATCGCTAACACCTGACCGGTTCGCGCGGTGTCGGCCGCACTTGCAATGCCTCGCCATTCACGAACGACCATGAAGAGCGTTTTGCCGTCGGCGCCGCCGAGCATGCAGGCGAAGCACCCGAGCTTCAGCTCGACGGTCTGCAGAACTTCTCCCCCTTCGCGGACCCGCACGCAGCGCTTGTTCGGCACGTCGGCGTACCACGCCGCGCCGTCGGCATCCAGGCAAATGCCATCGGGCACTCCGTCGCCGAGGTCAGCCCAGACACGGCGATTCGAAAGCGCGCCATCCTGCTCAATGCCGAACGCTGTGAGTTTCTTGCCGTAGGACTCTGCGACGATCAGCGTCGAGTTATCGGCTGTCACTGCCATGCCGTTGGGAAATGCCAGGCCATCGGCAACGCGGCGAACCGAACCGTCGTTCTTCACCAGCGCGATGATTCCCGGGGCAAACTTCTCGCCCGCCATGAGGTCAAAACCGCCGCCGTTGACGTATGCGTTTCTGCGGCCGTCGACTACGATCTCGTTGAAACCACGTTCGACCTGAGTCAGGTCGGCATAAGTCGCCAGCGCTCCGTTCTCCTGCTTGTTCAAGAGAAGCCCGTCTCTCGAGGAGACGACCAAGAGGCGCCCATCCGGCAGCCAATCGAAGCAGATCGGCTGAAATGCAGAAGACTCCAATTGGACGATGACCTCACTCTTGCCCTCAAGATTGATGGCGAGGATCTGTCGCGCACCCCAGTCGGCAACCCACAACCGGCCGTCGTGCCAGCGTGGCGACTCGCCGAACGCAAGACCGGTTATCAGCGTGCGTTGTTTCACGGCGTCCTCAGTGTTGTGGAAGAAAGACTCCGATTGGCCGCAGCAGCAGCCAGAACATCAGCCCGTGCGCAACGAGAAGCGCAGGGCAGATAACCTTTATTTGAGCTTGTCCAGAAGCTGCTGCACGTGATTTCTTCGCTCGCTCAACGCGATCAGTGGCGTTACTCGAGTTTCGGCGACCACCCATACCGGCAGGCTCGACACAATTTGATCAGCCTGTCCGGGTGTTTCGGCCTCGATGATGAACCGTAGCGACACTCGGCCGACCACGGCCCCGCCGGCCACGATTTTCTTTTCCGACATCAGCTCCTCGCCGCGTGCAAGCGTCGGAAAGATTACCTGTTCGATGAACGCGCGACCGGCCTCCGGTGTAGCGGGCGCGGTGGTTTTGACGTGGTCGAGTTCGACAAGGAAGAGCATCAGGTTTCCTTCGGTGAGACGTTCCAGCCCACAATCTTCAGATCAAGGACAAACACTGAGTAGATGACCGGCACCAGAAACAGCGTGATTGCCGTGGCGACGCTGAGGCCGCCAATCTGCGCGTAACAGAGCGCTTCCCAGAGCGGCCCGCCGTGCAACGCCAGCGGAAACAGCGCCAGCACCGTCGCGCCGACCGTGATGAGGACTGGCCGGATTCGGCGAATCCCTGCGCCGATCAAGGCCTCCTGCAAGGGCGCGCCGTGCCGGTGTTGTTCTTCGATGAAATCAAACAGCACGATGACATGGCTGACGATGACGCCGATAAGGCTCGTGATCCCCAGGATCGCGAGAAATCCCATGGGCATCCCCATCACCCAGAGGCTCGCGAAGGCACCGACCGCTCCGAATGGAATACCCGCGAAGACGATGAACGGTTTGACGGCGTTCTTGAATTGGAAGACAAGCGCCACATAGATCGCGATGACTGACGAAAGCAGGACGACCAGCGACTGCTTCTGGCCCCTCAGCTGCTCCTCCAACTCTCCGACGATTTCAAAGCGATAACCCTGGGGCAGCTGTTGTTCGAACTCGTGGAGTCGCGGCATGAGCGGCTCGGTCACGTCCGCCGCGAGATGCCCCGGCGCGGGCAGCGCCGCGACGGTGATCGCACGATACTGGTTGACGCGATGAATGACGGCCACCTCCGGACTGTAGGTCAGGCTCGCGATCTGACCGAGTGTGAATGTGGAGGGTGCCTGACTCGCGTAGACATAAAGCTGGCGCAGGTCGGTCACGGTTTCGCGCTGCCCGTAATCCATCAGCTGGACGATCGGGATGTTCTTGCGCCCTTCGCGCAACATTCCGATCGGCGCACCGTTGACGGCGGAATACGTGGAGACGGCAATATCCCGGTTCGACACGCCGACCAGCCCGGCGCGATCCTGATCGATCTCGAGACGCATGCGGATGGCGTCATTGCCCCAGTCGTCGCGGACGTTGATCGCAAAGGGAGAGGCGTTCACAATCCCCTTCAACCTCTCGGCTTCGCTCCGTAACGTCCGCGCATCGTCGCCCAGGATGCGCATCGATACCGGAATCAGAGTTGGCGGTCCGGTCTCAACCGTGCGGACGTCGATTCTCGCGCCGGCGACGCGCGTCGCGAGCGCTTCTTGAAGCGCGCCCACGACGCGGTTGGTGTCTTCGCTTCGAGTGAATTGCAGCAGCAGCTGCGCATAATTGGGCGCCGGCGGCTCCGGAGGCACCGAGAACCAGAAGCGCGGTCCGCCGGCACCGACAAACGAGGTGACCGACGCGAGAACAGAAACATTTTCCGCAGGCCGTGAAGGCGAGCGATCGAATTGCGCAGCTACGTCGCGAATCACCTGGTCGGCTTCCCGGGCAACACGCACGGTCTCAGCCAACGGCGAGTCTTCCGGCAGACGAACGTCGACATACGCCAGGTAGAAGTCATCTCGGGGAAAGAACTGATGACGGAGATGAGTCGCGAAAAAACCGCCGGCAACGAGCACCAGCGAAGACACGGCCAGCACCTTCCCACGATGTGTGATCGCGACGCTGACCGCACGCCGGTACCACATGCCGAATTGAGTGTCACCGGAGTGCTCGGCAGATTCGGTTTCCGGCTTGAGGATGTAGTACGCCAACAGCGGAAGGAATGTCATCGACATGACGCGGGATGCAATCAGCGAGCAGGCAATCGTGACCGGCAGACTGTAGATAAACCGGCCGACGTCGCCCTTGAGCAGCAGGAACGGCAAGTAGGCGGCGATGTTGGTCAGGGTGGCGTACAAAATCGCTTTGGAGAGCTTGTCGGGTCCGAGCCAGGCTGCAATCGATCGCGATTTCCCCTGCGCGAGTTCGCGTTTGATGGCATCGCCGGCGACCACGGGATCATCGACGAGTAGGCCCAGCGCGATGATGAGCGATGCGATCGACATTTGTTGAATGTCGAGTCCGGCAAGCGCCATCAATCCGAACGTCATCGCCAGCGTGATCGGGATGGACAGCGCCATCAGCAGGGCCGATCGCCATTCCCAGAAGCCGATCAACGACACGACGACGACCAGCGCCACTGCCTCCCAGAGGCTTCGATTGAAGAGGTCGAGCTTCTCACGCACCTGACGTTTCTGGTCGGACGTCGTGCCGATGACGAGGTCTGACGGCAGAGACTGACGGATCGCTTCGACCCGAGCGCCGACGGCGGTCCCGAACCGATCGATCTGCTCGCCTTTCTTCATCTCGGTCGACACGGTGATCGCGCGGCCCCGCTGCCAATCGCCGTTCGGCGCGCGCCACGTGTAGTAGGACAGGAAGCGCGCAGGATGCTGATACCCACGATGGACGCTGCCAATGTCGCGGAGATAGATCGGCGTGCCGTTGGTCGCGGTCGTGAACACCGCTGTGTCGATATCCGCAAGCGTCCGGAATTCTCCAGACTGTTCGAGCGCGAGATCGCGTCCTCCGGCGTTCACCGTGCCGGCTGGAAAGGTTGTGTTGCGGTTCCGCAGAATACCGCCGAGCGCGGCAGGCACGATCCCGAGCGCTGCCAGCCGGTTTTGCGAATAGCGCGCTTCGATCTGCTCTTCAATGACACCGACCCTGGTGACACGCGAGGCTTCGGGCGCAACCCGGATCGCCTTCTCGATGCGATCGGTGAAGTCGTCGAGCTCGCGGTACGAGTATCTCGGTCCGGCATGACGTCGAAGTGCATCGACGACATTGCTGCCGGAGGCGACGACGATCGGATCCCACACGTCAGGATGGATGTCGGCCCCCTGCGGCAGCTCTTCCCAGACGCGCTGAACCGCCAGAGCCGAGTTGCTGACCTCCCGTCGCGCGGACATGCGGAGGACGACGAAGTTACTGCCAGGGATCGTCTGAAGGTCGTTGGTCAGGCCTTGGCGGATCAGCGCTTCGCCAAGCAATCCGCCGGCCTCGTGGACAAACGAAGGATCTGGGGTGCCTGAACTGCACAGCACCACGTCAGTCGATGTCGGCTGCGGCGGCGCTGCGACCGCAATCTGACTCGCCAGCAGCTGAAGCTGCACATCGCTCGCCGGCGGACTGGCAACCGTCAGCATGAGGGCCGAGGTCTCGCCAAATTCCTTGATGTACTGAATCGGCCCAGCCCCCTCGGGTAGATCGGCCAGCGCGTCGAGCTTGACCTTGATGTCGTCGAATTCCTTGCTGGTGTCGATCCGTGCCATCTCGTCGACTTCGGCGTAGACGATCGAGAGTCCGGATCGAGAGGTCGATTTGATCTCGGACACACGAATGTTCTGGGCGACGCGCTCTTCGACTTTGCGCGTCACCAGTTGTTCGACGCGCTCCGCGCTCTGGCCCGGCCAGGGTGTGATCACGGCCACCTGTCGCACCGGGATGTCGGGATCCTTGCGTTTGGGCATCGCGTCGTACGCCCAGACACCCCAGGCGATGACGCCGACCAGAAGCACCCAGGCAACGTGCCGGTTTTCGACGAAGAACCGCGCAATGCTCATTGAATTTCCTTCACGACATCGCCCGGCCTGAGCAGGTTGGCACCGGACGCGACGATTCGCTGACCTTGCTGCAAGCCCTCGAGAATCGACACTTGATTTCCGGACAACGGCCCGGGCCGGATCGGAATGGCCGTCGCAACCGTCTTCCGGTCCCGTTCTTCCACCGTGTAGACGAGATATCGATCCGTCGTCGGATCGTGAACGAGGGCGTCGACTGGAATGCGGAGCTGCTGGTGATCCTTGCCGCTGGCAACGTGGATCGACGCAATCATTCCTGAGCGCAGTTTCAATTCGGGGTTAGCAACCGTTAGATCGACTTCAAAGGACCGCGCTTTGGGATCTGCGGCCGCCGCGATCGAGAGTACGTGGCCCTCATACCGCTCGTCTCCAAACGCGTCAACGCTCAGAGGCAAAACCTGCCCCGCGCGAAACTCGCGAAGAGCCGTATCGGGGATGCTGAAGCGGACCTTCACGAGACGGAGGTCCGCCACCACGAAAGCCGGAGCTCCCGCCGCGGCCAACGTACCCACGTCGACGCGGCGCTCGAGCAGCGTTCCCGCAAACGGCGCACGGAGCTCGGTGTCGCCAAGCGCGATGCGAGCTTCGTGGAGCTGGGCACCCGCTTCGGTGTTGCGCTCCCGCGCCGCCGCGATCGCCGCGAGAGCTGCATCGACCTTCGCGCGTGCAACGTCGAGTCTCGCTTTGCTTCCGTCGTACGCCGGTTTCGTGACGCTCTCTTGCTGCCATAAGGTCTCGATGCGTGCGAAGTCGGCGTCGGCCTGAGCGAAGCCGGCCTGAGCCTCAGCGAGCTGGGCTTCAGCGGCGTTGATTCCCGCAGCGGATTCATCGCTCGCGCCGTGGGCTTTGTCGACCATCGCCTGATAATCGCTGGCGCGAATGTGCGCGAGGATCAACCCGGACGTAACGGCGTCCCCCGGTTCCAACGGACGAATTCGCCCATCGCCGCCTTTCACCTGATGGACCGCGACGACGTAGCCCGGAATGCGAAAGGCCAGATCAACTTGCGCGTTCGGGGCGATGATCGCTGAGTAGGCCGTGGGCCCGGGGCCGCTTACCCGTTCGACCGCGACCATGCGGACGGCTTTCGCGTTGTGAACGCTGGCGATTGTCGCACCCTGGCCGGTGCATCCGTTGTTGAGGGCGGCGAGAACTGCCGCGAACAAGAAAGAGCTGGAAAGGCACTGAGAATTCATCGATCCCTCCCGAGCGCCTTTTCAAAGTCGGCTTGTGCCGTCGCGAGATCCGTTAAAGCCTGGGTGTAGTGATGATCGGCGTCAGCAAGGCCCGATTGCACTTTGACCACCTCGCTTAAGATGGCCTCCCGTTGGAGGTATCGGTTTCGTGCGACGCGAAAGGCTTCGACGCTCGACGTCTGAAGCGCTCGCGCGAGCTCGAGTTCCTTCCGCGCTTCGATGATTCGCCGGTACTGATGACCGACGTCGACCATGACGAGCGCTTCGGCGTCCTTCAATTCAAGCGCTGCCTGCGCTTCGGCCTGGCGCTTGATGTCGAGCTGTTCCCGTTTCTTGCCCCAGTCGAACACATCCCAGGTGCCTTGAATCCCGACGCTACTGATGTTATTGGGAAGGACGCTGCTGTAATTGATCGTCCGCAGCCCGAAGAGCGAAAGGCTGATATCGGGGATCCGTTCGGCGCTTTTGAGCCGACGCTCCAGTTCGGCTTTTCGTTGTTGGATCTTGGCCAGACGGATCTCTGGGCGGGCTGCGAGCGCTTCGGCGTATGCGTCCTGCAGCGACACGTCTTCGGCGTCGACGATGCTCGCTGGATCGATCTCAAGCGGCGTGTCGACCGCACGCCCCATCAGCCGATTCAGTTGCTCCTTCTGCGTTTGGACCGGATCGTCCATCTTCAGAAGGGCGTACTCCGCCTGCGCGAGTTGTGCTTTCACGGCAAGCAGATCGGCCTGCAACGCAACCCGTTGCACGACCTGCTGGTTCGTCTCGCGATCGAGCTGTTGGAGAAAGTCGACGGTCGCCCGCAGCGTCTTTCGACCGCTCTCGGCCTGCGCGATTCCGTAGTAGAGGCGTCGCACCTCGTTGACGACGGCTTGCTGCTTCGCACGGAACTGCTCGCTCGCGGCTTCGGCGCCCACACGCGCTAAATCGATTCCCAACCCGATCTTGTGCTGTTGGGTGAGCGGCTGGGCCACGCTCGCGTAGCCGATGAACCCGAATCGCAGGGGACTCGTGAGCGTCGTCGTTTGGCCTGGAATTGGTCCATCGTGTGGATAGACGCCCAGACTTCCTCGTTCCAACGTGATCCCTAACTGACTGAGCGGTTGGGAGCCCAGTGCGGTCACGGAAAAGATCGGAAAACGGTTCGTTGTCGCGGCGCTGATCTCGCCCGCGGCCTTTTCCCGCTCGAGCTGAGCGACCTGAATCGATCGATTGTTGGCTGCCGCGCCCCGCGCGGCCTCCGCGAGACTGATGACTTGAGCGCACAGTGAGGAAGGCGTGCACAGCAATGCGACAGCAAGGACAGTCAGCCTTCTATGCACGGAGCATCTCCTCGATCCGTTTGCGATCCTAATGAGGACGCAGTGCTGCGTCTTGAACGAACTGGCTGTGAGCCCTGTGCGGCGCGAACGGTGCGCAGCATGTGTTTAGCCAGAGGTCACGAACCGTTGGGTTCTCGCGTGGGAGACGATCAGAGCGCCAGGGATACAGCAAGCAAGAGGCGCTAGCTCTGCCGATCGAGCAGGCGAAGACCGACGAAACACGGGACCGCCGGCCCGTAGCCGCCCTCAAGACTCTGCGCGGCGAGTCGCGGTAAATTTGGCTGGTGGTTACCTCAACGTACCTACTTGAATATTGTCGGCGTGGCGAGAGAATCGTGTATTGAAGGAACTGGCTGGGGGACGCGAACGATGCTTATCGGACAGATTGATGGCCCGGAGAAGTTGACACCCTCGCTGATCACCGCAGCGCCATGTGCGCTGCTCTGGCCCGCTGCGATGATCGTCTGGGGGCCAGGGTACGTCTCGGACACGCACAGACATCACAGCGTGCAGTTGGTCATGGCGATTGAAGGCCGCCTGTTGATACGCCGCGATTCGCCCGATCAGTGGATGGAATGCAGAGCGGCGCTGGTCAAGGCGGACGCTGCTCACGAAGTCGACGCCTCGAGCGCACGAGTTCTGCTCGTCTTCGTCGATCCCGAAAGCGACCTGGGTGCGGCGTTGACCGACGAGGTCACGAAGGCCATCACGCCGATCGAGGACGAGAGGGTCGCGCGCTGGCGGGAACAGCTTGGCGACGCCGACAGCCTCACATCCGCAACGGTCGAATTGTGGGTGAAACGATCGCTGCTCTCGAACCGGCGAGAGCCCCGGCTTCACCCGAAGCTTCACCGCGTTCTCCAAGTGATGCGAGAGGACCTCGGCACGAATCGCCGCATCTCACTGAAGCGGATGGCTGCGATCGCCGGATTGTCGGAGTCGCGTTTCATGCACGTCTTCACGGAATCCATCGGCGTACCTCCGCGGCCGTACATCCTATGGTTGCGCGTCCAGCGTGCGTGCGGCGAGCTGATGAGAGGCGCCACTGCGACGCAGGCCGCGCATTCCTCTGGTTTCGCCGATGGCGCCCATCTGAGCCGGACCGTTCGGCGAATGATGGGGACGACACCAATGGATCTTCTTCACCGTCGGCCCGCGTCGCGCACGGCGTTCGCGTCAGACTTTTCGGATGCGACCGAACACGTCTAAATACGGCGTGAACCAGCTACCATCGAATTCGAGCGTCGGGATCTTCGACCAGGACGACGTCGTATTTCTCCAGCATTGGCAAGAGGACAGCTTCGAGTTCCTTCTTCCATAGCTCACCTTCGTAGAACTTCGCCCTCATCGGGTCCCGTGACGCCACATCAGGAAAGCCGCGCATGAAGAAGAACACATCGGGATCTTCGACGGAGAGGAACGGACCGAGGATTTTCATCCCGATCTCGACGTGTGCTGGAACCGATTTCGTGCAAAAGATTCGAAGGAAGTCGTCGCGCTTCCCGGGTTTCGTCCGGTATGTCCGCATTTCGATGATCACGAACGTGTGAACTCCGCTCTCCAGTTTATTTCCCACGTCTTGCCGCCGTCGGCCGAGAAGGCTTGCTCGAATCGGAAAGAGGTGGGCGTGATGTTCGAGAACACGAACCGCACGTAAATCGCGCGACCATTAAGCGAGTCCTGGCCGAAGAACTCGCCGCGACCGCCGCTGAAGCCGCCGAACATCGTCGACCGGTCCAGGGTACCGCCACTGGCGTTGGCCCAGGTGATGTTCCACTGGCGCGTCTCGCTGTTGTACAGGCGAAGAGTCATACCTTCGATGTGGCCGGCAGGTCCGTGTACGTCGAGCTCGCCAAGATTCGCGCGCCCATCCCAGACTTTTCGAACGACCGACGTGCCTTCGTAGTCCAGCCAGTGCGTGGATCCGGTCAGCGGGTGGTCGAGCCGCGACAGGCGCGCCTTCCACGCGCCGAATTCGAAGTCGAAATCACGCTGCCCGTCGGGTTGCGCATGCACCGGAAACGGTTGCAGGAGTCCGATTAAGACGCTGCATAATAGAAGTTGTGACATTCTCGCTATCGTACCGGACCGACGTCATGGCCACTAGAAGGAACCTCACGGTAACTGCCCGGCGCACGCGCCGGCGAAATCCCGTGAGCGGCTGTCCGTTGACGGCCGCACTCGCCGCGGTCGGCGGCAAGTGGAAGCTCATCATCATCTACTGGCTGGCTGGCTCGCCCAGACAGTTTCTCGCGCTGCGCCGCCTCATGCCGAGGATCTCTCAGAAGGTTCTGACCGAACAACTGCGCGAATTGATCGCCGACGGCATCGTCCATCAGGAACGAACCGGACGCGTGCCCGCGCCAGTTGTGTATTCACTCACTGAATACGGGCGCTCGGCGCTGCCGATCGCGAAAGCGGTGCGGCAATGGGGACGCGCGCACATCGATCGCTTCGCGGAATCGGCCGATACGCGCGCGAGCTAGTGTGAAACACCACTGCGGCGAAGAGCGTTGGTTAGTACAGGAGATTAATCGCCGCGATCGGAACAACGCTTAGGCTCGTATTTCGTCCGGTCACAGCGAATCTGGCCCCAACGATCATCCCCACCCTGTTGCTCCAGTTATGTTCGATGGCTGGAGCCACGGCGAACAACGTGCTGGGCCCCGAGCTCGCCGTGAATTCGCCTCCGCGCACCGATGTGTTCGCGTCCCGCTCGTACACGAAGTCGACTGCGGGAACCCACTCCACCGCTCTTTTCACCATCGATGACGTGGTTGATGCCGAACCGTGGAATCGCACCGACGGTCAGGCGGTCGGTCAGCCCATACAGCACGTACGTCAGCGACCCCGACACGTATTCATGAGGTACTCGCGTTTTGCCACCGTCGGCGTCCTCGCGCGCGTACACGACCGAGTCGAACACGTACGGTTCGATCAAAAAATGACCGCGAGGCAGCGTCGATGCCGACGGCGCCAGCAGGGGACCAGTCCACCATGCGTCGTCGCGCGGTACACGACCGAGTCGAACACGTACGGTTCGATCAAAAAATGACCGCGAGGCAGCGTCGATGCCGACGGCGCCAGCAGGGGACCAGTCCACCATGCGTCGTCGCGCGACTGCCTTGCCGCCGAATCGGCAGCGGCGCCAGCGCCGGCCGCCGCTGCCGAGTCTACTGACATCAAGCACGACAGCGCCACGCATGCAGCTCTTGTCAGTACTCCTATTCGTCCCGAGTGAGCATCCATTGGCGGCACGTTCGCACGACGCGACGCCGCAGCCAAGAATGCACCTTCAGGTAATCATCCCCGACCTCAGAACGGCGTCCGCTCGTACACACCACGGTCGATCTGAACGTTGAGCTCCCGCATTTTCTCGGCGGTATTCAAACCGAGCTCCCGCAGCTTCTGCGCGACGAGCTCCTTCGCCAGCTCGAACGCTCCCTCATCTTTCCAGACCACGGTCGTCGCAAAGAGACAGTCGCCGTTCTCGTTCGAAGTCTCGTACACGTAGCCCTCCACAAAGCCAGGTACGCCCTTGAGAATGTTCTGAACCGTACCGCTCGCCTCCACAAAAGATGCGCGCGATCCGCGCGGAACCACGAATCGGTCAATCACGACCTTCTGCGCTGGACGATTCGGTTGCCGTGCGGTCATCGCAGATCTCCTTGCAGTGGAACGGTCGGCGCGGCCGCACAGAAAGAATACTCTCGAGGCCGCCGACGCCTACCCACGCGCGTAGGTGAGGATGGTGACACCGGACTTGAGCACAGTCGCGCTGCTCAACTGAAACTTCTTTGGCTCACTGCCCTCGATGAAGAGGCGCTGTCCTTTTCCGACCACGACCGGAAACACCATCAGCCGGTATTCGTCGACGAGATCGTGACGCTTCAACGTGTCGACCAACCTGCCGCTGCCGCCAACGAGGATCGCCTGCCCCCGCGCCGTTTTCAGCGTTCGAATCTCGTTGACCACGTTGCTCGAAATAATCGTGGTGTTGTTCCACATTCCTTTTTTTAGTGTCGTCGAGACGACGTACTTGGGCACGCTGTTCATGCGGTCGGCGAAGCCGACTTCGTCAGTCATCGTCGGCCACGCCTGTGCGAATCCCTGGTAGGTGACGCGCCCAAGCAACAGCGCGTCGGATGCGAACAGCTCTTCGTACTTGTATCGCTCCTGCTCCGGGCTGCCGAACTCGAACGTCCAGGACGGCTGCTCAATGACGCCATCGAGCGACACGAACTCACTCACGATCAACTTGCGCATCGTAACTCCCCCTCTCATCGTGCCACCCACGCCGATCCGAGACGACGGGCGC
>Ga0207659_10001848_pt1 | contig 12541 bp, 8 predicted proteins | sample KBSM43metaG_FD_184330 | JGI IMG/M metagenome (GOLD analysis project Ga0207659, IMG submission 184330) | Miscanthus rhizosphere microbial communities from Kellogg Biological Station, Michigan, USA - KBS M4-3 metaG (SPAdes) (version 2) | ecosystem: Host-associated > Plants > Roots > Rhizosphere >...
TGAGAGCGCCTTGCGCGTGAGGATCATGACCGCGCTCTCCTCATCTGAAACGGCGTGCTCTTCACGATCGCCAGAATCGCCGCCGACCATCGATAGTCGTCGGCCGCGGCGGCTCTCACGATACCGCGGATGGCCGGCGCATCGAAGTATTCCATCTCGCGGCCCAGGGCATAGGTCAAGAGCTTCCCGGTGACCGTCCGCACGAACTGCTCCCGCTGCGCCACCAGCGCCCGGCGAAGCGCCGCCGGCCCGTCGACCGTGGTGCCGTCGAGCAGCACGCCGGTGGCGTTGATCGCCGCTTCGCCGTCCAGCGTGCGCCACTGCCCGATTGCATCGAAGTTCTCCAGGCTGAACCCCAGCGGATCCATCCGTGCGTGGCAGCTCGCGCAGGTGGGGTTGGTGCGGTGCCGCTCCAGCATCTCGCGCACCGACTCGGGTTTGCCGGTCTTGCTCTCCTCGAGCGTGGTGTTCACGTCCGGCGGCGGCGGCGGCACCGGCGCGGCAAGGATGTTGTCGAGCAGCCACTTGCCACGAATGGTCGGCGACGTCCGCGTCGGGTAGGACGTCACGGCCAGAACGCTCGCCTTGCCGAGCAGGCCCCAGCGGTTCTCGTCGGCCAGCTTCACGCGGCGGAAGTGGCTGCCGTAGACGCCGCGGATCCCGTAATGACCCGCGAGCTGCTGGTTGAGGAAGGTGTAGTCGGCGCTCAGGAGGTCGACGATGCTGCGGTCGGCCTTGAGCTGGTCATCCAGGAAGAGATCCGTCTCGCGGACGATGGCGCCCCGCAGGTTGTCGTCGAACCAGGGGAAGCGGGTGTTGGCGTCGGGCGTCAGCAGCCACACGTTGCGCGACTGCAGCCACTGGCCGAAGAAGTTGTTGACGAGCGCGGCACGGGCCCGCGGCGCCGACAACAGGCGGCGCACCTGTTGCTCGAGCACGCCGGGCTGCCGCAGCTGCCCCTTGACGGCGAGGTCGAGCAGCTCGTCGTCGGGCCCGCTGCTCCAGAGGAAGTAGGACAGGCGCGACGCGAGCTCGACGTCGGAGATGCGATACGCGGTGCCGCGCGGGACGCCCGCCGGGTCGGTTTCGATTCGGAACAGGAAGTCGGGGCTGACGAGCACGCGCTCGAGCGCCGCGCGGATGCCGTCGTCGAAATTGCCGGCGGCACGAGCGCTCTCGAAGAACTCCATCAACGTCTGCACGTCGCCCGCCGTCACGGGGCGGCGATAGGCGCGCCGCGCGAGCGTCGTGAGGATTCGCGTGGCACATCCGGCTTCGCCCGGCGCACAGATGAACAGGCGCTGGCGACTGGGCGACGCCTCGGGCACGCGGCCGTTGTAGGGGCCGGTCACCAGCAGCGACGAAATGCCGAGCGGGAACGTCGGGACGTCGCCGTCGCGATTCCAGATCGGGATGCGATCCGGACCCACCCCTTCGGCCCGGGCGCCGTCGGTCTTCACAACGGTCGCGAGCACCTGGCGCGACCCGGCCTTCACCGGCACGCGCACGTGCAGCGCGTCGTCCGCGTCCTGGCTCTCCGCCGTCGCCTTCAGGCCGCCGACGGTGAATTTCGCGACCCGCACGCCGTCGACGCGAATCTCGAGATCGCTCGCCGTCTGCAGGCCACGGATCACGTCGGCATACGTCCGCGCCAGCCGGATCCGCAGGTCGTACTCACCATCCACCGGGAAGTAGTGGCGCGCCGCGATGCCGCCGCGCGACCCGAGCGGGAAGTCCTCGGTGAGCCGCTCCGTCTGCCACAGCCACGTCTGCTCGTTCGCGTTGCCCGGCACGGCGGTGTAGCGCTCCACCGCGGGCGGCACCGACGGATCGCCCACGGCGATGCGGGCGATCTTCGCCGCCGCCGTCAGATAGCGATCGAGCAGCGCCGGTTCCATCGACAGCGCGTCGGCGTTGGTGTCGAAGCCGAACGCCTGCGTGTCTGGCGGCAGCAGCGCCGTGGCATCGACGTCGATGCCGAGCAGGTCGCGAATCGCGTTGGCGTACTCGCCGCGGTTCAGCCGATGCAGGTCGGCCGGACGTCCGGGGTTGGGCGCCGCGAGCGCCGCGCGATCCAGCTCCTGTTCGAGCCACGCCGACACCGTGTCGTACGTGGCGTTGTCGGGACGCTTCATCCCCGCCGGCGGCATCGAGCGGCTGCGCAGCTTCACTATCACTTTTTCCCACGCGTCCGCCGCGCGGCCCACCTGCGTCGCATCCGCGCCGGCCAGCGAGAAGCCGCCGACTTTCGCGCGGTCGTTGTGGCAGCTCACGCAGTAGGTCGACACCAGCGTCGCCGCGGGCGTCGTGGCAGCCGCGGGAACCTGCGCGCGAACGGCGTTGGAGGTGCTGAGAGACACGGCCGCCACCCACGCCATGGCGGCGCACGCGGAGAGGACTCCGCGCCCGAGGCCTATTTCGGGGCTACGCACTTCACCTGGGCCTGGCAGGGCTTCCCCAGCTTCGGATCGGCGCCATGATCGAGCAGGATCTTCGCGCCCTCGGTGTTGTAGAGCACGCCGCCGAGACGGTCGCCGTAGCCCGAGGCCGCGAGCCACGGCGTGATCCCCGCCTTGCTGATCGCGTTGACGTTGGCGCCCTTCTCGATCAGCTGCAGGAGCAGCGTGTTCCAGCCGCGATAAGCGGCGCCGTAGAGGCCGTTCTCGCCCTCCGTCGTCTCACCGCGCGCGTCGAGGCCGAGTTCGAAGAGCAGCTTCGCCGCCGCGAGGACCTGCGGCTCGGCGAGCGCGCTCTCGCCCACGCTCCGATTCAGCCCCGCCACGGCCATCACCGCCGTGGCTTTCGTGTCGGTGACCAGCTTCGGATCCGCGCCGGCCGCCAGCAGCAGCTTCATGATCTCGACGTCCGCCGCGGCGCTCGCGAGCAGGAACGGCGTCGCCCCCGCGGCGTCCTCGTAGCCGCCGCCGATGAACGGCCGCTTCGTCATGCGCGCGTTCGGGTTCGCCCCGTGCGCGAGCAGCGCCCTGATCAACTGCAACCGCTCCGATCGATTGGGAAGGCCGCTCATCGGATCGCTGAAGCCGTAGACCGGATTCGACACGCCACCTTCCCAGGTGCCGGCGGCCCAGTGCAGCGGCGTCAAGCCGGCGTCGCCCGCATCCGGGTCCGCGCCGTGATCGAGCAGATAGAGCGCCAGCGGCACGTGACCGCGCATCGTCGCCACGAGCAGCGCCGTGCTGCCAGCCGAGAGCGTGGACTGGTACGCCACGCCGCGTCCCGCCGCGGGCGCATCCGGCACCGAGCGCAGGTTCACGTCCACGCGCGCGGCGAGGAGGCGCGTGACCGACTCGATGTCCCCTTCGCGCGCCGCGAAGTGGAGCGCCGTGAATCCCTTCTTCGTGCGCGCCCGCAGGTCGGCGCCCGCCTCGATCAGCTGGCCGACGATGTCGGGATGGCGTTCCGCGGCGGCCCACATCAGCGCCGTCTGGCGTTGCGTCGGCTCGGCCGCGTTCACGGCCGCGCCGCGCGCGAGCAGCATCTTCACCGCCGCGGCGGCGCCGGTGGCGGCGCAGGTCATGAGCGGCGTTTCGCCGGTGCCGATCGGCGTGTCCGGCTTTGCTCCCGCCTTCAGGAGCAGCTCCACCATCTCCGCGCCGCCGTTGGTGCAGGCGCGCGACAGCGGCGTCATCCCGAACTGATTCGCGGCGTTGGCGTCGGCTCCGGCGCGCACCAGCACCGTGGCGACCTCGAGGTCGTTGGCGTGCGCGGCCCAGAGAAGGGCTGTCGAGCCGTCGTCGGCCCTGACGTTGACGTCCGCGCGGCCGCTGAGAAGGGCGCGCACCTGCGTCGCGTCCTGTGCGCGGACGGCATCAATCAGCCGTCGATCGACGTCAGCCGCAACAAGCGGCGCGCAGATCGCCCCGGCGGCGACGAGCGACGCGATCGAGAAGCGCCACACACGCGCGGTTATAGCACGGGACCGGCGCTGGTATCATGCGCCCGCCATTGCCTCACGCAGGGGGACAGCATGCCGATCGACGACCACAGCAGACGCGGATTTCTCGTAGGTGCCGGGCTCGTGGCGGGAGGTCTCGTGGGCGACGCGGTCCTGCCCGGCACGGCCGAGGCGCAGACGCGGCCGGGCGGCACGCCGCCGGCGCCGGCCAGCAAGGGCGCACGCTTCCGCGCCGCGCTGGCCGCCGGCAAACCGATGATGCTGCCGGTCGTCGAGAGCATCATGCTCGCCCGGCTGTGCGAGATCGAGGGCTTCAGCGGCGGCTTCATGGGCGGCAGCGGGATGGCCGCGCGCAACGCGCTCCCCAACACCAGCATCCAGACCGTTCAGGAAGTGATCGACTACGAGGCGCAGGTGATTGCCAACACGGAGCTGCCGATCGTCGCCGACGGTGAAAACGGCGGCGGCAGCCCGGTGACCACCTACCGCACGGTGCAGCAGCTCGAGCGCGCGGGCGCGGCCGTGATCATGCTCGAGGACTCGACCGGCCCCGAGAGCGAGTACGGCGGCAAGGGCGTGGCGATGGCGACGCGCGAGGTGATGGTCGGGCGCATCAAGGCCGCGGTCGACGCGCGCCGTGATGCGAGCGTGATGATCATGGCCCGCAGCGATCGGCCGGCCAAGGGCTACAGCGAGTCCGAGACGCTCGAGCTCGCCGCCGCGTTGTCCGACGCGGGCGCCGACGCGTTCTTCATCAACGGGTTCACGCTCGAGCAGCAGCAGCGCGCCAAGAATGCGCTCAAGAAGCCATTGATGATCGGCTCGAGCGGGCTGGCGTCCGAGTGGCACGCCAAGGGCGTGGACATGGCGTTCTACCACATCGACGACATTGGCATCGGCGCCATGTACATCGCCCTCAAGGAAATGAAGGCCAAGGGCGGCCCGTTCGACGACGCGGCGAAGTGGCGGCTGCCGCGCGACCTGTCGGCACGGCTGATCGATCAGGAGACGTGGCTGGCGCGGGCGAAGAAGTACGGGGTCGTGCGCTCGTAGAGCGGCTTTCGACCTTGTCAGCCGCCGTCCTTGGTCCTTGGTACCTAGTTCTTCGTCCGTCCGAAGTTCGTCGCGTGTCCTTAGTCCGGTTGTAGTCCAAGGTCCGTAGTCCGCAGCCAGCGTTCTGCGTCGCCGGGGTTTGCGGTTGAAACTCGCGAGGACCGAGGACCGAGAGACTAGGGACCAACAGCCCGCACCATATCGATCACGAGAGCGCGCCAGGCGATTTAGGGCTGCCGGTCGTACACCACCGTGTTGGTGAACGGCTTCCCCTTCGACGTCGTGCCGCTCACTACCTGTGTCATCGTCCTGCCGTCGGCGGAGATTGTGATCGTGCTCGGCCGCTCCGGCGTCTTGCCGTCCACGATGAAGTAGACGTTCTCGGTGCGCGAATCGACGGCCTTCACGGAGACCATCCGGATCGACTCGGCGCCAACCGCCGCCTCCGGGTAGGGCTTGCCGTCGCGGCGGTACACGAGAAAGGCTCGCGCGCTGCCCTGCGGAATCGTGACGTCCGTCGTCATGAAGATGGTGCCGCCGCCCCGATCCTCGTACGTGCGCACGAAACTCTTCGGCGCGCCGCCCGACTCGTATTTCGACTTGTCGGCGCTCAGTTTCCAGACGCCGATGAACGGATCCGTCGCTTTGGCGCGGCTCTGTCCGAATACCGTCGCATCGGACCAGAGCAGCGCGGTTGCCAGCACCAGCATCGCCACACGGCGTGAGTTACGCATCAGTCGCCTCCATCAAGGGCGATGGCCGCTGGTGCAAGCGTCGAGCCAGGGAAACCAAAGGCCCGACCCGTTGTTCGTGCACGGCCCTACTTCCGGTTGCACAGATCTTCTGCACACATTGGCGCAGTCTTGCGCAAAACCAACGCCTGAGCCGTTGACGGCGGTGCGTGGCGCTTGCCCATAATCGCCACCTCGACGAGGGCATCGTTCACAGCATGGGCACAGTCATCAGAGCACGGCGGTTTCCGTCCAACGGCCTCGAGGCGTTCCACTCCGAAGCGGCGCCGCAGCCGGCGGGACCCACTCCGTCCCCGGAACCGCGCGTTCTGATGAGCGTCGTGGACGCCTATCCCCGGAAGGACTCCTACAAGCGTGCATCGAGCCGCGCCCGAGAAGTCAGGCGGCCGATCACCGTCCGACGCCTGGCCGCGTGGGCGCTCCGCGCCGCGCGCGCGGCGGCGCTTTTCCCCTTTCTGGTCGCCGCCTGGTTCCTCGTGCGGATCTGGTGGCTCGCCCGGCTGCTGGTGACCGCCACGTTGCGCGCAGCGATCAGCGCCCCGGTCAGCGTCGTCCGCTTCGTCCTCGCGGCGGTTGCCGCGATGCTGACGCCGCCGGCCCGCCGCCGGGAGAGCCCGGGTGTCGTCAGGGTCGCAATCGTGGGCGTCCCCGCCTGGGCACGGCACATCCCACTGGTTCCGATCATTGCGGTGGCGCTCGGCGCCACGGCCGGCATTTCCGTCGCGTTGTCGCTGCTGCTCCTCAGGCCGTGACGGTGTAGTCTTACGGCTCTCGGAGAGGCCATGACACGCGCCGAAATCGTCGATCTGCTGAACCGCCGCGCCGATGCGTGGCGCCACCTCGATGCCGAAACGCTGGTCGCCGACTACGCCGAGGATGCGATCATCGACAGCCCGCTGGCGGGCGGCACGACGCAGGGCCGCGATCAGATTCGGCAGGTCTTCCAGACCTACTTCGTCGCGTTTCCCGATCTGGGAATGGACGTCGAGGAAGTGCTGGTCGACGATCAACGTGCCGCGGTGATGGCGACGTTCACGGGCACCGACCGCGGCGGCTTCATGGGCATGCCGGCAACCGGCCGGCGCGTCACCATCCCCGTCGTGTTTCTCTACGAGTTCAAGGACGGGAAGATCGTGCACGACCGCCGCGTCTACGATTTCACCGGCATGCTGGTGCAGGTCGGCACGCTCAAGGCGAAGCCGGCATAGCCCGCCCGCAAGGCGGGCCGGCAGACACGGTCAGAAAAGCTCAGAGTCGTTCAGCCGAGTTCGGTCTTGTAATCGGGCTTCGACCGGAAAAGGTCGAGCCTTCAGCTCCTAATACCCAGTCCCCCAACCGGTTGCGACCACGGCGCGCCACCGGAACAGGCGTTGCTCTTATGAGCAATCGAGACCCCGGGGATGACACTGGGACCCAGAACACGCACGTCGGGTTACGGCGAGGCGGCGCTCGTCGTATGCGCCGCGGTTGGCTGCGGCGCCTTCGCTGTACCGGAATTCCTTGGCTGGCCGCCCCCGCCGGGGGCGCTGGCGTTCTGCGCGCTCACGCTGACCAACGTACTGCTGGCGCTGTTCACACGACCGGCACCCGGGCCCGACGACTGGACGATCGTGCGGCCGGCGTTCGTCGTCGATTTCGCCTCCCTCCTGCTGCTCGGTCCGCGCGCGGGCGTCATCGTCTGCGCCGCCGGCGCTATCGTGCGGCTGCTCGGCGAATCGCCAGGCCAGTCGCGCGCATCGGAGACCCTGCTGCCACTGGCGGCACCGCTGCTCGCGCTCGAGGCCGCGGCCTTCACCCACCTCGCACTGGGCGGCACGATCGCCACCTTCGAGTGGCCGTGGCAGGGCGCGCCGATCGCGGTGGCCGTCTGCGCGTACTGTCTGGTGATCAGCGCCGTCGCGGAGATCGCCGTGCCCCTGCTCTCGGCACGTCCGCTCTCCAAGGCCTGGCCCGCCGTGGTGCTCGACGGCTATCCCACCTATCTCACGGCCGCGGGGCTCGCGGTCGTGATCGCCGAGTTGATCGAACGGCGGCTGTGGGCCGTCGCGCTCGTGGCCACCGTGCCCGTGTACTTCCTCTACCGCTCGTATACCGACCATACCCAGCGCCGGGAAGAGGAGATCCGATGCCAGGACGCGGTGGCGTCGCTCGACCACGGCGTGTCGATGGTGGACGACGAGGGCACCGTCACGTTGTGGAACGTCGCGCTCCAACGGCTGCTCGGGTGCCCGGCCGAGCGCGCGCTCGGGCAGGTGCTCTGGAGCGTCGTCCCGGTGCTGGCGGACACGGACCTGCCGCGCGCATTGCGTGAAGCGGCGCGGACGCAGAAGCCGGTGCGTCTTTCGAGCCTCGCCCTCCCCGGCCCCGGTGGCACGCGGATGGTGGACCTGCGCATTCTGCCCGGCGCCCGAGGCATCACCATGCAGTGGCGCGACGTGACCGCGACGTGGCGCGCCGAGCATCGGCTCAAACGCAGCGAGGAGCGCTTCGCGTTGATTGCCGACGCCGCCAACGACGGGCTCTGGGAATGGGACCTGCGGCGCGACGAGCTCTATGCCTCGGCGCGCTGGCGCGCGCTGGTCGGACTCGACGGCGCGGCCGGCGTGTGCCGGCCGCAGGAGTGGCTGGACCGCGTGCACGGCGACGACATCGGTCCGCTGAAGGCCGCACTCGACGCCCACCTCTCCGGCGCCACGGACTGCTTTCAGTACGAGCACCGCCTTCGCGTGGCCGGAACCACGTATCGACTCTTTCAGTGCCGCGCTGTCGCGGTCCGGGGGCCGAACGATCGTCCGGTCCGCCTGGCCGGCTCGCTGACCGACGTCACCGAACGCGCCATCGTCCAGGAGCAGTTGCGGAGCGTCGGGACCCACGATCCGCTGACCGGCCTGTGCAACCGCGCGGTGTTCGTCGAGCAGCTCGGGCGCCGCCTCGAGGACTTGAAGGCGCGCCGCGGCGGGCGGTTCGCCACGCTGTATCTCGACCTCGATCGCTTCAAGGTGGTGAACGACAGCCTCGGCCACATGGTCGGCGATCAGCTGCTGACCGCGGTGTCGCGGCGGCTCGAAGGGTGCCTGCGGCCGGGCGACGCTCTGGCCCGCCTGGGCGGCGACGAGTTCGCGGTGCTCGTGCACGGACTGAGCGACGAAACCCAGGCCAACGCCGTGGCGATGCGCATTCAGGATGCGCTCAAGGCGCCGGTGATGATCGGCCGCCGCGAGGTCTTCACGTCCGCGAGCATCGGCATTGCCTTCGCCGGGCGCGACTACAACAGCCCCGAGGACATCATGCGCGACGCCGACACGGCGATGTACCACGCCAAGTCGCGCGGCAAGGCGCGCCACGAGCTGTTCGACGCCGACATGCACGCGCGGGTGTTGGACCGGCTCGGGCTCGAGAACGACCTGCGGCGCGCCATCGATCAGCACGACCTCGTCGTGCACTATCAGCCGATCGTATCGCTCGCCTCGCGCCGGTGCGTCGGCTTCGAATCGCTGGTGCGGTGGACCCGGAAGGGCAAGCCGGTCCCGCCGAGCACGTTCATCCCCATCGCGGAAGAGATCGGGCTGATCGAGCCGCTCGGCACCTGGGTGCTGGAGCAGGCGTGCGTGGCGTTTGCCGACTGGCAGCGGCGCTTCCCCGACCGCGGGCTCGAGTACGTCACCGTGAACGTGTCGGGCCGCCAGTTGATGCAGCAGAACCTGCTGCAGGTGGTCGAAGAGGCCGTGCGCAGCGCGCGCATGCGCCCCTGCGACCTCTGCCTGGAGATCACCGAAACCGCGCTGATGGACCGGCCCGGTGATTGCGCGCGCGTCCTCGACGAGCTGCGTGAGTACGGCGTCAAGGTGTACCTCGACGACTTCGGCACTGGCTTCTCGTCGCTCAGCCACCTGCACAAACTGCCGGTGGACGCGCTGAAGATCGACCGCTCCTTCGTCACCAGCCTGCTGCTCCCCGACCGGCCGGCCATCGTGGAGAGCATTCTGGCGCTCGCGCGCACGCTCAAGACCGGCGTGGTGGCGGAAGGGATCGAAGACGACGTGCAGGCCAGCGAACTCGAGCGATTGGGCTGCACCCACGCCCAGGGCTACCTGTTCTCGCGTCCGAAGCCGGCCGACGCCATCGAGGAGATACTGGAAGTGAATCAGCCTCTCGGACCGGCGGTCGATCGCGCCGAACGCGAGCTGCGCGAGGCCGCCGCCGTGCGGTTCGTGAGCTCGAAGGCGCGGCCCGACACGGCGAGCGGACGCGCGCCGGTCCGGGTCGACAAAGGGCGGAGCGCGTCCCGCGTCCTGCCGGCCACGACGCCTGACCCTCGCTGGGTCGGCTGATCGGCACCTGCCCCGTTGCGATACGATGCCCCGCAGCGGCGGCGCGATGGTGATTCCTCTCCTCCTCGGGACGAACCTGCTCCTGGCTGGCCAGGCGATCGCCGGCGCTCAGACTTCCGCGCCGCCAGCGCCTGCCACTACACCCGCGGTCACCTGCGAAGCCAAGAATACGGAACCACAAACCGCCATCTCATTCGATACCAAGGGCGTCGAGTTCGGCCCATGGGTCCGCCGCTTCGTGCAGCGAGTGCGCCGCAATTGGTTCGTCCCCGCCGAAGCCTTTGCGTCGAAGGGGTGTGCGACTCACACCGTTCGAGTGCGGAAGGACGGCAAAGTCGCTGAGGTCGTGACCCTGAATCCGTCAGGGGTGCCTGCGTTCACCGAGGCGGGGTACAAAGCACTGATCGCGACGTCGTTCGAGCCGCTGCCGGCCGCCTACCCGGACGACTCCGTGACGATCACGGTCACGTTTTATTACAACCAGTCGCCGCCCTCGAACGCCACGTCGGTCCCGACGCTGACCTCGGAGTCGTTGTCGAACACGGCGCAGCCTCCACCACCCGCGCCAGACCTCGCCAGCCAGCCCGAACCCACTGCGCCGCCCACTCGCGCGGTCGGTCACTCAGCTGTCTTCAAGCTCACTGGCAGCGGTCCTGCGGATGCGATCGACCTGCTTCGCTGGTTTGCGACCGGGAAGGCCGGGGCCACGGGCCTCTGGCTCGTCGAGCATCACCACGCTGACGCACCGGGCAGTCCGTACTGTCGTGGTTCGCTGGCCCTGGTGGGCGAACGCCTCGTGTTCCGCTCGGAAAACCTGTCCGAAGGATTCGTGGCAGTCGCCAGCGAGATCACCACGGTGAATCGTCAGCAGGACGCGAAGACCTTCACGATCTCCTTCAAGTAGGTCCTTCGCTAGACCGGGCGCGTCACACGGGCGATGTGAAACGGTTCGAGCCGGTCGATGGCGTCGGGCGTCTGGGACTTGATGTCCCACTTGAAGAAGCGCAGCTCGACGCGATCGGGAAAGAAGTCGGCGAGCGTGAACCCGTGCTGTTCGATCGGCGCGAGCTCCTGGCGCATGTCGAGGTGCGCGGGCACCGCCGGCCCCACACCTCGAAACGCTGATGGCCAGCCTCCAGGGCTGGTGCCCACCGGCCCCGACAGCGCGATGGCGATCGGGTTGGCAGCGAAATCGAGCCTGCCGGCACGCAGCATCCGGCCGAGCGCGACGGCGTGGAGATCGCCGCTCACCACGAGCGGGGCACGCTCACGCATGGCTGCCAGCGACGCCATCAGGCGATCGTGCTGCGCCAGCCAGCCTGCCTGCCAGTACGGCTTGGCATTGGCGACGGTCAGCTTGCCGTCGGCGCCGAGGACATCGGGATACCACTCGCCCCACTTCCCCGCGCTCCATCCGGGCGGATTCGACGGCGCGTGCACCAGGTGCGTCACGTCGGCCGCCGCCGCGCGGGCCAGCAGCCACCGCTCCACCTCGCGATCGAGGAACACGGCGCTCGGTCCTGCGAGCGTCATCGTGCGGCGGACGTCGTAGAGCAGCACTTCGAGCAGCCGTCCGAACCGCAGCGTGCCGAAGCTCTCGGACCGCGGCACCCCGTCGCGCGTGCCCGTGGACGACCACGGCAGGTTGTCGGGCCGCGCCGCGTCGGGCAGGAACTCGGGATAGAACAGGCGCTGCGTCGCCCGCGCGAGCTCCAGCATGAACCACGAGGGCGGGAACGTGATGATCTCGTCGGTGGCCTCGTCGTTTTCGAAGTAGTCGTGGTCGTCCTGCAGGAAGAACACCGGCGTCGAGCGGAAGTCGGTGCCGTAGAGCGGCAGGAGCTGCGGCCCCGCCGCGCGCTTCAGCACCTGCTCGTTGCGCTCGCCGATCACGCCCGCCGATCGCGTGAAGGTGCCGGACAGCCGTTCCACCTCGCCCGCCGGCCCCAGCGTCTTGCTGCCGCGCGGCGACAGCAGATCCCAGTAGACGTGGTCGCCGTTGGCCACCGCCACCTGGGGGCCGAACGAGAGCGCGCGTCGCAGCAGCCGGTTGCGCGTCGCGACGGGAACGAACCCGAGCGCGTCGTGTCCGCCGGCGCATGTGAAGAAGAGCACGCGGCAGCGATCGGGGCGGGCGTTCGGATCCGGGAGCGTGGCGAGCTCCCACGGCTGACAGAGCGAGGTACCGGATGCGCGCAGTGAGAGCGTGTAGGGGCGCCCCGGCTGCAACCCGTCCACGGCGAACTGCCAGAACTCGCCCGCCGTGTCGTTCATCCGCCCCGTGACCGCGCGGCCGCCGACGCGCAGCGTGGGCGCGGAGGCGAGCGGCTGCGTGAACGACGCCTTGATCAGGAACCGCGTGTCGCTCGCCGCCGGCAGCAGATGCCGCACGCGGCCAGCGTCCCAGTTTCCAGAAGGCGGCGCCTTCGCCGCTTGCGCGAGCAAGTCGGCTGGAACGGCCGTCAGGAGGGCGGCGCCGAGGCTGTCGG
>Ga0207659_10001850_pt1 | contig 12537 bp, 14 predicted proteins | sample KBSM43metaG_FD_184330 | JGI IMG/M metagenome (GOLD analysis project Ga0207659, IMG submission 184330) | Miscanthus rhizosphere microbial communities from Kellogg Biological Station, Michigan, USA - KBS M4-3 metaG (SPAdes) (version 2) | ecosystem: Host-associated > Plants > Roots > Rhizosphere >...
GGCCGCAGGGGCCGTCCCGTACTGGCGGCGTTGCCGGTGTCCGCCTGCGTCGGTAAAGTGGACTGCATGTCGTCTACATCACGTTAGCCAACACAACGAGACTCGTCCATGAGTTCGCCTTTGAGTCGCTCCCGCAGATACGAGGAAGTTGCTGCAGAAATTCTCGGTCGCGTTAAGCACGAGCTTGGGATTTCCTCAGTTGAGGGCAAGCAGGTCGTTCCTGGCCTCTCGGGCACCGACTGGGAGCTCGATGCGAAGGGCATCAAAGCGGGCTCCGATGCGTACGTAATCATCGAATGCCGGAGGTACACGACTTCGCGTCTAAAGCAGGAAGCAGTCGCGGGCCTCGCATGGCGCATCCATGACACAGGTGCATCAGGTGCACTGCTGGTGTCGCCTCTGGGTCTGCAGGAGGGTGCGCAGAGGGTGGCGGCCGCAGCGAATGTCGTGGCAGTCCACCTAGATGCTGAAGCCACTCCCCAACAGTTTGTCCTCTCATTCCTCAACCATCTCTTCGTCGGCCTCACTGGAGTTGAGGCGCGTGGAGAGGTCGGCACGCTAACGCCTGTCGTCGAAAACAACGTTGGGGAAAATGGCTCTTGCGGTGTCGGCTAACCCCTCCATCGAGCGGATGTTCCAAAGGCCGCTTCGCGCTCTTTGGCCCGCCTCTCATGTCGAACGTTAGAGCGCATTGGTCGCGCGTCGGAGAGCTCGACTCAAGGCTTAGCAAGGTGCCAAACGCCTCCACGAAAGCCGTCTCCTGTGCGATCGCCGGGCTTCTTGTCGTTCACCCAAAGATAGAGAGGCTTACCTTTGTGCGCCCATTGCTTCTGGCCATCGTCGCGGGTGATCAACGAATAGTCACCGACCGCCTCGGCGCCTTCCTTGGCAAGCAACGGCGGCCAACTCAAGGTGCAAGCGCCGTTGCAAACGCTCTTCCCAGGAACGGTCAGGTCGTTATCCCACCAGTAAAGACTCATGCCTTTCTCATCAGTGAGCACTCCGTCAGTAGTCTTGGGCTGCGCCCAGGCAACAGAAATCCAAGCTATCAAGGTCAGTGATGCGACGGTTCGCAGAAACGAGTGAAAGCAATTCATTGCGGGTTCTCCTTGGTGAAGCCACAACTTGCACTCTAGGTGCGGAACGCCGAGCGTCCTTGATCAAGCACAAGGTTGAGCCCGGCATATTCGACCCAAACAGCAGGCACTTGGCAGTATGCCCAGCCGAGGGTCAAATGCGCTCTAACCCTTCGTTCGAGGCGACGTCCTCCGGCAAGCTTCGCTTGCCTACGGCCGCGCCTGAACTCAAACGCTAGGCAACAGGGCGCAGTCAGTCACTTCAAGCCCACCTACCCATGACTATCCCGTTTGAGTACCAAAGAGCGTCCATCGAGTTCGAGCGCTTCATGGTGAGCGCGCGAGACGCAGCGGGCTTGGCCACCACGAACATGGCTTGGAACATGGTCGCAGGCGTTCTCTTCACGTTCAGGCGTCGCCTCACTGTCGAGCAAGGTCTGCGGTTCGCAAGCGTCCTGCCACCCGTTCTGCGGGCGCTCTTCATTGACGGCTGGGACTTCCGTTCTCAGCCTCAGCCCTTCGGTAGTCGCGAGGCACTGACCAAGGAGGTCCAGTCCCTCCGGTCGCAACACAACTTCTCGCCTGAGTCGAGCATCGCGTCTGTCGCCAACGCCCTCCGTGGCTGTGTCGACGTTCACGCATTCGAGCAGGTTCTTGGCGAGCTTCCTGTTGGTGCGGCCGAGTTCTGGGCCGGCGAACCATGATCGACGGGGTCTGGCACGCAATCCAGAGAAGAACATGTCGCCTAACCCCTCTGGTGGGACTTCCCTGGTTAGTCAAGTCATAGCGTGTTGTGTTTCGCGGTGGCGGTTGAAGTCGGCAGGTCGAGGCGATGCGATCAACGAGGAACAGACTGCTTCTCTGGTGTCGGCCTTGTTGCACGTCCAGCCGTGAGGTTGTGTGTGCGGGCCCAGATACGAACCGCTCGGCGGGGCTCCATTCATCGACCGTGCGTTGCCCGTGGGGCATCGGCACCTGGGGTTAGTCGAGCTTGCCCGCCGCCGGTCTGACCTGTCACTGCATCTTGCTGGTTTGCCTGCTGCGATGAAGAGGGTTCGATCGAGCGATCAAGTTTGCTGAGAGCTCATGCCGGGCTTGATGCTGAGATGGTTGGTCTGGCGCCGAGCAGCGATTCCCTGAAGGCGCCTAGCCGCTCATGTCGAACGTTAGCCGCCTCAGAATCGCGATGGCTCTTCGACCAGTTCCGTTAACTTCGTTCGACGATGACCTCGCTTATCTGAACCACTGGAGTCAAGTCCGTGTAGTTTGGAATGTCGCCCATGATCTCTTGGGCATGCGGTCCAAAGCCAGCCTGAAACGACTCGACTGAATCGCAGAAGAAGTGACACATCCCAATGTAGGTAGCAGGCGCGCCAGGTGCGCCACCCGCAAGTCCCTTGTCAACTGAGTAGTAGAGACAAGAGTCGCCCATACGCCTCTTTAGTAGCGGCATGTGTTTGTCGCGGTAATACTCGTGGTTGAAGCGAGCTCCAGGGGTGTTCGGGTACATCACACTAACTCTGATCATGATCAGCCTCCAAGTAGTGACTCTCCGGCCAGGAATTCTTCTGAGCGCACGCCCGACCGCAGCGCTTCAGCATGCCCAGAATTTTCGCTTTGCAACAGGCGGCTAACCCCTTCGAGCCGACGGCGCAAAGGCCGCTTCGCGCCCTTCGGCTCGCCGCTCATGTCGAACGTTAGGCGACACAAGACAAGCAACGCGCCGAGCGGCCAAGCTCCCCGTTCTCGATCTCTCTAGCCAGCGTTGGCGGTCTACTCGCGTAAGCGCAGAATCTCGACTGTCCGTTAGTCCGAGAGCGGAGGACCCATGGCTTCGCTGAAATGTCCGCACTGCGGCGCGTCCTTGCCCAGCCAGAGAACTTGGGCGCAAGCGGCAGTTTCAACCCTCATCGCCGCGCCGGCGGTGCCAGATATGGCCACGCAGGTGCGCTGCGACAAGTGCGGTCGCCTATCTGCAGCTAGCGACTTGCGCTACACAGCGGCCGAGGGCCTGAAGGCATCGCGCTTGCTGCTGTGGCTTGTCGCCATAGCGTTAGTCGTTTGCGTTTTCATGTGGCGCTTTGTTCCGTGAGCACCCGCAATCATCGAAGCGGCGTCGCCTAACCCTCCATCCGAGCGGACGCCCTGCTTCGCAGCACTCGGCCCCGCCCCTCATGTCGAACATTAGGAAAACACCAGGAGCCACCGATGCCCAGCGTCCGTATCACCCCGGTCGACCCGCCATATCCCGCGGAGGTCCAGGCCGAGTTCGACAAGATCATGCGAGGCGCTCCGCCGCTTCTTCTCTTCCGAACCGTTGCGCGCAATCCTCGCGTGCTGCAGCGGTTCTTGGCGGGCGGCTTGCTTGATCGAGGAAGCATTTCACTGAGGTTGCGTGAGTTGATGATCCTTCGCACTTGCGCTTTGTGCGGAGCCGAATACGAGTGGGGTGTCCATGTGGCTGCCTTCGGCGCCAAGGCGTCATGGACATCGGAGCAAGTGCATTCAACGGTGCACGGCGATCCGGCAGACTCTTGCTGGTCGGGCCAGGAAGCCTGTGTCATCCGCTTGGCGGATGAGCTGCACGCGACAAGCGCGGTCACCGAGGAGCTATGGCAAGAGGCATCCGCAGCGTTCGCGCCGGAGCAACTCATTGAGCTTGTCTTGCTCGCCGGTCTCTATCACGCCGTGTCGTTCATGGTCAACGCATTCGGGGTGCAGCATGAAGCGTCTGCACCCAGGTTCCCAGATGTCGCCTAATCCTTCCATCGAGATGCTATGAAGGACTGCCCAAGCCGGACCCGTTGAGCTAGAACGGGATTTCCAACTTCTGTCGGAAAGGAGTACGGAAATGGCGACGACCCAGGCGATCCTTCGAGGCAAGGATACGACTGCGCAGGGCGAGCTGTACAGCAGCTTCGAGCTGGGCGACAAGCAGTGGAAGATCACGGCGAGCGACGGTAAGCGCAACGCCAGCCGCTACAGCGTCGCCGCGGGCGATACGGCGGCGGTCGGGGACAGTCTGCGCAAGGCCAAGAGCCGCTTCGGGCTGCGCGACGAGGCCAAGGTGCATAGCTGCTACGAAGCCGGGCGCGACGGCTGGTGGCTGCACCGCTGGCTGCTCGAGCAGGGTATCGACAGCATCGTGGTGGACTCTGCCAGCATCGAAGTGAACAGGCGCGCGCGCCGGGCCAAGAACGATCGCCTCGACGGCGACAAGTTGCTGGCGATGCTGCTGCGCTGGCACGCCGGAGAGCGGCGTTTGTGGTCAGTGCTGCGGGCGCCGACGCCGGAGCAAGAAGATGCCCGACGCGTGGACCGCGAACTCGATCGGCTGGGGAGCGAGCGCACGGCGCACATGAACCGGATCGGCTCGCTCCTGGTGATGCATAACCTCAGGCCAGGCCGCATCGGCGGACGAGCATGGGGCAAGTGGTGGACGGAGCATGCGCGGGACGTGGCGCCGGCGTTGAGCTCGGAGATCGAGCGTGAGCTCGAGCGGCTCGCGCTGGTGCAACGCCAGGTAAAGCTCATCGAGGCCGGCAAGCAGCAAGAGGTGGCTGACAACCAGCATCCGCTGGTGGCGGCGTTGAGCCGGCTGCGCTCGATCGGGTCGGTCTCGGCCTGGAAGCTGGACAAGGAGCTGTTTGGTTGGAGGCGGTTCAACAACCACAGGCAACTTGCCGCCAGCGTGGGCTTGACGCCTACGCCGTACGACAGCGGCAATAGCCAGGTCGAGCAAGGCATCAGCAAAGCCGGCAACAAGCGAGTGCGGTCGCTGCTGGTGGAGCTGGCCTGGAGCTGGTTGAGGTACCAGCCCGGCAGCGAGTTGAGCGGCTGGTATCGGAGGCGGTTCGCGGCCGCGGGCAAGCGCATGCGACGCGTGGGCATCGTGGCGCTGGCCAGGAGACTGGTCATTGCGCTGTGGCGATACCTGCAGCACGGCGAGATCCCGGCCGGTGCGCAACTGAAGCCGGCGGCGGCGTAGACGGATCCGGCTTCCCGAGGGCAACGAGATGATCGAAGGTCAACGCGCCCGCGATGTCCGTGGGTCACCGTGCCGTGACCGTCAATTGAGATGGGGCGCGTCGGCAACCGGGGTCAAGCCAGGCGCAATGCGCGCATGTTGCATGTGGTGCGGGCACACGTTGCCCCGCACGGATAGAAGCTGGTTCGAGCGCTGGCTCGAACGCGCCAACGACTCCGACCTTGGATCACGCGGTTGCGCTCAGGGCAGGCCTGCGGCGGACGACTGGCCCTACACAGCGAGGCCGCCCTGAGGCATAGTCATCTACAACCATCAACACAACGGGCTTGACAAACAAGTCCTCATAGAAGCGGACATCCGCCGGCTGGCTGCGCCTGCCGGCGGCTACCGCTCACGTCGAACGTTAGGCGCCAGAAGGAGAGATCGTGCTTCGCGGAAGTTGTCTCTGCCAGGGGGTGGCCTTCGAGATCGATGGCACCGTGATCGACCTTCTGTACTGCCATTGCGCAATGTGCCGCAAGGCTCACGGCTCCGCATTCCGGGCCCGTGGCAAGGTCAAGGCGTCGCAGTTCCGCTGGGCGAGAGGCGAAGATCTGGTCCGCTACTTCCAGTCATCGCCGGGCACCCACAGAGGCTTCTGCTCGGTCTGCGGCTCCAACCTCTTGAGCAAGTTCGACCAGAACCCAAGAGTCGTTGGCCTCGCGCTCGGAGTGCTGGACGATGATCCAATCAACCGTCCCATCTGCCATGTCTACGTGGGCTCAAAGGCGCCCTGGCACGAGATCACGGACTCACTTCCGCAGTTCGAGGAGCTGCCGCCCGGGCCCGTCGGGCACGCCCACCGAACTGACGCCTGACTCTTCCATCGAGCGGACGTTCCACCCAGCGACCAACGCCAGGGCTCGCGCCAAATGTCTACTGAGCAATCCTTCGTCGAGTACGTGCAAAGTCAGTCCGGCCTCGGGAGCGAACTCTCCTTCAGGAAGATGTTCGGCGAGTACGCGCTCTACCTGCACGGCAGGGTCGTCGCTTTCGCCTGCGACAACCAGCTCTACCTCAAGCCAACCGCGGAGGTTCACGCTGTGGTGGGTAAGGTGTCCGAGGCTCCGCCCTATCCCGGTGGCAAGCTTCACTTCCAGCTGGACGAGCAGCTCGAAGATCGCGAGCTCCTGCGAAGGCTGCTTGTTCTTACGGCAGGTGCGCTGCCTCTGCCCCAGACGAACGCAGCGAGAGGCGCCAAGTCGAAGCCCGCCCGGAAGTCGGCGAGCGCCAAGTCCGCCAAGCCGAGTTCGCCCGGTGCATGACAACGATCAGGAAAGCATCATGAGCAATCTCTTGGCGGTCGTCTTGCTCGCGGTGGCGGTCATGTCCCCCGCTCGCAGCCAGCAGGTTTTCACCAACCTCGACTTCGAGCAGGCGCAAGTCGTCCCCAACAATCCCTTCTTCGGGTTCTTGCATTGGAGCCTGGCCGTGCCGGGCTGGAGTCACAGCACCGGCGAAGGGACCGAGTCTGTCTACTACGGGCTCACGCACGTCGGCGCTACGCAATACTTTCTTCTCGTCGATTCCGTGAGCCAGCCCCACTCGTTGCTGGATGGAAGTTATTCGTTTGCTTTCGCAAGTGGCTTCGAGAATTCAAGTATTCCTTCGCGCTTCATTCATGCGTTCATTTCTCAGACGGGCGAGATTCCAGGTGGCGCACGGTACTTGCGTCTTCTGGCTACAGGGAATTTCGGCGTGCTTATCGACGGTGTCCCCGTGTCGATGGAACCTTTTGGCGGCAACGCATACATTGGCGACGTCTCTGCGTTTTCCGGCACGACCGCCCAGTTGAAGATCGTCAATACCTCCCCCACGTTTCAAGACCCTGTGGTGGTGGACAACATTGCCTTCTTGCCGGTACCGGAGCCGGCGACGCATGCTTTCATGCTGGCCGGCCTGGCTGGGCTGGCGTCAGTAGTGCGGCGTCGGCGGATGCACTTCCGATCGCCGCTCATGAGGAACGTTCGATCCCACGGCAAAGTCCTATGCCCTTGATCGCTCCCGGTCCGATTGAAACCGAGCGCCTGGCGGTCCGGCTCGTCGTCGAATCGGACCTGCCGGCTCTCATGGAAGTCAATTCCGACGAACAGGTCACTGCACTGCTGCCCTATGCCACGTGGCGATCGGCGGCAGACGCAGAGGCCTGGCTTCAGCGAATGAGAGGCATCGAGGCCACCGGGCTGGCCCTTCAGTTCGTGGTCGCGCTCAAGTCCGCTGAACGGGCCATCGGCACCTGCCTGTTGTTCCGGTTCGAGGAGGGAAGCGCGCGCGCTGAGCTGGGCTACGCCCTGGGCCGAGCCTACTGGGGTCAAGGGTTCATGCAGGAGGCGCTTGCAGGCTTGCTGGGTTCTGCCTTCGGTGCCATGGGCTTGCGCCGCATCGAGGCCGAGGTCGATACGGCCAACCGGTCATCGGCACGTCTGCTCCAACGACTGGGGTTCACGAAGGAGGGCCTTCTGCGCCAGCGCTGGGTGACGAAGGGCAAGGCCAAGGATGTCGAGATGTACGGGCTTCTCCGGAACGAATGGCTCGGTCGGGCCGGCCATCCGGAATGAACCGTCACGTACGAACGATCGGCTCGACGCTTGCAGCGATCGCGGCCTGGACATGGGCACTTGTGGTGGGCGTCGGAGGTCTGGCCCTTCTCATGCACCAAGGGCCGCTACCCATCACGAACGGCTGGTTCGCGATGTTCTCCGGTGTCGCCGCCTGCCCGCTCACCGCGAATCTTCTGAAGCGGCATGCCGGCATCCGTGTCGGCAGGGCCATGCAGCTGGCCGTCGCCTTGCTGATCTTCATCGCAGGACGCGTCGCTGTCGTTGTCTTGCTCCAACGACCGTTCCTTCCGCACTGCGACAGGATGTGCTGGTAGGTGGCCTCAGAGGGCCTTGCCGAGTCGCCGCAGTTCCTCGCTGGCGCGCAAGGCACCCACCTCGATGCCGTTCCAGTTGAGCAAGGTCACGTCGCTGAGGCTTCGCATCAGCCGGGCCGCGTCGTCGTCGAGCCGAACGTAGGCCTCGATCGCTGCCGCCATCGCCACCTCGGCGGCGCGGGCGTTGTTGCCGTCGTCGATCTTGATCGCGACGCCCAGCCCGCGCTCGGGGAAGGCGGCGCAGAACACGCCCTCGGCGCCGACCTTGCAGAAGACGCGCTCGCCCAGGCGCTCCATCACCCGGGTGTCGAAGCGTCCGGTGCCGCCGACCATGAACGGATAGCGGGCGACCGCCGTGCGCAGCCGCCTCGCCGCGCTCGCATGGTCGGGGGCGAGGCCGACGCCGGTGCCGACGCGGGCGAAGGCGTGCGCCAGGTGGCGCAGCGGAATCGCATAGGTCGGGATCGAGCAGCCATCGGTGCCGCGCGCGGTGGTCGAAAGGTCGTAGCCGGTCGCCGCCTGCAGTGCCGCGGTCACGCCCTTCATCACCGGATGCTCCGCGCCGATGTAGCCGCGGGCGTAGCGGCGCAGGTCGGCGCCTCCGGCCAGGCGGCAGGCGACGCAGAGAAAGCCCGCGTGCTTGCCCGAGCAGTTGTTGTGCAGTGCCGTGGGCTCGATGCCCGCCGCGGCCATCTGCCGCTGGATCGGCTCGCGATACGGCCAGTGCGCGCCGCACTCGAGGGCGCCGGCATCGAGGCCGGCGCGCCCGAGCATGCGCGCCACGACCGCGGTGTGCTCGGGCTCGCCGTTGTGCGAGGCGCAGGCGACCGCCAGCTCCTCGTCGCCGAGGCCGAGCTGCTCGGCGGCGCCGCTCGCCACCAGCGGCAGGGCCTGCAGCACCTTCACCGCCGAGCGGGGAAAGATCGGCCGCTCGATGTCGCCGAGCGAGGCCACCGGCATGCCGTCGGCATCGACCACGGCGATCGCGCCGCGGTGCGCCGATTCGCGGATGCTGCCGCGCACCGCTTCGACCAGGATCGGGTTCATTGCAGCAAGGGTTCGGGTGGGAAAGCCGACTGTAGCCGCCGGCCGGCGACGCAGCCGCGACCGCCGGCGCCCGGCCGCTGGCGACAATCGGCCGCATGTCGGCCACGGCCCTGGGCCTCGTCCTCTTCGCCGCGCTGCTGCATGCGCTCTGGAACGTGGTCGCCAAACGTACCGGCGGCGATGCCCGCTTCGCCCTGATCTCGGCGCTGTTCCTGGTGGTCGTGTGGGCGCCGCTCGGCATCTGGGCCGCCTGGGACGCACTGCCGCGCTGGGGGCGGGTCGAGTGGGCGGTGCTGCTGGCGAGCGCGATCGTTCACGTCTTCTACTTCACCACCCTGCTGCGCGGCTACCGGCTCTCGGACCTCACCGTGGTCTACCCGGTCGCGCGCGGCACCGGGCCGCTGCTGGCCTCGCTCGGCGCCTTGCTCTGGCTCGGCGAGTCGCTGAGCGCCATCGCCGCCTGCGGCGTCGCCGGCGTCGCCATCGGCGTGTTCTTCGTCGCCGGCGGGCCGGGCCTGTGGGCCAAGGCGCACGATCCGTTGCAGCGCGCCAGGGTGCGTGCCGGCATCGGCTGGGGCGCGGCGACCGGCGCGCTGATCGCCGGCTACACCCTGATCGACGGCTACGCGGTCAAGGTCCTGCTGCTTTCGCCGATCCTGGTCGACTATGTCGGCAACGTCTTTCGCCTTCCCTTCCTCCTGCCGTCGGCGCTGCGCGACCGGCGCGGCTTTCGCGAGGTCTGGCGCGCCCAGTGGCGGGCGGCACTGGTGGTTGCCGTGCTCGGCCCGCTCGGCTACGTGCTGGTGCTGTACGCGGTTCGGCTGGCGCCGATCAGCCACGTGGCGCCGGCGCGCGAGGTCTCGATGCTGTTTGCCGCCCTGATCGGCGGCCGCCTCCTCGGCGAAGGCGACCGGGCGCTGCGCCTGGTCGGCGCGGCCTGCATCGCCGCCGGCGTCGGCGCGCTGGCGCTCGGCTGAGGGCGACGATGCGGCTCGCCGGCGTCGACTTCACCAGCGCGCCTTCGCGCCGCAAGCCGATCACCGTGGCGCTCGGCAAGGCGCACGGCGATTCGACGGTAAGGCTCGAGGAGATCGTCGCCCATGCCGACTTCGCCCCGTTCTCGGCCTGGCTGCGCTCGCCGGGGCCGTGGCTCGCCGCGTTCGATTTCCCTTTCGGCCTGCCGCGAGTCCTCGTCGAGACGCTGGGCTGGCCGCGGGAATGGCTGCCGCTGGCGCGGCACTACACCGGCCTGTCGCGGGCCGAGATCCGGGCCACCTTCCAGGCTTTCTGCGCGGCACGGCCGGCGGGAAACAAGTTCGCCCACCGCGCCTGCGACGCCTTCTCGACTGCGTCGCCGTCGATGAAGTGGGTCAATCCGCCGGTCGCCTTCATGCTGCACGCGGGCATCGTTCTCCTGCTCGATGCCGGGGTGCAGATCGCGACGCTGCATCCCGGCGATCCGGGCCGGGTCGCGCTCGAAGGCTATCCCGGCCTGCTGGCGCGCGAGCTGATCGGCCGTCGCTCGTACAAGAGCGACACCCGCTCGATGCAGACACTGGCTCGGCGCGATGCCCGGGTCGAGCTGCTGCGCCGCCTCGAAGCCGGCGAGAGCCGGCTCGGCCTCGCCCTCGCGCTCGACGCGTCGCAGCGGGCGTCCCTGGTCGACGACGCCTCGGCCGACCGGCTCGACGCCGTGCTCTGCCTGATGCAGGCGGCCTGGGCGGCGAAGCGCCCGGGCTGGGGCCTGCCCGACGATGTCGATCCGCTCGAGGGCTGGATCGTCAGCGCGGTCCGCTAGCCGGACCGTGGCGCCGGGAGCGTCGCTCAGTCGGCCTTGAACCCCGACGCCTTGACGATCGGGCCCCAGCGCGCGGTGTCCTCGGTCATGCGCTTCGCCAGGTCGGCGGGGCTGCCGCCCGTGGGCTCGAGCCCGAGCTTGATGAAGCGCTCGCGCACCTCGGGGGCGGCGAGCGCCTTGTTGATCGCGGCGTTGAGCTGGCGCACCGTCGCCTCGGGCGTCTTCGCCGGCGCATAGACCGCGAACCAGCCGGTGCCTTCGACGCCGGCGAGGCCGGATTCCACCAGCGTCGGCACCTCGGGCAGGAGCGGGCTGCGTGTCGCTCCCGACGTGCCGAGGATGCGGATCTTGCCGGCGCGATGCAGCTCGATCATCTCGACCGTGGTGTCGATGCCCGCGGCGATCTGGTCGCCCATCAGGCCGTTCACCATCGGCGCGCCGCCGTTGTAGGGCACGTGGATCAGCTCCACGCCGGCCCCCTTGCCGATCATCAGGCCGAAGAAGTGCGGCAGGCTGCCCGGCGCCGGGCTGCCGAAGTTCGCCTTCGCCGGGTTGGCCTGGTACCAGGCCACCAGCTCTTTCATGTTCTTCGCCGGATGCGTGCCGTTGACCGAGAGCGCGAACTGGAAGTTGGCGACCAGCGCCACCGGCGTGAAGTCGACGGCCGGGTCGTACGGCAGCTTGGAGAAGACCATCGGCGCGAGCACCGGCACCACCACCGGCGTGAGCATCAGCACGCTGCCGTCGGCGGCTGCGCTCTTCATCGACTCGGCGACGATGCGGCCGCCGGCGCCCGGCTTGTTTTCCACCAGCACCGGCTGCTTCAGCTCGTCCTTCATGCGCTCGGCGATCAGCCGCGCGGCGATGTCGGCGGAGCCGCCGGGAGCGAAGCCCACCACGATCCTGACCGGCTTGTCCACCTGCGCGAAGGCGGCGAAGGCGAGGCCGGCAAGGCACAGCGCCGCGGCGAATCTCTTCAGTGTCTGCATCGTCGTCTCCGAGGGTCCCGCACTGTAAGTCCCTCCGCCGACGCCTCTGCTAAGGTGCTTCGCGGATAGCGCACGACTCGAACCTCTCCATGGAAATCGCCGCCTGGTCGGCCGTCGTCGGCCTGTTGCTGATCGTCATGGCGCTCGGCGATTCGCTGCTCGCGCGGCTGCCGCTCAGCACCTCGATGCTGTACCTCGCCGTCGGCGCGGCCGTCAGCCCGCTCTGGCTCGGCTGGACCTCGCTCGCGGCGGGCAGCGCGACCAAGGGGCTCGAGCAGCTCGCCGAGATCGTGGTCCTGCTGTCGCTGTTCGGCTCGGGCCTGAAGATGAGCGCCGGCCTGCGCGACGGTCGCTGGCTGCTGCCGCTGCGGCTCGCGATCCTGTCGATGGGGGTGACCGTGGCGCTGGTCGCGGGCGTCGGCGTGCTCGCCCTCGGCCTGCCGCTGGGTGCGGCGATCCTGCTCGGCGGCATCCTCGCGCCGACCGATCCGGTGCTCGCCTCCGACGTGCAGGTGGCCAATCCCGACGACCGCGACCGGCTCCGCTTCGCCCTCACCGGCGAGGCCGGGCTCAACGACGGCACCGCCTTCCCGCTGGTACTGCTCGGCCTCGGCCTGCTCGGGCTGCACGAGATCGGCAGCTTCGGCTGGCGCTGGCTCGCGGTCGACATGCTCTGGGCCGTGTCTGCCGGCGTCGTCATCGGCGCCGTCCTCGGCACCGCGGTC
>Ga0207659_10001857_pt1 | contig 12509 bp, 11 predicted proteins | sample KBSM43metaG_FD_184330 | JGI IMG/M metagenome (GOLD analysis project Ga0207659, IMG submission 184330) | Miscanthus rhizosphere microbial communities from Kellogg Biological Station, Michigan, USA - KBS M4-3 metaG (SPAdes) (version 2) | ecosystem: Host-associated > Plants > Roots > Rhizosphere >...
TCCCGCCCTGCGGGGTGATCACCGAGAAGTAGCTGCTCGCGAAGAGCAGGCCGAAGGCCATCAGCGGCAGCGGCACGCCGCCCTTCGTGCCGACGTCGAGGAAGACGCCGAACAAGGCCAGCACCTGCGATGTCTGGCTCACGAACATGTAGTGGATGAGGACGTAGAGGACGACCAGGGTTACGTACATCGCCGTCCAGGACAGGCCGCCGAGGCCCGAGGCGAGGCGTTCGCCGACGTAGCCCATGAAGCCGAGCTCGTTCAGCTGCGCGCTCATCGCGAACAGCACCGCGAGCCAGAGGAAGGTGACCAGCGTGTCGCCCTGCTTGGTGATGTCGTCGAGCGTGATCACGCCCAGGAAGAGCAGCACGCCGAAGCCCATGAAGGCGACGCTGGTGGTGTTGAGGTTCAGCTTGCTGCCGAAGATCCAGCCGGCGACCATCAGCACGAAGGTCACGGCCGTAATCCACTCCTCGCGCGACATGCTGCCCATGCCGGCCAGTTCCTTGCGCGCCGCCGCCGGGGCCTCCGGTGTCTTGCCCACGCGCGGCGGGAAGAGCTTCGCGACGATCAGCGGCAGGAGCCCGATCGCGACGAGCGAGGGCACCGCGGAGGCGAGGAGCCACTTCCCGAAGTCGATCTCGAGTCCGGCCTGCTGGACGATCAGCACCGCGACCGGGTTGGCGGAGGTGGCCGTCATCCACAGCGCGGACGAGACCGCGAGGCCCGCCATCGAGCAGAACATGAGATAGCCCCCCAGGCGCCGGCCCTCGGGATCCTCCGGCCTCGAGCCCGCCCCCTGGGCGACGGAGAGCACGATCGGATAGAGCACTCCGCCGCGCGCCGTGTTGCTCGGGAAGGCCGGCGCGATGGCCGCGTCGGTGAGCACAATGCTGTAGGCGAGGCCGAGCGACGAGCCGCCGAAGCGGCTGACCATGAAAAGGCTGACGCGCCTGCCGAGGCCCGACTTCACCACCGCCTGCGCGACGATAAAGGCGATCACGACCAGCAGCACGCTGGAGTTGGCGAAGCCCGAGTAAGCCTGCTCCGGCTTGATCGTCCCGGTCAGGACGATGGCGCCGACGGCCAGCATCGAGGCCGTGAGCAGCGGGAAGGCGCCGATCAGCACCGAGGCGATGGCCGCGGCAAAGACCGCGAACAGATGCCAGGCGGGCGCCGTGAGTCCGGCCGGAACGGGGAAGAACCAGATGCCGAGCGCGACCGCGAAAGGAATCGCGCGCTTCAGACGCTGTCCCATCGTCAGTGTCATCGAGGCGATCCTCCCGCTGCGGGGCCGGGCTGAACGCGACCCTTCAGGTCAGCGGCGCGCCCCTGGATCGCGCCCTCCTCGCCGTCCATCACCCACTGCCAGGAGAATTCGTAGGAGCCTGTGACGCCGGCGTAGCGCCCCGTGCCGGAAAGGACCGTGCCTCTGATGCGGTTCTTCGCCGCGGTGCCCTCGCCCTGGAGTTCGCTGAACACCTGGTCGCCGTGTTCGTCCGTCCAGACGCTGCGGCCCTGGAAGCCCGTGGCGCTGTCCGCGAGTCCGATCACCTCGGACTGGAATCCGACGCCGGGACGGCCCGGACCCGCGAGCAGCATCGTGCCCTTCAGGTTGACGATCGAGCCGATCCGGCCCTCACCGAGGGAGATGGTGTGACGGCTGCCGGCGGCATTCCATGAGCCCTCGAACTCCAGCGACTCGCCCGGCGCTGCGGCAAGCCTCGGCGACTCCGTCGGCGGGCCGCAGGCCGCGGCGGCGAGGGCCAGGCCGAGGAGGAACTGCGCGCGTGTGAGGAATCCCATGTCTTCCCTCCGGTCGGTGATGGCCATCGGACGGCGCAGATTAACATGCTCTCGCATCGCACATGCTCGCCGGAAGCCGCAAGGCTTCAAGCGGTATAACATCCCGCCACCATGGTGACGCAGTACACCACCGTCCTCGACCTGCTCCCGCTCTGGGGCTTGTTCCTCACCATCGTCGTGCTCGTCCTGGCGGCCATCGAGGGCGGCTACCGTCTGGGAAGTTACCGGCACCGCCAATCAGGTCGCGAGAAGGAGGCGCCTGTCGGTGCGATGGTTGGCGCCACGCTGGGGCTGCTGGCGTTTATGCTCGCGTTCACGTTCGGGATGGCGGCGTCGCGCTTCGATAACCGTAAACAACTGGTGCTCGACGAGGCCAATGCGATCGGGACAACCTACCTGCGTGCGGCGATGCTCCCGGAGAGGGGCGACGAGATTCGCGCCCTTCTCAGATCCTATGTGGACGCTCGCCTGGAAGCCGTCCGGCCTGGCCAGGTGGCAGAGGAGATTCTCCGGTCGGAAGGCATACAGGGCCAGCTGTGGTCGGCAGCGACGGCGATCGGGCTGCAGCACGGAGATTCGATTGTGGTGGGCCTCTTCGTCGAGTCGCTCAACGAAGTGATCGACCTCCATGCGAAGCGAGTCACCGCCGGCTTGAGGAACCGCATCCCTGGCACCATCTGGGCGGCGTTGCTGACGATCGCCACGCTGTCACTGGCCGCCATGGGCTACCACGCGGGGCTGGTGGGCACGATCCGGTCGGTCGCCATTCTTGTGGTGGCGGTCACCTTTTCCGCGGTCATCGCGTTGATTGCCGATCTGGACCGCCCGCAGGAAGGGACCTTGACCGTGAGCCAGCAGGCCCTCATCGATGTGCGGCAGTCGATGGATCCGCCCGGGAAGTAGCGCATCATGGCGCATGCGCCGCGTCCTGCGCCTCGGCCTCCTGGTCGTAGCGGGATACGCCCTCGCCTGCGGCCCCACCGACACGACGACACGGCTGACATTCTCTGGCAGCGCACTCGGACCAGAGGGCGCAGTTATCCGGCAGCAGCTCGCTCGCTTTGCGGAACACCGTCCCGGGGTACGCGTAGAGCTGCAGGTCACACCCGACTCGGCGGATCAGCGCCATCAGCTCTACGTGCAGTGGCTCAACGCCCACGCGCCGGCGCCGGACGTGCTTCAGCTCGACGTCATCTGGATGTCGGAGTTTGCGGCGGCCGGATGGATTCTGCCGCTCGACGCGTTCGCGCCTGGCGTCGACGATTTCCTGCCGGCGGCGCTCGCGGCCGCCCGCTGGAAAGGCGCGCTCTATGCGATGCCGTGGTTCGTCGACGTGGGGTTGCTCTACTGGCGGACGGATCTCCTCGACCGGGCGCCTCGATCACTCGCCGAGCTGCGCGAGATGGCGCTTCGACTGCGTGAGACCGACGCCACACGTTTCGGGCTGGTCTGGCCGGGCGCGCGCTACGAAGGGCTCGTTACGGTGTTCCTCGAGCACCTCGCGGCGTTCGGCGCCGGTATTCTCGACGCGCGCGGGCGCGTGATCGTCGACGATCCAGCGGCGATCCGCGCGCTCGCGTTCATGGTGAACGCGCTCAACGTCGATCGCATCGTCCCCTCGTCTGCGCTGACATGGCAAGAAGAGCAGGTACGTTTCGCCTTCCAGAATGGTGAGGCGGGCTTCATGCGCAACTGGCCGTATGCGTGGACGCTGCTGCAGGACGAATCACGATCGCGAGTCGCACGACGGTTTGCCGTTGCGCCGTTTCCGGCGGGGGAAGGCGGCAGGCCCGCCGCCGCGCTCGGCGGGGCCCAATTGGCCATCAACGCCTGGAGCGCCCACCCGACACTCGCCTTCGAGCTCGTGGCGTTTCTGACCGCGCCGGAGCAGATGGTCGAGCGTGGCCGATTGGCTGCACAGCTGCCGCCCCGCCGTTCGCTTTACGAGAATCCAGAGCTCGCCGCGGCTCTGCCGATTCCGCTCGATCAGGTTCGTCAGGTGCTCGAGGCTGCGGTCCCGAGGCCGGCGACGCCGGTCTACAGTGAGATGTCTGAGATTCTTCAGGTGCGGATCCATCGCGCATTGACAGGACAGCAGCCGCCGGCGGCGGCACTTCAGGAGGCGGCGCGCGAGATGCGCGCGCTGCTGATGCGCGCGGGCCTGTCCGCGGAAGGTCCGACGTAGTGAATCACCGAGCAGTACCGATCGAACGCGGTGAGACACGACTGGCGTGGCTCCTGGTTGCGCCGGCGGTGGCGGTCATCCTGCTCGTGTCGCTGGTGCCGATCGCCGTTACCGCGTGGGAAGCGCTGCACGCCCACGATCTACGCCTGCCCTGGCTGGGCAGGCCGTTCATCGGTGCCGGGAACTTCATGGAGGCGGCCAGCGATCCGCGTTTCGGTGCGGCGCTGGTTCATACAGTGGCGTTTGCCCTGATCAGCGTACCGCTCGAGCTGATGCTGGGTCTTGCGCTCGCGGTGATGATGCATTCCGCGGTGCGGGGACGGGCGTTCATCCGCGTCTCCGCGCTGCTGCCCTGGGCGATTCCGACGGTTGTGGCGGCGCTGCTGTGGCGGTTCATGTTCGAAGCCCAGACCGGCATCCTGGCGGCGTCGTTTCAGACGTTCGGGCTGGTCGGCCCGGCGTTCGACTGGTTCGTACACCCGCTCGCGGCCTGGGTGCCGATCATTGCCGCCGACGTATGGAAGACCACGCCCTTCGTGGCCATCCTGCTCCTGGCAGGCCTGCAGACGATCGACCCGGCACTCGGCGAAGCGGCGCGGATCGACGGCGCGAGCCCGGCCAGGGAGTTCCTCACCATCACGCTGCCGCTCCTCGCACCCGCGCTGGTCGTCGCCGCGGCATTTCGGATGCTCGATGCGTTGCGGCTGTTCGATCTGGCGTACGTGATCACGGGCGGCGGCCCGGGCACGGCGACGGAGCCGCTGTCGCTGTATGCATTCATCGCGCTGATGCAGCGCCTGCGGTTCGGCTACGGATCCGCGCTGTCGGTGATCGTCTTCCTGCTGACGTTTGCCTTCGCCCTCGTGTGGGTGCGCGCCCTCGGGCGATCCCTGAGCGGAGCCCGATCGTGAAGGCTCGACCGGAGGCCGTTGTCCCGGCGGCCGCCGGCGCCCTGCTCCTGGCCGCGTCGCTCTTCCCGATCTATTGGATGGTCGCCTCGTCGCTGACGCCGGAGTCGCGGCTCTTCGAGTCGCGTCCGCTCCTGCCGACCGCGGTCACGTTCGAGCACTACCGCGCGCTCTTCGACGAGCGCGATTTCCTCGTGCCCATTCGCAATTCCCTCCTCGTCTCCGGGCTCACGACGATCGTGGCCGTGCCGGTGGCCGCGCTGTGTGCGTACGCGCTGGCTCGACTGCGAATGCGTGGAAAGGGCCTGCTGCTCGCGTTCGTGCTCGCCGTCTCGATGTTTCCGCAGATCTCGATCGTGCCGCCGCTCTACTTGATCCTTCGCGAGCTTCGGCTCCTGAATACCTACCCCGGGCTGGTGCTTCCCTACCTGACGTTCTCGATGCCGCTCGCCATCTGGCTGCTGACGGGATTCTTCCGCCAGCTTCCGCGGGATCTCGAAGAGGCGGCGATGCTGGACGGCGCCACGCGGATGCGAACGTTGCGCGACGTGGTGCTGCCGCTGGCTGCCCCTGGCGTGGCGAGCACCGCGATCCTGACGTTTCTCTACTGTTGGAACGAGTTTCTGTTCGCGCTCTCGTTCACGCTCGGCCCCGACCGTTACACGGTTCCGGTCGCGATCATGCTGTTCCGCGGCCGCTATCAAGTGCCATGGGGCGAGGTGCTGGCGGCCACGGTGCTGGCGACGATTCCGGTCGCGCTGCTGGTGCTGGCGTGCCAACGCCGCATTGTCGCTGGCCTGACCGTTGGCGCCACGAAGGGGTGAGCCCGTGGCAGCGATCACGCTCGCAGGACTCTCCAAAACCTATCCCAACGGCCACGTTGCGGTCCGCCCTCTCGACCTTCGCATCGAGGATGGAGAGTTTCTGGTACTGGTCGGGCCCTCGGGATGCGGCAAGAGCACGCTGCTTCGGCTGATTGCCGGCCTCGAAACGCCCACCGGCGGCCGCATCGTCATCGGCGACGTCGACGTGACCGCGCATCCGCCGCAGCGCCGAGACCTCGCGATGGTCTTTCAGAGCTATGCGCTCTATCCGCACATGAGCGTGCGCGACAACCTTGCCTACGGGTTGCGGGTGCGGCGAACCGACGCCGCCACGATAGCGCAGCAAGTCGGGTCGGTTGCGGAGGCGCTCGACATCGAAGACCTGCTCGATCGGCGTCCCGCCCAACTGTCAGGCGGCCAGCGGCAGCGCGTCGCGCTGGGCCGGGCGATCGTCCGCAAGGCGAAGGCGTTTCTCCTGGACGAGCCGCTCTCCAATCTTGATCCGTCGCTCCGCGCGCAGGCGCGCGCAGAGTTGCGCCGGCTGCACCGGCTGCTGGGCACCACTGTCGTCTACGTGACGCACGATCAAGAAGAAGCGATGACGCTGAGCGGCCGGATCGCCGTGATGCGCGACGGTGCGCTCGAGCAGGTGGCGCCGCCGCTCGAGATCTACGCTGCGCCGGCCAATACGTTCGTCGCGCGCTTCATCGGCGCGCCGGCGATGAACCTGCTGCCCACCGCGGTCGCCGGAATCGAGGCCCCGGCTGGCGCGGTCGCCGGCATCCGACCGCAGGACGTGCGAGTCGGTCCGGAAGGAGCACGGCGCGCGACCGTAGATCTCGTCGAGCCACGCGGGCCCGATTACGTGCTCCACCTGAACCTGGACGGGTCGAACACCCCGCTTCTGGCTGTCGTCAGCGGCCCCGCGCCGCCCGCCATCGGCGCCGGCGTCTTCGTCACGCTGCCGCCCGACAGGCTGCACATCTTCGATCAGCGGGACGGACGCAGGCTGGGCGCGCACTGAGGCTCCCGCGAGCCGGTGTGGAACTAGGCGACGCCGGCGCGGCGCATCACGGCTTCGGACTTCTGCTTGATCTCGGTGGCGATGGCGAACGGGTCGCCTTGGGTAAAGCGCGGCAGGAACAACTCCACGGAGAGTGTCCCGCTGTACTCGGCCTTGGCCAGCGCCTGGAGGATGCGGTCCAGCGGAGCGATGCCGTCGCCCGGGATCTCGCGCGTGGTCTGGTCGAGCATCTCGCGCGGGAGGTTCGGCACGTCCTGGAAATGCACGTGTCCGATCTCGCCAGACCGCACCGACTCCAGATCCTCCATCCGGCTCGGGCCCGACCAGAAGTGATAGAAGTCGAACATCGGCTTCAGCGACGGGTGGTTCGCGTCGCGCGTCGTCGTCAACAGCGTGGGCAGATTGGCGATGAACGTCGAGTTGCGGGGCGCCTCGACCATGAACACCAGCTTGTACTGGCTGGCGATCTCGCCAACCTCGCGCATGTTGGCAGCCACCGCCTTGTAGTCGTCGAGCGAGAACGTCGTCGCCGGCGCGGCCGCGGGCTGGTAAATGCGCGGCAGCCCGAGCTCCGCAAAGAGCTGGCACCGGCGCCGCAGGGTGTCGAGCGCCGCGGCCCGGTTCGGATTGGGCTCGAAGATCCCGGGCGCCCCCGCGTTTGCCGATACCGGCGTCAGCCCGTTGTCGGTCAGCACACGCTTGGCCGCTGCCAGCGGATTGGTCTTCAGGAAATCGTCGAGGAGGTTCGCGGTCAGCTCGACGTGACGGATGCCCGCCTTGGCCCACCCTTCGAGAGAGCGTTGAAACCCGGCGCCCGACGAGGTGTTCTGGTGCAGTCCGAGTGTCATGGCCATGGCGGGTCGTCGGCGAGTCTGGAGGGCCGCGAGGGCCAACGGGGCGGTGAGAACCGAGCGGCGGCTGATCACCCGACCCAACTATACGCCTGGTGCGCGCCCAAACCCTTCATGGGAGGCCGTGCGATCCGCTCCGAGCCCGGAACGGACGTGCGTCGCTCGCTTCGTCGGCACGAGGCGCTTCAGCTCCTCATGCCAATTGAGGATTATCTGGATCTCCCGCGGCCCCACTGTTCCGAGTAGACTCGCTCCGTACGATCGGAATCGGAGCGCGCCGAACCTGAAGGAGTAGGGCAACGTGCGAAACGCATCAATCGTCCTTGGAACGACCATTGCCCTTGGGCTGGCTGCGGTGAGCCACGCTCAGCGTCCGGCCGGGATCACGGCCGAGATGATCGCCACGGCGCTGCCCGTGGAGGGTGCTCCTCTCGCCGTGCCGGGCCCCTACAAAGTGGAGTCCGGACCGGCCTTCGGCTCGCCGGGCCATGTGGTCTACCGACCGGCGGATCTCACGCCGTTTCCGACCAGAGACACGCTGCCCGTGATGGTCTGGGGCAACGGCGGATGCGCGATCAACAGCACGCGCTACGGCGGTTTCCTCACGACGATTGCATCGCACGGGTTCCTCGTGTTGGCGACCGCCGCCGAGCCGGGCGCGGCTGGCGGCCGGGCCACCGCCGACAACCTGCGCAAGGCCGTCGATTGGGCCGAAGCGGAGAACAAGCGTGCGGGGTCGCCGCTGAGCGGCAAGATCGCGCTCGATCGTGTGGCGATCATGGGCCAGTCGTGTGGTGGGTTCCTGTCGCTCGAGCTGGGAGCCGACCCACGCGTGGATACGATCGGCGTGTTCAACTCGGGCCTGCAGGGGAACAACACCGCGCAGCTCACCGCGCTGCACGGTCCGGTGCTGCTCATCAACGGGCACGAGCGCGACTTCCTGATGGCGTCCTCCAAGGCGACCTTCGACGCGATCGAGACGCTGCCGGCCTTTTACGGCGCGCGTCGCGGCGCCGGGCACACAGCGACTGTCGATCATCCTGGCGGTGGCGAGTGGGCGAACGTCGCGTCGAACTGGCTGCGATGGCAGTTCAAGAGCGACAAGCAGGCTGCGAAGATGTTCTTGGGCAAGGACTGCAGTCTCTGCACGAACCCGAACTGGGAAACGGCATCGAAGCGCCTTCAGTAGTACCCCCGGGCGTTCCGGACTGGTTACTGCCGGCTCACCGGCAAGGCCTGGCACCCTCGTCCTGTCTCGGGGATGCCAACGTAAGAGCCGGAAGCCCAGCCGCGCCGTTCATCACTGACGGCCCGCTTTTACCGCCAGTCGAGTCCCTTCGGCCTGTAAACGGCGCAACAATGCTCGGCTCGATAATTGCTTTACCAGAGCCGTGGCGCTCTCCAGACGCACCCTCACCGCGATTGCCGGCGTCGCCGTCCTCCTCCTGCTGATCCTGTTCTCGCTCCCCATCGCGGTCGAGCCTCGCATCAAGCAGCGCCTCGTGAACGCCCTGGGCGAACGTTTCGACAGCGAGGTACAGGTGGAAACCCTGACGATCTCGCTCCTTCCCAGGCCGAGGCTCTCGGGGCGAGGGCTGGTGCTCCGTCACAAGCACCGCACCGACGTGCCGCCGCTCGTGCTGATTGCATCATTCTCGGGTGAAGCCGGCCTCGTGGGCCTCCTGAGCGATACGGTCACGATCAGCAACATCCGGCTGGAGGGCTTGGAGATCAACGTCCCACCCGGCGGTCTGAGCCTGAACGACGATGAACCGGACGACGCCCACGACAACGACAGGAAGACGTCCCCGCTCATCGTCCGCAATCTGCAGTCGGAGCGGGCCGTGCTGCGAATCCTTCGAAGGACGGCAGGCAAAGCGCCGCGTGTGTTCGAGATCGGACAGCTCGACATGAAGGACGTGGGCGCGGACCACCCGTGGCCGTTCCGCGCGAACCTCACCAATCCAACGCCGCCTGGCCGCATCCGGACGGAAGGGACATTCGGGCCCTGGCAGGAGGAACAGCCGTCCCAGACGCCGCTGGCGGCGTCGTACCGTTTCGAGAACGCCAACCTGGGCGTCTTCCACGGGATTGCTGGAATCCTGAATTCGTCCGGTGCATTCAAAGGTGTGCTCGAACGCATCGAGGTGGACGGCACGACGAGCATGCCCGCGTTCGCGCTCGCGGACGTCGGGAACGGCCTGCCGCTCGAAACGCGATTCCACTCAATCGTGGACGGCACGAACGGCAACACGCTGCTGCAACCCGTCGAAGCCACCCTGGGCGCCACGAAGATCCACGCGGCCGGCGGCGTGGTCGAACGTGAAGGCGAAGACGGGCGCACGGTGGAGCTCGACGTCGTCATCGACGCCGGGCGGTTGGAAGACATCCTCCGTCTCGCGGTGAAGGGCCCACAACCGCCCATGACCGGCGTGCTGAAGCTGAGAACGAAGTTTCTCTTGCCGCCCGGGGATCGCGACGCGCTCCGGAAGCTCGTACTCGACGGGAGCTTCAGCGTAGACAGGGCGGAATTCAACAAGTCACAGGTCCAGGACAAAGTCGACGCGTTCAGCACCAAGGCGCGCGGGGTGCAAGACGACACGCCCGACCCGGTGGTGTCGGACTTCCGGGGCGCGTTCAAGATGCGCGACGGCGCGATTCACTTCTCCAACGTGACGTATGCGATGCCGGGCGCGCGCGTGAGCGTGAGCGGCCGGTTCGTGATGGAGTCGGAAGCGCTCGATTTTCGCGGCACCGTTCGTCTCGACGCGAAGCTGTCGCAGTTGACGACCGGTGTGAAGTCGTTTTTCCTCAGGACTGTCGACGGGCTCTTCCGTCACGACGACATCACCGTGGTACCGATTACCATCGGGGGCACGGCCAACAAACCAAAGGTCGGCCTCGACTTCGGGAAGGCCATCAAAGGCGGGTGACGCGAAACGCGTCAGGATCGTTCGCCACCGAGCGCCAGCGCCGGCACGAGCAGTACGCTCGCGTGCAACACCGCACTAACGGCCATCGTGCTCATGACCGCGAGAGCTGGCCCCGTCGTGATCGTCCACGTGCTCGACCAGAGCGCCCCCCCAAGCAGGACGAGCGCCACCGCCATGCGGGCGATCCGCGTCGCTGGCGGGACGGAATCGTCGAGCGCTCGCGTGTGTATGAGCAGGAGGGTCGCGCCCACGAGGCCACAGAAACGGCCGGCATCATAGGCGCCGAGTCCGGCGCCTGAAAGCGCGGCGACCGCGACCGCGGCGATGAGCGCCACACCAAGGGCCGTCTTCGTGCGGACCGTGAGCGTGCTGAGGCCCGCGCCAGCTGGAGAAAGCTCCAGACGTGCAAGGGCGAGCGCCGCGACACCGACCACGAGGCCGCCGAGCACGTCCGCGGGGAAATGGCGCCCCAGGTACATGCGTGAGAGGGCCATCAGCGCGACCCATGCGGCGGCCACGCAGAACTGCCACGATTTCCGACGAGACCAGGCGAGACCCACGGCCCATGCCGCGGTCGTTGCGACGTGTCCGGAGGGAAACCCGAAGTCATCCGCCGGCACCGAGGTGCCCGTGGCCATCGGCGGCAGACCCGACTCGAAGGCGCCGAACGTTCGGACGCGAGCATCGACAGCATGCGGACGAGGCGAGGCGAACGCGCCTTTTGCGGCGACCGTCATCGCGTCGGCGAAGAGAATCGCCAGGACCAGCGTCACGCCGAGCCTGAGCCGCGCTCCAAACCCGCACACGATGGCGACGGCGAGGCAGCTCGGCACGTAGCCCCACAGCGACACCGCTCGCATGCTCTCGGTCAACGCGGGCGATGCCCACTGCTGAAGCCACAAAACGAAACTGGTGTCGAGCATCGGTGACCGGGCGGCGAGCGGCTCGGCCACGATACCGTCGTGACGGGGCGCTCGCGCAAGGGCAGCGGCATTATCTAGAATTTGAGCGCCTCTTGATGCTGCAGGGAGATGTCCGCGCCGGCCGCTGTCAGCTAGGCCGCTCCTTTGGCGGAAGGTAGACTGCCTGCCGTGAAGGCACTGTCGCTTGCGTGCGTCTGTATCGGGCTCGCACTCTCACCTCTAGCCGCGGCTTCAGACGGGGCACGACCTGGCGCTGTTGCTCCCGTTTCACTGTCGTGCGAAGTCGGGTACGGATGGCGACTTGAACATGGATCCGGCGAAGGGCATCGGACGTGCTCTTTTCGCCGCGCTCAGCCAATTTGCGGAGTTGTCGGGCCGTGGGGAACTGGCGTCTGCCAAATTGATCCTGCTGGGCTTCTCCGGGACGGGGTCGCTGGTTGGCAGGTTCGCGGGGTACGCTCCGGACCGTGTCATGGCGGTCGTGGCCACCCACCCGGGCCACAACCCACTTGGCCTCGAGACCATAGACCTCACTCCGGAAGCAGCAGCCATCCCGCAGTTCATCCTCGCTGGCAGTACCGACCGCATCACCGGTACAGAACGACCATACGCGTACTTCCGCAAGTACTTCGATCGGGGTGCGCCGTGGACCTTCGTCGTCCAGAACAAGACACCGCATTGTTGCGTCATCAACGCCAAGGCGCTGATGCTCATGTGGCTTGACGCCGTAGTCGTTCAACGGCTGACGCGCGGCCGCGACACGGAGCGGTACGGATTCATTCGGACTGCGCCGGAGACGGTTCAGGGTTGCTCGAATCTCTTCCCGCCTGCTGTCCCCATCTGGTGTCATGGGACGAAGGATGCATGGGGCGGTGAGAATTGGTCGGTCAGCACGGCTGCGATCGCGCCGCGTCCAAGTCCGCCGCGGGAGATGATGCCGGCCGGCTGGCTGCCGACTCCTGGCTTTGCGAAGCAGTGGCTGTCGTTCGTGATGCAACCGAACCATCCGGTCATGTCCCTTCCCTGACGCACCTGCTCGTTACCGGTCGAGGACT
>Ga0207659_10001859_pt1 | contig 12501 bp, 10 predicted proteins | sample KBSM43metaG_FD_184330 | JGI IMG/M metagenome (GOLD analysis project Ga0207659, IMG submission 184330) | Miscanthus rhizosphere microbial communities from Kellogg Biological Station, Michigan, USA - KBS M4-3 metaG (SPAdes) (version 2) | ecosystem: Host-associated > Plants > Roots > Rhizosphere >...
ACCGATCCTACCTGCGCCTATACTGACCCGGCGCGGTGCCGGCCACCGCGCGTCAAGGGGGCGCACATGAAGAAGACGTGGCTGCTGGCGGCGGCACTGGCGGTCTGCCCGGTCGCGGGATGGGCCCAGACCAACGACGAGCTCGTCAACGACGGACGCAACCCCGAGAACGTCACGACGCAGAGCATGGGCTACCACCGCCGGAGCTACAGCCCGCTCAAGCAGATCACCCGGGCGAACGTAAAGCGCCTGGTGCCGGCGTGGAGCGCCAGCCTCATGAACGACATGGGCGAGCTGGCCGCACCGACGGTCTTCAACGGCGTGATGTACGTGATCAACGGCAAGTGGACGTTCGCGATCGACCTCGAGACGGGCCGCCAGATCTGGCGGACGCCCGTCGAGCTCGAGCCCGGCATCACGCGCAGCGCCATCACGCGGGGCGCGGCCACGATCTACAACGGCAAGCTTTTTCGCGTCACGATCGACAATCACATCCTCGCGCTCGACATGAAGACCGGCAAGCCGGTGTGGAACCAGAAGTTTGCGGAGGGGCGCGAGGGCTACTACGCGACCAGCGCACCCATCGTGGCCAACGGCGTCCTCATCTCGGGCATGGCCGGCGGCGAGTCCGCGACGCGAGGGTTCCTCGACGGCTGGGATCCCGAGACCGGGCGGAAACTCTGGCGGCGCTACACCATCCCCGCCCCCGGAGAACCCGGGTCCGAGACCTGGCCCAAGGACAGCGACGCGTGGAAGGTTGGCGGCGGGCCAACCTGGCGCTCGGGCTCGTACGACCCCGAGCTTGATCTCGTCTACTGGGGTGTCGGCAACGCGGAACCGTACGACCCGCGGCCGCGCGGTGCCCTCGACAGCCTCTACACGTCGAGCGTGATTGCCATTCGCCCGAAGACCGGCGAGATCGTCTGCCACTTCCAGTACACGCCGAATGATGTCTACGACGTCGACGGCAACGACGAACAGGTGCTGGCCGATCTGCGGGTGAACGGGCGGGTGCGAAAGACGATGATCCAGGCCAACAAGAATGGGTTCATGTACGTCCTCGATCGCACCGACTGCACGCTGATCGCGGCGCATGCGTTCGTGAAGGTGAACTGGGCCTCGCACATCGACCTCGCCACCGGCCGGCCGGTCCTGACCGACGTTTACAAGCGCTTCCTCGCCGGCGACGAGGTGGAGATCTGGCCGTCGCGAGGCACCAATGCCGTGCCGATCGCGTTCAATCCCAACAACAGCCTGATCTACGCCAGCACCTGGAACCTGCCGCGCATCCAGAGGCTGGCGCAGGCGCCGCAACCGCAAGTGCTTGGCGGGAACACGACGGGTGTCACCTCACGGCTGCCGGACGTGAAGCCGGGCGACGCGTTCGGCCACCTCGAAGCGATCGACCCGCTGACCGGCGAGACGAAATGGACCGTGCCGCTGACCGACCTTCCGAGTTCCTCGGGCATGCTCGTGACCGGCGGCGGCCTGGTCTTCACGGGCAAGCTCTCGGGCGAGCTCGTGGCGCTCGACGAGGACACGGGCAAGACCCTGTGGCAGTTCAAGACCGGGTCGGGCATCAACTCGACCGCGATCACCTACAGCTACAAGGGCCGGCAATACATCGCGGTAGCGTCGGGCCTGGGCGGCGGGCTGGCCTCGCGCTACGCCGCCGACAAGGTGCCGACCGGCGGCGCGATCTGGACGTTCGCACTCATGCCGTAGCGGCTCCAGGGGGCTGGGCGCGCTACCTGGCGCCGACGTACACGTTGAAGACGCGGACACCGAGCTCCCGCGTATCCTGGCTGGAGAGTGACGGCATAGCGGCAGGCACGAATGTCGGCTCCACCGTCACGTCGAGATCGATCGGGCCCGCACCCTGCGCTGACGGCACCGCGACGCGGCTGACGGACCGCGTCCCGGGGGCGATTGGGAGCGCCGCCAGCAGCGCCCCCTCTTTGCGCACTTCGACATGCTGTCGCCCCACCCCCACCACCGGCTGATCGAGCTCGAGCCAGAGCGTGACCTCGCGGCCCGGGTGCCGGAACGACAGGCGCGCGTTCCCCGTGGTCCATCGCCACTCTCGCATGGGCTCCTGCGGCGCGCGCTCCGCGCCATGCCAGCCGTTGCCAAAGGAGACGAACAAGCCGTTCGACGGCGGCAGCACGTCGAAGGAGGTCACGGGGTACGACCGGTCGCCCTTCTGCTCGCCGGTCAAAGCGACGCGCTTGCCGTCCGCGGGCACGTACAAGCCGGCCTCCACCCGCACGCGCCCGGCAGAAGCCATCCGCGGCACGAACATGGTGCGGCGGTAGGTCACCGGCTTCGCACCCCACGCCGCCGGCGGCACGTCCGGCCGGTGATCGTCGGTCCACAGCAACGTGCCCGCCTCGTCCACCATGTGGACGAAGACCCAGTGGTCGTTCGACAGCGCCGGGGCGTCCGCGATACGGGCGAAGCGGTAGATGAAATCGAGCGGCGCGCCGGCCTCGGCGGCGGGTCGCGCGGGAGTGACCACCATCGAGGCCACCGGTTGCTGTGTGTCTTCGGTCTTCGCGCACGCACCCGCCATGAGCATTCCGGCCAGCGCCGCTGGGGCCAGCAGTCTAAGAGGAAACACTTCCCGAATCTTAGTGTTGCTGGGGGCTCATCGCACGTACTCGGTCCGCGGCGCCTCACCGCGGAGGTAGCGCTCGCGATCGGCGGGCCGATAGATGCGCACCTGCGGCGCGATCTCGATGAGGGGGGGCCAGTCGAGCTGTCCGACCGTGCTGCCGGTGAATCGCTGACGGAACGCGGCTTCCTCGCTGCTGTCGATCAGCAAGTACGGGTCGAAGCCCCGCTCTCGGGTGTACGACACCACGCGATCGAGCCACGCCGGGTCGAGCGCGTCCCAGACGATCGTCCGGCGGCCGCCGTAGTAGCGCACGCTGCCGCTGTAGCGGCTCGTGATCACGATCGCGTTTCCGGGCAGACGCCTGGCGACCACGTCGCCTGCTCGCGCGAACACCGACTCCAGGTTGGCGAGCTGGAACACCTGCCGTGCCTCGGCCGTGCGAATGCCCCACGCCACCAGGACGGCAGCCGAGAGCGCCAGGACCGCCAGTCGCCACCGCTCCCCTGCCCGCGCGGCCAGCGCCCCACACGTGCCCAGCATCAGCACGGTCACCACCGGGATGGCCGGCAGGAGGAAGCGCACGTAGGACCAGTCCTCGAACACGAGGTACGGCAGGTAGACGCCGATCGTGGCGGCACAGAACGACACGCACAGCACCGCGAAGGTCCGGGGCAGCACGAACGGCGACATGAGCGCCAGCACCACGAACGGGGTCTGCGACTGCACCAGCCAGGTGAGATAGCGCGCCGCGTTCGGCGCGACATGATCGGCCGCGAAGATCTCGCCGAGCCCGCCATAGCCGGACGTGAACGGCGCCCCGTAGAAGTGGCGCTGCACCAGCAGGACCGTGATGCAGGCCACGGCGCAGCCGGCTGCATACACCGACGCGTGAAGCCCGCGCGCGCGCCACGCCTGACCGGGCCGCGCCAGGAAATAGAGCCCGATCACGACGCCGAGCGGCAGCAGGTTGGGGCGAATGAGGATGCCGAGCCCGGCGCAGACGCCGGCCAGCGCCGGCCCGCGCCGCGCGGCCGACGTGGCCGCGGCCAGCGCCAGCACCCAGAAGGCCGCGGCGGGCACATCGCTCATGGGCTGGATCACCTGGTACAGGACAATCGGGCTCGCCGCCGTCACGGCTGCCGACGCGAGGCCCACGCCACGGCTCACGCGGCTGCCCAGCAGGCAGGTGCCCACCACCAGGGCGGCCCCGCACAGCGGGATCACCATGAACATCGCGAAGGGGCCGCCCGCGATCAGGAACGGCGCCATCAGCAGCGACAGGCCAGGGGGACAAATCGGAACGACCGCCCCCGGCACCGTCGGCGACGGTCGATGCCCGGCTGGCGCGAAGGTCAGCGGCGCGTCGGGCCACGGCGCGGCCACGGCGAGCGGCTCCGGCACGAGGAGCCGGCCGCTGGCCCACTGTTCGGCCTGGTGCACGTAGCAGTACGAATCCGAGCCCCCGGCCACGAAACTCCCGGCGCGCGCCGCGACGGCAAGGAGGGCGGCGCAGATGGCGGCCAGCGCCAGGCCCGGCATCAGCCGGCGCATGCCGTGCTCACCGCGGGGATCGGAACCGCTCCGCGACCAGGACGTTGAGCGCGCGGACGCCGTCGCGCCAGCCGATTTTCTTGCCCTGCTGCCGCGTCCGGGCCTCGAACCGTACCGGCAGCTCGGTCACGTGGTGGCCGGCGCGCAGCAGCCGCGCCGTGATCTGCGGCTCGATGTCGAAGCGGTTGGCTTCGAGGCAGAGCGAGCGCGCCACGTCGGCGCGCATGATCTTGTAGCAGGTCTCCATGTCGGTGAGCGACGCGCCGTAGAGCACGTTGGTCACGCCGGTGAGCAGCCGGTTGGCCGCCACCGAGAGCCAGGGGCCGCTCGGCGCGCGGTTGAGGAAGCGCGAGCCGTAGACGACGCACGTGGCTCCGGACACGATCGGCTGCACCAGCGCGCCGAGCTGCACCGGATCGAGCTCGAGGTCGGCATCCTGAATGGCGACGATCGTGCCACGCGCCCGCGCGAGGCCGAGGCGCAGGGCGCTGCCCTTGCCGCCGTTGCGCTCGGCCCGGATCACCGTGACCGCCAGCCCGTCGCGGACCGCGGCGGACAGCGCGTCTGCCGTCCCGTCGGTCGAGCCGTCGTCCACCACGAGAATCTCGCGCGCCAGCGGCAGGTCGATCGACACCAGCCGATCGAGCACGGCCCGCACCGTCCGGGCCTCGTTGTAGACGGGCACGATGATTGAGAGCAGCTCGGAAGCGTCGGACGGCCGCGCGGCCGCCTCAGGTGTGGGGCTCAAGCAGTCGGATTATGGTCGCGTTTCCGATGTTGTCAAGGACGCGGACGGGGGTTGTAGGGAGTACATGATCTGACCGCTCCCGAGGTCCCTCGAGCTGCAGAGGTGAGGTGGGCTGGTCGAGCAATGATTGCACGCCGCGGCGGAGCGTCGCATCGCTCCCACACGCGTCCGCGACGAACGCGGCGCGATCGCTCACGGGCCGCGCCCGGGCGGCCTCGTAGACCCGTGAGACCTGTTTCCAGCGCTCGGGCGTCATGATCATTTCCACGCGACAACTCCGGCGTCAGCCACGCTTTGGCCAGCTGCGAGTCGCGCATGACCGTGTCCGGCGACACCTTCAGCACGGTGGCAGTTTCTTCCACCGTCAGCCCACCGAAAAACCGGAACTCGATGACCCGACCTCGTCGCTCGTCCATGTCCGCGAGCGCGTTGAGCGCATCATCGAGTGCCACCAGGTCCGTCGGCTTCTCGTCCGCTGGGAGCATGTCTTCGCTGAAAGCGACCTTGACACCTCCACCGCCACGCTTCTGGTACCGCTTCGCGCGAGCCGAATCGAAGGCTGTGCCCCTCGCGTTCCCCGGCCATGCAGCGCTCAGCGATCCGGTGAAGCTCCCGCTCCACCAGCGGGATGAGACGTGACAGCGCCACCTCATCACCCGCCCGCCATGCCAGGAGCAGGCCCGTTACGTCGGGAAGAGGTCCGGCAATGGACCCGGCTGCCGGATACGTCCGACGGTCAGTAGACTCCCGAGAGAGCTTCACAGGCTCAGGGCGCCCACGCGAAGAACGCATCCTGTCCGTGCCCGCAACGGGCACCGAAGCAAGCCTGCTGACGCAGGTCAGTCCAATACGCGACGATCCCGCCCGATGGCGTTGCTGCGATGTTCGAGTAATCGCCGATGAACGTCGTCGCGAACGGGAACGCAGGGTTCAGCGTGGCTGCAAACCAGCGGTTGTCTCTGGTCGGTTCCGACAACGCGGTCGTCAACTGCGTCGTCGTGAACGCCAGTGCGCCAGCGACCGTTTCGGTGGCGAGACTGTAGCCGTACTGACGGTTGAGCACGTCGTACTGCCGGTCGAACAAGCCGATGCGCAGGAACCCCGTGCGGTCATACGCGCCCCACGGCTGGAATTGATCACCGGCGAGCGACAACGAGACAGGAGTTGTCGTCCACGTGCGTCCGCGGTCGAACGACTGGCTGACGATGACGTCTGAGTTGGTCGTTGCCGCGTACGGATCGGCGGGTGCCGGCAACGTGCTGTTGCGCATGTCGGACCACACCACAGCCAGGTGGGCAGCGTTCGTCGGGTCTGCCGTGATGTTGCCCGCGGCCCAGGAGCGGAACAGGCTGTCCTCGTATGTCTGCCGCCCGAGCGCGATCGGGTAATCGGTGAACCCATCGACGACGGTGGCGACTTTCACTGGACCGAAGACGCGAGCGCCCGTTGACGGGCTCACTTCGACCACCTCGTAATCGTCGCGCCCGTTCTGCAGGTTGGTCGTGTTGAGGAACGCGACATAGATCCGCCCATCCGCCGCCACGGTGGGAACTGAGACGAACGCCTGGTCGAGGTCACCGGAAATGATCTGAGGCTTCGACCAGGTCGCGCCGCCGTCGTGTGTGACCGAGCTGTAGATTCGCGCGCTCACGTCGTGAGGACCTAAGCGGAACTTTCCGTACGTCACGATCGCGTTGCCGTTCCCCCACGCGGCTATGTACTCCTTGTCGAGAAGATCGCCGACGCTCCCGAAGTTCCCGCTTCCTGCGGCCACACGGACAGACTTCCATGTCTGACCACCGTCAGGAGAGTTCGCCACGAGGACGTCCGGGTTCAATGCATTGGTCGGTCCGACGAATCTGAAGCCGAGTGTGGCGTAGTATGCGTGACCGACTGCGTCGAAGGCGACCGCTGGATCGCCAGTGGCCTGATACGTTCCGCCGAACGTGATTGGATATTCCGACCAGGTTCTGCCGCCGTCGAACGTGACGTGCGCACGCGAATGGATGCTCTGGCTGACTTGCCCACCGGGGTTGACGGCAAGCTGGTAGTCGTTGGCACCGCCGATGATGTTGTTCTCATCGGTCGGATTGACGGCGATCGACGTTTCGTTCGAGGGGCCGGTCTTTTCGCAGTCGGTGTCGACGTTGGCCGTGAACTGCGTCGGCGTCGTGCAGATCCGGTCGCCTGGATGGAGCGCCGGGCCGCTCCCGAACACGGCCTTGGGAACGGGTGCCGGAGCGTCGTTGACGCTGTGAGTCTGTTCGATTGGCAGGTTGCGATCTTCCTCATCCTGGCCGATCACCGTAGCAAGCCCTGCACTCAGGACCAGTGCCGTCGCCGCGGCGTGCACGCCTAGACGGTGCGTGCGCATCAGCTTCGCAATCTTCAACATCATGGTTTCGCCTGTCTGAAACGGGTTCGCGGGGAGCTGTCACGCCACGAACTATCACGCAAATCGCCTCGGGTCAACCCGGAGCTCGTCCGCATCGTTCACCGCGATAGGCTTCTGGCTTCGCCGTTCTTCTCCCGCGCCATTCTTGTGGCCGCGGCATCACGCGATCGCCCAGCGCCGCCGATGTGGCACGGACGTCACTGTTGCTGATTTTTGCGTTTGCTGGCATCGAGTCGGCGCTAATCCCAAGTGGGGAGGTGCGAGCCACCGAACGCACGGTGCCGCGGGCGATCGCGCTGGCCATGCTCGGCGTCACTGCTCTCTATATCGCGCTGCAGGTCGTGGCGCAGGGCATTCTCGGTGACGGCCTCGCTCGAGCGACCACCTCGCCATTGGCCGATGCGGCCGGTGCGTCGCTCGGCAGTGGCGCGCGATCGTTGTTGCTGGCCGGCGCCTCGATCTCGATGTTCGGTTATCTCGGCGGTATGTGACCTTGTCGATGCCGCGGATGGTGTACGCCCTCGCGCGGGATGGCTTTTTGCCCCGCGCGCTCGCCGCGATCAGTCCCCTTCATCGAACACCGCAAGCGGCGACCGTCTTTCAGACGATCCTCACCCTGGTGCTGGCCGTCACTGGCACTTTCGAAAAGCTCGCCATTCTAGCGAACGTCTCGGCACTGGCGCTCTATCTCGGTTGCGCGGCGGCTTCTTGGCAACTAACGAAGAAGCCGCTCATTCCCCTTCTCGCCTCCGGCGTCATCGTCTGGTTGTTGACAGGATTGACGGCCGCCGAGTGTCTCGGCTTTGTCGTCTGCATGGTCGTCGCCTCCGCGATCTATTTCCTCGCAAAACGTTGAATTTAGACACCAAATGCAACATTGCAGCTGGTGCCTGCGCAACGCCGCTCGGTTGGCTAGCCGCACACCGGCCCTCAATACCTCAGAGAAGCGTTCCAGAGCGGCAACGTCGAACAGGTGCTCAGTGGCCTCGAGCGGGAGGACCACCCCGATCTCTCTGCGTTGCTGATTGTCCCGAGCTGCAAGCAAAAGGGCGACGACCGTAACGGCTGAGTAAAGAAACATTCGCCGCGTGCCGATACAGCCACAACCGTAGGAAAAATCACGCCAATTGGTGTGTTTGTGACTACTGTTCAGCTGGAGTTCCCATGACGAGTCGGTGGCGCGTCGTCACGCTAATCGCTTCCGGGCTTCTGTTGGCCGCGCTCGCCGCGACCACGGTCTACGCGCAGGATCGACTCCCAAAGCTCGACTCGGCACTGCAAGCCGCGCGGCAGCGCGATGGGTCGGTTCGTCTGGGCGTCATCCTGCAGATCCGGTCCGGACGGCGGATGCCCATACGACAGCAGCTCGAAGCCAAAGGATTCGCGATACGGGCCGAACACCCGCTGATCAACGCGATCAGCGTCGAAGTGCCAATAAACGCGTTATCCGGCCTGGCCCATCAACCAGACGTGCTGTCGATTTCAATCGACGCCACCCTGCGAGCATCCGGAGCGCCATCCACTGCGTCAAACTCCTCCGTTCTGCGGCAGACTCTCGGACTCACCTCTGCGTCACCGCGCGGAGTCGGAGCAGGCGTAGCCGTATTCGATTCAGGCATCTACCCGTCCCCTGATTTCGAGAACCGCATTACCGCCTTCTACGACTTCACTCGTGGCGGCGTCGCCTCGGTGCCGTACGACGACTATGGTCACGGGACGCATGCGGCGGGTCTGATTGGCGGTACCGGCCTGCTTTCAAACGGTGTCCACCAGGGCGTCGCGCCGTCCGTCAGTCTCATTGGCTTCAAGGTGCTCGACTCGAGCGGCGCTGGATTGGTCAGCACGGTCATCAGCGCGCTGGAATTCGCGACGACGAACAAAACGGAGCTCGGTGTCGACGTCATCAACCTGTCGCTGGGGCATCCGATATTCGAGTCCGCAGCGACCGATCCGCTTGTCGCCGCGGTGGAAAACGCGGTTCGCGCGGGAATCGTTGTCGTCGTTTCTGCTGGTAACTACGGGATCGATCCAGCCACCGGCCTGAGTGGTTACGGCGGCATCGCTTCGCCCGGCAATGCCCCGTCAGCCATTACGGTCGGTTCGATGAACTCGCGCAAGACCGTCATTAGAGCCGACGACCGCATCGACCCCTTCAGCTCACGCGGTCCTTCTTGGTTCGACGGTTTCGCAAAACCGGACGTCGTCGCGCCTGGCCGGACCTTGATTGCTCCAGCGGCGCCGGGGAGCACCCTGGCGATCAATCATCCGGAACTGCTGGTCGGGGATGCATCCGGTTCGTTGAGCTATATCACCCTCAGCGGGACGAGCATGGCTGCCGCGGTGACCAGCGGCATTGCCGCCGTCGTGATCGCCGCGAATCGTGAGGCGGTTCCACCATCGTATCCCGCGCTGCCGCCCAATGCAGTCAAGGCGATTCTCGAGTACACGGGCGTGCGAGTGACTGACGGGTCGGGCCTGCCCTTCAACCGTCTTGTGCAAGGTGCGGGCGCCGTCAATGCGGGAGGCGCAATCGAGCTCGCAACGGCCATCGATACCTCAGTGGCCACGGGCACGTGGTGGCTCACGAGAGGCGTCCAGCCGCAGACCACGTTTGGCAGCGAAACCGATGGGTGGTCGCAAGAGTTCATCTGGAACAACACCCCGGGCTACGGTCTCCCCATTTACATCAACTCGCCGGCGTGGGGTTCGAATATCGCGTGGAGCGACAACATTCTCTGGGGCGACAACATTCTCTGGGGCGACAACATTCTCTGGGGGGACAACATTCTCTGGGGCGACAACATCGTCTGGGGCGACAACATTCTTTGGGGGGACAACATTCTCTGGGGGGACAACATTCTCTGGGGCGATAACGTTGTCTTCGGTAACAACATCATGTGGGGAGACAACATCCTGTGGGCTGACGAGAGCCTGTGGGCTGATGTCCCGTAGGACGGCACATGAGAACCCTGCCGCGAGCTGCGCAACTGTTCGTCGTCGCTGTCCTGCTGACGGGGGGCATCCTGCTTGTTCTGTCGCTGCGCGTGGCGACTTTCGACCGTGTCCCCCTACTTGTATTGGTGGTAACGGCGATGCTGTGCGCCCGCCTCAAGCTGCGGCTGCCCACGACGAAAAACCGTTCCACCATGTCAGTGGCCAGTGCGGTGGTGTTTACCTCGCTTCTGCTGCTCGGCCCGCATCCGACGATGGTTGTCGCGCTGGCTGGCGCGTGGTGTCAGTCCACGTTCGGGACGCGCCGCCCAAATCCGCTGTACCGGACGTTCTTCAACATCGCGTCTCTGCTTCTTGCCGTCCAGGCGTTCGGTCTCGTGTACAGGCTGGCCGGCGGTACTGTCGGCCACGTCGTCTGGCCTGATATTGCGACGCCGATCGGCGCAGCGACGCTTGCCTATTTTCTCGTCAACGTCGGTACCGTCGCTGTTGCCGTGGCGCTGTCAACGCGCGAACGAATCGCGTACGTGTGGCATCACGACTTCCTTTGGGGCGCCCCAAGTTACTTCGTCGCTGCCGGCGCCGCCGTACTCGCTGTAGCTGCTGTCGATCGGTCCGCTTACGCCTTTATTCCGTTGGCCTTGACTCCAATGTACGTCACCTACCGCACCTATCAGGCATACGCGGGGCGCCTCGAAGATGAACGTCGACATCGCGAGATCATCGAGTCGCTCAACGAGGGTATGTTCGTGCTGACGCATGGGAAAGTGGTGGAACTGTGGAACGACGCGATGGAGCGCATCACGAGCATTGGTCGGCAGCACGTTCTGAATCGAGAGTTGTTCGAAGCCGTTCCCGCGTTGCTGGACACCAGCATTTCGCCGGCGGTCGCCGCCGCGTTGGAAGGGGCGACTGCAACGGAGCTTCCACGTGTCGAATTCATGGCGGGCGGTACCTGCCGCATTCTGCACCTCCGGCTGCTGCCATTCGCGGGGGGGCTCACCGGGTTTGTGAGTGACATTACGGACCGCACGGCGGCAGAAGAAGCGCTGCGAGTCAGCGAAGAGCGTTACGCGCTTGCCCTGGCCGGCGCGAACGACGGCATCTGGGACTGGGACCCTGCAAACGACGTCATGTACTTTTCGCTTCGGTGGAAGGCGATGCTCGGGCTGACACCGGACGAAACGACAAGCAACCCGATGGAGTGGTTCGGGCGCGTCCACGCGGAAGATATTGGCCCGCTCAAAACGGCGATCGCCGCCCACTGCGCCGATCCATCCGGTCCCTTCGAGCATGAGCACCGCGTTTGTCATCGCGATGGTAAGTACAGGTGGATGCTTTGCCGGGGCGTTGCCGTCACGGGCAACGACGGCCGGGTCGTACGCATGGCTGGGTCACTCACCGACGTGACCGAACGTCATCTGGCCCAAGAGCAGCTGCGGCAGGCAGCGTTGCACGACCCGCTGACGGCGCTGCCGAATCGAGCGCTGTTCATCGAGATGCTCGAACGCGCGCTCGCGCAATCGAAGCGATACGGGGACCGGCTGTTCGCCACGTTGTTCATCGACATGGACCGCTTCAAAGACGTCAACGACCGACTCGGTCACCTCATCGGCGACCAACTCCTGATCGCAGTGACGAAGCGGCTTCAAGCGTGCGTGCGGAGCGGAGACGTCGTTGCACGGCTCGGCGGTGATGAGTTCACTGTCCTGCTGAACGAGCTGCGCCACCCGGACGAGGTCGTCCTGACCGCGACCCGCATCAAAGAGTCATTCACTGTCCCGTTCGAGCTGGAAGGCAACGAGGTGTTTGTCACAGCCAGCATCGGGATGGCGGTGAGTTCGACAGGGTACACGCGCGCAGAAGACATCCTTCGCGACGCGGATACCGCGATGTATCGGGCGAAGGCGCTGGGGAAGAATCGGCAGGAGATCTTCGACGTCGGCATGCGCGATCGCGCCATGGACCGGTTGAGCCTGGAAAACGACATCCGGCTTGGCGTCGACCGCGGCGAGTTTCACCTGTGTTATCAGCCGATCGCGTCGCTCGCAACCGAGCAGCTGGTGAGCGTTGTCGACGGCAGGGCCAGAAGGTCGCTGTAACGGCGACGAAGGAATCGCTGGCCAGGATTTCGCTGGCATGATTCCGCACAAACGGGTCCACGATTGCGAGGATGCCGTCGGCCGGGCCGGCGCCGTTCGGAACACGTACCGCCTGGACGGCCCGCGATGACACTCG
>Ga0207659_10001860_pt1 | contig 12498 bp, 11 predicted proteins | sample KBSM43metaG_FD_184330 | JGI IMG/M metagenome (GOLD analysis project Ga0207659, IMG submission 184330) | Miscanthus rhizosphere microbial communities from Kellogg Biological Station, Michigan, USA - KBS M4-3 metaG (SPAdes) (version 2) | ecosystem: Host-associated > Plants > Roots > Rhizosphere >...
GACCTGGAGGTCCTCCAACCACGGCGACCGGTTGCCCTCGACGACGTCGACGATCACCAACCGGTCCGCCGAGATGCTCGCCAGGTACGCGGTGTGGTTGGTGCGCTCGGCGAGGTGCTGCAGCACGGCATGCGCGCGCGGCGGACGGTGGAACGCGCCGACCATCTCGTGGAAGCGCTCGGCCACCTGCGGGCCCACGACATATCCGCCCGACGCGAGCCGCACCAGGTAGCCCTCATAACAGAGCGTGCGCACCAGATGGTAGGCGGTCGCGAGGTTGAGCTCGCACTGCCGGGCGATCACCTTGACGGGCACCGGACGCGGCGACGCGGCGACCCGCTCGATGATCCGCAGCGCACGGGACACGCTGCGGATGAGGCCGGTCGGTTCGGCATCGTCGCCGTGCGCCGCCATGGGTCCAGGATGCCCGCGGTCGCCGGGCGCCGGAAGTCGGCCGGACCGATCAGCATCTGAAATTTCGCGGGCTACCGGGCCGGCCGGGCGGATGGTGACGATGACCGCATGTCCACTGCGGTTCCCGGCTGGGCACTCGAGGCGCTGTCCGACGTCTACGACCCGTGCTGCCGCGAGAAGGGCATCTCCGTCGTGGAGATGGGGCTCGTCAAGGCGGTGCGCACCGGCGACGACGGGCGCGTGCGCGTCGAGTTGATGCTGACGTCCGGCTGGTGCCCGTTCGCGGCCCGGCTGCTCGGCGAGGTGCGCGACCGCATCGCCGCGCAACCCGGCGTCGACCCCGACGGGGTCGACGTCGACGCCGTCTGGGACGAGCCGTGGACCCCCGACCGGCTGTCCCCGCGGGCCCGGAGCATCCTGCGCTTCCTGCCCCCGCCGTCCGCCGTCCCCGACCGGGACGCCTATGTAAGCGACCACCTGCGTGCCGGAACGGCCCGCCAGAAGGGTGAAGCGTCATGATCGACGACGTGTTCGTGTTCGACGGTGTCGCGCACGTGTTCAACTTCGAGCCGAAGAACGCGTTCGGCAAGCCCGGTGAGATGTTCTCCAACCACCTGTACGCGTTCCACGCCACGCTGACGCCCGACGACCAGCCGAAGCTGCCGGCCGAGGAGTTCCTCCGGCAGTGGACCGTGCCGGACATCCGGCAGATGGTCTACGACGAGTCGGACACCGACATGCTCGTCGCCATGCCGTTGCCCTTGACGGACCTGTACCACGACGGCCTCTCGCCCTGGGAGACCTGCGCCGACCTCGCCAGCCGCGACCCGGACCGCACCGTGTTCTGGGGCTCGGTCAACCCGCTGGAGGGCCGCAAGGCGCTGGATCTCATGGAGCGCCAGGTCGGTGAGTTCGGCGCCAAGGCGTTCAAGTTCTACAACGTGCGCTACGACTACGGGTCGCCGTACCCGTGGCGGATGGACGATCCCCGCGTCGCCTTCCCGATCTTCGAGAAGGCGCAGGAGCTCGGCGTCAACCTGATCGGTGTGCACAAGGGCGTCCCGCTGGGGCCGCAACCGATCGAGCACACCCAGACCTGGGACATGGACGGCGCCGCCGCCAACTTCCCGGACCTCAACTTCGTCATCTTCCACGTCGGGCTGCCGTTCCTCGACGAGACGTGCTGGCAGCTGATCCGCTATCCGAACCTGTACGCGTCGATCGCGGCCACCATCAACTTCCTGGTGCGCGCCCCGCGGCTGTTCGCCGAGATCATCGGCAAGCTGCTGTTCTGGTGCGGCGAAGACAAGATCATCTACGGGTCGGAGGCGCCGATCTTCCATCCGCAGTGGGCGCTGCGGGCGTTCATGGACTTCGAGATCCCGCAGGACCTGTGCGAGGGCTACGGCTACCCGCAGCTCACCGAGCAGGCCAAGCGCAAGATCCTCGGCGAGAACCTGCTGCGCCTGCACGGCATGGACGTCGCCGACGCGCGGGCCCGCCTCGGTCGCACGCGCTGACGGCACCCGCTGACCGGGCGCGGCGCGCCGCGCCGCGCCCGGGGCGGGCGTCGCCGGGCGTGCGACGGGGATGAACACGCCCGGCGACGAGTCTGCGCACGCCGCTGTCACGCCGGGGCGGCGCGACCCATGCGGCGGTTGCGGTACTCGGCGACGACAAGCTCGGTGAGCTCCTCCAGGGAGGTCTCGGCCGTCGGCTTGTCGAACGTGATGGTGCCGTGCTGCAACAGGTTGACCCGGTCGCACACGCCGAGCACCTGCGCGTAGTTGTGCACGATGAGGATCATCGAGATGTTGCCGCGGGCCTTCAGATCGGCGATCAGGTCGAGGATCTGCGCACCCTCCTTGGCGCCCATCGCGGCCAGCGGCTCGTCGAGCAGCAGGATCTTGCGGGCCGAGTACACCGAGCGGGCGACGGCGATCGCCTGCCGTTGACCGCCGGACAGCCGCGCGACGTCGACCGTGACGTCCGGGATGTTGACGCCGATCTCGTCGAGGTGCTGGCGGGCGAGGCGGCGCATGGTTCGGTTGCGCAGCAACGGCCACCGGACGATCTCCCGGTTGAGGAACATGTTGTGGTACACGGACAACTGGTCGACGAGCGCCAGGTCCTGGTACACGGTGTCGATGCCCAGCGAACGGGCGTGGCTGACCGAGCGCAGGCTGACCTCCTCGCCGTCGACGACGATGCGGCCGGCGTCGGGCTGGTGGAAGCCGCACAGCGTCTTGATGAGGGTCGACTTGCCGGCACCGTTGTCGCCGATGAGGCCGAGCACCTCACCGCGACCGAGGCGCAGCGTCACGTCGCGCAGCGCGGTCACCGGTCCGAACCGCTTGGCGATGTTCTCCGCAGACAGGATGTCGTCGCTCACGGCCACACCTCGCTCCGCGAGGTGTGGCCTCGGAGCCGATCCCCTCGCTCCGCTCGCGAATCGGCGCCGCTGAGCCCATTGATGATCTCGCTTCGCTCGCTCATCTGACCGGCGCCCTTGAACGCAGTCGGGTCAGGTACACGTTGAGCACCATGGCCACCAGGATCGCGGCACCGAGGATCAGGTCGAACCGGTCGGCGCTGATCCCGAGGAGGTTGAAGCCGTCCCGGAGGATACCCAGCACGACCGCGCCGAGCAGCGCCCCGACGATCGTGCCGGAACCACCCGCCAGCGCGGTGCCACCGATGACGGCGGCCGCCACGGCGGCGAACATGATGCCCGAACCACCGGCGAGAGGCTCGATGGAGTTGATGTGGAAGGCCTCCAGGATCCCGGTCAGCGCACCGAGCACGCTGGTGATCATGAAGTTGCCGATCTTGATGCGGTTGGTTTTCACGCCGGCCTCGGCGGCGCCGTGCATGTTGCCACCGGTCGCCACCGTGTGCAGGCCCCACCGGGTTCGGCTGAGGATCAACTGGAAGACGAGCACGATCGCCAGGGCCCAGATCATCTCCGCCCACGGCGCGCCGCCGAGCCACTGCTGCACACCGCGGGCGTCATCCGGGATCGGCACGGGGTATGCGTGCGAGGTGACAAGCGTGACGCCGTTGAGAAGGAACAGCATGCCCAGCGTGGTGACGAACGACGGCACGTGCAGCCGCACCGTCACCAGGCCGTTGGTCAGGCCGACGAGCGCGCCCGCGGCCAGCGCGAGCAGGATCGCCGGAATCACCGGTATGCCGTAGAACGAGATGCAGTAGTGCATCAGGAACGGTGCCAGGGCGTACATGTGGCCGACGGACAGGTCGATCTCACCGCTGATCAGCAGGAGCACCTGGCCGGTCGCGATGATCGCGACCGGGGCCACGTAGTGCGAGATCGTGATGAGGTTGTCCTCGGTGGCGAACGCCGGCGAGGCGGTGGCGAAGTACACCGACAGGGCGATCGCCACGATGAGGATGCTGGCTTCCCGGAACCGCAGGAAGTAGCTCAACGCGTTGCGGGAGACGGCGAGGGCGGCGCCGCCCCGCCCGGCCCCGGACTTCTCCGGCGGCTCGGACGGTGCGGTGCCGCGACGCTCGTCGATGCTCGACGTGCTCACCTCTGTTTCACTCACTTGTGCGGAATCGGTCCGGACCGCGGGACGATCTTCTGCGCCGTGTCTGAGCCCTCGAACCGGGTCTTGACGTCCATGAACTGGGCCACGTTGCTCTTCGTGACGAACGACAGCGATGTGTTGGTGTCGGTGGGCGAGACGAGCCCGCCAGAAAGGTTATACAGGTACAGCGCGATTACCGGAAGGAAACCCTGCAGGTACGGCTGCTGGTCGATCGTGTAGTCCAGCGAGCCGGCCTTGACGCTCTCCAGCGTCCCGGGCTGCAGGTCGAACCCGCCGGTGATGACGCCCTTGTCCTTGAGCTTCAGCTCGGCGGCCACCTTGCCGAGCGCGTCGGTCGAGCCGCCGTCGACGGCGAGCAGGCCCTTGGCGTTCGGGTTGCCGGTCAGGTGTGCCTTGATCGCGTTCAACTCGCTGGGAAGGTCTGTTCCCGTCGCGATCTGGGTGAACGTGTGGCTGACGCCGGACTCCTTCAACACGTCCCGGGCGCCGTCGCTGCGCGGCTGGATGTTCAGCGAGCCCGGCGTGGCGATGTAGCACACCACGTCGCCACCGGTGAAGTTGCTTTCCAGCAGCTTCTTGCCCAGCGAGCGGCCCGAGTCGTACAGCGGCTGGCCGACGTAGGCCAACCGGGCCGTACCCGGGTTGCCCGGTTCGCCGTCGGCGTTGTAGCTGACGACGGGGATGCCCGCGTCGAGCGCCTTCGCCACGGGTTCGGTGAATGCCCGCGCGTCGGTGACCGCGAGCGCGATCCCGTTCGCCTTCGCGGAGGTGGCCGCGGTCGTGGCGTTGACCATTTCGGCAACGACCGCGTTCTGTGAGCCGGTCCACTGGTAGTCGCAGTTCAGCAGCGCGCACGCGTCGGCGATGCCGTACTGCGTCGGGGTGAAGAACGGGTGGGCGGTGACGTGGCAGACGAAGACGAACCGCCAGCGCGGCGTCGACGGGAAGTTGCCCGCCCCACCGGCCTTCTCGTTCGAGTCGCTGCACGCGCTCAGCAATGCGGTCGCGGCCAGCGAGGCACTGGCCAGGCCGGTGCCGGCGAGGAGCCGCCGGCGGGTGACCGGGTTCAGGTCGAGAGTGTCGACTGCTTCCTCGACCCGTGGGTGGATGCTGTTGTGCATACGTGGCATCGGTTAGCTCCTATTGGCGGGTCAGTGCCCGGTGCCGAACTGGTAGATGGTCGTGGTCTGGTAGACCTGTCCCGGCCGCAGCACGGTGGACGGGAAGTTCGGCTGGTTGGGTGAGTCCGGGAAGTGCTGGGTCTCCAGCGCGAACCCGTCGCCCTGGCGGTAGATCCGGCCGCTGGTCCCGACGAGGGTGCCGTCGAGGAAGTTGCCGGAGTAGAACTGGATGCCGGGCTCGGTTGTCACGATGGTGAGCACCCGGCCGGTGGCGGGATCGACGACCTTGGCCGCGACCTCCAGCTTGGTGAACGAGTTGTCGCGGCGGTCGAGCACATAGTTGTGGTCGTAGCCGCGGCCGATCACCAGTTGCGGGAAGCTTTCGCGGATGCGGGAACCGATCGCGGTGGACCTGGTGAAGTCCATCGGGGTGCCCGCGACCGGGTCGATCGCGCCGGTCGGGATGAGCGTGTCGCTGACGGGTGTGTACCGGTGGGCGGAAAGCGTGAGGCGGTGACCCTCGATGCTCCCGGAGCCCTCGCCGGCGAGGTTGAAGTACGTGTGGTTGGTGAGGTTGATGACGGTCGGCGCGTCCGTGGTGGCCCGGTAGTCCATCCGGATGCCGTTGTCGGGGGTCAGCGTGTAGGTGACGGTGGCCTGGACGGTGCCGGGATATCCCTGGTCACCGGCCGGGCTGGTGAGTGTCAGGCGCAGGCCGACGCTCGTGCGGTTGCGGATCTCGGTGGCGGCCCACACGTGCTTGTCGAATCCGACGGTGCCACCGTGCAGGCTGTTGGGGTCATTGTTGATGGGTAGGGAGTACGTCGCGCCGTCGAGCGTGAACTTGCCGAGTGCGATGCGGTTGGCGTAGCGGCCCGTGATGCAGCCGAAGTACGGGCTGCGGCTGACGTAGTCGGCGAGGTTGTCGAACCCGAGCGCGACGTTGCCGAGCCTGCCCCGGCGGTCGGGCACCTCGATGGATTGCAGGATTCCGCCGTAGGTGAGAATCCGCACGCGCATGCTTCCGTTGGACAGTGTGTACCGGTCGACACGTTCGCCGGTGGCGGTGGTTCCGAAGAAGTCCTTGACGATCGTCGGCTTGCCGGCCGCACTCAACGGCGCCGCGTTGAATGTGGCGGCAGTGAGCGTCAAGGCGACCACCACGCCAGCACGGACAGCGATGCCGGGCGTTGTCCATCGCATTGGTTCGTGCCTCCAAATCTCCTGTTGGTTCATCGCCATTACTTACCTGGAGTTTGGAGGCATCAGAGGGCAGACAGGAGTCCCACCACCCCATAACATTCGGGTTATGGAACTGGAGATCCGCCATCTCCGGGTGATTTGCATGGTGGCGAAAACCGGCAGTGTCAGCCGCGCCGCTGCGGCGCTGCGCGTGTCACAACCCGGCTTGTCGGCCCAGCTGCACCGGATCGAACGCATGCTCGGCGGCACACTGTTCGAACGGCGTCCGCAGGGCGTCGCCATCACCCCGTTCGGTGAGATGGTTCTGGCCCGCGCCCGCGCGATTCTGCCGACGATCGACGACTTGAGCCGCACCACCACCACGCGCAGTGAGACCGATCCGCGACTGCTGCGGCTCGGCTCCGTGAATACGCCCATCCTGGCTGGTCTCGTTTCCGGTCTGCGGTCGCGGTTCCCGGGCGTCACCATCACCACCCACGGCGAAGGGTCACCGACACCGCTCGTCGACAAGGTCGCCAAGAACCTGCTGGAACTCGCGGTCGCCGGCGAGAACCCGGGATACGACCTGGCGGTGCGGTCGGAAATCACCTACCACACCGTGGCCACCGAACCCGTTTTCGTGCTGCTTGCAAGCGAACACCCACTCGCCGCGCGATCCGAGATATCCCTCACCGACCTGGCCGACGAGGATTTCGGCCTCCCGCATCCGGACGACGACCGGACCCGCGAATACTACGCGCTCGCATGTCTGGCGGCGGGCTTCGAGATCCGGGTGCCCCACGAGATCGAAGGCACCCCGCTGCTGGATCTGATCCGCGCCGGCCACGCGGTCGCATTCTGTCAGGCCACCTATAGAACCGGTCCTGGCATCACCGTCCGTCCGATCCTCGGCAACCCGCTCTGGTACCGGCACGTCTTGTTGTGGCACCGCAACGGGCCGTTCAAGGCGCACGCCGGCACTATCAAGGCCATCGCGGCCGCGGCCTACGACGAGGCCACCAAACGCAATACGGAGTTCCAGACGTGGCTGGCCCGCCACGCACGTCCGTGAATGTTAACGCTAACAGCGCGGCGCCCTGGTGTAAATGTCGCGCCGACGGGGACCTGGTGCAGGCCGCTCGGGTGAGACGCAAGCCTCGGCCCGTGCAATCGTATTCATGCTAGCCTGGCAGCGATGTCGCCCACGCCTCCCGGGTCCTCGCCGGCGCCTGAAGACGTACCCGCGCGGTCCGGGTCGTCGACGGTGCGGCGTCCCGTTGTCACCATGCGAGACATCGCCGCCGCGGCGGATGTGTCGCAGAGCACCGTGTCGCGCGTGCTGAGCGACGCACCCACCACCGTTCCCATCGCGCCCGAGACGCGCGAGCGTGTCATCGCCGCGTCGCGACGGCTCGGTTACCGTCCGAATCCACTCGCCCGCGGCCTGCGCGGCGCCGCGACGAATCTCATCGGCGCGGTGGTCCGCGACTTCAGCGACCCGTTCTTCGCCGGCGCCATCGAGGCGCTGGTCGTGGAGTCGATGGCGCACGGATACAACGTGGTGCTCGGCCACGCGCACGGGCGTATCGACGAGGCGACGCCGCTGACCTCGGTGCTCGAGACCCGGCACACCGACGCCATCATCCTGCTCGGTGACATGCAGCAGCCACACCTGCTGGCCGACCTGCGCGACCTGCGGGTCCCCGTGTTCGCGCTCTGGCAGGGCACCAGCCCGCTCGAGTTCCCGACCGCCGATACCGACGACCGCACCGGCATCCGCACCGGGCTCGCCCATCTGGCGTCGCTCGGTCACCGGCGGATCGCGTTCGTCAGCGCCGACCTGCCCGGTGGATACCGGGTGCGCGAGGACGCGTACGAAGAGTTCATGCGCGAACGCTTCGGTGGCGTGCCGGCGGGCTACCTCGAGCGGTGCGGCAACACACTGGCCGGCGGCGACGCGGCGCTGCGCCGCCTGCTCGACCTGCCGCAGCCACCCACCGCGGTGGCGACGTCGACAGACCTCGTCGCCGTCGGAGTGCTGCACGCCGCGCACAGTCTCGGCGCCACGGTTCCCGACCGGCTGTCGGTGGTGGGTTACGACGACATTCTCATTGCCAGCCACACCGTGCCGGCGCTGACGACGTTGCGGATGCCCATCACCGAGATCGTGAACCATGCCGTGGCCCGCGCGGTGACGCTGGCCCGCGATCCGACGGCCGCCCGCACGCCGTCGCTCGACATCTTCCCGCCCGAACTCATCATCCGGGAGTCGACGACCCGCCCGCCGTCCGCAGGCTGACCCGGCCCGGCGCACGGCGTGCGGCACCCGCCTCAACAGGTGGGAATCCATACCCGCATCGCCGCAACCTCCCGGTTGGCCCAGGTGAAGTACGGGATCGCGTCCATAGTGGAGGCTGCGTCACCGGTGATCGGGATCCGGACGCCGACCACGTGGTCGCCGAGGTCCGGCCGCTCGACCGCGGTCGGTTCGCGGCCGGCGTCCCACCGGACGTCTTCCAACTCGACGCCGTCCGGGAGGTCGGCGGTCTCCACGCAGTACACCAGCGGCCCGCGCTCGACCGCGACGCAGCCACGCACCGCGTCGACCCGCGGATGCGGCCTGGTGACACGGACGGGCATGTCGATGTCGAGCACGACGGTGTCGCCGGCGGCCCACTGCCGGGTCTGCGCGACCGGGCCGGGCCGCACCGCGCGCGGCTGCGACCCGCCGGGCGGCGTGAGCGTCGCCGACGTGCTCCACTCCGGGACCCGCAGCGAGAGCGTCCACGGCCGGTCCGGCGTCTGTTCGATGTGGACGGTGACGCGGCCGTCCCACGGGTAGTTGGTGCGCACGGACAGCCGGATGCCGTCGCCGGCGACGATGTCGGCCGACGCGTACTGGTGGATCTGCACGCCGTGGTCGTCGACTGTCGCGAGGTACTGCTCCCACGAGCTGAGCGTCCGCATGAGGTTCGGCGGGCAGCAGGCACACGCGTACCAGGGCTGGCGCTCGCCGTGCCCCGCTGCCTCGGCGCTGCGGTGGGTGCGCCGCTGCAGCGGGTTGACGTAGAAGAACGCCGTGCCGGTGCGGGACATGGCGGGCAGGATCGCGTTGTAGATCGCGCGCTCGATCGCGTCGGCGTAGCGACTCTCGCCGGTGGCCAGCAGCAGACGCCAGGCCAGCATGACGCTCGCGATCGCCGCGCACGTCTCGGTGTAGGCGCGGTCGGGGGGCAGTTCGTACGGGTCGCCGAACGCCTCGTCGCGGTGCCGGCTGCCCATGCCACCGGTGAGATAGCGGCGGGTCTGCTCGAAGTCGGCCCAGCGCCGCCGCACGGCGGCGAGCAGTTCGGTGTCGCCGGTCTCGACGGCCACGTCGACGGCGCCACTGTCGAGATACATCTGGCGCACGCAATGACCGGCGACCATCGGCGCGGTGCGCACCGGGGCGTGGTCCTGCCAGTACGTCGGGCCGAACCGGCCGTCGCCGAGCAGGCCGTGACCGCGCAGATCAAGCATCCGGCCGGCCAGCGCGAGGTAGCGCGGATTGCCGGTGACCCGGCTCAGCTCGACCAGTGCCATCTCGACGCCGGGGTGGCCGTCGATGCCGTCCTTGCCCTGCGGGCCGAACTCCTCGTCGACCTGGTCGGCGGCGCGCACGGCGATGTCGAGCAGCCTGTCGTCGCCGAGCGTGCGGTGCCAGGCCACCGCCGCCTGGATCAGGTGGCCGAGGCAGTAGAACTCGTGCCCCCACTGCAGGTCCTGGAACGGCGTGCCGCCGCGGACCACCTGCACGTAGCTGTTGACGTAACCGTTGGGAAGCTGCGCCGCGGCCACCACGCCGATCGCCTCGTCGGCCGCGGCCGACAGGTGCGCGTCGGCGCCGCGGCCCAGCTCCCAGCCGACGGCTTCCAGCCACTTGTAGACGTCGGAGTCCAGGAACGGGAAGGTGGATCCGCCGGTGTCGGCCAGCGCCTGGTACTGCCCCTCGAGGCCGGCCGCGAGCCGCAGGTTGTTCAGCGGCCCGGAGTCCTGCAGGCGCGCGAAGCCGTGCGGGATCGTACGATCGCGGTTGGTTGTCTGCCGCTCGGCGAAGAAGCCGTCGACGATGGTGACCTGTGCCGAGCCAGCACTGTCGACCGGACGCAGCCGGGACAGCGCCGTGGCCGAGGGGCGAACCGTACTGGTGCTCATTTCACAGCTCCACTCATCAAGCCGGACACGTAGTACCTCTGCAGCAGGAGATAGACCAGGACACAGGGGATGACCGAGATGGTGATTCCGGCCTGGAGCATGCCCCAGTCGGTACCGCCGAGACTCGTCTCGGTGCGCGCCGTCGCCAGCACCAGCGGCAGCGTGAACTTGTTGCCCCGGCTCATCATGACCAGCGCACCGAGGAACTCGTTCCACGACATGATGAACGCGAACAACGCGACGGTGACGATCGCCGGCACCGTCGCCGGCAGGAAGATCCGGATGAGCGCCTGCCAGTGCGAGGCACCGTCGACGGTGGCCGCCTCCTCGAGCTCACGAGGAACGGCGCTGAAGCTGTTGCGCAGGATGTAGAGGCTGAACGGCAGTTGGATCGCCGTATGCAGGATGGCCAGACCCACCAACGAGTTCGTCAGCTTGACCTTGGCGAACATGAGGAACATCGGAGTCAGCAGGGCCTGATACGGCACGATCAGGGCCAGCAGCAGGACGATGAAGATGAACTCCTTGCCCGGCAAGGGGAACCGGGCGAGGGAGTACGCCGCCGGCACCGTCAGCAGCAGGGTGAACGCAATTGTCAGCAGAGCCGCCCCGAGGCTGTTCGCCAGGTAGGTCGGCAGCCCCTGCTGGTAGCTCCACAGCCGGTGGTAGCTGTCCAGGCTGATGGAGTGCGGGAAGTAGGTCGGCGGCGAGGCTGCCGCCTCCGCGGTCGGCTTCACCGACGCCAGCGTGGACATCACCAACGGCAGCAGCATGACCGTGCAGATCGCCAGGCACATCGCACCGATCAGGTAACGCCCCCGACCCCTGTGCGTGCGCGCGCTGGTGACGGGCTCGCGCGTGCGCCGGGTCTTCGGCCGTGTCAGAACTGCCATCACGCGTTGCTCCGGCGGGTGAGGATCATCTGGACGATCGTGAACGCGAGAATGGTGACCGCGAGCACCAGCGACAGCGCTGCGCCGTAGCCGAGCCGCAGGTACGGGAACGAGTTCAGGTAGACGTAGAACACCGATGTCGCCGTCTCGTTCCGCGGCTGTCCGGCGGTCATGATGTAGAACTGGTCGAACGCCAGCAGCGATCCGATGACGCTCACCAGGGTCACCAGCAGGATCGTGCGCAGGGTGAGCGGCAGGATGACCCGGCCGACCCGCTGCCAGTAGGTGGCGCCGTCCACCTCACTCGCCTCGGTGATGTCGCTCGGGACCGCCTGGATCGCGCCGACGAACAGAATCATCCCGAAACCCATCACCTTCCAGACGACGGAGGCGATGATCGCGTAGTTGGACGTGTCGGCGTCGACGCCCAACCACAGGACCGGCTTGTCGATCAGTCCGATGTCCATCAGGAACTTGTTGATCAGACCGAAGTCGGTGCTGAACAGCCAGTACCAGAGCAGGCTCGAAATGCCCAGGCCGATCACGACGGGAATGAACACGGTGGTTCTGGTGAATTTGCGAAGGAACGTGTTGGGGGACGTCAGCAGTGCGAGAAGGTAGCCACCGATGATCAGGATCGGTGTGATCAGCAGCGTGTATTTCAGCGTGAACAGAAACGACACCCAGAACTGGCTGTCGGTGAACGCCCGCTTGTAGTTGTCGAGCCCGATGTACTTGGGCGGCGTGAGAAGTGACCAGTCGTGCAACGACATCCAGGCCATCTGGCCGAGCGGGTAGACGGTGAACACCAGCACGAAGATCAGAGCCGGTGCCACATAGGCCATACCGATCAGGCGACTTCGTGGAGATCGTTGCACGGGTGGTCCTCCGGACGATTGACGCTACGGGCGGCACCGGCGTTGTCAGGTGCCGGCGGGGCGCCCGCCGGGGCGCGGTGGAGTGGCGCCCCGGCGGACACGACTGGGCTGAGCCTCTTACGGTCGAGCCTGTCGCATCATCCCCGCTCAGCGATCGCCTTCATCTCCTTCTTGGCGTCGGCGATCACCGTGTCGAGGTTGTCGTTGGAGTAGTAGGCCCGCTGGAGCATCTTCAACCAGGGAC
>Ga0207659_10001861_pt1 | contig 12496 bp, 10 predicted proteins | sample KBSM43metaG_FD_184330 | JGI IMG/M metagenome (GOLD analysis project Ga0207659, IMG submission 184330) | Miscanthus rhizosphere microbial communities from Kellogg Biological Station, Michigan, USA - KBS M4-3 metaG (SPAdes) (version 2) | ecosystem: Host-associated > Plants > Roots > Rhizosphere >...
GCTGAAGAGCCTGCATGCCGAGTACAACCCGAAGATGCCGCTTGGAAGCCTTGTGGGTGTCTTGTTTGAGGCGGTGGCCGAAAGACACCTGATTCAGCCGACAATCGTCTATGAGCATCCGGTGGAACTCTCTCCGCTTGCCAAGAAGAAGTATGGCGATCCGTCTATCGTTGAGCGATTCGAGTTGTTTATTGCCGGAATGGAACTGGCGAATGCCTATTCCGAGCTGAATGACCCGATCGATCAGAAGGAGCGCTTTGAAGCGCAGCTGGAAGTTCGGGATCTGGGAGACGAGGAAGCGCATTTGATGGATGAGGACTACGTACGGGCGCTGAGTTACGGGATGCCCCCGACTGCGGGCGAAGGCATCGGCGTGGATCGCCTGACGATGATTCTCACGGACTCCAGGTCCATCCGCGACGTGATTCTTTTCCCTCACATGAGGCCGGAGTAGGGATGCGAGAAGGCATGAAGATCCCTCACCCGTCGCTTCGCGACACCCTCTTCCGGAGGGAGAGGGGTAGCCCCGAACACCGACCTCGAAATCTCAACTCTCCCGGCGCTGCGGCATGAACTTTGAACTTCTTGTCGCTTCCCGCTACCTTCGCGCGAAACGCAAGCAGACTGTGATCTCGATGATCACGTTCATCGCGATTCTGGGCGTCAGCGCCGGCGTCGCTGCCCTGGTGGTGGCCATGGCCGTGAGCGAGGGCCAACGTGAGGACATCCGCGACCGTCTGCTTGGCGCTCAAGCCCATCTGACGATTACCGGCGGACCCGGTGGCATTTCCAATTACCTGGAGCTCACGAAAGAAATCGAACAGGTGGAGGGCGTCGTCGGTGCTGCCCCGCATTCCGAAGAGGGAATGGTTATCAGTTCGACGTTTGAGCCGGTACTGGTCAAGGGGATCTTCCCGGAATTGGAGGCACAGGTTTCTCAACTTAAGAAGAACATTGTTCGTGGTCAACTCACCGACCTCACCGGGAACTCCATCATGATTGGCAAGGAACTCGCCGACAAACTGGGCCTTGGTATCGGAGACGAAGTTTTTGTGATGAGTCGTGCGAGCACAGCCGGTCCTGCCGGCCCCGAACGCCTCGAGCTTGGTTTTGTCGTTGCCGCGATCTATTCGATCGGGCTCTTCGAATACGATTCCCATCTGGTCTATGTCCCGTTTGAAAAGGCGGCGACCCTGGTTGGGGCCGGGCCGGTGGCGACCAGCATTGAGGTCAAGGTTCGCGACATTGATCGGTCCGCGGAAGTCGGAGAGGCCATCGTGCGGCGGATCGGTTCTGACTATGACTTCGCAGACTGGAAAGTGACCCACAGGACCATCTTTCAGGCCCTGAAGCTTGAACGGCTGGGGATGGCGATCGCCATCAGTCTGATTGTGTTTGTGGCGGCGCTGAATATCGTCGCCATGCTCACAATGATGGTGCTCGAGAAGTCCCGCAACATTGCAATGCTGATCGCGATGGGGGCAACGTTTGGGCAGATCCGCAAAATCTTCATGCTGCAGGGAGTGATCATCGGCGTGATCGGAACGGCTATTGGCCTTGTGCTCGGCCACGCTATCAGCTATTTCGCGGACAGGTATCACTTGATCCAGTTAACGCCGGACGTCTACTCGATTTCCTACCTGCCGTTTCATGCGGTGTTCTCCGACTCCGTCCTGATCGCTGCCGGCGCTATCCTGATCAGTTTCCTGGCAACTCTTTATCCTTCGGCAGCGGCGGCACGTCTCGAGCCCGTGGAAGCTTTGCGCTATGAGTAGCGTCGCAACAGCGGACTTCTTAGTGGAGACTCAAGGGCTGACCAAGGTCTATGTCACTCCAGCCACGCGCGTCACAGTATTCGAAGAGTTGTCCTGGAAAGTACCTCGCGGCCGCCTGGTGGCGGTGATTGGTCCGTCAGGGGCAGGGAAGAGCACTCTGTTGCATCTGCTGGGCGGGTTGGACCGCCCGACAAGGGGATCGGTGGTCGTCGACGGCACGAACGTTTTCAACCTGGGGCCGCTCGACCTTGCAGGATTTCGAAACAGACGTATAGGTTTTGTCTTCCAGTTTCACCACCTGCTGCCCGAGTTCACGGTGCTGGAGAATGCGATGATGCCCGGAATTATCCGCGGGGCACCGCATCAGGAAACAGAGGCCGCGGCCCGGCAAATTCTGGAACGTGTGGGATTGGGTCCTCGGCTGACCCATAAGGTTGGTGAAATTTCAGGGGGCGAGCAGCAGCGGGTGGCCATTGCACGCGCTTTGGCGGGTGGACCCCAGTTGCTTTTGGCCGATGAACCAACAGGAAACCTGGATCAGACGACGGGAGAATCGGTTTTTTTCATGATTCGCGATTTGCACGAAGAGCGCGGTTTGACGTCTATCCTTGTGACGCATAATGAGAAACTCGCCGCGCAGTGTGATGAGATCTGGGAAATGGGGGCAGGGAAGCTGCAAAATCTCAATTGTTCGTAGTAGGCGCTTCGTTTAGAATTTAGGAGCTTATGTTTGAACGATATACGGAAAGAGCGCGTCGGGTCATTTTCTTTGCTCGTTACGAGGCCAGTCAGTTCGGCAGCACAACGATCGAGACCGAACACCTGCTGCTCGGACTAATCCGTGAAGACAAGAATTTGACTAATCGTTTTCTTCGGAGTTCTTCTTCCATCGAAAATATCCGCAAGGAGATCGAGGGACGGACAACCATCCGCGAGAAGGTGTCCACTTCCATCGATCTGCCGCTCTCTAATGAGTGCAAGCGGATTCTTGCGTATGCGAACGAGGAAGCGGAACGGCTGAATCACCGGCACATCGGTACGGAGCATCTCCTCCTGGGCATCCTTCGCGAGGAGAAATGCGTCGCCGCCGAAATCCTCCATGAGCGCGGACTTCGTCTCGTCGCGATTCGGGAGGAACTGGCGCGATCCGTTCCGGACAGGCAGGCACTGGCGAAGCCGAAGGAGACTCCCCTTCTCAGCGAGTTTTCTCGTGATTTGACCCAGGCCGCCATGGATGGGGTCCTCGATCCGCTTGTTGGACGGGACGCGGAAATCGACCGGGTTATTCAGATCCTTTGCCGAAGAACGAAGAACAATCCGGTATTGATCGGGGATCCGGGCGTCGGCAAGACAGCCATCGTTGAAGGACTCGCCCAGCGCATCGTCGACGGTGAAGTCCCTTCCTTCCTGGCCGACAAGCGCATCCTCGTTCTGGACCTGTCCCTGATCGTCGCGGGAACCAAGTACCGAGGTCAGTTCGAAGAGCGGTTGAAGACCATCATGAAAGAACTGGTCGACAACCCGAACACCGTCGTGTTCATCGATGAACTGCACACCCTGGTCGGCGCGGGCTCGGCTGAAGGTTCATTGGACGCCGCGAATATCCTGAAGCCTGCGCTCTCGCGTGGTGAAATTCAGTGCATCGGCGCAACAACGCCGTCCGAGTTTCGCAAATCCATCGAGAAGGATCGCTCCCTGGAACGCCGCTTTCAGGCCGTAAAGGTTGGAGCGCCGAGCGAAGGCGAGGCTATCCGAATCCTGCAGGGTGTGAAACCACGCTACGAAAAGTTCCACCTTGTGAATTACACCGATGAAGCGATCGAATCAGCGGTGTATCTCTCGAATCGCTACATTCCCGATCGGTTCCTTCCGGATAAGGCTATCGACCTTCTGGACGAGGCCGGTGCGCGCGTGAAACTGCGCCAGGCCACGTTGCCCCCTGAGCTGCAGGAAATCCAGAGGCGCTTGAAATCCATCAGCCAGCGTCTCGAAGGCGCCATATCCTCAAAGGATTTTGATCGCGCCGATCATTACAAGACTCAGGAACAGCTCGAGCGCGAGCAACTGCGTAACGTTCGCGAGAAATACAACATCAGCGAAACTTCGAGCATGGGTCTGGTGACCAAGGCCGATATCGAAGACGTCGTTTCGCGCTGGACGGGCGTTCCAGTTAATTCGATCAAGGAAGAAGAACTCGAGCGCCTTACACGAATCGAAGAAGAACTGCACAAGCGGATCATCAGCCAGGAGCCGGCCATCAACGCGCTCGCGCGTTCAATCCGACGGTCGCGCGCCGGCCTCAAGTCCCCCAATCGCCCTGCGGGATCGTTCCTGTTCCTCGGCCCGACAGGCGTTGGCAAGACCGAAATGGCTCGATCCCTGGCTCAGTTCCTCTTTGGAAGCGAGAAGGCTTTAATCCGCTTCGATATGTCGGAGTTCATGGAAAAGCACTCGGTATCGAAGCTGATCGGTTCGCCTCCGGGATACGTCGGGTACGAGGAAGGCGGGCAGTTGACGGAGCGTGTGAAACGCAATCCGTACTCTGTAATCCTTCTGGACGAGATCGAGAAAGCCCATCCGGATGTTTACAACATCCTGCTCCAGGTATTTGAGGATGGCCATCTGACCGACGGCCTGGGGAATACGATCGACTTCAAGAACACCATCATCATCATGACGTCGAACATCGGCGCGCGATTCCTCAGCAAGCACACGAGCCTGGGCTTCCAGGGGCCGAGCGAGGAAAGCACGGCGCAGAAGATGGAAGATGCCGTGATGCAGGAGGTGAAGCGTCTGTTCAATCCGGAATTCATCAATCGGTTGGACGAGATCATCATCTTCAACTCCCTGACCAACACAGATCTCGGCAAGATCGTGGATCTCATGATTGTGCAGTTGAACCAGAATCTTTCGCACAAGCGTTTGAGTGTCACGATCACCGAGGATGCGAAAGAATGGATTCTGGCCAAGGCCTGCAAGGACAAGAACTATGGAGCCCGTCCGCTGCGCCGTGCCATCCAACGCTATATAGAAGACCCGCTTTCAGAGGCCTTGATCCAAGGACAGCTCAAGGAAATCGCAAACGTCGAGGTTTACCTGGAAGGAACGCAGCTCTGGTATCGCTCGGCAGAACGCGAGGAAGTCGGCGTTCCGCTGACAATGTGACGGCATACCGGGGGGAAATCCCCCGGTATTTTCTCCCTATCTCTTTTCCCGTCGCTAGGTCTAACACCCCGCTCGCTTCGGTTGTAGTAGAATCTCCCCCCTGGAGGCAGTCAATGAAGCTGGTTTCCTTGCTGTTGGCGTTGTGGATGCAAATTCCCGCCACCCCCGCCAACGGCCCGATTATCGATGATGTCCAGATTCGCGGAAATAGGAAGCAGCAGAACAGTTCGAACTCCCTAAAGTACGTCATTCAAAGCAGAAAGGGAGACCCTGTCAACCGGGCTCTGATCGCCCGCGACGTCCGTGCCCTCTACGGCCGGGAACAGTTTGACGATATCTGGGTGGAAGTCGAGGAAGCGGGTCCGGGCCGCGTCATTCTGGTTTATAACGTCTCCGAAAAGCCTTCGATCCGGAACGTGGACTATAAGGGGCTCTCCACCATCCAGGTTTCCGACGTTCTAAAGGCGCTCAGCGAGAAAAAGGCGACCCTCAGCCAGGGGACTCCCTACGACGAAACCCGAGTACAGAAGGCCAAGATGATCATCAAGGCCCTTTTGGCTGAAAAGGGGAGACAGAAAGCCGAAGTGGAGATTGCGACCGAGAAGGTCCCGCCAAACAGCATCCTGGTGACATTCAATGTCACGGAAGGCCCGAAGATAAAGATCGACAAGATCGAGTTTGAAGGGAACACGGTTTTTACGGATGGCCAGTTGAAGAAGGCCATGAAGATGGTCAAGGAAGCCGGCGCACTCACAGGGTTCACCGGTAAGGATGCCTACCACGAGGGCAAACTCAACTACGACATTGAAACCAACGTCCGGCCCCTGTACGCCGCGAAGGGGTACGTACGAATGAACATTTCGGATCCTGTCGTGGAAGAGAAGGAAGTCAAAATCTTCCGGACACTCCCCTTCATCAAGCCGCCTCCGCCGTGGGGTATTCCCATTCCGTTTACCAAGAAGACGACCCGCCTCGCCGTCACAATGAAGATTGAGGAGAACAGCCAATACAAAGTGGGCGAGGTCAAAGTGAATGGAGTCACTGCACTTCCCCCGGAAAGGGTGCGAGAGGCCCTGTCACTCAAAACGGGCGACGTGTACAACCAGACGCTCCTGCGCGAAAGTATCGAATCCATTAAGAAGGGGTACGGCAGGATCGGATTCATCAACTTTACGGCCACTCCCCAGACGGAATTTGATGAGGAAAAGAAGGTCGCTAACCTGACCTTGACGATTGATGAAGACAAGGCGTACTTCGTCCAGCGCATCAATTTTTCCGGCAACACGACCACTCGTGACAAGGTGATCCGCCGCGAAGTTCCCCTCATGGAAGGATTTCTCTTCGACTCGCTGCGCTGGGACATGGCGCGAATGAAGCTGAATCAACTGGGGTACTTCGAAGAGATCAAGGAAGAGGACGCGAAGATCGACGCCAAACACGACGAGCCCAAGGTGAACGTGACGATGAAGGTGCAGGAGAAGAGCCGGAATACCATCGGTTTCAGCGGTGGTGTGTCGGGAATCGGTGGAAGCTTCATCGGAGGAAACTACGAAACCAACAACTTCCTCGGATTCGGCGAGACGCTCAGCGTCAACGTCCAGGCCGGAACGCGTCAGTCGAACATCATGCTGGGATTTTCGGAGCCGTACTTCCTGGATCGCCCGTTGTCGGTTGGCTTTAATGTGTTCCACAGCAACTACAAATACGATCAGGCACGAGAACTCTACGGTCTGAATCCGGACGAATTGCCCTCAGGGCTGGGCTTTGAAAATCGCATCAACTACCAGCAGGCCCGCCAGGGGTTCAGTGTCTATGGAAGTCATCCGTTCAGGTTTGCATCCAGAGTGGGTCTTACGTTCCAGTTCGACAACTCGACAACATCTGCTGTCAACCCCGCAACCCAGGCCTATTTCGAGAATGTGCGGAGTTCGGAAGTACAGAACTTTGGTTCGGGCACCACAAGTTTCGGTGTCTACAACACGCGAAAGCTGATCCCCAGCTTCAGCTACAGCACCGTGGACAATCCGTACTACCCAACCAACGGAAGGTCCGTAAACCTCACGTTTGAGTACAACGGAGGGCTGCTTGGCGGGAACGTAAACTATATCCGGCCGACCGCGGAGATCCGGTTTTTCAAGCCGCATACCAAGCATCGGAATGTTCTTGCCGTACGCTTACTGGCATCTCACGCCCGGGGATTTTCAGGGACTCCGATACCTTTCTATGATCGTTTCTTCCCGGGAGGCGATTTTGATATTCGCGGATTCGACTTCCGGTCCCTGGGTCCGATATCCTTTCTGACGCGAACCGTTCCGAAGCTCGATCCGGAGACTGGAGGCACCGTTGCTGCGCCCTTCGACGATATCGTGTACGTCGGCGGCGATACGCAAGGCATCCTCAACATCGAGTATCGAATTCCGATCGTGGGTCGGACGGTGACCCTTGCGCCTTTCATGGATATAGGAAACGCGTGGGCCGTGAGAAAGCAGGAACTGACGCGTCAGGTGGTGGACTTTGACGGCAATGCTGTGAGCGAGATTGCGAGTTTTCTGCCGGGAACAAATTCGGGCATTCGTATGAGCACGGGGGTGGAGGTTGGGGTGACCTTGCCGGTGCTGAATGCTCCGTTCCGCGTAATCCTGGCGTGGAACCCCAAGCGTATTGATCAAGTGTACACTGGGCCGACGACGGGATTGCCGTTTGCCCTCCGTGAGGACAAACGCGGATTTAAATTCACTGTTGGAAAAACTTTCTAGGTGGGGACGAGATGAGACGATTCCTTTGGGTTGGTTTGATGTTAATCGCGATCAGCGCTGTGGCGCTGGCGCAAACGCCTACAACTCCTGCGCCGCGGCCCACTGCTCCGGCGGCTCCGGCAACCGCTTCGGCTCCTTCGACTCCGGCGGTTCCCGGTACGAAGGTCGCTGTTATCAGCTTTGAAATGGCCATATTGGAGAGCGATGCGGGCAAGGCTGCCACCGCGAATTACAACAAGGAGATCGAGCCCGAGAAGGCGAAGTTCGAGAAGGTGGCAAAAGAGGTGGACGACCTTCAGAAGAAATTGCAGGATGCCAAGACTGATGCTGAAAAAGGCCCCATCCGGAACGAGCTTGACGCCAAGACTCGGGAAGCACAGTTTGTCCAGGAGAATGCCCAGCGTAAGTCGGACGATCTGAAACAGAAACTTTTGGCGCCGATTGCGGGCCTTGCCAATAAAGTCATCGATCGATACGCCAGAGCCAATAACCTTGCGATCGTTTTCGATCCAAGCACCGACGGGACCAACATTGTCTTTGCGAACAAAGCCTCAGACATCACCAGTGAGGTCATCCGTTCAATGAATGAGGAATATGCCAAGGACCCGAGCCTGGCAGCGCCTGCCGCCGGCGCTCCCGCGGCCCCGGCCAAGCCCAATTAACCCTGAATGGAATTACGCATTGCGGAGATCTTAAAGATTCTCCCGCACCGGTATCCGTTTCTTCTTGTCGACCGTGTCATTGAAGTCGAAGGAGACAAGCGGCTGGTCGCCTTAAAGAACGTCTCGATCAATGAGCCGTTCTTCCAGGGCCACTTTCCGGGCGCTCCCGTAATGCCCGGTGTGCTGACCATCGAGGCCATGGCCCAGGCCGGCGCGATCATGGGCCTGCTTCACAGCAAACCCGAAGATGTGAAAAACGCCCTCGTCTATTTTATGGGGATCGACGAAGCCCGGTTCCGCCGGCCGATCTTGCCGGGTGACCAGCTGAAGATTGTGGTCACTGTCCTGAGACGAAAAGCATTGATCTGGAAAATGCGCGGAGAGGTCTGGGTCGGCGAAGAACTTGCTGCCGAGGCGACTCTACTCTCTTCGATCGGCCTCCAGCCGGGACTTTGAGCAGCGTTTCATGATTCACACTACTGCTGTCGTCAGTCCTCTAGCGCGTCTTGGGGAGGGTGTCACCATCGGCCCCTTCTGCAGGATCGGCGAAAAAGTAGTTATCGGCGACCGGTGTGTTCTGGATTCCCATATCGTCATTGAAGGGCCCACGACGATCGACAGTGACAACCGCTTCTTTCCTTTCTGCGTGATCGGCGTCCAGCCCCAGGACCTCAAGTACAACAGCGAAGAGACGTTTTTGACGATTGGCAAGCGCAACACGTTTCGAGAGTACGTCAACGTTCATCGGGGAACGCAGGGCGGAGGAGGCCACACACGGATTGGGGATCACAATTTCCTGATGGTCGGCGCGCACGTCGCTCACGATTGCGTCGTAGGTAGCGAGGTCATCATGGCAAATGCTGCCACGCTTGCCGGTCATGTAACTGTTGAAGACTGTGCGACGATCGGGGCGTATTCCGGGGTGCACCAATTCTGCCGTGTCGGCACGCATGCCTATGTCGGCGGATACACCGTGATCACCAAGGACGTTCTGCCCTATTCGAAGACCGTCAGCGATCGCAACACGAAGGCCTACGGTCCCAATACGATCGGGCTGGAACGAAAGGGATTCACTCGCGAACAGATTGCTCGTATCAAGGGGGCATTCCGCCTTTTGCTGCAATCGAATCTCAACACTTCACAGGCGGTCGAGGCGATTCGGCATAGCGCTCCCGGCCCCGAGATTGAAGTTCTTCTCAAGTTCATTGAGAGTTCCGAACGTGGCGTCACCAAGTAGATACGGATTGATCGCCGGCAACGGGCGCTTTCCTTTCCTCGTGCTGGAAGCCGCGAGAAGCCAGGGCATCGATATGGTCGTTGCGGCGATCAAGGAAGAGACTTCTCCGGATATTGAGCGACATGCCCAGACCGTGCATTGGTTGTCCCTGGGACAGCTGGGAAAACTGATCAAGATGTTCAAGGCCGAAGGGGTCACGAAGGCCATTATGGCGGGGCAGGTAAAGCACAAGCAGATCTTCAGCGGAATTCTTCCCGATCTGAAGATGATGCAGGTGCTCGCGAGTCTGGCTACCCGGAACACCGACTCATTGATTGGCGCGGTCACGCGCGTTCTCGAAGACGAAGGAATTCAGCTGATGGAGTCGACGGCGTTTCTCGCGCCCCTGCTGCCTCTGCCGGGTGTTTTGACAACACGCGCGCCATCGCAGGAGGAGCAGAAGGACCTCGAGTACGGCTACAAGCTTGCCCGTGAACTCGGGCGCCTTGACGTTGGGCAGACTGTCGTCGTTGCCGACGCCGCGTGTGTCGCGGTGGAGGCAATGGAAGGCACGGATGCGGTCATCGAGCGCGCCGCCGGCCTTGTCAATGGCCGCGCATTGCGCGTCGTGAAGCTGGCGAAGCCGAACCAGGACCTGCGATTCGATGTTCCAGTCATCGGAGTTCCCACCGTCCGGGTTATGAAAAAGGCCGGCGCGACGGCAATAGCGATTGAAGCTCGTAAGACGCTGATGATCGAACGTGAGGAGCTGTTGCGCGAGTCAAACGCCGCAGGGATTGCGATCGTCGCGGTCGAATAGAGATTTAGAAGAATGAAAGTCGCTGTCATTGGAGTGGGACATCTGGGCAAGCATCACGCGCGTCTCTACGCGGAGTTGCCAGGGGTTGAGCTGGTGGGAATCGTCGACATCCTGGCGGATCGCGCGTCGGAGATTGCCCAGACTTATCGCACCCAGGCCTCCAGCGACTACCGGGAACTGTTTGGGAAGGTTGATGCCGTCAGCCTTGCCGTGCCCACAACCGATCATGCGCGAATCGGCGCAGAACTGCTGCAGAACGGTATCGACGTCCTTGTGGAAAAGCCCATCGCGGCAACCCTGGATGAAGCGCGAACCCTTATCGACACGGCCGCCAAACACGGCAGGATTCTGCAGACCGGTCACGTGGAACGCTTCAATCCGGTTGTTACGGCAGCTATCGAGTCGGCCACAGAACCCCAGTTTTTCGAAATTCACCGGCTCGCGGCTTTTAGTCCGCGGAGCCTGGATATCGACGTCGTGCTGGATCTGATGATCCATGACCTCGACATTGTTCTGCACCTTGTCCGGTCGCCTGTTGCGGAAGTCCGTGCTGTCGGTATCCCGATCCTGTCGCGTAAGGCAGATATCGCCAATGCGCGGGTGGAATTCGAGAACGGATGCGTCGCGAATCTGACTGCCAGCCGAGTCAGCTACGAGAAGACGCGAAAGTTGCGATTCTTCCAGCCTCACGACTATATTTCTGTGGACTACTCCACCCAGACCGGGGTAATGGTCTCCCTGCGAATGGGACGAGTGATCGAACGTAAGCTGGAACCCCCGGTCGGCGAGCCTCTGAAAATTGAGTTGGAATCCTTTGTGAATTGTATTCGAACCCGGTCTGCTCCCCTTGTTTCGGGAGAGGACGGTCTGCGCGCGTTGGAATTGGCAATTCGTATTAACGAACAGATCGCTCGGCGGTCTAAGTAACGTTTTACCTGGTACTTCGAAATAGGGGTAAAACCCTACATTTTTGCCGATCGACCTAACTTATAATTAGCGCAATGCTTCTGGACCAAAACCCGGAACTTCAGCTCAGGGCGACAAGGCCGAAGCCCTTGGTGATTTCGATCGCTGTGCACTTTGCGCTGATCGCTATCCTGGCGTTCAATCCGGGGTGGTTTGAGACGACACACCGCCGGGTGGTTCGGATTGCGGGTGAAGATTTTGACCTGAGTCGGCTGGAACTTAGGCAGTTGACGCTGCCACCGAAAATGCCGCCCCGGGCGACGCCGGCACCCGCGCCTGTGCCTCCCCCGGCTCAGACGCCGCCCCTGGTTCAACAGCCGCCCCAGCAGGCAGCGCCACCACCACCACCTCCTCCACCACCACCACCGCCGCCGCCGCCGAGCCCGCCGCCGCCCGACCGGGTCATCCGGCCTGACGACCTCCTGGCGGAAGGAGCGCGGCCCGATGGGTCGCCCCGAGTGTCTCGTGGCGACACGCGAGAGCAGGCCAGAGCGGGAGGGCCTTCGCAGAAAGAAGGGCAACCCTCAGAGGCTCAGGAAGCTCAACAGGCCAAAGAGGCTCAGCGCGGCCAGGATGGGCGTCAGGCCTCCAATGCGCCAAACAAAACTCTTCCCACCTTGAACCGCGACTCTCTTCAGGTACCGGGAAGCATCATGAGCAGCGTGGACAAGATCGTAGAAGCGAACCTGGCGTCCGCTTCGAGAAGCGGAGGTCGTACGGGACTTGCACGAGCCGATAACAACGGAACGTATTCGACCACCGACCCACAGATTCTGTCGCCGAACCCCAAGGGAATCGATTTCGGCCCTTATCTGAATCAACTTCTAACCAGGCTCAGGAGTAATTGGTACTCCGTCATGCCGGAGATCGCGCGCCTGGGGCAGCGTGGACGTGTGGATATCGTCTTTACCGTCGCAAGAACGGGAAATGTGAAGGACCTCCAGGTTGTTGCCGGCTCCGGGTACGATCCGCTTGATAGAGGGGCTGTTTCCGCCATCCAGTTGTCCAACCCGTTCTCGCATCTTCCTCCTGAATACGAAACAGATCTGAAGTTGCGCATCGCGTTCCTCTACAATATGAACCCATGACCTGGAAACTTCTGGTCGCGGCGACACTCTTGCTGCTGCCGGCGATTC
>Ga0207659_10001875_pt1 | contig 12447 bp, 10 predicted proteins | sample KBSM43metaG_FD_184330 | JGI IMG/M metagenome (GOLD analysis project Ga0207659, IMG submission 184330) | Miscanthus rhizosphere microbial communities from Kellogg Biological Station, Michigan, USA - KBS M4-3 metaG (SPAdes) (version 2) | ecosystem: Host-associated > Plants > Roots > Rhizosphere >...
AACAACAATGAAGAAATCGGAGATTGGACGAGTTGGAGATCTCAGGTTGTAGTTCCGGTAGGGATGCGTCTCACAACGCACCCCCCGGACAGATCCGTACGAGCGGCTTTCCCGCATACGGCTCCCAGCTTGGATGCCGCGCAGTGAAGCGGGTGACAGGGTACGAGTGAGCAACCGAGGGAGTTGGTAGCCAACGATGCGCGAGCACGGCCATCCGGGCCCAAGTCACACCCCGACGACTACCACGCCGACGCAAAGCGTGGCGCCACATCCGAATCAGCCGATGCCGGAAACGCGACAGCATTGGCAGGTTGCCCGGGACAGCATGATAGCGGTAATAGCCACGTAGAACAGACCGCAGCCATGGACCGGTCTCCGCCACGGGACGATGCATCCGCTGTCGCAGCTGTAGCTTCAGTGCCGCCAGCCGCGCACGCATTCGCTTCGCCACCGTTCGACGCGTCACTTTGAACGTGCCCTTGCGAGTACGGCCACAGATATGCGTCAATCCCAGGAAATCGAACGTCTCGGGTGGTCCTTCACCACGACTCTTCCTGTTCGATTCGGCGTACCGCCCGAATTCGATGAGCCGCGTTTTCTGCGGATGCAGTTCCAGCCCAAACTGCCGCAGCCGTTCCGCCAGTTCCTCACGGAATCGCTCGGCATCACGTCGATACTGAAACGCGAAAACGACATCATCGGCATACCGGACGATAAACATTTCCCCAGCCGATCGTTTCCGCCATTGGTGCGCCCACAGATCCAGCGTGTAGTGCAGGTACACATTTGCCAACAGGGGAGAAATTACCGCCCCCTGCGGCGTCCCGATCGTTGTTGGACTCCACTGACCTTCCTCGCTGACTCCGGCTTTCAGCCATTTCTGGATCAACCGTAGAATCCGCGGGTCGGCCACTCGATGCTGGATAAATTTCATCGTCCATTCGTGGCTCATCGTGTCGAAGAAACTCTGAATGTCCGCATCCAGCACCCAGCCGACTTTCTCAAACTCGACGGCCACGCTGAGCGCATCCAATGCGTTGTGCGGGCCGCTTTCGGGCCGAAACCCGTAGGAAAATCCCAGAAAGTCTTCCTCATAGATCGCATTGAGGATTCGCACCACCGCGCCTTGAACGATTTTGTCTTCTAGCACCGCGATGCCCAGCGGCCGTTTCCGGCCATCCGGCTTTTCCAGATACACCCTCCGTGACGGGTAAGCCCGGTACGCTCCCCGATGAACCCGGCCGTGGAGATCGATTAACTTCTCCTCCAGTCCCTGTTCATATTGCCTCCATGTCTGTCCGTCGACTCCCGGTGCCGCCTTCTTCTTCAATCCCAGAAAGCTTTCCCGCAGCAGTTCTACAGTCAGATGGTGCAGCAATGCCGTGAAGCGCACTTGCTTGTCTTCCTTTGCTGTTCTGCGCACACGCTCCAGTCCCGTCACCACGGTTGGTTCGCTCGGCGTCGATCCCATGGGGGGCTTCACGTGTTCTCCTTGCCCCGGCCCCTTCCCTCCAGCCGCTCCTCCGCTTTCGCTTCGTTCGCCGCTTTCTCCGGTACTACGAGCCGGTCCGACTGCTCCGCCGCGTGCATATCCGGATGGCGGGCTTTGCCCTTCCCGGACCGGTCTGTTCCTTCAGTCACGACGGAGCTCTCCCGGTTCCCGTGCAGAAGTTTCTCAACGTGCTTGGGGTCTTTGACTACGCCGGCTCAGGCCGCACTTGCGCATCTCGTGCTACCCGATGTTGCCTTCCCCACGTAATTACAAGGTCGGCGCCCAGGACGGCTTTTTCGAAGCTCAATATCCCAGCCCGCTGATACCGCTGTCTACGCTTCGCCGCAAACCTCACGATTTGCTGCGCAAGACTCGCGGCCAGAGTGGTTCGCTACTCCTTACTCTGTAGGGCTCTTTCATCCCCTACTTCCTGCCGGTCTCCCGGCGCACAATTACAAGATCTTAGATTGGACTGGCAAACCACGGGGGCAGCGCGTCCAATCTAAGTTTTCCAATCTCGAGTCTCCAATGAAGGACTTTCCGATTTCAAAATTCTCTTCTTGTCTAAGACTTCTCCCCCTGTGGAGTTATCCTTCTTAGGATAAAGGATCATGAAAGAGCTCACCCTCGCAACTTTACTGCTTGTCTGCGCATCATCCTCCGTTCGACCACAGAGCCTGGAAACAGAATCGTGGGGCGAATCTGTCGAAGGCGTTCAACTGCGATTGGCAATCGCACAACTCGCAACCCCGCAGGTGCCGTTGTTCGAACTGCGAGTGCGCAACCAGTCCAACAACGCCGTGACGTACGTCGCCGAAGCGATCGACACCATGGCGGAAATCGAGATCGACGGTATTTGGTATGGTGTCGCTTCAGCTGGAAGCTGCTGTACCGCACCACAAACTATTGCACCCGGCTCGCAAAGCAGGGCGATTGAACTCCGGCTTCAAAGCAAGACGATGTTCAAGCTCGGTCCCGGCGGCGCGCCAGTCAACACGCAGTTATGGACTCTCATGCCGGGCAGACACACTGTTCGTGTGAGGTCACGTTCTCGCGGGCGCATCGGCATTACCGTTCAGGGTACGACACCGCACCCAATCGTTCTGCTGAGCAATGCTGTATCGTTCGACGTCATAAGCGCACAGGCCGTCGCCGGTGCGTCACTCTTGCCGGACATGGCAACGCTTGCGCTCGACATGGCCAAAGCCTGTGTCGGAAAGTCGCCTGCCGACTTTCGCAGCATCTGGGGATCACCCCTGGATTTTGGCAGGGCAGGCGTGAGTAAAGGTACTGGCCCAAATCTTGTGAACGTATTCATCCCCGAAGCAGCGCCCCGCGGAAAGCCGCAGGGCCTGGCCGTCGAGATCAATACGAACACGGGCACCTGCCTCAAGCTCAACGACCGTCTGGAGTAAATCCGCTCCGAGAGCTTCAGTCATCAAGCGACCTTGTCCGTGGCTTTACTCCCGGCTCCGGTCTGAGCGGCATCGCTCCGTTGGACATTCGGCAACTTGTCTGGGGCACTTCATACCCCCCGCTCGTCTTTTGCCCTTCTCCAGCACCCATATATAGAGGATGCGATTTCCATTCCGCTAACTGCCGCATTTTCAACCTTCGAATCACTCCACAGTCTTTAAGCTATTGAAAAATAGCGTGCGGAAGCTCCCTGAGGCGATCCCCGCCGAAGGAAATCACTCCACGTCTTTTTAGCAATAAAAATCTGCTTGGAACCAATGTCCCGGTCGTAGATTGGGCTCCTTACGAAACTGGAATAGTTGCGCTTGCTCAGTTGATCAACGCTGGACTGCGGATGAGAGAAACGAGGAACGCTATGACCCGTGTGAACCGGATCACGAAGATACGCGGCGACGAAAGCAGGTGGAGGCTCGCGCGCCTTCCGCTCGCCAGTCCATACACCTTCGTCTTTGCCCTCCTGCTCTGCCTGGGCAGTGTCCAGGGTTGGGCACAGCAGCAGAACGACCAGCAGCAGATGCGAGGCCTGGACGAACAGGTTCAGGAGGTCAAGTCCGATGTCCTGAGCATTTCGCAAGAGCTTAACCGGCTGGAGGAGAAACTGCTTTACCCGTCAGGAACACAGGTCGCGATCTTCGTCGCGCTGGCGAAGGGTGATCAGATGCGCCTCGATGCCGTGCGGTTGCAGATCGACGGCCAGCTGGTGGCGCATTACATCTACAGCTTCAAAGAGCTCGAGGCACTCCGCAAGGGCGGCGTGCAACGGATCTACGTCGGCAACGTGGCAACCGGGGATCACAAGCTCGAGGTGCTCGTGGACGGAAAGCTTGAGGGCGGCGCAGACTTCAGCCGCACCGAACGCTTCACTTTCCGCAAGGAAGTGAAACCCAAGATGGTCGAGCTGACACTGGCCGGCCGTTCCGGCAGCACTCCGATCGCGCTTGGAGAGTGGTAAATCGTATGCGAGTACCACGACGGATCGTCGGACTCGGCCTGGCTGTTGGACTTGCCGTTCATCCCGCCACGGGCAGCGATTTGAAGGACCTCTATTTCGGTGAGGCGTTCTATCACGCCCAGCAGGGGCATTTCTTCGATGCGCTCCAGCGACTCGATACCGAGGTTGCCCTGTACCGCGGTCTGGATCAGCCCGAACTCGACACGCTCCACTTTCACATTAACGATGCGGAGTTCTCGGTCGGTGACTTCGAACTCAACTACCGCATGCACCATCGCGCAGGGCGCGCGATCAAAGCGGTGCTTGAAGGCGCCGTCGATGAAGCGGTACGCAACGAGGCCGCGTTCAGGCTCGCCCGCATCCACTTTCAGAAGGGGCAGTTCGACGATGCGTTGGAGGCTCTTGCGCGAATCAAAGGTGTGGTGCCCGAGAAAATCAAGGACGACGTCGAATTCCTGCGGGCGAACGTCTACATGGCGACAGGCAAACCAGGCGATGCCGTCAGGATCCTCACGCAACCGCGAACCGATGCGAGCCTCACGGGGTTTGTTGCTTATAACCTCGGCATCGCGCTTTTGCAGGACGGCCATCCACAGGAAGCTATCGAGCAACTGGACAAGGCCGGACAGTTAGGGGCCGGCGATCCCGCTGCTCTCGCAATTCGCGACAAATCCAACCTGGTGCTTGGCACCATGCTTTTCGAATCGGGAAATTTCGAGAGGGCAAGACAGTCCCTGGACCGCGTTCATCTAGAAGGACCATTCTCGAACCAGGCTCTGCTGCGAGCGGGATGGGCCGAGGCTTCGGCCAAACAGTATGACCGGGCGCTTGTCCCGTGGAACATTCTCGCGGAGCGCGAGCCAACGGATGTCGCAGTTCAGGAAGCAATGCTTGCAGTGCCGCATGCCTATGCCAGCCTGAATCTGCACGGACGCGCCGCGATTAATTACGGACGCGCGCTCGAACTTTTCACCCAGCAAATCGAAAGGGTGGACGCCTCCATGGGCAGCATTCGCGAAGGGCGCTTTCTCAAAGCCCTGATCCGCGAGGAAAGCCGCCAGGACGAAACCTGGGTCATCCGTTTGCGCACTCTGCCTGACGCGCCGGAGACCTACTACCTCATGGAGCTGATGGCCTCTCACGATTTTCAGACCGCACTGCACAACTACCTCGACCTCGAGGACCTGCAGTCGAGGCTGAAGACCTGGAAGGTCAGCCTCAATTCATTCGACGACATCATTCAGTTGCGCGGCCAGAACTACGAACCCCTTCTGCCGGAAGTGGACGCCCAGTTCCGCGAGCTCGATTCGCGAATTCGTCTGCGCCTCGAGCAGCGCAAGCACCTCGCAGAGCGCCTGCAGGCGATGCTGACGGCGCCGCGCCCGGATTATCTGGCGACTACGGACGAGCGAATTGCAGCCGAGCGCATCGCACTTATCGAAAAGGCTATCGGCGAATCCGACAGCCCGGAATCCATCGCGCTTCGACAACGGGCAGCCCGACTGCGGGGCGCTCTCCGATGGAGCCAGGAGACCGAATATCAGGAGCGGCTGAGCGCAGCCTATGCGCACCTCAAGGAATTGAACGCAGAGATCGACGTCCTCACTCGGCAATACGATTCCTTCGTTAGAACCCGGCAGGCAGCAACGCACAGCTATGTCGGCTACGACCCACAGATCGATTCGCTCCGCAAGCGCGTAGAGGCCGCGCAGGAACGCGTTGAAAGCCTGATGGACAAACAGGGACGCATGATCGAGACCGTCGCGCTCAACCAGCTCCAGGCACGCCGGGACCGCCTCGTGGTGCAGCAGACGGAGGCGCGCTACGGCGTCGCCGACAGCTATGACCGAGCCTCGCGCGGTCAATCCGTGACGGAGGAAAACTGATGCGCCGTTTCACCATTCCGATGGCGCTCGCGCTAACCTTCACGGCCGGCTGCGCCACCCGCACGACCAAGCCCCCGGTGCGAACGGTGGGGACGCTGGCAGAACTGCGCAGCGTGCGCCCGGACATGGAGGAGATAAAGATTGATCAGGGCCTCGATCAGGCCATGTATCACTACCGGCGATTCCTTGAGGACACACCCGAGACAGCGATGACTCCCGAAGCGATGCGGCGTCTCGCGGATCTGCAACTTGAGAAACAGTTCGGAATACACACAGGTGAGTTGAAGCCGCGTGAAATGGCGGCTCCGCAACCGGCACGGGCACTCGTGACCGCTCCAGCCAACAAACCCAATGCGGCCGGCGCTGCGCCGGCGGAGTCTGATCAGGATTTCGAGCGACGCACGACAGCAGAGGGAGCGATCGCGGACAACAACGCCGACTCGACGGTAGACGCTGCGCGCGTTATCGACGATCCCAGCGGTCCCCTCGAAGCGATTGCTCTATACGAAAAGCTCCTTACCGAATACCCAAGCTACGCGGACAACGACAAGGTCCTTTATCAGATGGCGCGGGCTTTTGACGAACTCGGCCGTACCGAAGAGGCCATCGCAACGATGGAGCGCCTGATCCGCACGAATCCAAAGTCCGCTCACCTCGACGAAGTTCAGTTCAGACGGGGAGAGTACTTCTTCACGCGCAGGCGCTTCCGCGACGCCGAGAACTCTTATTCGGCGATCATCGCCCACGGTTCCTCTTCCTCTTTCTATGAGCTCGCGCTCTATAAACTCGGGTGGACGTTCTACAAGCAGGAACTCTACGAAGAAGCGCTGCACAAATACATGGCGCTGCTCGATTACAAGGTATCGATCGGTTACGACTTCGATCAGACGCACGAAGAGGAAGATGAACGCCGCGTCGCCGACACCTATCGAGTCATCAGTCTGAGCTTCAGCAACCTCGGCGGGCCGGACGCCGTCAAGGATTACTACGCAAACTTCGGAAATCGCTCCTACGAAGATCGCGTTTACAACAATCTCGGCGAGCATTATCTGGGCAAGCTGCGATATGACGACGCGGCCAAGACCTACAAGACTTTCATAGCGCTCTACCCCTTTCACCGCAATGCGCCGCGCTTCAGCATGCGCGTTATCGATACTTTCACACAGGGCGGATTCCCAAAGCTCGTGCTGGAGTCGAAGCGGGAGTTCGCGTCCACATACGGGCTGAAGGCCGAATACTGGCGGCACTTCAAACCCGAAGAGTCACCGGAAGTGCTGGCATACCTGAAGACCAACCTGAAGGATCTCGCCACGCACTACCATGCTGAGTATCAAAGCGGAGAGACTGCCAGCAAGCCGGCGAACTATCGCGAGGCGCGCCGATGGTACGGAGACTATCTCGAGTCCTTCCCAACGGACGCGGATACGCCACCGGTCAACTACCAGCTTGCGGATCTGCTCCTCGAGAACAAGGACTTTGGCGAAGCGGCCAAACAGTATGAGCGCACCGCTTACGGATATCCGTCACATTCGCAGTCGGCGACCGCGGGTTACGCCGCGATCTACGCTTACCGTGAGCAATTGAAGGGCACGCCGAAAGAGCAGCAAGATCCCGTCAAGCGAGAGACGATTGCGAGCTCAATCAAATTTGCCGACACATTCCCTCAGGACGAACATGCCGCGCCGGTGCTGGGAGCGGCAGCTGACGATTTGTATGAGATGAAGGACTATCGGGCCGGCGTCACGACCGCTCAGCGCGTTGTCGATACCTACCCCGGCGCGGAAGCCGGCATCAGGCGCTCCGCCTGGATTGTCGTGGCGCACGGTTCGTTTGAGCTTAATGAGTACGCTCAGGCCGAGAACGGCTACACCCAGGTGCTGAAGGCCACCCCCGAGGGTGACGAGTCGCGTGCGTCGTTCGTCGATAACCTTGCGGCTTCGATCTACAAGCAGGGTGAACTCGCAAACGAAAAGCAGGACTATCGTGCAGCCGCCGACCACTTCCTGCGGATCCGCACGGCAGCGCCCACGTCCGCCATCCGTCCGACAGCGGAATACGATGCAGGCGTCGCGCTCATCCGACTACAGGACTGGACCGGTGCCGTACGCGTGCTCGAGGCGTTCCGCAGCGGGTTCCCGAAACACGAACTGCAGCTGGATGCGACCAAGCAAATCGCCTACGCCTATCGCGAGAGCGGCCAGTTGTCGCAAGCGGCCGGCGAATACGATCGAATCGCATCGGAGTCGAAGGATCCGGCGTTACGCAGCGAAGCGCTTCTCGTCGCAGGAGATCTATACGAACAGTCCAAGTCGAAGGATCGCGCACTGGATGCATACAGACGTTACGTCAACGAGTTTCCACGACCTGTCGAAACAGCGGTGGAGACCCGCTTAAAGATTGCCGAGCTGTACAAGGGATCGAATGACGAGTCGCTCTACCACAAGGAACTCGAAGCAATCGTACGCAGCGACGCCGAAGCAGGATCGCAAAGAACCGGCCGGACCCGAACGATTGCAGCACGGTCCGCGCTTGTCCTCGCAGAACAGCTTTACAAGGACTTCGCCGCCGTGAAGCTTAAGCAGCCGTTCGAAGCCAGCCTGCAGAAGAAGCAGGAAAGCATGGATGCCACCACTAAAGCCATGGGCCGGCTTGTGGATTACGAAATCGCGGACGTTACTGCGGCCGCGACATATTACATGGCCGAGACGTATTTCAATTTCAGCCGCTCCCTGGTGGAGTCAGAGCGGCCATCCGACCTGAAGCCCGCGGAGCTGGAAGAGTTCGAAATGGCCCTCGATGAGGAAGCATTCCCATTCGAGGAAAAGGCCATCGACGTACACGAAAAGAACATGGAAATGATGCGGGCCGGCATTCTGAACGAATGGACCGAGAAAAGCCTCGGCAGGCTCACCGTGCTGATGCCAGGCCGCTATGCGAAACAGGAATTGAGCAGCGACTTCCTCGTGTACAACCGCGAGGTGGAGGAAGGGCCGGCGCTCGAAGTCTCTGACCTTTCGGAAAGCGACGGATTCGGGGAAGCCCCGCCCGCACCCATCGACGTGCACGCCGACTACAACGCCGCAATGGGCCTGCTGAGGGAGGAAAAATACGAAGCGGGCATCGCTCTGCTGGTCAAGGTGACGGAACAGCTACCCGCATTGGTGCAGGCACACGTCAATCTCGGCATTGCTTACGCGAACACCGGCGACCTGGACCAGGCCGAGTCAAGCCTGCACACGGCGCTGGAATTGGATCCAAAGCAGGCTGCTGCCTACAACGAGCTCGGTCTGGTGCAGCGGCGAAAGAAGGAGTTCAAGCAGGCGCGCGCCAGCTATGAAGCGGCGCTGTCGCAATCCGCCGACTTTCAAAATGCGCACAGGAACCTTGCGATCCTGTGCGACGTGTATCTCGGGGATTACGCGTGTGCGCAGAAGCATTACGAGGCCTACAGCCGGATCGTTCCGGACGATGCCGTCGCCGCCAAGTGGGTTGCCGACCTTCGCAACCGCACAAGCGCAAAAGAGAAGAAGCGATAAGCGACCGGGAAAAGTTTTCCCGGGGGTGCCATGACAGATTGATGGCACCAACGTAGTTGGTAGAACAGGAGCCGATGGCGAAAGTTTAGAGCTAGAAAACAAGCCAGTTAGCTTCATGGAAAGCAGAGTGCAGACGAAGCTGCTTAGGTCAAAAGTTTGTAACGGAGCCAAGGAGGGGCAATGACAATCCCGACCAGGTTCAAGACCGCTCAATGGACGTTGCTCGCGGTCCTTGCCCTGGCACAGACGGAAGTTCTCGCGCAGCAGCAGGACAAAGCTGCGCAGGGCCAGAGTCAGCAAAGCCAGACTCAACCGGAACCAGTGCAGGCAAAGACCGAATCCGCAGCGCAGGGACAGACCGAACCGACGCCGGCAAAGACGGATGAAGAAGGAAAGTTAATCTCCGTCCCCGGAAGCAAGTCGCTGGGTATGTCCATTCTGGGTAACCAGGAAGCGCCCAAGGCGCTGGTCATCGTTCCCTGGAAGAGCTCGGAACTCGGCAACGCTCTAGGAGTCTCGACAGTGCTCGACGACTCGAGGCTGCCGATCGACAAAGAAGTCTTCATGCGGATGCTCAGTTATTACGAGATCAGATCGGAAACGACGCACCCCACTGGTGCGGCGACCACTAGGAATGCGGCGCAGCCCGCGACTTCAGGGAGGAAACAATGAGCTTGACAGAACTATTAGGAAACGTCGGTCTAGTAGGAGGCGCGGTAATGTTTTGCCTTGCCGTGCTGTCCCTCATTTCCGTCGGAATGATTGTGGACAAACACCGGCGCTTCCGCCTGGCTGTGCGCCAGTCGGAGACTTTTAAACCAAAGTTTAAGCAGTTCCTCCACGGCGGAGAGGTTCAGGATTTGATCGAGGCCGTGCGGCTGCATGAGAACTCTCACGTCGTGCAGGTGGTTGCAGCCGGAATTCTCGAGTACGACGGCGTGCGCCAGGCTGGACGCGATCCGCAGGGTTCGCTCGAGCTCGTCACCAGCTCACTGCGAGATTCCATGTCCGAAACATTGATCCGGTTGAAGAGCGGTCTCGGATTCCTTGCAACGATCGGTTCGACGGCTCCGTTCATCGGACTCCTTGGTACCGTCGTCGGAATCATCAACGCATTCCAGAGCATCTCGGCTGCGGGATCCGGCGGTATGGCTGTGGTTTCGGGTGGTATCGCGGAAGCTCTGGTCTCAACGGCTCTGGGCATCTTTGTTGCTATCCCGGCCGTCGTCGCGTTCAACCACTTCAACGGCAAGATCGAGACTTTTCACGTCGAGATGAACAGGGCGTCGACCCAGCTCGTGAACTGCCTGTTCAAAATACCGGAAACGAACGCTCCGCAAATGAAGGTTGAAGCCAAGGCGCAGGGCGTTAAGGTGTCGGAGGTAGCGCATGCGGCTCGGTGAGCCAGTAAAGCTGCAGGCGAACATCAACATCACGCCGCTGGTGGATGTGGTGCTCGTGCTGCTGATCATCTTCATGGTGATGGCGCCGACGATGCGGAAGGGGCCCGATGTCGCCCTGCCCAAGACGGCGAAGCCGGCCGGGCAAGGCGACGAGAGAGGCCGCATCCTGGTAACCGTCGACGAGACCGGCAAACTGTGGATCAACGATCTGCAGGTCGCGCCCGAATCCTTCAACGATGCGCTTCTCGCGGCGGTGGGCGACCAGAAGGAACCCAAGGTCGTACTCCGCGGTGACTCACGGCTCAACCTGGGCGAGGTCCGGCAGGCGATGATCGCGATCGAGCAGGCCGGCTTCCGAGGTGTGGGGCTGATCGCCGAGCGCGCCGGCGCAGCAGGCGCAAAGGCGGGGGGGAACTAAGGCCATGGGGATGAATTTAGGATCCGACTCCGAATTGCAATCCGAGATCAACATTACGCCTCTTGTGGACGTGGTGCTCGTGTTGCTGATCATCTTTATGGTCGTGGTCCCGCTATTGATGGAGGGCTACGATGTCAACATCCCTCGAGCCTCTGCCAACAATACGGCGGCGCAGGCTGAAGAGTCGCAACTGGTGTTGAGCATCGTACCGTCGGCCTGCAACCTTCTCCAGCCTCCGGCGGGAGAAGGATTACCAGAAGACTGTAGCGTGACGCTGGCTGACAGGAAGATCCCTGCGGCCGAACTGCCCGGACGCGTGGCGGAACTTCTCGGCGGCCAGCCCGCAGAAAAGCGCGTCTTATTCCTGGCAGCCGACGACCGCTTGAATTACGAGGGCGTACTGCGCATCGTCGATCTCGCGAAATCGGGCGTCGAGGATTTGAGTATCGAATTTCTTACGACCCATTGAGGTGGGTCATCTGGTGACAACCATGGAAGGGAAAAGCATATTCAGATCATCCGCGGCTCCGTCGTCGCGCAGCATGTTCAAGAGCGTCGTGCTCCATGCCGTCTTTCTGCTTTTGCTGCTGTTCGTGCCGGCAAGGACAATGCTTCGCAGTCAGCCTCCAAAGAAGAACATCGAGCTGGACATCGTCTTCCATCGTCCCGCGCCGGTCGAGATCCCGGCTCCAAAAGTTCCGGTTGCTGACGCGCGAGAAATGGCTGCCGGAGGGTCGCCGCGAGCGGGTGCTCCAGCACCTGCCTCGAAACCAAAACCAAATGCCGAGCCCGGCCCAGACCGGCCTGGAAGATCGGAACTCCCGCCAGGCCCGGTGGAGAGCCAGCCCGTAGACGAACCACCACGACAAAAGGTTGGAAACGCGGGCATCCTTGCCTTCAAGGACAAGATCGCGAGTCTTGCACAGGACAAAGTTGCGCCGCGTCTCGGAGCCGACGCGCGTTATGGCGCGGCCGATGACGTAGGCCGATCTTCATCCCGTTCCAACCTGGCGACCAACATGCCCGGATCAAGCGGCGGTATCAACACCGCCTCGCTGAACCGAAGTGTTGGAGGCGGAGGTGGTGGTGGAGGCGGAGGTGGCACTGGAGGCGGAGGCAGAGGTGGCACCGGTACCGGAGGCGGTGGCAACGGCGGAGGTGGCAGTGGTGGCGTTGGCGTAGGCCGCGCGACCAGCTCGATCACCGGGGTCGGTGGCGCAGACCGGCCAAAGGCGCGCGCCGGCGCAGGGGCGGCCCGCACCGACGAAGAAATACAGATCGTGT
>Ga0207659_10001880_pt1 | contig 12438 bp, 7 predicted proteins | sample KBSM43metaG_FD_184330 | JGI IMG/M metagenome (GOLD analysis project Ga0207659, IMG submission 184330) | Miscanthus rhizosphere microbial communities from Kellogg Biological Station, Michigan, USA - KBS M4-3 metaG (SPAdes) (version 2) | ecosystem: Host-associated > Plants > Roots > Rhizosphere >...
TTCCATTCCATGATGCCTCACGGAGATTTGCGCGAAGAACAACTGCTGCTGCAGACTTTGCCGCGCTCTCGCGTCCGATCAGCAGCAGAACCGTTGGCGAGTTTTCGAGCACGCGCTGGAAGCGGAACCAGACGGCGAGCGGGACGGCACGGACTGCCTGTTGCGGAAGATCGCTGAGATCCAGGGCAACAGCGCCGAACCCGCCTCCCTGAAGCAAAAGATCCGCGCTGCGGAGGACCTGATCGAGATTCCGGCATCGCACCCAGAGCAAGCGGCGCATGTCGATGCCTGCCGCAGCTCCGGATTCCGGATCGAAAGCATTGGTTCCGTCCACGAGCGCGCAGACTTCGCCCTGCTGTATCAATGACGAGAGGATGGTAAGCGCCAGGCTGGTCCTTCCTGAAGAAGGCGCGCCGAAGATTTCGACTATGGCGCCGCGCGGAAGGCCGCCGATTGCTGCATCGAGTGTGGGAATCCCCGATGGGACACACTCCCACACTCGTTTCTCAACGTCGGTGAAAGGCGATGAAGCCCGCTCTCCGAGTGCGGTTTCCAACTGGGCGCGAAGTAATGCGGCACGCATAGAAATCCCATACGGCAGCGGACCGCTTGGAATGGGAGTGACCAGAAGGCATGCGAGAAGAAATTTGAAATTGAAGAATCCTGCATTGGAGGTTGGAGATTGGAAACCTCCAATTGGACTAGCTTACCGAACGTTCAGTCCAATTTGAGGTTTCCAATCTCCAACCTCCAATGCAGGATTCTCCAGCTTCAAATTCTTCCCGTACCCATTCCACAGCCCGCTACCTGACCGAGGAGTTCGTTATATACGAACACTTGTACGGTAGTCAACGCTGGAAGGGTTCACATATATAGAGGATGGAGATTGGAGGCTATTTATTGCCCGCAAATCACAGAAACTTACCGACATAGCCTTCGGCTTCGGCGACGATACCGCTCAGTACTCCCGGCTCGAACGGATTTCGAAGCCCGCCGGTCTTCACCAACTGCAGAAAACTCTGGCTGCCTCCTGGAGGACAGATCGCCATGTAGTCCTGTAGCGCCCGCTCGCGATTCTCGCGCGATTTTTTCCAGATCTGCAGCGCGCAGGTCTGCGCGAGCACGTAGTCGATGTAGTAAAACGGCGCGTTGTAGATGTGCAGCTGGCCCTGCCAGAAGCCGCCTTTCGACGCGTATTCGAGATCGCCATAGTTGACCCACGGCAGGTATTTCTTTTCCAGCGTACTCCACTCTTTCTTGCGCGCTTCCGGCCCGCAATCAGGATTCGAATAAACGAAGTGCTGAAACTCGTCGACAGCGCAGCCGTAAGGAAGGAATACGACGCTTTCGATCATATGAACGAGCCGAAAACGTTCTGCAGCGGCGCCGAAGAACAGTTCCATCCATGGATACGTCAGGAACTCCATGCCCATGCTGTGGATTTCGCAGGCTTCGTAGGTGGGCCAGCGGTATTCCAGGAGAGGCTGATTCCTGCTGCTCCAGCACTGGAATGCGTGGCCGCATTCATGTGTCATCACCTCGACGTCGCCCTTGGTTCCGTTGAAATTGCTGAATACGAAGGGAACTCCGAAATCGGAAAAGCTGGTGCAGTATCCCCCACCGGCTTTGCCTTCTTTTGTGACAAGGTCGAAGAGTTCTCGTTTGCGCATCATGTCGAAGAACTCTCCCGTTTGAGGGGAAAGCTCGTTGTACATTCGCGCCGTATTCTGGATGATCGTGTCTGCATCGCCCTGGGGGCGAGGCGCCGGCTTTCCATCCAGGAGCTTCAGATCCCACCAGCACAGTTCATCGACACCAAGCAGCTGTCTCTGCCGTTCTCGCCATCGCGTGGCAAGCGGGACGACATGTTTGCGAACTTCCTCGCGAAGAACCGCGACATCGTTCGGTCCGTAATCCGTCCTGAAAAGCAGCTTGTAAGCCAGCGGGATGAAATTCGGGTAACCCAACTCCTTCGCCATCGCATGTCGGATTTTGACGAGTTCGTCGTAGATGCGATCGAGTTCAGCGCCATGAGTTTTGAAAAATTCGTAGCGCTTGAAGGCCGCCTGATGCCGAATCTCGCGCCGCTCGTCATGGAGGAACTGCTCAAGTCCGCTGAGGTTGTACGTCTTGCCTTCGAATTCAATCCTGGCGGATGCAATCAGGTCGGTGTATTGCATGCTCAAGTCCGACTGCTTCTTGAGGTGTTCTGCAATCTTCGGATCAAAAGTCTGGACGGCAGTTTCCATGGACGAAATGAATTGACGCCCAAACTGTTTTTCCAGGGAGGCACGGTGGGGATGTGCCAGGAGGGCGCGACGCATTACAGTGTTCCATTCCTCGATCGTCGGCTCCTGATCGTCGAGAAATTTTCGCTCCTCCTTGACCACGGTATCGCGAGTGTCGATGGTGTAACGCACCTGATTGAGCGTCGACATCGTCTCGTAGCGCGAGCGCAGTTGAGTCCATTTGCGCGCAATCTCGACAATCCCATTGGCGTCCGCTGAGTGCAACTGCTGCCGCAACGCTTCATGCTGGGACTTCATTTCTTCCAGCGGAACCCGCCGGTATTCCATTTCAGCAAACGATGGGGCTGCAGCCATACGCTACTCCTGGATGAAGATGTCTGGAAATCAGGGACGGACTACTCAACCCCCAAACTTCTGCGTAACTTGACGGATTCGATGAAGTTTGTGGGTTGAGCAGTCCGTCCCTGATTTCCAGACATTGTACACGGTTATAATCTGCCGCCATGAGAAGGCGTTCTGAGTCCGCCACGATGGCCGGCTGCTGCGCGTTGCTGGGGCTGGCTCAATATGGCATCTACCGTCTGAACTTCCATCAGTTCTTTCAGGGTGACGCCATTTTCTGGATGCAGTACCGCTTCCAGAACTTCGGAGAATTTCTGAGTGCTCTTGGGCGTCTGGATGTGGCGCACTGGTACCGGCCGCTCTCCAATCGAACGATCCCAGGCCTGTTTTATCCCCTGTGGGAGCTGAAGCCTTACGGCTATCACCTGGTCATATTTGGCTGCTTCTTCGCGGTGTCATGCCTGGTATTTCTCTTTCTGAAGTACCTCACGGGCAGGATCTCCATCGCGTTTCCTGCCGCTTTCTACTTCAGCATTCATTCCAACAATTTCTACACGACGTACGACTTCGCATTTGCACCCGAACTTTTCTACGTCTTTTTCTATGTCTCTGCCACATGGCTTTTCATTGAAGGTGAGCGGCGAGGATCGTGGAAACTGCGCGCAGTTTCGGTGGCAGCCTTCGTTCTGAGTCTCATGTCGAAGGAAGCGGCGGTGACCTTGCCGGCGATGCTTGTGCTCTCCTATCTGGTTTTTGTGCGTGGAGGATCCTCGGGACTTATGCGTGCCCTGCGCGCTACCGGAGTGCACCTCGTAGTCTGGCTCGGCTACCTCATTTATATCGTGGGATATCTCAGAGTTGGCGCCGGAAGTTACATGCTTTCTGTGGGCGGGAACATCCCTCGAAATCTATCGATAGCCCTTTACTACGCTTTCAATCTTCGGCGGGACGGATGGATGCCGACGCGCGCGATCATGAGCCCGCTTTTGATCTTCCTGATCTGCTTTGCTGTGCTGCAATTGATAGTCGCCCTGCGGCTTCTGTTCCGAGAGGAACGGAAGCTCATCATGTTTGGGGCGGCGTGGTTTGTTATCGGATTGTCTCCGATGTTGATGCTGACGAACGAGACTGGACCGTACTACCTGTTCCTCGCGATGGTCGGGTTCTCGTTTGTGGTCGGGCTCAACCTGAACGCTATCCACGAGAACCTGAGCGGGCGATCCTCTCCGATCGCAAACGCGTTCATTGGCGTCATGCTGTTGATGGTCTGGATCTCCTGCCGCAGCCTTATTGTTGGCGACACCGCGGCGGACACGGCGCTGGGCTACTCCTCTCGATGGGCGGCAAATTCCATGGAAGACATGCTCAAGCTGCATCCCGAGCTTCCGCATGACGCGAAAATTTATATTCTTGATGAATCCAATCCGGATTTATGGCGATTCCAGGGACTGGGAAGTCTGTTCAAACTTGTCTATCACGATAGTTCCATTACCACGTTGTATCGAAGCACGGGGCAAAGTCCGGATGCGAACAGCGGGGAACTGATCGTCATGAATATCGAGGGCGAACATCTGGTGGATGTAACCACCCAGTTCCGGCGGGATCCCTCGAAGTTTCTTGGTGTCCCGGAGGAATCGTCTTACCAGTACACCGAACGTCCCGGCATCAGCCTGAGTGTTGCGCCCGTCGAGGTTGTCGCGGGCCGAGACTTTTACTGGATGACCGTGTCGGGGTGGGGACCCCGAGATGTCGTCGTGCAGTACACGATCAATGATGGACCTGTCGGGGAAGGAACGTTTCGTCTCGATGGCGAAGGTCGTGTCCGATTCTTTGTGTCGGAACTCACTCCGCTTGGCGTTTACCGCTTTCTCAGGTTCCGCGCTCCGTCATCCTCGAAGCTGGAATGGTACAGGACTGAAGCAATGCTGCGAGTCTTACCGCCGGAACGCGCTCCATAATTGACTTCGCCGGCGTACCCCACTACAGTGACCCGACAGAGCGATAGGAGGCTAACTCATGAGGTTTTGCGGGATTATGACTGCCGTGGTGATGGCGCTTTCCGCTGCCGCCGCCAATGGCCAGGTTCGGATTCTCCAAACGAATTCCGGGGGTGACAACGTTCACGTTATCGACCCCGCAACCCATAAGGTTGTTGGTGAGATCAAGGGATTGCCGGCCAATCACGGGGCGCAGGGATCGCCGGATGGCAAGCACATCTATGTCAGCGTTGAAGGAAACAATTCGTTTGCGATCGTCGATGCAAAAACTCTCGGGGTGATCAAGAGCATTGAGCTTTCAGGGCGTCCGAACAACATCGCGGTTTCGAAGGACGGTAAGAAGGTGTACGTGGCGATCGCGGCAGTGCCTGGAGCGGTCGAGGTGATTGATGCCGTCTCGATGACAAGCATCAAGAAGATTCCAACCAACGGTGCAGAACATAACGTCTACGTCACGCCCGATGGCAAATACCTGGTCGCAGGCTCCGTGGGCGGCCGTAACGTCTCCGTCTTTGACACGGCGACGGACCAGTTGGCTTTTACGATGTTTGACAAAGGCGTGCGGCCAATCGCGTTCGACACGAATCCCGATGGATCGACCAGGAACATGTATGTCGAGCTTTCGGACTTTCACGGCTTCGTCGTTGTCGATTTCAAGGCGCGCAAGGAAATTACGCGCGTGACGCTGCCCGATGTGGCTCCCGAGCTCCGTAACAAGGGCCAGCTAAACGCTGCCCCGGCCCACGGCATTGGCGTGATGCCCGATGGCAAGACCCTGTGGGTTTGCAGCCGCCTCAACAGTCACGTTTATGTCTATTCCATTCCTGATCTGAAGATGGTCGGGGATATCGAAGTAGGGCATGATCCCGACTGGATCACGTTTTCACCGGACAGCAAGACCGCTTTCGTAGCCAGCGCCGGCACCGACAGCGTATCCATTGTGGATGCCGCGACGATGAAGCAGGTGGGCAAAATCCCTGTAGGAAAGGTCCCCAAGCGCAATAGTACGGCGGTGCTCAAGTAGTCAGAGACACGGAAAGAAATTGGAAATAGGAGGAGTTGGAGATCTCGAAATCGAAATTACAAGATCTTAGATTGGACGAGCAGCCCCGAGGACCGGGTTGTCCAATCTAAGATCTTGTAATTTCGATTTCGAGATCTCCAACTCCTCCTATTTCCAATTTCCCCCCTTCCCACACCTTCAGGTGCGCCGTCTTCTCCTCCCACGAAAAATACATAGTGCTACCGATTCCCTCAATCCCTTGCGTTTACTACTGTCGTCAGACACAGGGAGGAGTAGTCGATGCAACACCGATGCCTTGTGCTCGTCGCCTTTCTGGTCGGGTTGGCGAGCAGCCGGCAGGCAATGGCTCAATGGGAAGCGATTGGCCCGTATGGCGGCCACGCGCAGATCATCTCGATTGATCCAGCGGATGCCAACCATTTGTATGCGGCGACGAAGAAGGGCCAGATCTACCAATCCACGGATGCGGGGCAACTGTGGAAGGCGCTTCCGTTTTCGCTGAATCAGGACGGATACCTGAGCGCCTTCGTTATCAATCCAAAGAATTCGACTGAGCTATTCACAGGCGTCGCGAATTTTGCGACGGTGGATGCATCGCCCGATGCACCCGTTGATGGCGGAATTTACAAGAGCACAGACGCAGGATTGCATTGGACCCGCATTCCGGCGACAAAAGGATGGTCCGTTCTTTCGCTGGCGATTCATCCGGTGCAAACTCAGGTCGTCATTGCTGGCACCGAAGAGGGTGTTTTTCGCAGCGATGATTCGGGCCAGACGTGGAAGCAAGTTTCGCCGAAGGATCATCGGCATATTAAGAGTGTGGTTTCCGTGGCGATCGATCCCCGAAACTCCGGGACCCTCTATGCCGGCACGACCCACCTCCCCTGGAAGACATCGGATGGCGGACTGACCTGGCGATCCATCCACGTTGGAATGGCTGACGACTCCGACGTCTTTTCCATTGCCGTCAACTCCGCGAATCCGGCATCGCTGTTGCTTGGCGCGTGCAGCGGAATCTATCGCACCGAGTCCGCGGGCTCCCGCTGGCTGTCGGTCCCCGGGATACCCGTTGCCGCGCAACGAACGCACCAGATCGTGCAGGATCCCGTCCATGCGAGGACCTTCTACGCCGCAACGGTGCACGGATTGTGGAAGTCCGTGGATGCCGGCGTAACGTGGAAACAGGCGAATCCCTATCCCTACATCGTCAACTCCATCGCAATCGATTCAAAAAGGCCACAGACCGTATATCTGGCGACCGACCGCAGCGGACTACTGAAGAGCACCAATGGAGGAGCTACATTCACGGCGATCAACCAGGGATTCGTGAATCGGAACATTGGACGGCTGGTGAGCGACAGTCTCCTCTATGTCACGAGCATGTACGACGGTGACTTCGGTGGCGTCTTCACGACAGCTGATCGAGGTCATAACTGGGCATTGAATGCGAGTCAGGATGCGCTGCAGGGCAGGAACATCATCTCTCTTGCGGTTTCGCCAGGCGACTCTCGCCAATTGATCGCTGGAAGTTATGACGGGTTGTTGAGTTCAAAGGATGGCGGAACGACCTGGAGTCTTGTCGAAGCCTTCAGCAAGACGGAAGCGAGGAATGCAAGGATCTACGATGTGTCGTTTTCACAGGCCGACCGCAACACCATCTACGTTGCGACTGACCATGGCCTTTTCACCAGTACGGATGGCGCGGCCTCGTGGAACAGAGTTTCAGCAGTCGCTCCGGACACGGCCGTATACAAACTCTCGCTGGACCTGACCGATCTCGGGAGGTTGATGATCCAGACGTCTCGCGGAGTTCTGATCTCGCGTGATGGCGGTGACAAATGGGCGTCGTTGAATGTTGATTCGAACACAGCCATCTATGACGTTGAGTTCTCCAGCATGCCGCAAGGCAGGATTCTCGCCGCCAGTTCCAGAGGCTTGCTCTATTCCGAAACCGGCGACGATTGGAAGCAGGCCGAAGGCGGGCTTCCTGTTAGCCGGCTGGATCAGATTCTCTCGGTTCCCGGCAGACCTGCAGAACTATATGTCCTGTCCCGTGCCAGTCAGGAGATCTGGTGGTCCGGTGACGCGGGTCGGGAATGGACGAAGATTGACAGTAGCGGACTGGAAGGCACCTTGTTGCGATTCATCAGTGTCGAAAGCGGACAGCCTTTTGTCGTCACCGAGAACCATGGAGTGTTCAGGCTGGACACTCCCGGTGATCTGGTGCAAGCATTGCGGCAAACTCCTTAAACCGTGCGAACAGGGATGTTCGAAAACAGCGCTGCACGGAGTGCAGGTTTGGTCTCTCTGCTTTTGTTCTGTGCGATGAGCCTTGGCGCACAGGGGATTGGCGGTGTTCCCGCGGGAAACGAGTCCGGCAAAGTCCGCATCGGAATCCCAAAACCCACGCCGCAGCAGTTACCTGGTTCTTCAGTTCTTCCTGCCGGCACGGATGCGTCTACGGGTAGTTATCCCGTTGCGGATTCGGGAGCACAGGCCAACCCCCCCGCCCCGAAGTCGGGAGAATTCGTCATCGCTCCTATTCCATTCTCGAATGAAGCCTTCACTTTTGGATTGATTCCGGTTGTGCAGTACGTCTTTCATCCAGACCCTAAAGACACCGTGTCTCCGCCGTCCTCTCTCGTTGTGGCCGGCATGGTCGCTACCGGCAGCAGTTGGTTCGCCGGAGGAGGTACAAGCCTTTATCTCAGGGAAGATCGCTACCGGCTGACGGGTTATGGTGGGTATGGAAGCGTTGGGTACGACGTCTTCGGCGTTGGGAGCGACGATGGCGATGAAGGGCACGCTATTCCAATACGGCAAGCTGGACAGCTGGCATTGCTGGAACTTCTCTTCCGTACCAAGGGCAAGTTTCATGTCGGCCCGAGGCTCAATTATCGAAGTCTGTATGCAAAGCTCGACTCCGACATGGCCGGCATTCCTTTGCCTCCGGGCCTCAATCCTGATGACCTCGGCTCGGATGTCGCGGCATGGGCGCCCGGATTGAAGGTTCTGAAGGATGCCCGCTCGGATGTCTTCTATCCCATATCGGGACACAAGCTGGAATTCATAGCGGATTTCTTCAACGCAACCCGCCGCAGCGCCGTTGCAGGTGAGAACGGCGTCAGCTATCAGAACTATCAGTTGTCCTATAACCATTACCTTCCGATGACAGCAACCCAGACGTTGGCATTCCGCGGGATGATTTGCGACGTGGAAGGAGATGCACCGTTTTACGAACTTTGCACCTTCGGATTATCTTCTGACATTCGAGGCTACCAACCGGGCCGATATCGGGACCATACGATGTTTGCAGTTCAGAGCGAGTATCGGAAGACACTCGGCCGGTATTTTGGCTTTGTTCTGTTCGGCGGAGTGGGTGAGGTCGCACCTGCGTGGGATTCCTACACGTGGTCCGATCTTCTGCCTGCCGGCGGAACTGGAGTTCGATTCAACCTTTCCCGGAAACAGAGAATTAACCTGCGCGCAGACATTGCCTACGGCGCCAACGGTTTGTCGTGGAACTTTTCCATCGGAGAAGCCTTCTGACAGGCGTGTCGCCGCCTGCGTTACGAAACGTAACATCAACGTGCTCTTTCGGTCACAGCGTGGTGAAAAAGGCGGTGGAAAAGAACGCGAAATACCGAGTCCACCCGATATGCCGATCAGAGCGATTAATCCATCCTTTGCTGGTCCTTGGCTGGCGCTGCTGGCCCATCAAGTAAGGGAGGCGTGGTTATGAATCAGTTGAGATTGGCAAGCGCCGCGGGACTGCTGCTCGGAATAGTGACGATATCCCTTCCGTCTGCAGTTACCGCTGGACCGCAGCAGGTGAGAGATCTCGCGGCTGATGTCATCACCGCCCGAGCGAGGATTATCGCCATCGACAAGGAGAATCGCATCGTCACGCTTAGAGGCCCGAAGGGAAACGATGTTGCGGTTAAGGCTGACGAGAAAGTGCAACGTTTTAACGAACTGAAAATAGGGGATATCGTCACAGCAACCTATTCCCAGGCGGTCGCCGTAAGCGTTCGAAAGCCCGGCACGGCAGCACCGCCGAAACAGGCCGAATCCGTTGTCCGGCAAGCCGACAACCGGGGAGCAACGATCACGCGTGAACAAACCGTGAGTGTGTCCATTCAGGAAATTGACCTGACGGCGCCGTCCGTGACCGCTGAAGGGCCGCAGGGCCGGCAGTACACGTTTCGCGTGAAGGACAGACGTGAGATTCAGGATTTGAAAGTTGGCGATAAGGTTGACGTGACATATACGGAGGCATTGCTGCTCCGTGCGGATCGGGCGCAGTAAGGGCCTTCTGCGAGTCACTCTTTGTTTGGTTTGATTACTCCAGGCTGTCTGCCTCGCCGTGCAGTTTTGAACGGGAAGCGGGGACTCGCTTCTCATGACCAATAGGAATACATCACTGGGCTGGATCTATGTCTTCAGATACGAATATGGATCGCTTTGGCTGCCGTTCCTCGCTGTCTGAGTTTGTTCGTTACGATGCGTCATCCTCGCCTCATCGACGCAAGCCTCGACATTCAGACTCGCTGAAGCCCGGCAAACCCAACCACTTCCAGAAACCCCTCGCAGAAATGACTATGGTGCCAGGCAAAAGGGGAAGCGATATGAATACAACGACCGTCCTTTGTGCCCCTGAAATTGATCGTTCGACCGACTTTGAACGTCTGCTGCGGCGTCGGGCGATTGAAGCAGCGATATGGGGAATGCCCATCGTCCGCTTCGATACCATGAGGCAGGCTTTCTTCCGTGATGCTCAAGCCGTATACGGCGACATTTGTTACTGGTCGAAGCCCGACTGGAGACTTCAGATCCCGACGGTGAACACGGAGACCGGCTATGTCTATTTCAACTTTAACACCCGGATGGGACCCGTCGTGATCGATGTGCCTCCGGCAGCCGACGTTTGCCTTGCAGGAGCCCTTGTTAGCGCCTGGGAATCGACACTCGTTGAAGTCGGGCAGGAGGGTTTCGATAAGGGGCGCGGCGGAAAGTACCTCGTTCTGCCCCCGGATTACACGGGAATGGTTCCCAGCCGATACATTTCCGTTCGTTCTGAAACCTATAACGGACGAGCGCTGTTTTGCCTGAAACCCGGGTCAAGCGAGACTCAGCCGGATGCGAAATCCATCACGGACTTCGTGAGAAGGATGCGGGTCTATTCGCTCATTCAGGCTGTAAATCCCCCTGAACAGCGGTTCATCGACATGTCGGAAAGGCTGTTTGACGGAGCCGTCCATTTTGATGACACGCTTTTCGATAGTCTCGCTCGCATGGTAATCGAAGAACCGAAGCGGACTCGTGACCTCGTTGCAATGAGTGTGATGCATTCCCTCGGCATCGGCCACGATGGGACCTTTGCCCCAAACGTTGTGGCGCGCGAGATCCTCAATCAGTCCGCTGATGAAGTACGCGCAGGCTTGATGAAGATGACGACATCTGGAGAATCTCTTTCGCCGTCCACGCAGTGGACAAGATCGGATACCGGATGCTGCGGGCCTGCGTTTACGTATGAATCCGCCAATCGCTTCGGAATCGATGAGCGCAACGTGGAGTTCTTCATGGCGTTTGCGACTCCCGGAAAGCGCCGTCGTCCGGCACCCTGCCTGCGCGCTTTCGGCGATGCTCGAGGAGAACCCCTGCAGGGCGGGACGAGTTATCAATTGCGCATCCCGGCCGGCGTGCCGATGAAGCATTGGGAAATCGCAGCGTACGACCTTGAAACGGCCTGCTTCATCCGTAAATCCCCGAGCGTGGCGATCAGTTCCGGCAGTCCGACAACAAAACAAAACGCGGATGGTTCCGTAGATGTGTACTTCGGGGCGCAGCCCGTGAGTCCTGAATGTAACTGGATCTACACGGAGCCCTCCAGGCCATGGTTCGTGCTGTTTCGGTTGTACGAGCCTGAAAAGGCCGCCTTCGACACCAGCTGGGTATTGCCAGATCTCGAATAACTCGAATCCGCCATTGCAAAATCGCAAGCTGGGCCGCTGAAGCGGCCCACGAACCGTAAGAGCGGGGGGGCTTCAAGGCCCTTTCCTCACAACCTGCTTCGTCTTACAGTTTCCAGCCGCACTCCTCATCGCCAAAACTGCGTTCAACGCCGGCGGGTACCATTCGCGGCACTCACTCCGGCTGGGGGCACTACATGAATGACGAGAAGAAAAACCCGCTTCCTTCCTGGAATGACGGCGCGGCCCGGCACGCCATTGAAAGCTTCGTCACGCGCGTTACCAGCCACAGTTCGCCGCAATACGTATCGCCCGGGGCGCGTATTGCTGTTTTTGATAACGATGGCACGCTCTGGTGTGAAAAGCCGCTGCCCATCGAGCTTTTTTTCATTCTTAAGAAACTCTCGGATATGGCAGCGGAGGATCCGGCGCTTCGAGAGCGCCAGCCTTGGAAATCCGCATACGAGACCGACAACGCCTGGCTCAGCGGAGCCATTACGAAGCACTATCAGGGCGACGACCAGGACGTGAAATCGCTCATGAGCGGTGTCCTCAAGGCTTTCGCGGGAATGGATGTCGAGACCTACGAATCGGCGGCGAGTGCTTTTCTGCACACGACGAAACATCCCACTCTCGGGCGAAGATTCCGTGAGTGCGCCTACCAGCCCATGTCGGAACTGCTCCGCTATCTCGAAGAAAACGGCTTTACCAACTACATTGCATCCGGTGGTGATCGCGATTTCATGAGGTCGATCGCGCAGGAGATCTACGGCGTCCCGCCGGAGCGCGTGATCGGCACGTCCAACGCTCTGCGTTTCAAGGAAGAGAAGGATCGTGGAGAGATTTTCTATCGG
>Ga0207659_10001881_pt1 | contig 12431 bp, 10 predicted proteins | sample KBSM43metaG_FD_184330 | JGI IMG/M metagenome (GOLD analysis project Ga0207659, IMG submission 184330) | Miscanthus rhizosphere microbial communities from Kellogg Biological Station, Michigan, USA - KBS M4-3 metaG (SPAdes) (version 2) | ecosystem: Host-associated > Plants > Roots > Rhizosphere >...
CACAGGTGGCGAGGTACTTCTCCCACGCCCACTTGTACTTGAACGGCACCAGCTGGTTGACGTCGGTGCGGCCGTTGATGATGCGCTTGTCGGCCGCCTTGACGCGGCGGGCCGCCGGCACTGCGGCGAGAGCCGCGGCCGGCGCGGCCGGCAGTGATTGATGGATGATGGCGGCCTCGACCGCCGACGGCTGGGCCAAACGCAAGGCGGTGCTCGCGCGTTGCGCGGAGCTTGCGGCGTGAACGGTCTCGGTGGTTCTGTCTTCTTCCCAAACCAGCATTGCGAATATTTCCTCTGCCTCTTGATTATCCGAGCGATTTATGCGAAAGCCCAAGACTTATCGACTGCATCGCTGCATGAATGTTGCTCTGTCGCATCGCGTTCGCGATCACTGGCACGCTTCGCACTCGGGGTTGTCGAGTGCGCAGAACTTCACATCGGACTCGAGCGTCGTGTCGCTCGCGAGGCTGCTCACCGATGCGACGACCGGCGGTGCAGCGGACGAAGTCGTCGTCGCGCGGGCGCCGTTCGACACCGCGTTGAGCGTGCCCGACTTCACCGTCGACTTCTCGGCGTTGGTCGCGCTCTGCGTGCGCAGGTAGTAGGTCGTCTTCAGGCCGCGCAGCCATGCGAGCTTGTAGGTCTCGTCGAGCTTCTTGCCCGACGCGCCGGCCATGTAGATGTTGAGCGACTGCGCCTGGTCGATCCACTTCTGCCGCCGCGCCGCGGCCTCCACCAGCCACTGCGTCTCGATCTCGAACGCGGTCGCGTAGAGAGACTTCAGGTCGGCGGGCACGCGGTCGATGCGCTGCAGCGAGCCGTCGAAGTGCTTCAGGTCCATGACCATCACCTCGTCCCACAGGCCCACCTTCTTCAGGTCGCGCACCAGGTACTCGTTGACGATCGTGAACTCGCCGGAGAGGTTCGACTTCACCGACAGGTTGCCGAACGACGGCTCGATCGAGGCGCTGACGCCGACGATGTTGGAAATCGTCGCCGTCGGAGCGATCGCCACGCAGTTCGAGTTGCGCATGCCGTGCTCGCCGATCCGCGCCCGCAGGGCGTTCCAGTCGAGCGTCGACGAGCGGTCGATGTCGACCAGGGCGTTGCCGTTGGCGAGCGTGCCGCGCTGCTCCGAGAGCAGGTCGAGGGTATCGATCGGCAGGATGCCCTTGTCCCAGAGCGAGCCGCGATAGCTCGAGTAGCGGCCGCGCTCGGCTGCAAGTTCCGTCGATGCCCAGTAGGCGTGATAGCAGACGGCCTCCATCGAGCGGTCGGCGAAGTCGACCGCCTCCGGCGAGGCGTAGGGCACGCCGATCTCGTAGAGCGCGTCCTGAAAGCCCATGATGCCGAGACCGACGGGACGGTGGCGCAGGTTCGAGTCGCGCGCCTTCTTGACCGCGTAGTAATTGATGTCGATGACGTTGTCGAGCATCCGCATCGCCGTGGCGATGGTCTTCTTCAGCTTCACCTGGTCGAGGGCGCCGTTCACCACGTGCTGCGCCAGATTGACCGAGCCGAGGTTGCAGACCGCGATCTCGGTGTCGCCGGTGTTGAGCGTGATCTCGGTGCAGAGGTTGCTGGAGTGGACGACCCCGACGTGCTGCTGCGGCGAGCGCACGTTGCAGGCGTCCTTGAAGGTGATCCAGGGATGCCCGGTCTCGAACAGCATCGTCAGCATCTTGCGCCAGAGGTCCGACGCCTTCATCTTCTTGAACAGCTTGATCTCGCCGCGCGCGGCCTTCTCTTCATAGGCGATGTAGGCGGTCTCGAAGGCCTTGCCGAACTTGTCGTGCAGGTCGGGGCAGGTCGAGGGCGAGAACAGGGTCCAGTCGCCGCCTTCCATCACCCGCTTCATCAGCAGGTCGGGCACCCAGTTGGCGGTGTTCATGTCGTGGGTGCGACGGCGGTCGTCGCCGGTGTTCTTGCGCAGCTCGAGGAACTCCTCGATGTCGAGGTGCCAGCTCTCGAGGTAGGCGCAGACCGCGCCCTTGCGCTTGCCGCCCTGGTTGACCGCGACCGCGGTGTCGTTCACGACCTTGAGGAAAGGCACCACGCCCTGGCTCTTGCCGTTGGTGCCCTTGATGTAGCTGCCGAGCGCGCGGACGTTGGTCCAGTCGTTGCCCAGGCCGCCGGCGAACTTGGACAGCAGCGCGTTCTCCTTCAGCGCCTCGTAGATGCCGTCGAGGTCGTCGGAGACGGTGGTCAGATAGCAGCTCGAAAGCTGCGAGCGGCGGGTGCCGGCGTTGAACAGGGTCGGCGTCGAGCTCATGAAGTCGAAGCTCGAGAGCACCTCGTAGAACTCGATGGCGCGGTCCTCGCGGTCGATCTCGTTCAGCGCCAGGCCCATCGCCACGCGCATGAAGAAGGCCTGCGGCAACTCGATCCGGGCCTCGTCGATGTGCAGGAAGTAGCGGTCGTACAGGGTCTGCAGGCCGAGGTAGTCGAACTGCAGGTCGCGGTCGGCGTTGAGCGCCGCGCCGAGCTTGGCAAGGTCGTACTGGAGCAGCTTCTCGTCCAGCAGTTCGGCCTGCACGCCCCTCTTCACGAACTGCGGGAAGTAGTCGGCGTAGCGGCTGTGCATGTCCGAATGCAGCAGCTCCTCGCCGAGGATCTCGCGCCGGATGGTGTGCAGCAGCAGCCGCGCAGTGGCGCGGGTGTAGCCGGGGTCCTTCTCGATCAGGGTGCGGGCGGCAAGGATCGCGGCCTTGTGCACCTCGTCGATCGGCACGCCGTCGTAGAGGTTGCGCTTGGTCTCGGCCAGGATCGGCTCCGGCCGGACGTCGGCGCCGAGGCCGGCGCAGGAGGTCTCGATCAGCGTCTGCAGGCGGGCCGCGTCGAGCGGCACGCGGTTGCCGCGGTCGGTGACCATCAGCACCGGCTCGGCCTTGGCGACCACCGGGCCCTGCTTGGCGCGCTCCTGCGCGCGCCGCTCGCGATAGAGCACGTAGGCGCGGGCGACCTCGTGGTGGCCGCCGCGCATCAGGCCGAGTTCGACCTGGTCCTGCACGTCTTCTATATGGAAGGTGCCGCCGCCGGGGCGCGAGCGCAGCAGCGCCCGGACCACCGATTCGGTCAGACCGTCGACGGTCTCGCGAACGCTTGCCGAGGCCGCGCCCTGGGTGCCGTGAACCGCGAGGAACGCCTTCATCAGCGCGACCGCGATCTTGTTCGGCTCGAACGAAACGACGGCGCCATTGCGGCGCAGGATCTGATAGCCCTGGTACGCGGACACGGCCGGCGCGGGCCGGCCCGCGGGTCGCAGCGCGGCAACGGTCGCGGACGGCGCCTGGGCGGGGGTAGCTTGCATGAAATCTCCTCTGGAATCCTCGGCTGGGCTGCAACCGCCGGGGCTATTTGTTCATCGCTGGCAAGGGCTCGTCGGGTGCCTGTGCGTTCGCGAAAAGGGCTGTTCGTGGGTCTGGACGAGAAGTCCAGCATAGCATCGGCGGACACTATATCTGGGGTCAATGTGGCCAACAAGCACTACCTATAGCGTATGAACCCGTACATATTTCACGGTACAAAGTCCAGCCCGGGAAGTGCCGCCCGGTGGCGCAATCCGTCCCAGTGAAAACCCGCCCCGGGGTCCTGCTTGCGTCCCGGCGCGATGTGTGCATGGCTGGTCACGGCACGAATCGGATAACGCGCGGCCAGGCCGATCAGGGTCGCTGCGAGGCGCTCGTATTGCGCCTCTTCGAAGCCATCGCCTTCCAGGCCTTCGAGCTCGATGCCGATCGAAAAATCATTGCAGCCGGCGCGGCCTTTCCAGCTCGACTCGCCGGCGTGCCAGGCGCGCTTGCCGCACGAGACGAACTGCAGCAGCTCGCCGTCGCGGCGGATCAGGAAGTGAGCCGACACACGCAGGTCGCGCAGCCTCTCGAAATACGGATGCGCGGTCGGATCGAGCCGGTTGGTGAAGAGCCGCTCGATCGCGTCGCCGCCGTACTCCCCCGGCGGCAGGCTGATCGAATGGACGACGACGAGCTCGATCGCCGCGCCTTCGGGCCGCGGGCCGAAGTTCGGCGAGTCGACGCGTCGCGCCGCCTGCAGCCAGCCGCCCCGCCACGCCGGCCGCGCTGCGGAAGGCGCCGCCTTCGCGCGCTTCACTCGCGATCGGTTCCGGTCAGGTCGCCGCCGACGTTGACGTTGAGCCGGGCCATCCGATAACGCATCTGCCGCAGCGACAGGCCGAGGCTGATGCCGGCCGCGGTTCGGTTGTAGCGGTGATGCTCGAGGGCCCGGATCAGGATGTCGCGCTCGACCTCGTCGAGATAGCGGGCCAGGTCCTTGGGCAGCGGCTCCTCGGCCGGCAGGCTCGGCGCGAGGGCCGCCGCTTCGGCGACGCTCGCTTCGGTCGGCAGGCGGTCGAGCTCCTGCGCCGCGCTGTCGGTGAACACCGACTCCGGCAGGTCCAGATCGTAGACGTCGAGCTCCTCGCCGCCCGAGAGGGCCACGGCGCGGTGCAGCATGTTCTCGAGCTCGCGCACGTTGCCCGGGAACGGATAGCGCGCCAGGTGCACCAGGGCGTCGCGGGTCAGGCGCGGCGCCGGCCAGACGCCGGCGTCGCGGGCCAGCCGCTCGAGGACGCGCTCGCTGATTCCCATGAGGTCCTCGAGCCGCTCGCGCAGCGGCGGCACGCGGATCTGGATGACGTTGAGGCGGTAATAGAGGTCCTGGCGGAACTGGCCGGCCTGGACCTCGGCGTTGAGGTCCTTGTGCGTCGCGCTCAGCAGCCGCACGTCGACCGGCTGCTCGGTGACCGCGCCCACCGGCCGGACCGAGCGCTCCTGGATCGCGCGCAGCAGCTTCGACTGCATCGACAGCGGCAGGTCGCCGATCTCGTCGAGGAAGAGCGTGCCGCCGTTGGCCGCCTGGAAGAAGCCGTCCCGGTCGTCGTTGGCGCCGGTGAACGCGCCCTTGCGATAGCCGAAGAATTCGGCCTCGAGCAGCTGCTCGGGAATGGCGCTGCAGTTGACCGGCACGAACGGCATCGCCCCGCGCGTGCTCACCTCGTGGATGGCGCGAGCGACGAGTTCCTTGCCGGTGCCCGATTCACCGGCGACGAGCACCGGCGCCATGCTGCGCGCCACCTTCTCCACCAGCGAGCGCACCTGCTGCATCGCCATCGAGTTGCCGGCCATGCGGCCGAGCGCCTGGCTCACCGGCAGCGCCGGCGCCGGCGGCGCAACGGCAACGGGACGCGGCACGCGCGGCGGCGGCATCGCTCGATGCTGCTCCGACGGCAGGCTGGTCGGGTCGACCGTCGGCCCGCCGCCGCCGCGGCCGAGCGCCGAGGCGACGACGCCGCGGAACTGCTTCAGGTCGACCGGCTTGGTGAGGTAGTCGTAGGCGCCGGCCTTGAGCGCCTCGACCGCGTTCTCGGAGGAACCGTAGGCGGTGATGACGACGGTCTTCTCGCGCCGGCCGTTCTGCTCGAGCCAGTGGAGGACGTCGAGGCCGGAGCCGTCGGGCAGGCGCATGTCGGTGATGACCGCGCTGTAGGTCCGGTCCTTGAGATGGAGGAGTGCCTCCTGGACCGTGCCGGCGGTGTCGAGGTCGTAGCCCTCGCGCAGCAGGGTCAGCTCGTACAGCGTCCGCAGGTCGGGCTCGTCGTCGACGACGAGCAGGCTGAAGTGCGAGGCAGTGGTCAATGGAGCCCCTCGTCCGACGGGTACGTCGGCCGGCCCCCCGAGGGGGCGCGGGCCGGCTTGGGAGCGGCCCGGCGCTCGGCCCGCTGAAAGTTCGTCGCTTCGCGATGTCTCATGAGGTCAGTCGAATGCGGGATTCGCTCGGTTGCAGGGCGGCGCGACGGACATCGACATAGAACTCGTTGCGCCGCGGCGCGTCGGGTGGCAGCAGCCGGTAGTCGATGCGCGCCCCGTATCTCTCGCAGAGCTCGCGGCAAATGTAAAGGCCCAGGCCCGCGCCGCGGCTTCGGGTCGAGAAAAAGGGCTCGAACAAATACGGTTCGACGTCGGCCGGGATCGGCGCGCCGTCGGAGGAGACGCTGAACTCGGCGCGAACCTCGCTCTCGGCGCGCAGGGCCAGGAGGATCGCTCCGGGCCGGTGGCTGGCGTGGCGGCGGGCGTTGTCGAGCAGGTTGACGAGCACGCGCCGCAGGTGCTCCGGATCGAACATCGCTCCGACCGGCTCGCCCGGCAGCTCGACGCGGAGGACGCTCTGCTCGCCGAGCTCGATCCCGGCGGCCCGCGCCCATTCGCCGCTCACCTCGGCGAGCTGCGCCGTGGCGTCGATGGCGCCGACTTCCTGCACCCGGCCCGGCGCCACCTCCATGACGTCGTCGACGATCCGCATCAGCCGCTCGACGTTTTCCGTCACCATCTTCGTCAGCTGGCGCTGCGCCGGATCGGTCGCGTCCTCGGCCATCAGCGCGTTGGCCTGAGCGATCGCCGCCAGCGGGTTGCGGATCTCGTGGGCGATGCCGGCCGAGACGCGGCCCATGGCGGCGAGCTTTTCCTGGCGGCTGCGGGCCTGCACGTTGCGCATGTCCTCGAGGAACAGCACCGCGACCTCCTCGCTGGCGCTGGCCTCGCGCTTGCGTGTGAAGCGCACGCGCAAACGCAGCGTCCGGTGCGAGTCGGGGGCGAACTGCAGCGGCACATCGCGGCCGGCCTCGGGCCAGGCGGCGTCGGCGAACGCGCGCTCGACCGCATCGACCAGCGCGCCCCAGGCCGGCACGCCGCGCAGCTGGAACGGCGCCGTTCGGCTCATGCCTTCCGGCGCGAGCAGGCGGCGGGCCGCCGGATTGGCGGCGCGGACCTTGCCGCCGCGGTCGACGACCAGGACGCCGTCTTCCATCTCCTCGATCACGAGCCGATTCAGTGCCGCCTGCTGCCGCGCCATCTCGAGGCTGCCGCGGGCACTCAGCTCCTCGCGCGCCAGCCGGCCGGCGAGCTCGCCGGCGAGGACGGTGATGACGAAGAAGCCGCTGCCGGCGACACCCGCCTGGGTCATGAGCGAGGTCGCGTCGCCGCCGGAGAGCAGGGCCAGCCAGGCGGTGCCGAGCAGGGCCAGGGTCGCCAGCGCCGCGGTCGCGAGCGCGAGCACGCGCGGCGTCAGCACACCGGCCATCAAGACCGGCAGCACGAGCAGGGCGACGTAATTGAAGCTCGAGCCCGGCGAGGCGAGGTGCAGGCCGGTGAAGAACACCAGGTCGGCGCCGATGGTGCCTATCCATTGCGGGCTGCGCAGCCGCGCCATCGTGTGCGGCGCCGCGCCGCGACGAAAGCGCGGCAGCAGCCACATGCTGATCGCCAGGGTCGCGAAGCCGAGGCTGAGGGCGACGATCGTCGGCGTCGGCCGCAGGCCGAAGGCGCTGGCGACGGCGAGGGTCAGGACCAGAGCCACGCCGAGCGCGGCGCGGGCACCGATGAAGGCACGGTAGATCCGCTCGAAGGTGGTCGAGCTGCTGCCCCGGCGCCGGCGAACCGCGCGCGCGGCACGGGGCGACTCGCTGTGCCACGAGGCGGTGAACTGCGACTCCTCCGCCATGGTCGAGTTGTCCGTGGTCGGGCCGAAGGCGCCGAACCAGGACTCGTCGCCCATCGGCGCCGGCCGGGTCGAGCGCGGCACGCTGGTCGGTGTGCTCACGACCGGTCCGGATGGGCCTGCTCGTAGGCGGCGCGATGCGCCTCCCCGCAGAACACGCCGCCGCGTCCCGGCAGAGCCTCGTCGCGCGGCAGGTGGACGCCGCACTGCGCGCACGCCAGCATCGGCTGCGGCGTCGCGGCCGGGTCGCGCGGCGCAGCGGGCGGCGGGGCACGCCGGGTGCTGCTCTTGCGCAGCAGCCAGAGCAGCAGGACGACGGCAACGAGAAAGAGCAGGATCTTCATCAGGTCGAAGGTGGCCGGTTCAACAGGACCTCGAGCACGAAGCGCGAGCCGACGTAGGCGAGCAGCAGCAAGACGGCGCCGGCATACAGCCAGCCCGCGGCCTTGGGTCCGCGCCAGCCGAGCACGCGTCGGCCGGTGAGCAAGCCGGCGAAGACCAGCCAGCTGAGAACGGTGAACACGGTCTTGTGCTCCCAGCGCCAGCCGCTGGCGAAGACCGTGCCGAGGACGATCACCGCCGAAAGGACGACGAAGCCGGCGGCGACGAAGCGAAAGGTCAGCCGCTCCAGGCGCAGCAGCGGCAAGCCCTCGGTCGGCGCCGCGCCGGCGAGCGGCGCGCGGCGCATCTGCCGCTCGGCCCGGCTGAGCAGCAGCCCGTGCAGCACCGCGACGCCGAACAGGCCGTACGAGACGATGCCGAGCAGCCAGTGCAGCGGTGCCCAGACCGACGCCGCCTGCGGATGGACGCGACCCGGATAGACCCAGGCGAGGATGACGACGACGGCGCCGCAGGCCGCGAGCGCGCGGCGTGCGCCGGGCAGCGGCAGCCGGCGGCTCTCGAACTGGTAGACCGCGAGCACCAGCCAGAGCGTCAGGGAAAGCGCCGGGGCGAAGCCGAAGCGCGCACCCGGAACGCCCGAGCCGATGCCGGCGATGTCGATGGCCAGAGCCAGGCCGTGAGCGATCCAGCCGACGAGCAAGGCGGCGCGCAAGACCGACGCCAACCGGTCGCTTCGCAGCGCCGCGGCGAGGTAGCACACGAGGGCCGCGGCGCTCGATAGAGTCAGTGCCAGAGCCCCCGGCGCGAGGCCGGCCGGGTCGGCACCGAACGATAGAATCATTGTCCAAGTGTACTTTCGCACCTCGGCTCGGCCGCGTGCGCGCCTGATGGCTTCTGCCCTGACCGATCGCCTCAGCCGGCTCGTCAAGACGATGCGAGGCCAGGCCCGCATCACCGAAGACAACGTGCAGGACATGCTGCGCGAAGTGCGCATGGCCCTCCTCGAAGCCGACGTCGCACTGCCGGTGGTGCGTGACTTTGTCGCCCGGGTCAAGGCGAGCGCGCTCGGCGCCGAGGTCGTCGGCTCGCTCTCGCCGGGGCAGGCGTTCGTCGGCGTCGTCAACCGCGAGCTGGCGGCGACGATGGGCGAGGGTGTCGCCGACCTCGACCTGAAGGCCCAGCCGCCGGCCGTGATCCTGATGGCCGGCCTGCAGGGCGCCGGCAAGACCACCACCACCGCCAAGCTGGCGCGGCACCTGATCGAGAAGCGCAAGAAGAAGGTGCTGACGGTCTCGGCCGACGTCTATCGCCCGGCGGCGATCGAGCAGCTCAAGACGGTGACGCGCCAGGCCGGCGCCGAGTGGTTCCCCTCGGCCGCGACCGACTCGCCGCTGGCGATCGCCAAGGCGGCGCTCGACCATGCGAAGCGGCACTACTTCGACGTCCTGATCGTCGACACCGCCGGCCGGCTTGCGATCGACGAGAAGCTGATGGCCGAGATCCGCGAGCTGCATGCGGCGCTCGATCCGGTCGAGACCCTGTTCGTGGTCGACGCGATGCAGGGCCAGGACGCGGTCAACACCGCCAAGGCATTCAAGGAGGCGCTGCCGCTCACCGGCATCGTCCTCACCAAGATGGACGGCGACTCGCGCGGCGGCGCGGCGCTCTCGGTCAGGGCCATCACCGGCGCGCCGATCAAGTTCGCCGGCACCAGCGAGAAGATCGACGGCCTGGAGGTCTTCGACGCCGGCCGCCACGCCGGGCGCGTGCTCGGCATGGGCGACATCGTCGGCCTGGTCGAGGAGGTGCAGAAAGGCGTCGACGTCGCCGCGGCGCAGAAGCTCGCCGACAAGGTCAAGGCCGGCGACAGCTTCGATCTGAACGACTTCCTGTCGCAGATTTCACAGATGAAGAAGATGGGCGGCCTCGGCGGCCTCGTCGACAAGCTACCCTCGCAGTTCACCGGCGGGCGCACCGCCAACCTCGGTCCGGCCGACATGGAGCGTGCCGAGCGCGACGTGCGCCGCATGGAAGGGATCATCTGCTCGATGACGCCCCAGGAGCGGAGGAAGCCCGAGCTCCTGAAGGCGACACGCAAGCGCCGCATCGCCAGCGGTGCCGGCGTGCAGGTTCAGGAGGTCAACCGACTGCTGAACCAGTTCGAGCAGATGCGCGACGTCATGAAGAAGATGAAAGGCGGCGGGATGATGAAGATGATGAAGCGGATGGGCGGCATGAAGAATTTCGGCGGTCTGCGCTGAGCTCCTCGCACTGCACCGCGCCATTCCCCGACGCTGACGACGACCTCCGATGGATCCCTATCTCATCTCGGTGATCGCCCTCTTCTGCGCCTTGCCCCTGGTCTGGTGGCTGGCACGGCGCACCGGGCCGCCCGAGCGCAAGGAGCAACCGGCCGAGCGCATGGACACGCTCGCCGCCTGGCCGCCGGAGGCGACGCGAGTGCTGCGCTCGTCGGAGCGGGTGGCCTTCAGTACCCTCAAGCTCGCCCTGCCCGGCTACATGATCCTGGCGCAGGTGCCGATCGCCCGGTTCCTGAACGTTCCGAAGCGCAATTCGTATGCGGAGTGGATGCGCCGTCTCGGCAGCCAGGCGTCGATTTCGTCATCTGCGATGTCACCTCGCAGGTGATCGCCGTGGTCGAGGTCCGGCCGCCGCTCGAGCAGATCAGCGAGAAGCTGCGCGCCCGGCTCGACCGCGTGGAGCGGGTGCTGGAGGCCGCCAACATCCCGGTGCACGTCTGGAACGAGGAGCGCCTGCCGACGATCGAGGCGGCGCGCGACAAGCTCCTGCCGCGCACACCGGCCGTGCCCCCGAGCATGGCCAAGAAGCCGCTGGTCAACCTGCAGCCCCTGACCACCGGCGCCGCGGTCGTGATGGCCGACGCGGCGGTGGCCGACGCACCGGCGGCGGTAGTCGCACCGGCCAGCGACCCGTTCGCCGATACCGACCGCGACTGGACCCAGGACGAAGTGATCGAGGTTCGCGAGCCCACCAGCGCGACCTGGTTCGACGAGCTTGAGGAATCGGTTTCGCCGGAGCTGCCGCCGCCGGAGAAGCGCTGAACGACCGAGCCTAGCTGAGCAGGGCCTGCGCGAACTCGCGCGCGCGAAAGGTCTGCAGGTCGGCGAGCTTCTCGCCGACGCCGATGAAATACACCGGCAGGGGCGCCGCCCGCGAACGCGACCAGAGGGCGATGGCCGCGAGCACGCCGCCCTTGGCCGTGCCGTCGAGCTTGGTGATGATGAGGCCGGTCAGGTCGAGCGCGGCATCGAAGGCCTGGACCTGGGCGAGCGCGTTCTGCCCGGTGTTGCCGTCGATCACCAGCAGCACCTCGTGCGGTGCGCCGGGCTCGGCCTTGGCGATCGTGCGCCGGATCTTCTTCAGCTCCTCCATCAGGTGCGACTGCGTCGCCAGGCGGCCGGCGGTGTCGGCAATGACGACGTCGCACCCCCGGGCACGGCCGGCAACGACGGCATCGAAGGTCACGCCGGCGGGGTCACCGCCTTCCTGGCTGACGATCTCGACGCGGTTGCCGGCGGGGCCTTGCGCCGAAGCCGGCGCGCCGTCGCGAGCGGGTTCGGCCCGCTCGGCCCAGGCGAGCAGCTGCTCGCGCGCGGCGGCGCGAAAGGTGTCGGCGGCTGCGAGCAGCACCTTCTGGCCGGCATCGACCAGATGCCGCGTCAGCTTGCCGACGCTGGTGGTCTTGCCGGCGCCATTGACGCCGACCACCATGATCACGGTCGGCACATGCTCGCCGATCACCAGCGGCCGCTCGAGCGGCGCCAGCAGATCGGCGATGCAATCGGCCAGCAGGCCGCGCACCGCCGCCGGATTCTCCAGATGCGCGCGCTTGATCCGCCGCTGCAGGTCGTCGAGCAGATGCCGCGTGGCGGCGACGCCGGCGTCGGCCTGGAGCAGTGCCGCTTCCAGGTCCTCGTACATCGCGTCGTCGATGCTGGCTCCGACGAACGCCTGGGCGATGTTCGAGCCGGTCTTGCGCAGCCCGGATCGCAGCTTCGCCAGCCAGTCGCTGCGGTCCTCGCGTTCGGGCTCCGCCGATGCCGCCGGGAGCGGCGCGATCTCCGCCGGCGCCGCAGGTACGGCCGACGCTGCAGGCGCAGTCGGCGCCGCGATGACTTGCGCCGCAACGACCGGCGCGGCGACGGTCGGCCGGATCGCCGGCGGCGGCTGCGGCGACGACACCGGCGGTGTCGGCTCCGGCGCCGATGGCGGCGGCGATGCTTCGGCCGGCTTCTTGCCGAAGAGCAGCTCGCCGACGTCGGCATTGAGCCATTCCATGGCGGTGCGCGGCCGCGTCGTCTCGGTCGGGGCGGAGGTTTCCGCCGCGGGCGGCTTCTTGCGGAAAAAGCTGAACATGGGGAAAACGACGGGCCGGAGAGGTCGAGGTGCCGCAGCGGCGACACGGGAGCGGGCGGTGGGGGGCGACTGCCGGGCCCGAAACCGGTCGTTATACTCGTGGGCTCAGGCGCTTTAGCTCAGTCGGTTAGAGCGACGGAATCATAATCCGCAGGTCCGGGGTTCGAGTCCCTGAAGCG
>Ga0207659_10001883_pt1 | contig 12429 bp, 11 predicted proteins | sample KBSM43metaG_FD_184330 | JGI IMG/M metagenome (GOLD analysis project Ga0207659, IMG submission 184330) | Miscanthus rhizosphere microbial communities from Kellogg Biological Station, Michigan, USA - KBS M4-3 metaG (SPAdes) (version 2) | ecosystem: Host-associated > Plants > Roots > Rhizosphere >...
TGTCGATATGTGGAAACGGAACGTCTCGCTGCAGTTGTTGTGCAAGCCATTGCTTCAGCTGTGAAGGGGAAGGGCGGCTTCAAGGAGTTGCCACTATGAGCCTAGAAGAAACTCGCCTGCCCTGAAGAGGAGCAGGAGGCCCATCGCCACTAGCATTGCCACCACGAGGCGGACTAGCAGGTTGCCAGCCTTCCTCGGCAGGAGCAGAAGAATGCCCAGTGTCATACTGGCCCATGCCCACTCCCGCAAGCTATCCTTTTCCGACAGGATCACCCCCATCGCCACGAGATAGAGCGCGAAGACGATCGTCCCGATCGCCTGCTTCCGATCGACCGCGTCATCAAAGTTGTCGTAGTCCACGGCTGGCAGTCTAGGCGAACAGAGTGGCTAGTTCCCGATTGGTTTAGGAAACGGGCGCGACGACGACGCCAAGCCAGCGCAACCTCGCGAGGAGGACAGCGGGCTAGATCTGTTCATGGGACGGCTGCTTTTCCGAGGGGCGCAATGACGAGACGTGGTCGGTCGCAGACCACGTCTTATTGTATGAGCAACACACAAAGTCGCAGACCACGTCTTATTGTATGTGTGTGAGAGCAACACACAAAAATGTGATGGTGCGTTCATAGTGCTGCAACTTGACGGCATTTGTTCCGCCGTAACCGTGGCCACTGAGGGGACATGGCGGCTTGAATTTCGCGCTAGGTTGAAGCTCCATGAGGCAGCCCTCCCGACGAGGATACCGATCATGGATCGGGGCAATGTTCGGAACAGTACCAAAGTGAACACCCCGTTTTTGGGCCGCCTGTTTTGAAACGGAAGCAGCGAGGAAGCGATGAGCCTTGACGTATTCGTTCGCAGGCGTCGGATGCTCAGTATCGTTAAGCCACCAGATCGTGAGGAATGGAGCGTCGCGATGACAGCGATCGGAGACTATTCGGTGCCAAGCGGTAGCAAGGCGCATGACTCCTACGCTGAAGCAAGAGCGGAGTTGGAAGCTTAGTCGCCAGAGAGACGCTGGCGAGTCATCCCACTCTCGGGTAGTGAGAGTCGAGCAGTTTTGTTCGGCCGTGGACGGTGCCTTCTGCACTTGTGGTCACGAGTGAGTGCCATCGCCGACAGTGCCGACAGAGCAGCTCGTCTCCCGGGTTGAGGACACGTGCCTTCATGAAGTCCAGAATATGAAAATGCTCGTGACAGACTCGGTCACGCCAGCATATCGACGACTCTCAACATCTACACGCACGTTGTAGATGCCTCTCATCGCAAAGCCGTAGAGGAAGTCGAGGAGCGTTTGTTTGGCGACTTGGACCCAAATGGACCCGAGTCGGCGGCTAAACTTGCGGAGATCGTTGCGTCGATGGGTTGAATCCAGGTTTTTACCTATGTCTCCGGAATAGACCGGATTGTGATTGGAGGCGCCGCCCGGATTTGAACCGGGGATGGAGGTTTTGCAGACCGTACAGGGTTGTCAATGGTGATGCCTGGCTTCGTCTTCTGGTCCCTGATGATGCCTGGTTTCCCCTGGTGTTTGGGCGTTATTGCTCCGAAGTTGCTCCGAAGATCGTCCAGCCCCGGAAGTTGCTACTTCAATTCCAGAACGGTCGCCTCCTCTTGCTCTTCAAACCGAACGATCTCCTGGTGACGCTGCCGAAGAAGCGTGGCGATCTCGTGGGTCGCGCAGTTACCGCGCCGAACCCACACAAACTTCGGCGGCGCCCCACGCAGGATCGCCAGCCTGTTGAAGTCCTCGTCCTTGCTTACGACCAGACAGTCGTGAGACCGCGCGACTTCCCAAACCGTGGCGTCTTCAGCGCCACCATGACCAAGGAGCCGGATGTGAAGGGAGCCCGGGAAGACGTCGGCCAGCATGTCGCAGAGCTTCTCCGACAGCGGCTCATCGAACAGGAGCCGCGCCATCTCACGCGGCAGGAGTGCTCAGCGTACGGCGCTCACGCTCAGCCGCGTAGGCGAGACATGCGCGGATGTCGTCTCGGGTGAGCTGCGGGAAATCCGCCAGAATCTCGTCCTCCGACATGCCGCCGGCCAAGTACTCCAGGACGTCGCCAACCGAGATGCGCGTTCCCCGGACACACGGTTTCCCGAATCGAACGGCCGGATCGATGTCGATGCGTTCGAGCGGGTTCATACGTGTAGTTTAACCGTGTTTCGTCGCCGGGAATCGCTGATTACGCACCGGCCAACCCGGCTCCGGTGTAGCGAGTGGGAGTCCTTCGATGGACGCGGGAGCCGTACTGTCCCAAGACTCCCCCTGTGCCCGTCGCTACGCCGCTGACCGGTTGTGCTGCTCAGAGAATCCCGCGGCGTGATTTATTGCGGGCTACAACCGCAACAGGGTGTCTGGCGTGACGATGAAAGGACCGCCACCGCTTCTTGGGAAACAAGCGACTTGCCGCGACGAGGAACAGCCGGTCGAGCGTCGTCACCCTCGGTCGGGAGTATGCCGACGCAGGATGCTGGGCTGATGGCGCAACACAATGATTTCTATGTCTTTGAAATCGCTCGAACGACAGCGCAACGCCGTCAACTGCAGGACGTCCCGAAGGACGAGGTAACACAGCGAGAGCAGCACGAAGCCTCCAGCAAGATCGGAGAACGCCTATTTTAGCGCCGTCCTTACTGGCGGTCAGAGCCCGCAAAAGACAGGAACTGAGTTTCTGCACCCTTCAGGTAACGAGGCAAGCGTCGCTTGACCATCTCGAGTCCACAGTCCGGCGCCTCGGCGGAGCCCGTGCGCCAGCGCGAGTCCTTGCAGCGCGTTGTTGACCACGTCGCACGGACAACGCCTCGCGAATCGCACTCGTCCTACTCTCGCAGTTCGTCGACTGGCGCAAGCTCTTGACGATTGTGCAGCCCGACACGCTCGTGCGGTGGCACCGCGATTTCTTTCGCCTCTTCTGCTTCAAATCCCGTCAATGTGGGCGACCCCGCATTCCTATTGGACACGTCGGTATGAGAGTCGGCATCCAACGCGTGCGCTGAGTTGAACGTAAACCGTCGTTTGGGATGGCTCTCGCGATCGTCGTGCTCTCTATTGAGGTGCTTCCGAGGCTCGTGTTTCTGACCAGCAATTCGTTCCAGCACGAAAGATTCCTACCTTATCTCTGGACGTACGTCGCACGCATACCGCTGTTGGCTGCATTAGTCCTGACAGGCATTCTTCTCGGTAAGGTGATCGGGCAGTTAGCGGGTTCGCAGCTCCATAAACGGATAAGGAAGTAACGACGCAGTCAGCGAGCGAAGCGAAGATCACTGGAGGACGACTACGCCCTTCAACCCATCTCGCGCTCGCCAAAGACACACCGAGCCCGCGCGCGGTCACGCCGTCAGCCGGTCGCATCGTCGCCATTCCGCAAGTTGGCGGACTACACCACCGCTACGACCGCATCGCCGCGTAGGAATCGTCGATCCCAGCTACAGCCGGTCGTACCACCGGTCCGTTTATCACTTTCCGTGTTCCGGTGAATCACTGCCAATGTCCGCGTCTCGAGGGCATCGTCAGGCGTGCTGCGAGGACTGAGAGCACGTGGTGGGACAGAGAAACGGAGTGCCTCGTCCTCGTTTCGAGTTTTCGATAGTCACAGTATGGCTTTCGCCGCAATGGCGAGCATGCGGGTGCTCTTGGGCGCCGAAGAAAAACGCGCATGAGATGGGCTCGGAAAGGGCGATGGCGCCGATCAGTCCACGTTAGCGGAAGGGGGGCGCGCCGCGCCGGCCGCGACCCGCAACCGAAGCTCTTCGAACCGTCCGTTTCCGCGAAGCGGATCGAGCAAAGGGTCCACGCAGATATAGATCGCGTAGTTGTCGCGCGTCTCGAAGACCCGCTCGAGGGCGGCGATGGCCTGTTCCAGCTGCCCAGCGCCCAGATACGCCAAGAACAGGGCCCCGGGCGGAACGGTCTCGGTCGCCGAACGTTTCTCGAGCTCTTCGAGGATGCGTCGAGCCCTCGACGGCGCGCCCTGGCGGCCGTACGCGTCCGCAAGCATTCCGAGGATGGCCGGCGCGCGCATGCCGTCAGAAAGAGCTCGCTCGAGCTCGCGCGCCGCCTCCTCGAGTTGCCCGTTGACGACGTGCACCTGCCCGAGCCGCCAACGAGCCATCACGTACGATGGGTCCATTTCGAGCGTTGTCCGCAAGTGCTGAATCGCCGACGGGTACTCGCGATTGAAATACAGCATCCAGGCCAGATTGTGTCGGGCCTCGACCGACATCGGATCGAGGGCGACGGAAAGACGCGCCTCGTCGACCGCTTTCGCGAATTCACCCCGTGAGACCAGGTAGCTTGAATAGGACACGTGGGCCTGGACGCAGCTCGGACATAGGGCGATTGCCTTTTGCAGCGCGCTCGACGCCTGCGCCCAATCGAGCTCGCGCAGGCTGGTGGCCCCGAGCGCGGCGTACGCGTCGGCTGAATTCGGGTCGAGCTCGATCGCGTGGGCGGCCGCGCGAACCGCCGACAACCGGGCGCTCGCCGGCGGCGCGCCGGCCACGAACACGCTCCCAAAGCGGTTGTATGCCGCAGCAAGCGCCGCATAGCCGGGGGCATAGCTCGCATCTTTCGCCACCGCGCCTTCGAGCAGCTCGATCGCCTTCAGCACATCGGTTCGAGTCGAACGGTTGAGAAGGAACCGGGCGCGCAACACCTGGTCGTACACCGCTGAATCGACCGACCGCGAATTCGTTCCATCTGGACTGAGTCGGACCTGCACCTGGTCGGCAATCGCCATTGCAACGTTCGATTGAAGAGTGAAGGCGTCCGCGAAGCGCTCGTCGTAGGTGCGCGCCCACAAGTGGGTATCGGTCCTGGCGTCGATCAGCTGCGCCGTCACTCGCACGCGATCGCCGGTGAGTTGAATCGAACCTTCGAGTACCGCATCGACACCCAAGTCTCGAGCGATCTCCTGTAACGACCGTTCGCTGTGCTTGTAGCGCATGATCGAGGTCCTCGAGATCACCCTGAGGGTCCGGATCTGCGCGAGCGTCGTGATGAGCTCCTCGGTGATGCCGTCGGAAAAGTACTCCTGACTCTCATCTGACAGGTTTCTCAGCGGCAGCACCGCGATCGACCGGACGGGCGCGGCTGCTCTGGACGCGCGGGCGTGCGAGGCGGTCAGATACCAGGTGCCAACGCCGGTTGCGACGGCCAGAAGGATGGCGCCCCATGCCCACACGCGCGCTCGTGCGCCGGCGTGCGCGGGCATCTCGAAGAGAAGAGGAGCTCGAGCGGTCTCGAGCGGGGGCACAGCGCTCGTGTCCAACTCGTCGGCCGTGCGCACCTTGGCGACGAAGCGGTACCCGCGTCTGGGAATGGTTTCGATGAATCGGCCCCTATCGGTGCCCTCGCCCAGCAGCTTTCGAAGCGTCGAGATGTTGCGGGCGAGACTGCCCTCCTCGACGAACGTGTCGGGCCAGACCCGCGCGAGCAGCTCCTCCTTCGACATCAGGCGTCCCTGCGCTTCGACGAGTGCCAAGAGGGTATCGAAGACCTTCGGCTCGAGCGGCTGGATCTGCTCGCCAGCCCAAAGCAGACGCTGACCGCGGTCGAGTCGGAACCGGCCGAACATCAGGACCTTGCCGAGCGGCGAGGAGTCCGTCATCAGACCTTCTTCAGAGGTTCTTAAGGATATCCGAAGGACATAGCGGACCTCGGTCGGGCATTGTCGAGCGGATTTAACACCAGCCAGGAGGATCACATGAACGGGTTCCAAATCAGCACACGCCGCGTCATCCTGCTCGGCACGTTCACCGCCATCACCTTGATCGCCATCGCCGCCTACGCAGCACTGCCGTCGAGGACGGTTCCGCCAATCACCGTTGGGGTCGGAACACTCGCGGGCAAGACGTCCGTCAACGTGCTGTCAGTCGACGCCTTTACGCGAGCCATCCTGCAGGGTCACGGAACGAACGCTGTGCTGCAGCACCTGGTGTTCACGCCGAACCAATCGACGCTCTGGCACACGCACCCGGGACCGAACATCGTCCTGCTCGTCGGCGGAAGCATGACGTTGACCGACGAACACTGCCGCGTGACCACATATCAGGATGGACAGGGGTTCGCGACCGGCCTCAATAACCACCTAGCGGTGGCGGGACCGGACGGCGCTGATTTCTACACCTTCTACTTCCTGCCGGCGGACGAGGATGTACTGCGCGACCCGCCGGCCGGGATATCAGCAGAACCGCCGAAGTGCGCCACTAAGTAAGGCTGCGACCGGGCGCGGCGGCTCGACGGCTTCCATTTGGAGTCGTCGGCCTCGCGCTTGAAATTCGTGCTGGTAATGATCAGCTGCGTCAGATACGTGAAGTCGCCGACACGATTAAAGCAGGGTGGAGGTTTCGCGCCGTCGTGTCTCAAAACTCGGCCCAAGGTGACAGCTCGCGATGGGCTACGCAGCACGGTAGTAGAAGCTGAGAATTCCGCCAAGTCGCTGCCTGCGACGATCGAGACCGCAGCAGGCTGTTGATCTCCGGCGGCCACCTGTCCCAGCGCGCTGACTCCTCCAGCTTGACGACCTCCCACCTTGTTAGCCGTTTACGCTGGTCGTGTCACACCGTCATCACGGGTTGGGACCAGCGTCCGCTGCGATGACCGAATCCGTGCGGCGTCATACGCCACCTCGTCGCGACATCGCAAAGAGGATCCGCGCCAGCGTCGCGCCAACGCGACCATGGCAATCTTCTTTCTTCGCCGTCGCGCAATCGTGTCGGCCCATGCGCGCAGCGCCGCCCACCGCCCAAGCGCGCTCTTTTTTAAAGCTCCTTGCCGTAAACGTCCAACTGTTCGTGAGTGATCTGGACGGATCGGGGTGGCGACACGGGATCGACGAGTTCACTCAACACGCGCAAAAATCTGGCGCGGATCGACTTTGCGATAGCCACAGCCGGTCGCATCGTCGCCATTCCAGAAGTCGGCGATCTGCATCACTGCTACGACCGCATCGCGGCGTAGCCTTCGCACAGCGGCGATCCCAGCTACAGCCGGCCGCATCACCCGTCCCTTTACACTTCTGTGTTGCCCTGAATTACGGTCGATGTCCGCGGTCCTCAGAGCATCGTCGCGCGTACGGCGAGGACTGACACGCGGGTTGCGCACTTCGAAATGGAGTGCCTTGTGCTCAAATCGCCTTTTCGAAAGGCACAGGCTCTGGACGCCCGACGCTGCGGTCATATCGAATTTTCGATAGCCACAACCAGCTGGAACCCGTCGCCGTGTGAATTATTGCGGAGGACACCCCGGAATTCGAAAAAACAGGCTTCGTCCTGGGATGCGCGACCAGGGACCACAATCGTGCCGGCACTATTGCTCGTCGAGACGGAGGCCGAGCGGCAGGGGCTCGCCATAGAGTCGCGCTGGGGTAGAACCGTGTGTCGCAATCGGTTCCCGAACCATGCGGACGACGTCACTCGGCGCACCTAATTTTTCGAGCCACGTGAGGGTCGCCTCGCGGACGTCATCGCTGATGTCGCGCGCGGGGTCATCAGTCCGCGCGGCGATTTCAGCGACAGCCGCGTACGTGTCGTTGCCAGAAGATCTCGTGGCGCGGAGTTCCTCAAGCCAGCTCTCCGCGGACGCAGGCGGCACAATGGAATTCAGTGGCCCGTACGCCGGAGCACGTGCCCCGAAACGCCCCATCGCCCAGAGAAAACTTGCGTTGTGCGGTTCACGACGTACACGGGCGATGAGCTCGTCACCGAGCCGGCGACGCTGTTGGCGATCGAGCCGCTCGAGTCCGGCGAGCAGGCGCCATGCTTCCCGACCCATCTGTGAATTCAGACGCGGCGCCTTGCGCGCTCCCATGCCGAGCAAGCCGATCATCCGCGCGGCGAGCTCCATCTGCTGCGTCATGGTGAAGCCCGCCGACACGCGCTGCCACAAAATCAGCCATTCGACCTGGCACTGCACGTCCTTCGGGTAGACGAGACCGGCGGCGTAGACCTTGCGGATCTCCGAAATGCGCCACGGGTCCAATGACGTGCCGAACCCTGGACGCATGCAGAAACCGACCAGGTTCAACCAGCGCGCCTCGTGTCGCGCGCTGACTCGCCTGCCGCCGTCAATCCCCAGCAGCACGTCGGCGAGCCGCCGCAAAACAAGGAGCGGCCACGCGTGCTTGCCGTGCCCAAGTGCGTTTTCGATCTCGCCGATCAGCAAATCGATCGAACCCGCGATCCCGCCCGTGAACGCGTCCCGTAGTCGCGCCTCCGCACTGGCCAGCGCATCGCTCGCGATAATGACGTCGGTCACAGCCGCTGTGTGCGTCGTCTCGCCTTCGATGGTGGCCCCCGCGGTTGCCCGATTCGAGGCGTCGGCCGGGGTCTCCTGGGCACGCAGGTTGAACTGCAGCCGCCAGCGGTGCTCAGTCGTCACGGATTCACACCACAGTTCGATGGTGCCGACTTCCGTGAACAGCAGGCTCAATCGCACCTTGAGCGGGACCCGTCGGGATCGCTGTCCGTAGCGAAGCGACGTGACGAGCGGCGCGTGCCGATACACCTCTTCATCCGTCATAAACGTCACGATCGAGTTCCCCACGTCCGTCCGTTCCCTCGAGCTGAGTAGTGTGAACGCCACCGGTTGGTTCGCAATCACCGTGAACTCGCGATCGAGCACGAGACGCGTACCTTCCGGAGTGCCGCGCGGGAGCACGCATACGGCGGTGATCGCGCTCCGTTCTGCGGCACCTTCGATCGCGACGTAGTACGAGCGCGGGCTGCCGCCACGAATCAGCAGGCTCGACACGTCGGCGGCGCCGTGTCGAACGACGGCGTAGAATGCGGCCCCAATCGCCACCGCCGCCTGGGGCGCGTCATTGGCCAGGACCGCGGGGCGCGTTCCGAACCACGACTCGCAGGCCTCCAGGATCCGCTCTCGCGCGGTCCCCGGCGTGAAGAAGCCGCCGTTGAACAGAATCGCGTCAGGGCGAACCACGTCGCCAGGCTCGACGCCTGCGCTGCCGGAAACCATGTGCGCCGACCGGGCGAGAAACGCGGCAAGATGGCGAGTGATCGCGGGATCGCTCTCGTAGGGCAGTCCCAGCTCGCGCAGTGCAGGTCGCACGTGCCGCTGCGGCCGTTGCTCGCGGCCGACTGGTGGCAGGAACGTGTCGAGCATCGACATCACTTCTTCACGTGTCAACTCCGTCGTCATTGCCCCGGCGACAACTCCACGGCCGGCGCCCAGAATTGTGATCACCACACGGTCCGGCGCGGCCGGGCCAAGCACCTGTTCTTTGGCTGCACTGCACTGACGTCTCAGAATCTGTCGCTGCGTCAGATTCAGCCGTTCGCCACGGTCCACGATCTTCCGCTCGACCAGGCCTGCCAGTGCGACATCCACGTTATCCCCGCCGAGCAGCAGGTGCTCGCCGATCGCGACGCGCTCGAAGTGAACGCCGTCAGCATCTTCATTCGTTCGAATCAGGCTGAAGTCGGTCGTGCCGCCGCCAACGTCGCACACCAGCAGCAACCGGCCGTCACCCAGTGCACGCGGGAGCTCGCAGGGGTGTGTCGACATCCAGGCGTACACGGCAGCAATCGGCTCCTCGAGCAGCGTGAGGTGCGTCAAGCCCGCGGCTCGCGCCGCATCGACCGTCAGCTCGCGTGCCTCTTCGTCAAACGAGGCCGGCACGGTCAAGATGATGGATTGTTCTTCGAGGCGCAACCCTGGATCACCGGCAGCCTCGAGGTGATTCCATGCATCGCGCAGGTGCATCAGCACGTGCGCTGCCGCGTCGACGGGGGAGATCCTCAACGCGTCAGATGTCCAGGGCAGCAGCGCGGCGCGCCGATCAACAGACCGATTGGACAGCCAAGACTTGGCTGACGAGACGAGACGTGTCGGCACGAGCGCGCCGTGATCGCGCGCGAACACGCCAACGACGAACTCGGGTGCGGCGGTCCACGGGAGCGCGACCACCCTGGCTTCCTGCTCCGGCGGGGTCGGCAAGTACACGAACGAGGGCAGCGCTGTCCGCGTACCCACCTCGCGCGCGGCGACCAGTTGCGCAATGCCAAGCAGCTGTGGCACAGCGGCCCGCAGCGGCGGCGTGGCGTCCACCCACGCCACCGCAGAGTTCGTGGTGCCGAGATCGATGCCGACGAGCCGGCGGGTGGTGGGCGCGGATGTCAGTCGGCCCGTTCGCGGATGTTCAGTTCCAGCTTCCACCGATGGCTCCGATCGCGCGCGACGCACCACAATTCGAGCGTGCCGACCTCCGTAACATGGCTCTCGAGCGTCACCGGAATCACCTCGTCTCCGCCTCGCCCGAGCTGTAGGGTGACTTCGAGCGGGCCGAGCTCCTCGAGGTCGTCTCCCCAGTCCTCGATCAGCGCGCCCGGCCGGTCAGCTTTGCGCGTGGTCGAGGTCAGAAACCGGAACTCCGCCGGTTCGCCAATGATCAGGCCGAACTCGCGGTCGGCGATCGTGGCCGACGTGCCTTCTTCCATGCCGAATGGAACCACGCACAACGCCTTGAGCGGCGCCGACATGCCGGGCACCGCCGGCATCGCGCTCTCGATGCCGATGTAGTAACTGCGTGACGCACCGCTGCGGATCCGGATGGCGTTGCCGCGTCGAGCCATACCGTAGTACGCCGCTCCGCGCGCAACGGCGTGATCCAGATCTGGCGTATCGAGCACGGTCACCGGATCGAACCCTTCTGCAGCGAGCCACGAGTTCAGTACGGCCAGCAGCCGCTCCCGGAGCGAGGCAGATTTCATGACGCCACCGTTGAACAGCACGTGCGTCGGACACGCGAGGCCGCTGCGGCCGCGCCGGACCGAGGTACCCACGCCAGCGAGCGAGGCGTGCTGCGACAGGAAGCGTGCGAGATGGCTAGTCACCGCCGGATCGGCAGCATATGGCAGCCCGAGTTCGTGCAGCCCGACGCGACGCTGGCGGGCGGGCGTCCGATCGGGCGGCACCACCGGAAAGAATCCCTCGAGCAGCACCTGGTCCGCATCGTCGCGCGACAGCGGGATGGAGAGGGTGCCGCCGATCAGGCGTGAGCCCGTTCCAAGGAGTGTCACGGGATGGTCGCGCAGCGTCAGATCGCCAAGCAACGCCTCTTTGGCAATTCGGCACTGATGCCAGAGCGCGTGGAGTTGCAAGGTGCCGAGGCGTGTGCCGCTCGCCTCGAGACGCTGCTGCAGCACGCGCGCGAGGGCGAGGTCCATGTTGTCGCCGCCGAGCAGAATGTGGTCGCCCACCGCGATACGTTCGAGCACGAGGTTCCCGGCGGCATCCGTCACCGTGATTAAGGTGAAGTCTGTCGTGCCGCCGCCGATGTCGCAGACGAGCACGAGGTCGCCGACGCTCACGCGTCGACGCCAGCCGTCCCCTTGCCCGTCGAGCCATGCATAGAAGGCGGCCTGTGGTTCTTCGAGTAGCGTCACGCGCTCGAGTCCCGCAGCCCGCGCCGCTTGCAGCGTCAACTCGCGCGCTTCTTCGTCGAACGATGCGGGAATCGTGACGAGGATGTCTTGGTCAATGAGGGCCTGGCCATCCAGCGAGGTGTCAAATGCCGACTGCAGGTGGCGCAGGTATGCCGCCGAGGCGTCGACCGGCGAAACACGTTCGACCTCCGCCGGCGCTCCCCAGGGGAGAATCGGCGCCGTGCGTCGCGCGCCGCCGTAGGAGAGCCATGATTTCGCGGACGCGACGAGTCGAGCCGCATTCTCGGCGCCGCGCTTGCGCGCGAGTTCGCCAATCACGAAGCGAGGGGCTGCCTCCCACGGCAGGCTTGTACTGCCGGCCGGAAAATCGAGCGCCCCCGGGACGTAGAGGAATGAAGGCAGCAACGGACGCGCGGCAACTTCTCCCGGATTCACCAGCTGCGGAATCTCGAGCACCGCGGTTCGCGCCTGATCTTCGGGAGCGGACGCGTCGCGTACGGCCAACGCGCAGTTGGTCGTACCCAGATCGATTCCGACTATGAAGCGGCTGTCCACGATGCGGTGGTTAGGCGACTTCGATTTCGGCGGGCGCGATCACTTGCCGGCCAGCTGCGCCGAGCGGCGGCAACTCCATGCGATCCACGACCCAGCCGCGGTGGTGGAGCACACCGGTGAACGGCGGCTCGCCCGAGACGTTGCCAATGAGCTTGATGCGTGCGACGTCGATGGCGTGGTCAACCGTGACGCGTGTGCCCTCCGGGGCGTCGAGCGCAGGTACAAGCGACACGTACCGCCCCAGTGCCTGACGGCACCCGGCATGCACGCTGCGTACGGCGGCACCAATCTGCGTGTCCGCGTACGGCGTGATGTCCTCCATCAGGAAATCAATGAGGCGCCCGTCGCGCTGCAAGAGTGCCAACATGTGCGTTGCCGTGGCATCTTCTTCTCGGGGCTTCCCGGCTTTCACTGCAGGTGCTGCAGCGCCCGCAGTCGCGACAGGTGCGAAGACCGGTGCAG
>Ga0207659_10001884_pt1 | contig 12428 bp, 15 predicted proteins | sample KBSM43metaG_FD_184330 | JGI IMG/M metagenome (GOLD analysis project Ga0207659, IMG submission 184330) | Miscanthus rhizosphere microbial communities from Kellogg Biological Station, Michigan, USA - KBS M4-3 metaG (SPAdes) (version 2) | ecosystem: Host-associated > Plants > Roots > Rhizosphere >...
CGCCGATGCCGCGGACATTGCCCCAATAGGTGCCGATGCCGCCGCCGCGCGCGGCCAGCCAGACATTCTCGTTCCAGGTGCCGACGATCCCTTCGAGGCTGTCGTCGACGCTGTTGAGGTAGCAGGAGATGGGCAGGCCGCGGCCGGTGCCGCCGTTGGAGAGGACCGGAGTCGCCGGCATGAACCACAGCTTCGACATATAGTCGTAGAGCCGCTGGGCGTGGGCGGCATCGTCGGCATAGGCCGAGGCGACCCGGACGAACAGGTCCTGGAAGACCTCGCCCGGCAGCAGATAGCGGTCCTGCAGCGTGTCCTTGCCGAAATCGGTCAGCAGCGAATCGCGGTCATGGTCCTTGACGACCTCGAACAGCCGCGGCTTGGCCGCCTTCGAATCGCCCGTCCTCGTCTTCGCCTTCTTCGGCGGCGCCTCCGCGACCGCATTGGCCACGTCGCTCGCGCTCACCTCGCTGCTGCCCGACAGATCCATTTCTCAAGCCCTCGTTCCCAATACGTTCTATATAGGCGTTTCGCCCGTTCTAGGCGAATCGAAACGGGAGGGGCGGGTTAATTTCGGCTTGTCCCCGATATCCACAGCAGACAAGCCGACGCGCCCGGAAGCATATAAGCGTTCCGGTGCGGCGCCACAACCGCTAGCGGCTCCCCCGTTCGAGCGCCACTATCCATTGTGCCCCATCTGGCCGCAGATGCAATATGGTAATTGCCTGGTTAAGACTCGTTTCGTCGCAATTTCGGGCTGCGGCGAACCGAGCAGCGACCGCCGCTCAGGGCGCCCGCCCGGGCTCGCCGAGGGCGGCGGCGAAGAGGGCGCGGACCCGGCGGCGATAGGCCTCGGTCCAGACGATCGAGACGGCGACATGATCGGCCCCCGCGATCAGCCAGAGCTGCTTCGGCCCCGGCGCGGCGGCGTACATGGCGCGGCTGTCGGCGAGGCTGGTATCGCGGTCGGCGGTGCCGCCGACGATCAGCACCGGGCCCGGGAAGCGGCGCAGGCCCTCGATCGGCGCGATCCGGGACGGCGCGACGCCGAGCCGCGGCCAGGACTGGTAGCTGAGCAGCGGCTCGCCGAGCCGGGCGAGCGGCCGGCCGGCGACTCGGGCGATGCGGTTGACGATCGCCGTCCTGAGATCGGGATAGACGGCGTGGAGCACCATCGCCTGGACGGGGAGCGGGCCGGAATCGCCGAGCAGGGCCGCGGCGCCGCCCTGCGAGATGCCGATCAGGCCGATCCGCCGCTGCGCCGCGCCCTGGCGAAGGAAGGCCAGGGCCGCGGCGGCGTCGCGCGCCTCGTGAAGGCCGAAGCTGCGCCGCGCCGGACCCGATTCGCCATGGCCGCGAAAATCGATCGCCAGCACCGCATAGCCGAGGCCGTTCAGCCACAAAGCCTGCGCCTTCATCCGGTCGCGCGTATTGTTGATGCCGTGGAGCAGCAGCACCGCCGGCCCATCGGCGCGCGCGCCGGGCCAGTAGCTCGCCGCGATCGGCACGCCGTCGCTTGCCACCAGGCGGACGACCCGGCCCGGGGGCGCCGGCGGCGGCACCGCGCTCGCCTGCGGCCAGGTCAGCACGGTGCCCGCGATCCAGGCGCCGCCGAGGAGCAGGACAAGGAAGATCGGGAGCGTCCGGAGCAGCCTGCGCGCCATCGCCGCTGAGTGGCACATTCCCCGTCGCGGCCGCAATCAGGCCAGCTGCAGCGCCTTCATCGCGGTGATGAAGCCGGCGATTAGGAACAACGCGGCGACCGCATAGCGGATCGCGCGCACGGGGACCGCTTGCTGGAGCCGCTCGCCGAGCAGGGCCGCAGGCAGGCAGGCGGCGACGATGCCGGCGGTGGCGCCGGCGGCGGCGAGCGGGGCGCTGGCGAAGCGGCCGGCGAGGGCGAAGGTGAGGAACTGGGCGCTGTCGCCCATCGCCGCGGCGAGGCAGAGGATGAAGGCGGCGACGAGCGGCCAGCGGGTCGGCGCGGGGTCGCTGGGGCGCGCGCGGATCAGCGCCGTGGCGCCGCCGAAGAGGAGGGCGAGCGCGGTCATCAGGGTCATCGCCCGAATGGTGATCATCGAGGCGACCCAGAGGCCGGCGATCGCGGCGAGAATGCTGCTCGCCAGCGCCGCCAGCGCCAGGCCGGCGAGGACCATCGCCGGCCGCCTGGTGGCGGCGCTGAGGCCGGCGACGATCAGCTGGGTCTTGTCGCCCCAGAGCGCGAGGAAGGCGGCGACGAAGGCGGTGACCAGCGCTTCCATCTAGGCCGAAAGGCGGATCGAGACCGAAGCGAGGAGGGCCTCGCCCGCCGCCTCGTCGAGGCGCTCGCAGCCGATCGCGTCGCGCAGGCGCTCGAAATAGAGGCCGGCGGGGCAGCAGCGCGGCTGGGCGCGCACCGCCCGGTCGAGCGCCTCGCACAGGCAGACGACCGGGATGAGGCCGTAAGCGGCGGCCATCGTCCGGATCGCGGCCACCCCTTGCGAGAAATCGCGGATGTTCATCCGCGCCGCCGCCCGCTGCAGGCTGTCGAGCCGGTCGCACAGCTCGGCCCGCACCACCAGCATTCCGTCCAGTTCGGCGCGCATGGCGCTTGCTCCTCTTGCCCCTCGCGCACAGGCATGCGCGCATATGGTTACCGGAGCGTTAACCATGCGGCCGTGACCGGGCTGTGACGGAGGTCACGGAGCTTGACTTTTCCGCCGCCCGGCGGCAGAGGCGGCGGCGAACAGGGCGGCCGAAAGCGCCGCTTTATTTTTTCACGCTCTTCAGATTGGGAAAGAGGCCCGTCATGGCCAAGCCGACCACGGTCAAGATCAAGCTCGTCAGCACCGCCGACACCGGCTTCTTCTACGTCACCAAGAAGAATCCGCGCAACATCACCGAGAAGATGACGTTCCGCAAATACGATCCGGTCGCGCGCAAGCACGTCGAGTTCAAGGAAGCCAAAATTAAGTAGGAATCCGCCAGGATTGCTATGTAGCGGGCCAAAAATTCAGGCCAAAAATTAGATGAGACAGATCTCCGCACCGGCCATGCGGCGCGGCCCCTAGCTCGGCCTGTCCGCCTGCCCGGCGAGAGTGGGGCCAAGGGGGCTGAAATAGTCTTGCACTGCCAATGCAGTGATCGCGGCGCCTCGATACTTCTCCCAGGCCGGAGCCGGATAACGGCATTCGCCATAGCACTCCTGGCGGCAGCCCCTGAGCCCTCCGTCCGGGCAATCGCTCAGATCGGGATTGTCGCCGTTCCTCTCGCACATGAAGCGGGCAAGAGGCTCGACCCGGTCGTCGACCTGCTCATCGTGGCGGGTCGTCATTCGGGTGGCGGGCCCGGTATAGCCAAGGTCACTAGGCATCAGTCGGGTCTCGAGCAATTCTGCAACAGGGCGTCGGCGCGATCGGCATAGCCGAACAGCTCGAGGACCTTGGCGCCCAGGATCCGCGAGATCGCGTGCCAATCCTCCGAACCGTCGGGAAGGCGCGGCATGGTGGGATGCTCGGCCGCGACCCGCCGCGGCAACGCCGGCACGTCCGCGATGTCCGGACAGGGCGCGCGCACCGGGGTGCGGACTTCGACCGTCTGGACGCGGGTCTGCAGCTCGGGATGCTGGGCGAAACAGCCTGCGCAGCAGAGCAGCGCGCCGGCGAGGATGAGGTGCCTGGTCATAGTTGGTTCCACTCCGCGTCGGTTAGCCCGGTGGTGCGCCCCTGGGCCTCCAGGGCACGTCTCGACACCTCCCGGGCCGCGTTGCGTCTGGCGGCCTCCGCCGCGGCGCTTCGCGCCTTCTGAAGGCGCTGCTCGCCCTGAGCCTGCGCGTCGGCGATCGCGGCGTTCTGAAGCCGCACGGCGCCAAACAGCGCGCGGACATTCTCCGCGAGCGTGGCGATCCGTGTGACCACGGTTGCCGGGTCCGCGCGAGCTCGCCGGCCGGAAGCGTCTGGCGGCACGGTCGCATCGGTGATGGCGACGACAACCGCATTTTGCCAGCCCTGCAGGGCGTCACGCTGCTCGGTGCGGCGCTCGAGCGTCGAGCGGGTAATCATCAGCGCGATCGTCAGCCCGAGGATCATCAGGACGGGGACGGCGACCTTGGCGATGCGCCATACGGCCCTCACGCCCTGCCCGGCGGCCAGCGCGGCGACTTGCGGCGGGATCGGAATCATGATTCGAGCCCCTTCTGGTCGGGAGCGGCGGCACCGAAGCCGACGAGCGCTGCCATGAAGATGGCCGCCACGGCGATGGCCCACGTCGAGAGGACGACGACGATCGCGCCGGCGACGATCGCGCCGATGGCCTGTATGGCCGCTAGGAAGGAGGCGATCACGTCGCCAGTCCGACGGTCGCGACGGCTGCGAGCGCGAGACCCGCAAAGAAGACGGCGCCACAGCGATGCGCCGCCGCCGTATCACCGACTCGCCCTGAGCCGGCAATCATGTAGCCTGCGCGGCCGGCGACGGCGATGCCGGCGCCGACCAGCAGCAGCAGGGTGAAGACGATATTACTCATCCGAAACCCCGGCGGCAGACGTCGCGCTCGCGCCGCCGGCGCTCGGTCAAGCCGCGAACCTCGCGGCCGCCGGCCTTGTTCCAGGCCAGAAGGGCGTCGCAGCCCGCCGGATAGGCTCCCGCGTTGAACCAGGCGCGCGCAGTCGAGCCGCAATAACCCGAGCCAAGGCGCCCATTGCTCGCCGGCCGCCCGATCCCGACGTTGTAGGCGAGCGAGACGGCGGCGAAGCGCGGTCCGGCCCGCTGCCGTTCGACCGCCGGGTCCGAGGACAACGCCAGGCCCGGCGAGCAGGCCATGACGCCTTCGGCGTGCCTGACCAGCTCGTCTTCCAGCATTTCGGCGCATTGCGCTTCGGTGAACTGCTGCCCTGCCCGGATCGGTTGCCCGCGATAGGTCGTAATGCCGTCGCAGGCCGTGCCGACGCGGACGATATCGAGATAGCCGCGGAGGTATTGCCGGCCGCTGATGTGGCGGACCTGCAGGGCGCCGTTCGCTGGCTGAAGCGTCGCCTCCACCTTCCGGCCGCTCTCGTCGGCGGGAATGGAAACGCCGAGCGCGAGCGCGACGGCAGCTCCGACGACGCCCGCGAGCGTCTTCCTTGGATGATTGCCCGGAACCGCGCGGGCTCGAGCCGCAATGCCGGGACGGCTATTGGGCGGACGCGTCATGGCGAGCGACCTTTTGCTGATGGACGAGGCGCGTCAGGGCATCGAGGCCCCAAAAGATGGCAAGCAGCGCGAGAGGAACCGCCACGCGCAAAGGCCGCGGCAGCTCTCTCATAAAGTCGAGAATTGCCAGCGGATTGGCGAGCGCGGCGGCGATGAGCGCCGATTTGCCGGCGGCCCAGCGTATGCTCCAGAGCCGCCACCACTTTCTCCGGCAATTGCTGATCAGCCGAATTTTCATGACGTCTCCCGGTCCAATCGGCGGAGGCTTGTCACAGAGCACGGGGACAAGGCCCTCCTGCGCACCCCCGCCTCCGCCGACCGACCCGGCCGGTGTATGACACCGGCCCGGGCGCACTGCCCTTCCGCTGGCAGAAGGGCGCGGACGATCACACCCATTGCTCGATCGACAATGCCCAGCGGTTTTGCTGGGGGTTGGCGCGCTCGTATTTCTCGAAGCGCTGGAAGAGGCCGTAGTGGAGCCCCTCGTTGAGCCCGGCCGCGTCGGCCGGATCCTCGACCACCAGGAGGGGGCGCCGGATCCCGCGATCGAGCCCGATCCCGTAGACGGCGTCGACCTCGGCGTCGGAAAGATCGCCCCACGTCCAGGCGAAGCCGCCTTTGACGGCGCCGTCGCCGATGCCGAAGCCGCCCCCGAGCAGCCGCTGCACCTCGCCGGTGTCGATAATCTGCCGTCCGCTGCCCCACTCGCGGTTCCAGGTCGTCTGGTAGGCGAGCCCGAAGACGACGATCCCGATCGTCACCGTCGCCGCGACGTTGGGGCTGAAGGCGATACGATGGTACCGGTCGCTGAACGGGGCGCCCGTTCGCCAGAAGCCGTGGCGGCGAAGCGGAGAGGCGATCCGGGACGGGGCGAAGGCGCTGACGGCGCTGAGCCGGCTGTTCGTGGTGTAGCTCGCCGTGCCGCTCGTCCAGCTCAGCGTCGGAGCCGTCGCGTTGGTGATGAAGCCGACGAAAAGCGAGTCGATCGAGACGAAGTCGCCGAAATCGAAATCGAGATTGGAGGCGGCGCCGGCGCCGGTGCTCGCCCAGACCTCTTTCGGATCCGGCGAGAGCAAATTGCCGACGCCCGTGCCGGTCGAGGCGTTGATGCCGCCGGCGACGATCGGCTTGATCAGAAGCATGTTGCTCATGGAAGCCTCCGCAAGACGATCAGGGCGGTCAGGCCGCCGTCCTGCTCCTCGACGCTGATGACGAAGACATCGAGGCCGGCATCGTAGCCGAGCCGGTCGGCGGTGAGCGTAACCAGACGGCCGCGCAAATAGGCCTTGAGGCCCGGCACCACATGGCGCTCGATTGCAATCGGTCCCTCGAAGAACCCCTGCTGGCGAGCCGCTTCGACGGAGGCATCGGAAGCCAGCGCCAGCGCCGAGACGATCTCGGTGATCGCCGCGTCCGAGCCCCATGCCGCGGCGACGCCGGCACCGGTCGACACCTCCCACTTGGCTCCGGCCTTCAACCATTCGATCGTCGCGGCGTCGATCTGCATCGGGCGCTCCTAATTCGGCCCGCGGCCGCCGAGAGGAGCAACCTTCGCTCCCGGCTCCAGCAGCGCTGCCCAATCGACTGCCGCGGCCGAGCGCTTGCCGTCCTCCGTCTCGGAGGCGGCCACCGCCTGCTTCGCCCCCTGCCGCGCCGCTTCGATTTTCGCGCCCAAGGCCACCCAGGCGTCGGCTCGGGCGACGACCTCGGCGGCGAGCTCCGCCAACGTCTTGTTCGTGGCCGCCGCCTCAGCCTCGAGCATCGGCCACGGCCCGGCGCCGCCGCTCGTCTGATCGCGCGCCTCGGCCTCCTTACGCAGGTAGGTAAGCTCTTGCCCCGGAACGTCGGTGATGAAGTGCTGCCGGAAAGCGCCGGCGGCTTCATCGATCTGCCGTTGCAACGCCGGGTCGATCTTGGCTCGATCGAGCGCGACGGCGCCTCTCTCCCCGATCGTGTCGTACTCACCCTGCATCTTGTTCAGCTCGATCGCGCTGGCGAAGTCTTCGCCAATCACGTCCCTGGGCTCCCGGCCGGCGGGCACGGTGCGGATCATGTCGGCGACGAGAAAGTAGCGCTCGCTCATCCCTGCGCTCCGAAAGTCCCGGTCGGATAGTAGGTGGCGGCGGCGGCCCCAGAGGCGCGGCGCATCATCAATCGAAAGCGATTCGTCGACCCCGCCGTGAGACCGGTCTTGCTGGTGCTGATATTGATCTGGCCGGTGACGCCCGGCCCCCAGGTGCCGCCGCCGAGATCGGTGTCGAAATAACGGGCCACGTCTGGATTGCTGGCCGTCTCGGTTCCAACATCGGCCCATAACGAGCCGTTCCACCATTGAACGACGGCATAGGTCTCCGATGAGGTGGCGGAGGATGCGTTGCTGTCTATGTCCAGCGTCACGGTCAGCGCGACCGAGGTTCCGGCGGCAACTACGACGAGCTCGGCTGGGCTCGCGGGCATGACGGAAGCCATCGCCGTGCTGCTAAAGCTCGCGAAGGAGCTGACGCTCGCGCCAGTCCCGCCGCCGACCGAGCCGCTCGTCGGCGCCGGCGCCTGGTCCTTGGTGATCTGGATGGTCTCGACGTAGGGGACGCCGTTGGCATCGACACATTTGATCTGGACTGTGGCGCTGTCGCTGCCGAGTGAAGTGATCGAAAAAGTGACACCGCCGGCGCCGCTGATAGCCTGAGCTCCGGAGGCGGTGGTGAAGCCGTTCACCGTCCCGGACGTGACGATGTAAGTCCAAGACAGGCCACTCATGATCGTCGCGCCGTTGCGGACCAGCTTGTAACCCTCGGTACGCGTCAACTCGCCGGTCTGCGCCGCTCCCGTGCTGTCATACTTGATGACGATCGACTTGGTGCCGGTAATTGCCGAGCTTCCTGCCAAGACGTCCGCTTCGCTGATCGCCTTGTCGAGCTTGTCGAGCTCGTTGCTGTAGTCTCGGCGCCGAAATTCGAACGCGTCGCGGCCGAGCGCGTCAAACGCGCCCTGAACGAGGACAGGGTCGCGGATGCTCGCCGATCCGGTCGCTGCGGTGCTTTGTGAGCTGTTGACGCCGAGCGCCGGATAGACGCCGAAATCGACCCCGGTGTTGTTGCCTGCCGTGGTGACGGAAACGCTGAGCAGCCATTCGGCGTCGTTGATCGCGACGCAGCGATAGTCGGCGAGGGAACCTTCCGTGCGCTTGACCTCACCGGTCGAGCTGTCGATCGTGACCAATCCGTAGGTGAAGGTGCCGCCGGTCGATTGCAGCAGGATGCCTGGCGTCCTGGTCGCCGCACCGGTCGCGTCCTTCTTGATGACAACAGCCGCCGTGTAGGTCTGCCCGCCGGTGGCCGCGTGGGCGCGGTGAACGAACTGGAAGCCGGAGCCGTCGCTATCGGTTGCAACCCAGTAGATGCCGCTCTGGGTGAGGCTCACGAGGTTAAACGACCACCCAGCTGGAAAGGCGAAATCGCCGAATATGCTGGCGACGAGCGGGGTGTCCTGGCTCGCGTCATTCCACGGCGGCGAGAGCCCGCCGAGGAGGGTGGTGACGAAAGCCGTCTTGGCCGCCGCAGCGTTGGCCGTGCTGATCCCCAAGGCCGTCGCCCGGCCCCCGGATGCCGCCGCCACCTGCGTGTAGCGCACCTCGAACGCCGCGACCTGGTTGATCAGCGCGGGCTTCTCGGAGGCCGTCAGGATCTGGCGGTCGGTCGGCGCCACCGCGAGCTCGCCGTCATTGTGGATCCGATAGGCGCGCTGGTAGCCGATCCGGCGGGTCTTCACCGGCTTCAGCGTCCTCAGCCGTTCCGGCGCGGCAACGGAGCGGAGCGACTCGACCGGCCCTGTCCAGGTGATTTCGCGCAGAGTTACTGTCCCGGCCGGATCGAGCAGCCATAGCAGTGAAATCGGAACGAGCAGGCGGTCGAGCACCTCCGCAACGCTCTCGTTCTCCGCGACGTGGACGCCGGCCGGGCCGGTCCGCCACCCGTCCGCGGTCGCGGCGTTCGTCACCGCCGGCCCGGCCGCCGCGGCGAGAATCCGCGAGGCGAGCGAGCCGACCGTCTCGACATAGCCCGCGCCGACCTCGCCCTTGACGTCAGCGGTCAATGGACCGGCGGGTTGGGTCCACCATTTGACGCAGGCGATCGACGGCGCGACCACGCCCGATCCGCCCACGGGCGCGCTGGCGGCGAGCGCTGACAGTGTCGCCGCGACGGACCCCTGCCAAGCGAGGATGGCCGGCGCCGGCGAGGCGTCGCGTCCCTTGTCGCGGACGGTTTCGAACGACTGCCAGGGATAGGCCGGGTCGCCGAACTCATAGACGTTGTTGGCCTTGTCTAAAACGCGCCCCTCGATGTTGAAGGCGTGGCCCCACGTCCGCCGCTTGATCCTGTTCTTTGCTTCGGCGCCGCCTTCCGCTCCTCCGTTGCCGGCAAAGAGCGCAGTGACCAGCGGCTTGCCAAGGTCGGCGGCAAGATCGGCGGCGGTGATGACGAGCTGGTGGTCCCGGACCTGGGCGTCGGCGACCTTGCCGGCGATCAACGTCGCAAAGACTCCTGTGTCTTCGTCGCCGGTCTCGATGGTGATCGCGGCGTCGCGCCAGTAATAGGCGGCGAGTTCCGACAGGCCGGCCTTGCCGTTGGGCGGCGCCCAGGCGATCGACCCGGTTTGCGGCACGAACCTGCCGTCAAACCCATTGTCGTCGAACCCGATCTCGGCCTTGAGTCGCGGCATCCCGGCGATGCCGGCGCGCCAATGATTGCCGGCGTAGAAATAGCCCTTCCGGTTGCCGCCGCCGGCCAAGCGGAGCGTCGTCGCGGCGCCCGTGGCCGGGTGGCGCGGCTGAACCGTGATGAGGACCACGGCCGTCATCCGTTGAGCGCCGAGAAGCGGGCAGTGCTGATGAAATCGAAGCTGCTCAGGCTGCCCAGGTTCGATGTGTTGGCGGCGATCGTGCCCAGCGTGCCGCCGATGCCCATCAGGATCGAAGTTTGCTGCGAAAGCTGGTCGTTCGCTTCGTTGAGCTGGGCGTTGGTCTCCTTAACCGCGTCCTCGGCTGCCTTCAGCCTGGCGTTTTCGAGCTCGATCACCCGCTCGGCGCCGGTCCTCGCTCGGCTGAGGTCGGACGCGAACTCGGCGCCGGCGGTGCCGAATGCGTCGCGCGACAGCGAAATCAGATCGCGGCTCAGCTGCGCCTGGCGCTCGGCGGCACCTTCCAGGCCGGCCGACGCGTCGGCGGTCGCCTTGTCGAGCTCGGCGATCAGCCGGTCGCGCCGGTCGCTGAGCGAGCCCTCGAACAGGTCGCCGAAATCGAGATCGTTTAGGAGCTCGCGGAGCGCGCCGACGCGATCCTCGATCAGCTGCTGCTCGAGCTTCAGCCGCTCGGCCGCGTTGATCTTCTCGATCTCGACGACGTCGAAGCCGTATTTGGCGGCGATGCGGACCCGCTCGGCCGCCTGTTGCTCGAAGGTCCGCAACTGCTTCTCGAGCGCCCCGATCGGCCCCCTGAGCAGGGTTTCGACCTCGTCGACCTTCATCGCTTCCTTGATCGCCTTGCTGATGTCGGCATTGGAGGTGAGCGCCTTCTGGACCGCGGCGCTGAGCCCCTTTACCGCGCCGTCCAGCAGCACGTCGCGAAGCAATGCCGCCTGGGCCTCCTCCTCGGTGTCGAACTTGAGCACGCCCGAGCCCTTGGTCCGCCCCCTGCCGGTCGGGTCGACGACATACTTCTTCTTGTAGACGCCGATCGAGGCGGAGAAGCTGTCGGTGTAGCCCCCGAATGCGTCGGCGATCTGCTGAAGGATCCCTTGGACGTTGGTCGCGAGCCCGGTCGCCGCCTCGATCCGGGTGTTGCTGTTGCCGCGCGTCGTCGGCGCGCCGTCGATCGAGGTGATCGTCGCCGATCCTCGCTTAGCGCTGCCGAACAGCGCCGTGAGAAACGGCCCGAACAGGAGCGACAGGACGTTGCCGTGCTTGATCTGGTCGTTGCCGAGGAGCCCGCCGATCGCGTGATTGGCGGCGGCGATCGCGCCCACCACCGGCAGCGCCCGGGTCAGCTGGGGAAGCGACGTGCCGAGCGAGCTGAGGACGCCGGGAAACTGGTTCAGCAGCGCCCCGCCGGCCTGGGCGATCGGCGCCGGGATACGGATGCCGCCGAGCCGCAAGACGCCGGCCGCCATGCTGCCGAAGGCGGCGCCCTCGAGGCCGCGAGAAATGCCGGTCGCCAGCGTCGTCGCCATGCGCTGGCCGACCACGCCCTCGAGCAACCCCTCGGCCATCTGCTGGAAGAATTGGCGGGGATTGGCGATCGCCAGCCGGTTGCCGGTCACCGTGATCGTCTGCTCGGTCGCATCCTGTTGCGCGGTGGTCGGGGTGCCGGTCGCCGCGGACTCAGCCGCGTCGCCCAGCCTGGCGAGCGACTGCGCCGCGGTGTTGGCGCTCGCCGCGAGCTGGATGTTCGCCTCGCGGACCTGGTCGCGCCCGGTGACGTGATCCTCGAGCTGCCGGAAGGCATCGCCGAAGAGGTTCTCGATGAGCGTTTCCGCGGTCAACCGGTTGAACGAATTGAGCAGCTGGCCGGGCAGCTGCGCGAGCTGGCCGAAATCTCCGCCGAGAACGCCTTCCACCACACCGGTCAGCTGCTTGCGCGTCTCGGTGAGCACGGCGAGCTGGGCCTGCTGCCGTTGGTGCAGGACCTCAAGAGCGCGTTGCTCGAGGTGAATCGCCTCGACATTGGCAAGGATCTGCGCCCGCTTTTCGTTGTTGAGCGTTCCCTGCTGCTCCTCGAGGCGCAGGATCTGCTGCATCGCCTCGGCCTCGAGGTCGTGGCCCTGGACCTGAAGCCCGAGGATCTGCAGGCTTTGTTGCTGGCTGCTGATGAAGTCGTTGAACGGCTTGTTGAGATACTCTTGGATGATCGGCCGCAGCTGGCGTCCCTGCTCGAGTAGCTGCTGGAAGCCGGGCGGATGGCGGCGCTGCAAATCCTCCATGAGGTCATCGAGATCGCCGACTGCCTTGTTGACCTGCTGCACCTGAGGCGGGATGTCGCTGAAACGGTCCCGCATCTCCGAGAGTCGCTGGGCGGCGTCACGGCCGAACTCGCCGAGAGCGTCTCCGCTCCGCCGCGATCGCCGACCTCGGCTGCCGGTGGGGTCTCGCCGCAGTTCGCCCGCCAACTGCCCGCTGGCGAGAGACTGATCGATGAGGCCGGCAACCGCCTCGTTCTGGTCGGCAGTGGCCAGATCGACAAGAGCCTGCCGGAACTGCTCTCCGGCC
>Ga0207659_10001885_pt1 | contig 12426 bp, 6 predicted proteins | sample KBSM43metaG_FD_184330 | JGI IMG/M metagenome (GOLD analysis project Ga0207659, IMG submission 184330) | Miscanthus rhizosphere microbial communities from Kellogg Biological Station, Michigan, USA - KBS M4-3 metaG (SPAdes) (version 2) | ecosystem: Host-associated > Plants > Roots > Rhizosphere >...
CTCAGAATCTCCCGCTGGACGTCAATCGGCAGGCTCGTCGACATTCCGTTAACGTAAATCTCGTGGGTGTCGATCCCTTCGGGTTCCAAAACGATCTGGTGATGGTCCTTGTCGGCAAACTTCACCACTTTATCTTCCAGCGAAGGGCAGTAACGCGGTCCGATGCCCTGGATCTGGCCGCTGTACAGCGGCGACCGGCTCATGTTGCGGCGGATAACGTTATGGATTGCTTCGTTCGTCTGGGTGATATAGCAGCAGACCCGGTTCCGTAATTCATCGGTTGTCCGTAGAGAAAACGGCGTGGGGCGTGGATCTCCTTCCTGCTTTTCAAACGCGGAGAAATCGATAGTTCGCCGGTCGAGTCGCGGCGGGGTCCCCGTCTTCAAACGCCCCCAGTCAAACCCCAATTCGCGGATACAGTTTGCAAGACTGATCGACGACGGTTCCCCGCTGCGTCCCGCCGTAAACTGCTTCTCGCCGATGTGAATCAAGCCATTAAGGAAGGTCCCTGTCGTGAGAACAACAGCGTTTGCTGCAACACGCCGTCCGTCCTGCAGTTCGATCCCGACCGCGCAGTTCCTATCGAATAGCAGTTGCGTTACTTCTGCCTGTTTGATGAATAGATTCGGCGTGGCTTCGAGTTGGCGCCGCATCAAAGTCCTGTAGAGCGCCTTATCTTCCTGGGCACGAGGCGACCAGACGGCCGGGCCGCGACTGGTATTGAGGAGCCGAAACTGAATTCCCGCCTGATCCGCAACGACGCCCATCAATCCGCCGAGCGCGTCAATCTCGCGAACCAGATGTCCTTTCGCGATGCCGCCCACCGCAGGGTTGCACGACATCTGGGCAATCAGATCCGCGTTCATCGTGTAGAGCGCGGTGCTGCATCCCATTCGCGCTGCAGAATGGGCGGCTTCACAGCCTGCGTGTCCGGCTCCGACAACGACTACTTCGTAAGACTCATCAAACATCATCACTTGCCTACGCAAAAGGTTGAGAAAATTCTGCCTAGAATATCGTCTGTCGTTGTCTCACCCGTCAACTCATTCAAGTACGAGAGGCCCTGATAAATATCCAGCAAGGCCATTTCATGCGGTATACCGTCCCTTAGCGCGCGCTCGCCTGCAGCCAGGGAGACAATTGCACTCGAAACGGCTTCATTCTGTCTAGCTGTGGTCAGGATGGACTCCCCAAAGCTCTGCGCTCGATCACCGCCCAGGATCTGAGCGATGCTTGCCTGCAGGTTCTCGAGTCCTTCGCCCGTTTGCGCGCTAATCCAGATCGGCTCCAGCTTTTCAATCGCCGGATCGACGTCTGATGCGATGTCTCGCTTGTTTGCCACAATCAGGTGAGGCAAGCCGTTGATTCTCTCGCGAATCCCTCGGTCTTCCTCACTAAGCGTCGACGCTCCATCAATGACCAACAGAACCAGATCTGCTTCCGCCAGGGTCTCCAGGGTCCGGCTCACACCAAGTCGTTCCACTCGGTCGACGGTGTCTCGAACTCCAGCGGTATCGAAAAAACGCACCGGAATTCCATTGAGATCCGAGGACTCCGAAAGCACGTCGCGCGTAGTGCCTGGAATCTCCGTGACAATGGCACGGTCCATCAGAACAAGGCGATTGAACAGACTGGACTTGCCGACGTTTGGGCGTCCTGCAATCACGATTCGTACCCCAGCGTTCAACAAGCGTCCGTAGGAATATGTTCTCAGGAGTTCGTCGAGATTGGTCCTGATCTCAAATAGTTCGCCTGCCGATCGCCTGGCATCGGGCAGTTCAACGTCGTCTTCGGCGAAATCGATGCCAGCTTCCAGGTGTGCGATCAGGTTCACAAGGCGATGCTTCAACGGGGACACACGCCTGGAAACCGCACCGTCGATCTGCCTCAGGGCTATCCGGGCCTGGCCGTCGGTCTGGGCTTCGATAAACTCCCGCACTGCTTCTGCCTGAATCAAATCCATCTTGCCGTGTGCCACAGCGCGGAGGGTGAATTCTCCGGGCGTTGCGGTCCTTGCGCCGGCCGACTGGATCATGCGGATGATGCGATTGAGAACCAGGGGATTCCCGTGGGCGCTGATCTCGAAAACGTCTTCGCCAGTGTAAGAGTGCGGATGCCTGTAGAGAACGACGACTACTTCGTCGACTACTTCGCCCTCCGGGGTTTCCCAGCGGCCCACGGCGGCCTGGCGATGACGCAGTTCAGAAGAACTTCTAAAGAACTGCCTGCCGATGCTTTCGGCTGCGGATCCAGATACGCGGACAATGCCAATGCCGCTTCGGCCCACTGGCGTGGACAATGCGACGATCGTCTCCTCCGAGGAAGCTATCTTATGGAGACCCTCCCGCACACTAAGCCGGGGCCGGCTGTCCGCGTGATCGCCCCGCATCATCATCCGCCCAATACTTCCGGATGAACCATTGCTGTCCAATGCTGATCACGTTCCCGGTAAGCCAATACAACGTCAGACCGCTCGCGCTGCGGTACCACAGGAAAAGAATCGTTACCAGTACGGGCGTGAGCATCATCATCCTTGCCTGAGCTGGATCGGGTGAAGTCGGGCTCATTTTCATCTGTACGAACATCGCGACGCCCATCAATATTGGGAGAATGAACAGATGGTCTTCTACGGACAGATCCTTGATCCACAAAATCCACGGCGCCCCGCGCAGTTCGATTGCCGCGGACATCATGTTCAGGAACGCAAAAAGAAGAGGCATCTGAAGCAACATTGGCAAGCAGCCGCTCAGTTGCTGCTTGTTCATCACCATCAGTTCCTTCTCCACCTCCGCCCGGCGCGGATCACCGGCCTTCAACTTCTTATACTTTTCCTGCAGTTGCTTGAGATGAGGCGCCAGCTTCTGCATCTTCTGCATAGCTAATTGCTGCTTCACTCTGAGCGGAAAGAGCACCATGTTGAGGAGGATCGTCAGGATGATAATCGCCCAGCCGTAGTTTCCGACGAATCCGTGGATCCAGCGAAGCATGATCAGGAGGGGTTTGGCGATAATCGCAAAGAGGTACCAGCCGTAATTGATTACTTCGCCAAGCCTGGGATCCACCTGGACGAGACTCGCTTCCTGCTTCGGACCAATGTATAGCTGCATCGGCTCTGTGCTCGGCACCGCTACGTAGAGTCCGTGGGTTGTTGCCCCCTTCGTTCCATCCGCGAGATCCGGTAGTTTATATTCCTGGGAATTGATCTTTACGGGCCCTTCCTTGTCACGGACAAACATTGCCAGGAAGTATTGATCCTCCGCACCAACCATCGAGCCCGCGACATCCTGGGCTTCCTTTATCCCCGGAACGGCGATCCGGTGATACTTGCCAGCGGCCTGGTACACCGCAGCTCTCTTCGCAGGAACGTCCGCGACCGATTGATCGCTAATCTCTCCCTGTAAGATGATGCTGTGGGGAACAGCCATCCCGTTCCGCGCAAGCTCGGTGGAGATCCGTACTTGATATTTCTCCGGATCGAAATCCATCACCTTTCGCGCATAGACACCGGCAGATTGATACTCCAGGCTCACCTTATTGGCTTCGACAGTCGAAATAAATTTCGCTTCTGAGAGGAGCTTGTCGAGAGCGACGTCGCCGGTGCTGATCGCCAGCGGGAATCCCAGTTGTCGCCCCGCCCACGAGTCGATCAACTCGGTAGGTTTTCCTGCCTGATCAGGATATTCCTTGAGCCGGAAGCTCTTCAGAACTCCTCCAATGTTAGAAACATCGGCGCGATAAATCCTGGTTTCAACCGTTTCGGTCTTCTCGGATGCCGCTTCAATCGACGCCTGTCTGGTCGCCTCCGGCGGCAGTACGGGCGCAGCAGGTGGAGTTTGCGGGACAATAGGAGACTTCACATCCGACGCGGGGTTCTCGGGAGGCGGAGGAAGGAAGAATCGCGATGCATATAAGACGGCGAATGAGAGCAGAAACGCGATGAGTATTCTCTTTTCCATAATTTCGGCTACTGCTAGGCGGGATCCCAGCCTCCTCGACTGAACGGATGGCAACGAATAAGGCGCATGCAGGCCTTCCCCACCCCACGAAGCACCCCATAACGTCCGATGGCCTCACTCGCATATTCCGAACAGGTCGGCGTAAATCTGCAGGCCGGACCCAGCCAGGGGGAGATCATCACCTTGTAGGCCTTCAAAACTGCGAGCGCCAGCTTCTGCCCTAAGTGTCCATTCATGCAGGAACTCCCAGGAGAGACAGCAGTTCGGTTCTCAAATCGGAAAATCCTCGTTCAATTGCTGAGCGACGCGGGTTGACCACGATATCGAATCCGCCAGGAACGAACGGCCATGCCGCTCGCAAAATCTCCCTGACTCGTCGACGGATCCGGTTTCTGCTAACAGCCACTCCTAGTTTTCGAGGCGTAGTCAGCCCGACGCGGCTATGATCGAGTCCGTTGGCGAGCAGAAAGACGACAAAGGAGCGCGAATCCTTTCTTGCGCCCCTCTTGTAAACCGACTGGAATTCAGCGGAGTTCTTGAGCCTTAGAAACCCCGGAAACTTCTTAGTAGTGCTCAACCGAAACGCGTTTGCGTCCCTTGTCACGCCGAGCTTTCAAAACCAACCGGCCACCTTTGGTTTTCATCCTCGCTCGAAACCCGTGCGTCTTTGCGCGATGCCGGTTGTTAGGTTGGTACGTTCTCTTTGGCATTTACGTGATGCTCCCAAAAAAGATTTCACTGTAGCATCGCGTGGAGAAGCCCGTCAATTCTAGTGTTCGCCGAACTCACTTTTGTCGGTTGAAATGGAAAAATGAAAGTGCTACTTTGTCGCGTCTCCCACGCCGCTTCGGGCAGTTTTGGATTTCCACAGCACGTGGAAATCTTTGTGGAAATCGTGTCTCTTCACCTAATGGCACATTCATGGATACCTGGGAAAAAGTTCTTAATAAAGTTGAAGAAAACGTCAGTGCACAAAGTTTTACTACATGGTTCAAGCCGACTCAGTTCGTAAGACGGGAAGGCGCCGCACTCTATATTCGCGTACCCAACTCTTTTTTCAGAGATTGGCTCAATGAACACATCGACGTGGTCCTGAACGCCGCACAGTCTGCGGGAGTCGGAGAGATCAGCGTCGTGTACATGATCGAGGAGTCGACCGTAAGGCCGGCGCCACCCTCGCAGGGGAGTCTGGATTTCGAATCTATCGACAACACGCTCAATCCGAAGTACATGTTCGATACGTTCGTTGTCGGCTCTTCGAACCAGTTTGCTCATGCTGCCGCTCGGGCGGTCGCTGAACGTCCCTCAAAGGCGTATAACCCGCTGTTTATGTACGGCGGTGTCGGTTTGGGAAAAACCCATCTGATGCATGCCATCGGTCAGGAGATCAAGCGGCAGAATCGGAGCTTGAGACTGACTTACATCTCGACCGAAAAATTCACCAACGATCTGATCAGCGCAATTCGTTACGACAAGCTCCTAAGCTTCAGAGAACGTTACCGTAACAATGACGTCCTCCTCATTGACGACATCCAGTTCATCGCCGCGAAAGAGAGAACTCAGGAAGAGTTCTTCCACACTTTCAATGCGCTCTATGACAACCATAAGCAACTCGTCTTTTCAGCCGACTGCCCCCCTCGGGACATCCCCACCCTGGAGGAACGGCTGCATTCGAGGTTCGAATGGGGCCTGATCGCGGACATTCAACCTCCCGACCTGGAAACAAAGATCGCGATCCTCACCAAGAAGGCGGAGCGTCATAACATTACCCTTCCTGACAATGTTGCGCTCTATATCGCGAGCAAGATCAAATCCAACATCCGGGAACTTGAGGGAGCCCTGGTCCGACTCGTCGCATTCGCATCTCTTCACGAGACCGAAATCACGTTGGCCCTGGCGCAGGACACGCTAAGCGAAATCCTTCATAGCGATGAAAAAGCGATAACGATCGAAATGATTCAAAAGACGATCGCCGACTACTATGGGATGCGCGTTCAGGATTTAAAAGCTCGGAACAACTCCAAGTCTGTCGCCCTGCCTCGGCAGATTTGCATGTACCTTTCCAAAAAGATCACCGGAATGTCATTGCCTCAAATTGGGCGTGAGTTCGGGAACAAGCATCACACGACGGTTCTGCACTCGATCAACAAAATCGAAGAAGCTCGTCAGAGAGACAGAGAGCTCAACCGTCTGTTGCAGACGTTTATCGATTCTTTTAAATGATTGTTAAACTCGGCTGTGGACCAGATGTGGAAAACGTCAGGAATAGGTTATTGAACAACATATTCACAGGAAGGTATCCTCTGTCTTAACAGGATTGAGAGATACTAAGGCTCTTGCTTCCTGATAGTTAGAGAGTTACTCACAGAATCCAGAGGGACTACTACTACTAGTTAGTAAATAAGAATGGAATTTATAGTCAGAAAATTTGATTTCTTACAGGAGTTGACCCTTATTCAAGGCGTCGTCGAGCGGAAGACCACAATCCCCATTCTCGCGAACGTCCTGGTTCGTGCTTCGGACGGGGAACTCGGAATCCTGGCAACCGACCTCGAAATCGGACTCCGTTCCGTATGTCCGATCAAACTGACGACAGCGGGTTCCATGACGCTTCCGGCTAAGCGTCTGTATGAGATCGTCCGCGCTCTCCCAGACAAGGAAATTAAATTCAAGAGAGGGGATGGGAACTGGATCACGGTCACGTGTGGAACCAGCCGGTTCCGTATCGCCGGACTTCCTCAGGAGGATTTTCCTGCAATTGCGGAACCGAAGGGTAAAACCGTCAAGATTGATCCCGTAGTCCTTTCAAAACTCATCACCAGGACAATCTTTTCCATCAGTACGGAGGATTCGAAATACACGCTTAGTGGCGCGCTGATGGTGATCAAGCCCGGCTCAATCACCATGGTGGCCACGGATGGACACCGGTTGGCCCACATTGAGAAAACAGAGGCATTTGAAGATGTTTCTGAAGAAATCCGAGTGCTTGTCCCCAAGAAAGCAATGGCAGAGCTAGTGAAGATGATTTCTGAGGGAGGAGAGACTGAGAAGATCGAGTTCTCACGGGACGATAATCATCTGTTCTTTGACATGGGGAAACGATTGCTTGTCGCCAGAATGCTTACCGGTCAGTTCCCTAATTTCGAAGCAGTCCTGCCACGCAACAATGATCGAATCGTTGCAATCGATCGTGACGAGATCACAGGTGCAATCCGACGCGTCGCAATCCTTTCCGATGAGCGGTCCCGAACCGTAAGACTCTCTCTCGGGAAAGGAATGCTTGAGGTCACGGCGAGTCATTCGGACCTGGGCGAAGCTCATGAAACCCTAGAGGTGAACTACGCCAAGGAAGAGCTTCAGGTTGGATTCAATTATCAGTATCTACTTGATTTTCTTACTACGACCGACGAAGAACAGGTCAATTTTGAGTTTAAGGATAGCGAGAGTGCTGCCCAACTGCGTGCCGCATCAGGCACGGATTACAACTACCGATATGTTGTAATGCCGATGCGAATCTAAACCCCCATATGTTGTTGGCCTCCTGATTTCGACCCCAAAATTTTTTACACGACAAAGCAACTTTCCTGTCTGAAAATGACTGGTAATTTGCTAAAATCTAACTCGTCCTCTTACTAGGGGTAGCCGTCGCATTACCCTTTATTTCTCTGAACGTTAGCGACAAACCGGACAATACAAAAATCATGACGGAACGAGTTGATTCTGCGGGTTCCGACAAGGCCCCGCAGCCACCCCGCGAAACTGCCTACGGCGCGGATCAAATTAAGGTCTTAGAAGGGCTTGAAGCCGTTCGTAAACGTCCCGCGATGTATATCGGGTCAACGGGCATCGACGGGCTCCACCATCTGGTCTACGAAGTAGTCGATAACTCCATCGACGAAGCGTTGGCCGGCTATTGCACCGAGGTGCACGTCAGCATCCACACGGATGGGTCGGTCACTGTTACGGACAATGGCCGTGGTATTCCCACAGAGATCATGCCGAAGGAAGGAAGACCCGCGGCTGAAATTGTCCTCACAAAACTCCATGCGGGCGGCAAGTTCGATAATGATGCGTATAAAGTTTCAGGTGGACTGCACGGGGTTGGCGTTTCGGTAGTCAATGCGCTGTCCGAGTGGCTGAAACTCGAAATCTGGCGAGGCGGCAAAGTCTGGAATCAAAGCTACGAACGTGGAACGCCAATCGGCGATTTACGTAGTGTCGCCCAGACCGACAAGCGTGGCACGCGCGTCAATTTCAAGCCGGACACACGAATATTCGAGACGACGGAGTTCATCTTTGAAACACTTTCACAGCGGCTCCGCGAGCTAGCCTTTCTGAACAAGGGACTGCTCATCACCATCGAAGACGAGCGCACGGAAAAGAGACACGATTTTCATTACACCGGCGGAATCGTTTCCTTCGTCGAGCACCTTAACAAGAACAAGACCCCACTCCACGAGAAGGTTGTCTATTTTCAGGGAGTCAAAGAGGGGATCGACCTAGAGATCGCGCTGCAATATAACGACGGATACCAGGAACAGATTTTCACTTTCGCGAATAACATCAACACGCACGAGGGCGGCACGCACCTCATTGGCTTCAAGGCTGCGCTGACCCGCACGCTGAACAACTACGCTGTTTCGAACAACCTCTTCAAGGAATTGAAGGATAACCTGTCGGGCGACGACGTTCGAGAAGGCCTGGTCTCGGTTATCAGCGTGAAGCTGCCCCAGCCTCAGTTCGAAGGTCAGACCAAGACCAAGCTGGGAAACAGCGAAGTCAAAGGCCTCGTCGAAGCGATGGTCAACGACGGCCTTGGCAAATTCCTGGAAGAAAGCCCCTCTCTCGCAAAACGCATCATAGGAAAAGCGGTTGAAGCCGCCAGGGCTCGAGAGGCGGCCCGCCGCGCGCGGGAGCTTGTTCGCCGCAAGGGTGCGCTGGACAGCATGTCGTTGCCGGGAAAACTGGCGGATTGCCAGGAGCGATCGCCGGAACTGTCGGAAATCTTTATTGTGGAAGGCGATTCTGCCGGCGGATCGGCGAAGCAGGGGCGCGATCGCCGGACTCAGGCGATACTTCCTATCAAAGGAAAGATTCTCAACGTCGAAAAGGCTCGTTACGACAAGATGCTTACACACACCGAGATTGTCGCGATGATCACGGCTCTCGGCACTGGTATCGGGGCGGACGACTTCGACGTCACAAAGCTTCGCTACCACAAGATCATCATCATGACGGACGCCGACGTCGATGGCTCTCACATCCGGACGTTGCTGTTGACGTTCTTTTACCGCCAGATGATCGAACTGATCGAGAGAGGGCACGTCTACATCGCTCAGCCCCCTTTGTTCAGAGTGAAGAAGGGCAAGTCTGAGCAGTACATTAAAGACGAGCGCCACATGTCCCAGTTCCTGCTGGGAAAGGCAACCGAAGGTCTCACCGTGCAGACTGCATCGGGCCAAACCCTGACCGGGCGCGAACTCGCGAGCTTCGTTGAAAAGCTTATAGAGCTGAATGTCCTCTTCTCCAAAGTAAACCGGCACCTTCAAGATTCTCGGGTGTTGGAGTACTTGCTGAGCATAAATGCAGCGGCCAAGGGATTTCTGGCGGAGGGAGCGAACGTCGAGGCGCTCGTGACCAAACTGCAGTCCTTCGGATACAAGCCGGAGGTTTCAGCGGATCCCGAGCACGGCGAACAGAAAATGACCTATCGAGAAGGCAGTCAGACTCCGCGCGCGATCGGGCACCTGTTGCTTTCCGGCGGCGAATACCAGCGGCTCACAGGGCTACACAAAGCCTTGCGGGAAAGAGATCAGGCACCATTCATCGTCCGTACGGAAAACCAGAGTGAAAGCAAACTGGAAAACAGACAGAAGCTGATCGATCACTTGATGGAATTAGGCAAGAAGGATCTGCAGATCTCGCGCTACAAGGGTCTTGGAGAAATGAACCCGGAGCAACTCTGGGAGACAACCATGGACCCCGACAAGCGCACCCTCCTGCAAGTCCACATCAACGACAAGGTCTTCACAGACGACATTTTCACCATCCTGATGGGAGACGCGGTGGAGCCTCGCCGGCAGTTTATTGAAGAGAATGCGCTCGAAGTGAAGAACCTGGATATCTAAGGAAACGAATGCCTGAAGATCCCATAACGCCACCGACCCCACCGACGCCACCCATACCGCCTTCGAATCTTGTCCCCGTGAACATCGAGGACGAAATGCGGCGTTCGTACGTGGACTACGCGATGAGCGTCATCATTGGCCGCGCTCTTCCCGATGTTCGCGACGGACTGAAGCCTGTCCATCGCCGGATTCTCTACGGTATGCGCGACATGGGTCTCGCTTCCAACCGCGCGTACCGCAAGTGCGCAAAGATTGTCGGCGAAGTGATGGGCAACTACCACCCGCACGGTGACGGGCCGATCTATGACACGCTCGTGCGGATGGCTCAGGATTTTTCCTATCGCTATACGCTCGTCGATGGCCAGGGCAACTTTGGATCGGTAGACGGCGACCCGCCCGCCGCAATGCGGTACACGGAAGCGCGAATGGCGCCGATGGCCGAAGCTCTTCTCGACGACATCGACAAGGACACGGTCGACTTTGTTCCCAACTACGACGAGGAGCGCGAAGAGCCTTCGTATCTTCCCAGTAGAATCCCCAACCTTCTCGTCAATGGCAGCGGCGGGATCGCCGTCGGCATGGCAACGAACATGCCACCACACAACCTCACGGAGATCTGCGAGGCCGTGGTCCATCTCATCGAGCATCCCGAAGCCGGCATCAAAGAGATCATGGAGATGGTTCCCGGCCCTGACTTCCCAACAGGTGGCTACATCTATGGCCGTGCGGGAATCCGGCAGGCCTACCACAGCGGCCGCGGCCAGATCACCATGCGCGCCAAAGCTGAGATTGAGCGGATGTCAAAGGATCGGGATGCCATCATCATTACCGAGATTCCCTACCAGGTAAACAAGGCCCGCTTAATCGAAAAGATTGCCGAATTGGTTACCGACAAGAGGATTGACGGAATTTCCGATATCCGTGATGAGAGTGATCGCCACGGAATGCGCGTTGTCGTCGAATTGAAGCGCGGCGAACAGTCGTCGATCGTTTTGAACAACCTCTTCAAGCTGACGCCGATGCAATCGACCTTCGGCGTCATCAACCTCTCGATAGTCAACGGGCAACCGCGTGTCCTGAACCTGATGGAGTTGCTGCGCAACTTCATCGAACACCGCGTCGATGTCGTCCGACGAAGAACCCAGTACGAGCTGCGGCAGGCCGAAGCGCGAGCCCACATCCTCGAAGGGCTCCACAAAGCCCTCGATCACATTGATGCCATCATCAAGCTGATCCGCGCCGCCAAGACTTCTGCCGAAGCGCGCGAGGGTTTGATCAGGGAGTTCGAGTTCACGGAGATTCAGGCGAAAGCCATTCTGGAAATGCAACTCCAGCGGCTGACAGGGTTGGAGCGCCAGAAGATCCTTGATGAACTGGCGGAACTCCGCGCCCGGATCGCTGACCTGAAGGAGATCCTGGCAAGTGATGAGAAATTACGGCAGGTCATCATCAGGGAACTCCGAGAAGTTCAGAAGAAATATGGAGATGAGCGCCGGACCCAACTCATGGACGAGGAAGGCGAAATCAACATTGAGGATCTCATCGCCGAGGAAGATGTCGTCATCACGGTAAGCCGGAGCGGATATCTGAAGCGGACACCGCTGTCCGTTTACAGAAACCAGGTGCGTGGCGGCAAAGGACGCATCGGGATGCGCACGCGGGACGAGGACGCAGTAACCAAGGTGTTTGTCGCGAACACGCATAGTTACATGCTGGTCTTCACCGATCGAGGGCGGCTGTACTGGCTCAAGGTCTACGAGATCCCTGATGTCGGTTCTGCGGGAAAGGGAAAAGCGCTCGTCAATATGGCTAATCTCCTGCCAGGAGAAGAGGTTCGCGCATTGCTGTCGGTTAAGGAATTCGCCGCCAATGTCTTTGTCATCATGGCGACACGGAAAGGGACCGTAAAGAAGACATCGCTCGAGAATTTCAGCAACCCGTCGGCGCGCGGCATTATGGCGATGGGGGTTTCCGACGACGACGAACTCATCGCTGCGGAGTTGCTTTCCGGCGACGAAACCGTGTTTATTGGTACCCATGATGGCATGTGCATCCGTTTCCACCATTCGGATGTTCGCGAGATGGGCCGCCAGGCCTTTGGAGTCATAGGTATCCGGCTCGATGAGAATGATTATGTCGTTGCCATGATTGCCTGTACTTCCGAGGAGGAAATGGTCCTCTCGGTGACGGAAGGTGGATTTGGCAAGCGAACCGTTGTGGAGGAATACCGCGCACAGGGGCGGGGCGGAAAAGGCATTATCAACGTTCGAACGACCGATAGGAACGGCAAGGTCGTTGCCATCATGCCCGTCAATGAGGACTCCGATGTTTTGGTGATGACC
>Ga0207659_10001887_pt1 | contig 12417 bp, 9 predicted proteins | sample KBSM43metaG_FD_184330 | JGI IMG/M metagenome (GOLD analysis project Ga0207659, IMG submission 184330) | Miscanthus rhizosphere microbial communities from Kellogg Biological Station, Michigan, USA - KBS M4-3 metaG (SPAdes) (version 2) | ecosystem: Host-associated > Plants > Roots > Rhizosphere >...
TGACGCTGCGAGCGCCCGGCACGCGGCGACCGACGACCACGAACCCGAAGTCGTCCACTCGGCCCGGCAACCTCGTTCCATCCGAGGCCCAGCCCACAGCCGACGCCCGGTCGCGTGTGGTACGCATGCAGCTCGTCGGCGCCAATGCGACGGCGCGGCCCGAAGGGCGGGATGAACTACCCGGCAGGGTCAATCACTTCGTCGGCAACGATCCGAAGCGGTGGAGCCGTGACGTTCCGACCTACGCCCGGGTCCGCTACGAGGACGTGTATGCCGGCATCGATCTGGTCTACTACGGCAACCAGCGCGAGTTGGAATACGACTTCGTCGTGGCGCCCGGCGCCGACCCCGACACGATTGCGCTCACGTTCGACGGCGCAGACGCGTTGGAGGTGGATAGGGCGGGAAATCTGGTTCTGCACGCCGGCGCAGACCGGATCCTGCAGCGGGCACCACGGGTGTACCAGGACATTGACGGCGTCAGGAAGGACGTCGCGGGGCGCTACGCCTTACAGGATGCGACGGCAGATCGTCAGCAGGTACGCTTTGAAGTTGGCGGCTACGACCGCCGCCATCCGCTCGTGATCGATCCAGTACTCGCGTACTCCACGTATCTCGGCGGCTTATCGACCGATGACGCTATCGGGATCGCGGTCGACAGTGCCGGCAGCGCGTACGTGACGGGGGACACCGCTTCGATCGGTTTCCCGACAACATCGGACGCCTTCGACACGACTCTTGGCGGAAGCGGAACGTACGACGCCTTCGTGACGAAGTTGGATGCGAACGGCGCGGGCGTCGTGTACTCCACGTTTCTGGGTGGTTCCAGTCACGACACCGGTATCGGGATCGCCGTCGACAGTAGCGGTTGCGCCTACGTGGCGGGCTATACCGCTTCAGCCAACTTCCCGACCACGCCGGGGGCCTTCGACCGCACCTACGGCGGCGGAATTTACGATGGCTTCGTGACGAAGCTGGACCCGGGCGGGGCGGCGCTCCTCTATTCCACATATCTCGGTGGTGGACAAGGCGTTGGTCAATACGCGGGCTACGACGTCGCTTTCGGGATTGCCGTCGACAACGCCGGCAACGCCTTCGTGACGGGGTTGACCTATTCGAGCGACTTCCCGATCACCCCGGGAGCCTTCGACACGACATTTGGCGGCGGTGATGCCTTCGTGACGAAGCTATTTGCGAACGGCTCGGCGCTCGTGTACTCCACGTATCTCGGCGGTTCGGCTAACGACAGCGGTGGCGAGATCGCCGTCGACGGCGCCGGCAGCGCGTACGTGACGGGGGCCACCGCTTCGAGCAACTTCCCGACCACGCCGGGAGCCTTCGACGTGACCCGCGGCGGCGGAATTTTCGATGCCTTCGTGACGAAGCTGGCGGCCAGCGGCGCGGCGCTCGTCTACTCCACGTATCTCGGCGGCTCTCAGGATGAATCTGGGGAGGGAATCGCCATCGACGGCACGGGCAACGCGTACGTGACGGGGGTAACCGGTTCGAGCGACTTCCCGACCACGGCAGGAGCCTTCGACGTCACCTATGGCGGCGGCTATTACGATGGCTTCGTGACGAAGCTGGAGGCGAGCGGCGCGGCGCTCGTCTACTCTACGTATCTCGGCGGCTCTGAGCGGGAACAACCGGCGGGAATCGCCGTCGACAGCGCCGGCAACGCGTACGTGACCGGCTATACCGCTTCAGCCGACTTCACAACCACGCCGGACGCCCTTGACCGGACGCTTGGCGGAATTACCGATGCCTTTATGACGAAACTGGACGGGAGTGGGACCTTGCTCTACTCCACCTATCTCGGCGGCACGCGCAATGACCAGGGGAACGCGATCAGCGTCGATGGCGTCGGCAACGCGTACGTGGCGGGAGGTACTGAGTCGACCAGTTTCCCGACCACGCCGGGCGCCTTCGACAGGACACGTGCCGGATTCGATGCGTTCGTGGTCAAGATCGCGCCCGAGCCAGACGCTGATCTGGCGGAGACGGCGCTCAGCAGTCCGCCGGCCGTTGCCGTGCTGTTGGACCAATTCTCCGTCACCGACACCGTCGAGAATCAAGGCAGCACGCCAGCGAGAACGTCGCGCACGCGCTATTACTTCTCGCTCGACACGTCGAAGACCGCAGACGACAAACGCCTCACCGGTGACCGAAGCGTCCCGGCCCTCGGTGCCGGCGGCACATCCACCGGACTTGCCGAGCTGACGGTGCCAGCAAGCACCAAATTGGGCGTGTACTACCTGCTGGCTTGCGCCGACGGCGCGAAGGTCGTCAGTGAAAACGACGAGGCCGACAACTGCCTTGCCTCATCGACGACAGTAGAGGTCCGCGCCGCGGATCTGGTCGAGACGGCCGTCAGCAATCCTCCCGCAACGCGACTGCCCGGTGAGAGCTTCTCGGTGACCGATACGGTCAAGAACGTCGGCAACGCGGCGTCCGGTGCCTCGACGACGCGCTACTACCTCTCCAGCGACACGAAGAAGCATTCCATCGATCCACGGCTCACCGGAGCCAGGAACGCGGCGGCCCTCGGCGTGGGTGGACAGTCGACGGGCACTGTGACCGTGACCATCCCGGCAACCATCACACCGGGCTCCTACTACGTGCTGGCGTGCGGCGATGACCTCAAAGCCGTGGCGGAGGGTAACGAGGGAAACAACTGCAAGGCATCAGCCACCCGGGTATCAATAGGGGGTTGAGGCCGTCCTCGCCTATTTGACCCGTGGCCCCTCGAAGTCCCCCTCAACCACATGGGCGATGAGATGGGTTGCTTCGCCCTTGTCATTCACGACGAATTCAATGACCGCACCGCGAAACTGAAAGTGCGAGGCCGATTGTGCAATCAGACGGCCACTGCCCATCCCGGTGACGTTCATCTCCAGTTGATCGCCGTTGAGCGTGACGGTTGCTCTCGCCAAACCTCGCGGGCTCATGATTTCGTATGTGCCTGCGTACGTCGCGAGCACGGAGCCGTCAACGCGGAACTCAGAAGTGTTGTCCGGCTTGACGAAGTGCGGGCGGCTCTTCTCGTTTTCGTTGCAGACGTATTCGAGCAAATCGGTGTCGGCATCGAGCAGGAGTTCGGTCGTCAGCGTCCATGGCCGCGTGAAGGTCTTTGGATCATCGACCGTCAGTTCCAGGTCGATGTGCCCGAAGTCGCGCCGGCGGTAGCGTTCAACGGTTCGGAGCGCTTCGGTGTGCGGATGCGGCGGGCGGCCGACCAGTGAACGAGCGTTGTACCCCACAGTCTCGACGACGAACGTATCGCCGTCCCAGCGTCCGACGGAATAGCCCTGGAACGTCGGATTCGGATCCGTCGGCAGCGGGCGCCCATCCGTGTAGATCTGCCGGAAGTTGTTAGGCAGCTCGTACAACATCCCGACGACTTGCGGCGTCTGGATTATGCGCATCGGCCCGGTCAAACTGATCATCGGCCCCGGAGGAACGCAGACGAGCGCCCACCCATCGTAAGGCTGGTCGATTTCACGACGCCTCGCGACTTCCTGTGCCCATGGAAGCGCATCGGAAGGCTTGAAATCCGAGTGCTCGTTCGAGCCTGCGTGCCACAGCCCCGAGAGGTCCGGTTTGCCGTCAGTAGTTCGCGGTGCGGGAGCGGAAAGATTGGGTTTCCCGTCTGGCGTCCGCGGTATGCCCGGTGTGGGGTGTTTCAACCACTGTCCGGCTGATGTTGAACTCGCGGCAAGGAAAGCCGTTGCGGCAAGAACGAGTGCCCGAGTCTTCGCGCATTTCATGGGGCAGCCTCGGATCGAACCTGATTCGAGCGCATTATACGCCCGCGTGTGCCCGCCACTGAACTTGCGACTCGCCGCCTTTAGGCGGACCTCCCAGTTGTCGCGTACGTGCTACGACGACGCGGGATGGAGGTGCGTCACGACGGTTGAGGGCGCAGGACCGTCGAGTGCTCGAATGACATGCACCGCGGCGAAATTGAAGTTCTCCTCGGTCACGACGAACGGCTCATGCACCGTCACCGCAATGCGGCTGAACGGCAGCGGCAGCTGCTTCGCGTCCCAGCTGGGCAGCCTGAGGCCGCGCGACGCGCGGATCGTGAGGGGCACAATCGGCACACCGCTCTTCCGCGCGATGTGGAGCACGCCTTTCTTCAGCACCCGCGGCGGGCCATAGGGTCCGTCGGGAGAGATCGAGGTCGAAAGCCCTCGTCCGACGAGCGCCGCGACGGCGTCAGCCGCCCGCCTGCCTTCCTCCCCCGAGGAGCCCAGCACGAGCGGCGTCAGGCCCATGAGGCGAAACTGGATATGAATGGGCCTCATGTATGCCGCCGGATGGCTGATCATCGTGTGAGGCGACGGGTAGCGGTTGAAGACGACGCAGTACGAGAGCCAGCTCTCATGCCAGAAGCAGAAGATGGCGTGCTGCGCAAGGTCGTGATTGCCGGGCCCGTCGATCGAGACGCGCGATGTCATCCGGCACAGCGCGTAGTAGCAGAAGAGGACGACCCCCACGATCCAGGTCATGGGCACGTAGACCGGCTTCAGCAGCCGGGGCACCGTGTCGACCCTGTAGGTTGCCATGTGACCAGCTCCCGGCGCGCGGCCTAACTGTGGGCGCTTCTGCGGCTCTGGCGGCGTGGCCAGAGCTCCTGAGGCTGGCGTGCGAGCCGATCGCACGCCCAGCCGATGCACCCGATGAGCAAGAGGCCAAGCCATCCGAGCGCGCGCTCGATGGCCGGTGACGGGTTCGTGTTGCTGGTCATGTCAGTCTCCGTGGTGAGCACCGGTCGTCGGCCGGTGCGATACGTCATCGGGACACCTCTGCCCATCAGGGTCCACCGCGATCAAGTTCTCGACGCGCAGGTCGCCGGGTACTTCTCGCACGCGCGCCTCCGCCAGCTGCCGATCGCCCTCGGTGCCCACGACACCCATCAGCACGACGCGCCGATCCTCCACGACGATGTGCACGGCATAGCCTCGGGGCTGGGTTCCCGGAAAGCCCTCGAACTGGAACAGGTCGAAGCGGGCCCCCATGGCACCGCCGGGGGCGTAACACGAAAGCCGTTCGTCGGTGTAGATCAGATGGAAGATGAGCCAGCGGAGACGGTTGTCGGCGGCTGAGGGTGTCTCCGAGTCGAGCCCGGCTCCATCCACGCGCTCGAACACACCTCCCCGAGAGAACTCGGCGGCGCCAGGAGCGGCATGGTCGTGAGCGATGCCCGACTGCGCCCTGGGTGTGCCGGCCGCCAGAAGGACGACCACACACGCCACGACCGCGGACATGTCTCGGTGCTTCGGTTGTGAATGTGTCATAGCGTGTCGAGAATAGCGACCGCCCCCGCCAGCGGTCATAAGCAAGGGGTTACGCTACGGTGATGCTTCGGTAAGGGAGCAGACCTCAGGCTGTCCGGCGCAAAGCTGTGGACGAGCCTGGATCCGGCCTCGCGACAAGACAGAGCCGGGAGGCTGAGGCTGGCACGTCGCTGTTTCAAACGGCACACTCCCCGCTGTCCCTCGGGCATTAGAGTCTGAAGACAGAGCAACGCTGATCGCGCCGCTGCACGATCGGGTGGTCGTTTCAGACGGTCAGTTCTCAAGAGGGCGACGAGGCGCACATGACTGACGACGAGCTCCCGACCGAGTCGACGCGTGTCACGGCCGAGCAGGGGCGGGCAGAGGCCGAAGGCCTTCGACGGGAAGCGGATCGCGGGCGTGACAGCGCCGAAGATCACCGTGCAGTAGCGGAATCAGCGAGGAAAGACGCAGAACGGTTTCGAGTGCTCGCAGAGGAGGCCAGGGTGCTTCGTGAGCAGTTCCGCCAGGACTTGGAGGCGGTGCGACAGGAGCGGGAGATGCTGCGGCACGCCGCCGAAGAGGAGCGCCAGGCCGCCGAGGAAGCTCGCCACGCGACGATTGCTGCCGTCGCTGCCACGGCCGACGCGCTGAGAACGAACCTGGCTCAGATGCAGTTTCTCGAAGACGCGCGGAACACCATCAGACGACTCAAGCCCTCGAAACCGGACGACGCTCAATAGTCCGGAATCGAACGGGACGTGCGCGGCCGCCGCCATCGCTGACTGCGATACACTCCGGCTGCCGTGCCTGGTCGCGCGGCCTGGAGGAGTCCCATGGTCGGCAGCATCGTTCTCGTACTGCTCGGCGCCGCCGCGGCCGCCACTCCCTGCGAGAGTCTCGTCGGCCTCAAGCTGGACAAGGCCATCATCACTGCCGCCACGATGGTGCCCGAAGGACCGGCACCGGCGCGCGCCGGCGGTCCCGCGCGAGGTGGCGCTCCGGCTGCGGCGCCGGCCGCCCCGGCACGTCCGCCAGCGACGATTCCCGCGCACTGCCGCGTGCAGATCGTGCTGAAGCCCTCGGCCGACTCGCTGATCAACATGGAGATGTGGCTGCCGCCTGCCGGCCAGTGGAACGGCAAGTTCATGGGGGTCGGCAACGGCGGGTTCGCCGGATCGATTCAGGGGCTGACCAACGAGATGCCGCAGGCGCTGCGCCTCGGCTACGCGACCGCGGGGACCGACACCGGACACCAGGAGCAGGGCGGTGCATGGGCCATCGGCCACCCGGAGAAGATGATCGACTTCGGCTACCGCGCCACCCACGAGATGACGCTCAAGAGCAAGGAGCTCGTGAAGGCGTTTTACGATCGCGGCGCGCAGTACTCGTACTTCAAGGGCTGCTCCACCGGCGGCCGCATGGCCTTGATGGAAGCGCAGCGCTACCCGGACGACTACGACGGCATCATCGCCGGCTCGCTCGCCAACCGCCACATCCACATGTGGACCGCCGGCATTGAGCGCAGCATCGACCTGTCGCGGCATCCCGAGAAGGCCATCACCGCGGAACAGGCGGCGCTCGTCAACACGCTGGTGGCGAACAAGTGCGACACGCTGAAGGAAGGGTTCCTGAACAACCCGCGCGCGTGCAGCGTGGACTTCTCGAGCCTGAAATGTGCGGCAGGTAAGGCGGGCGCCTGCCTGACCGACCCGCAGCTGCAGTCCGTGCAGACGTTCTACGGCGGCGTGAAGAACTCGAAGGGCGAGCTGATCTTCTCGGGCCAGGCGCTGGGCAACCCGATCCCGGCGATGCAGCCGACGAATCAGGCCCCCGGCGGCGTGTTCGATCTGGTGAAGATCGCCTACAACGACCCCAACGTGGACTGGCAGAAGTTCGACCTCGATCGCGACATGAAATATCTCGACGAGAAGATCGGCTACGTCGACGCCGTGAACCCGGACCTGAGCAAGTTCAAGAAGAGCGGCGGCAAGCTGCTGCTCTCGCACGGCTGGTCCGACACCGGCATCACGCCCGAGACGACGATCTGGTACTACGACTCGGTGCTGTCGAAGATGGGGTCGAACCAGAGCGACTGGATGCGGCTGTTCATGGCGCCAGGGATGGGGCATTGCGGTGGCGGCCCTGGCGTGAACACCTTCGATTCGATCGGGACGCTCGAGAAGTGGGTGGAAAAGGGCATCGCTCCCGACACGATGATGGGCAGCGGCGCTCAGGGCATGACGCGCCCGCTGTGTCCCTATCCGCAGTACGCCGAGTACAAGGGCAGCGGCGACGTGAAGGACGCCAGCAACTGGGCGTGCAAGGCGCCCGCTTCGACATCGACGCGTTAGTCGCGCTGGCCCCCGCCCGTCACGGGGGCCAGACGTCGCTACGGCTTCACGACCTTCACCGTAAACGGCTTGGTGGCAAACGGGGTGAATCTGGTAACGCCGCCGTCGTAGTTACAGACCGTATCCGCGGTGCCGGCACCGGGGCCACTCGGAGCGCCCCAGTAATTGTTGGTGGCGTTCACGCCCACGACGCCGTTGTTGCTGGTACCGCAGCCCTTTACGTACAGATCGAAATCGCCGTTGCCGTAGAGGTTGTTCTTGGTGGCGGTGGCCGGGCCATTGAAGCTGATACCGGATGAGCCGTTCGCGAACACGGCGTTGCCCGTGGCAGATGCGCCGCTCGTCAGATAGATGCCATAGATGCCGGCACTCACCGAATTGCCGCTCACTACCGAGCTGCCCGCGGCGGTGACCCCGATGTAATTTCTGACGATCTGGCTCTTGCTGAGGACGGCGGCGCCTCGGACCTCGACGCCAAAAAACCAGCCGTCGACGTAGTTTCCCTGCAGGAGCACTGGTTCGTTGTTGACCGTAATGATCCCCCACCCCGACGACGTGGAAATTTCGAGTCCAAGTCCTTGGGGTAATTTTGCCGGGGTTGAGTAGATGACCTGATTGCCCCGCACCATGACGCTGCTCGCGTCCAGGACGACGCCACTTCCCTCCCTGAGCGCGGTGCCGGTGACCGTGAACCCTTTCCCGGGACGACCGAATTCGCCGCCGACGGTGATCAGCAGCACGTTCGTCCGGTAACGGACGGTTCGGGCGTCGATCACGGTGGCCGCGGCGCCGGCAGTGGAGATCACGGCGACGGCCTTGTTGATGCTGAGCACGCACCCGCACCCGGGCGAGCCGCGTTCCTCGCCCGCGTCGCCAGGAATGCCGTTGCGGTTCAAATCGCCGTAACGGCCGGGACCCACGCTCACGATGTCGCCGGCGTTCGCGAGGTCGATCGCCTGCTGAATCGACCGGCATGCCGTGGCGGTGGTGACGCCACACCCTCCGTTGTCGGCACCGGTGTTGGCCACATACCAGGTCGCCGCCGACGCGAGCGACGGGACGGCGAGCGTGAGCACGAGCGCGGCGGGAAGACGGATTTTCATGGGTCAAGCCCCCTTTTCCTATTGGATCGGAAAGCGGGCAGGAAACCGGTCACTCGTAACCGTCCGGCGTGTAAGCCGATGGGGGAGGGCGGGGGGTTACTCGGCTTCGCCGATGGCCTGGTGCAGGAGCAGCCGCGCTTTTTCCCAGTCGCGCCGCACGGTGCGCTCCGACACGCCGCGCATGGCGGCCAGCTCGCCGAACGTGAAGCCGCAGAAGAACTTCAGGTCGACCAGCTGCGCGAGCGGGGCATCGAGGGCTTCGAGCTCCTGCAGGGCCTGATCCAGCTGCTCGAAGGTGCCGGCGTCCGCGGCGGCGGGGGGGACGTCGTCGAGCGACAAGAACGTGAGATCGCCGCCGCGCTTCTGCGCCCCTTTCGAGCGGCAATAGTCGATGACCAGGCCGCGCATCGCCCGCGATGCATAGGCCATGAAGCTGTTGCGCTCCGGAAACGCCAGGTGTTCGCGCCGGCTGATGTCCAGATACGCTTCGTGCAGAAGGGTCGTCGCGCTCAGCGTGAGAGGCCCGCCGCTCCTGGCGAGATGGTGCTGCGCCAGGCGATGGAGCTCTCGATAGAGCATCGCGAAGAGCTCGTTGCGCGCCGCCTTGTCTCCGGCCTCGGAGGCCTGCACGAGGCCGCCGATGTCCGCGCCCGGCTCTGACATGTCTCTGAATTATAAAAGGCGTGGGCCGCGGTAGACTGCCGTTTCCGCATGCTCAACGTGGATCCTGCGTACTGGCGTGAGTTGAGCGCGCTGCTCGACCAGGCGCTCGATCTGGATCCGGGCGGCCGCGCAGCGTTGGTGGCGTCGGTGCGCGAGACGTCGCCCGGGATCGCGACGTCCCTCCACGATCTCCTGGCCGAACACGACCAGGCCGCGGCGAGGCGTTTTCTCGAAGCGGACGCCGACACGACCAATCTGCCGTTTCCCTGCCACGGTCAGACGATCGGCGCGTACACGCTGGAGCGACCGCTTGGCGCCGGCGGAATGGGCACCGTGTGGCTTGGCCGCCGCAGCGACGGGCGCTTTCAAGGCCAGGTGGCGATCAAGCTGCTCAATCTGGCGCTGCTCGATACCACGGGCCAGGAGCGCTTCCGGCGCGAGGGCAGTGTGCTCGCGCGCCTGTCACATCCGAATATCGCGCGGCTGCTCGATGCCGGCGTGAGCGCGAGCGGTCAACCGTATCTCGTCCTCGAATTCATCGACGGGCAGCCGATTGACCTGTACGCCGATGCGCATCGCCTGAGCATCGCGGAGCGGCTGCGGCTGATCCTCGACGTGCTTGCGGCCGTCGGTCACGCCCACGCCAACCTGATCGTTCACCGCGACCTCAAGCCATCGAACATTCTCGTGAGCGGCGAAGGCGGAGTAAAGCTCCTCGATTTCGGGATCGCAAAGCTGCTGGCACCCGAAAGTCACGAGCTGCTCGAGGAGGTGACGCGGGACGGGCGCGCGCTCACGCCCGATTTCGCGGCGCCGGAGCAGATTCGAGGCGGCCCGATCTCGGTGGCGACGGATGTCTACGCGCTCGGAGTGTTGCTCTACCTGATTGTGTGCGGACGTCGCCCGTACGAGCTCGCCGGCCGCTCCGCGGCGGAGATCGAGCGTGTCGTCTGCGAGAGCACTCCGGTGAGACCGTCCGCAACATTCGACGGCGTGCAGGACGACGACCAGATCGCCCGCGCCCTGGCGCGCGGTGCGTCGCCTTCGCGCCTCCGCCGCCGCTTGCGCGGCGACGTGGACACGATCGTCATGAAAGCGCTGCACCACGAGCCGGAGCGGCGCTACGCATCCGTCGCCGCGCTGCACGACGATCTGCGCCGGCTTCTTGCAGGACACCCGGTCCTGGCGCGACCCGACAGCGTCGGCTATCGCGTGCGGAAGTTCGTTGGCCGTCATCGCGGAGGCGTGGCCGTCGCTGCGGCGTTGCTCGCGCTCGTCGCCGCCGGCGTCATCCGGGAGCGCACACTCCGTGCCCGTGCGGAAGCCGAGGCAGACAAGGCGAGAACGGTGCAAGCGTATCTGGTGAGCGTCTTCGACGTCGCCAACCCGTTCGCGCCTCCACAGCAGAACGGCGACGTGACCGCCAGGGCGCTGCTCGATCGCGGCGCCGCGCAGGTGGATTCGTCACTGTCGTCGCAACCGGAGGTGCAGGCGCAACTTCGTGGCGTGCTGGGTAGTGTCTTCGTGAACCTTGGCGTTCTGGATCGCGCCGAAGCACTGCTGCGTGCCTCCCTCGCGCAGCAGCGTGCCTTGCACGGCGATCGCCACCCCGATGTGGCCGCCGCAATGGATCGGCTGGGGGATGTGCTTCTCCGCAGGAGCCGCTTCGACGAGGCCGAACCGCTGCTGCGCGAGGCGCTTGCACAGCGACGCCAGTTTGTGGGCACCGTGCATCCTGATACGGCCGAGAGCATGGACCACCTGGCGACGCTGTTCCAGGAGCGCGCAGTGTACGGTGAAGCCGAGGCGCTGTTTCGCGAAGCGGTCGCCGTGCGGCGGACGATTTACGGACCGGACCACGAGGCGCTCGCGGCGAGCCTCAACAACCTGGGTGTGCTGCTGTTCCTCAAGGGCAGAGACCCGCAGACGGAGCCGCTCTATCGGCAGGCGCTTGCCATCCTCGAGCGGCAGTTCGGCGACGATCATCCGAGGACGGCGCAGACAGCGCAGAACCTGGCCCAGGTGCTCGAGGAATCGGGGCGGCTCGATGAGTCCGAAGCCCTCTATCGTCGGGCGCTGAATGCGAAGCGCAAGGCGCTGGGCGATGCGCATCCGAGCGTCACGATCAATCTGAACAATTTCGCCAACTTCCTGGCGACAGAGCGAGACCGCGTCGACGAGGCGGAAGCGCTGGCGCGCGAGGCGCTCGCACTCGATCGGCGGATGTTCGACGAGCCTCATGCCTTCATCGCCGAGAGCCTGCGCCGCGTCGGGACGATCCTGCGGCTGAAAGGTGAGTTCGCGGCGGCCGAGCAGAGTGGCCGTGAGGCGCTGGCGATGAACCGTGCGCTGTTCGGCGCCCAGCACCTGCGCATCGCGGCGTGCCTGAACCTGATTGCGACGACGTTGCAGGCCCGAGGCAACGTCGAGGAGGCGATCGCGCTCTTTCGTGAATCGCTCGAGCAGTACGGCCGCCTCGTCGGTGAGCGCCATGTCAACTACCTCACGGTCAGCAACAGCCTCGGGCGAGCGCTCCGAGAGCAGGGGCGCGCAACCGAGGCGGAAGCGTTGTTCCGAGGCGTGCTGCGCCACCTCGAGCCAAACGGCCGCGTCGCGCGAGACCAGGTGATCACGGCGCAGGTCGGACTGGGGTTGACGCTGGCAGAGACTGGGCGGTCCGGCGAGGCCTTGCCGCTGGTCGAGAATGCCCTCGCACTCAGCCGCGAGCGATTTGGCCCCGAACACTGGCGGACCGGCGAGGCGCAGTTCGCGGTCGCCGTCGTGCTGACCGCGGCCGGTCAGTCAGCACGGGCTGACCCGCTGTTGCGCCAGGCCGCCGCGACGATCCAGCCGCACCGACGCGCGCAGCCGCGGCTGGCAGCGCAGGTGGATGCCGCGCTCAGGCAGGCGCGGCTACGCTGACGCTGTGGCAATATGTGGCCGCATCATTCTTGCGGCCTCCAGAACCAATCAGACCAAGAGGTACGGACATGACGACGCTTTCTCCTGGGGGCCTCG
>Ga0207659_10001890_pt1 | contig 12409 bp, 6 predicted proteins | sample KBSM43metaG_FD_184330 | JGI IMG/M metagenome (GOLD analysis project Ga0207659, IMG submission 184330) | Miscanthus rhizosphere microbial communities from Kellogg Biological Station, Michigan, USA - KBS M4-3 metaG (SPAdes) (version 2) | ecosystem: Host-associated > Plants > Roots > Rhizosphere >...
CCTTCACGCCTCCGGCGTGCAAACCAGCAGCCCGGAAGGGCTGCGAGGACATTAGCCCCGGGTTGAGCAAAGCGATACCCGGGGTTACCGCGACCCTCTAGGCAACCGCACGCTGAAAGCGTGCGAGGAGATTCCCGTTGAGCAACAGGCCCGGCCGGGAGGGGTGGACGCGACATCAAGAAGATATCGATCCGCTGAAAGGAGCGGACGGGGGTGGTGGTTCAAGCCCAACAAGTCTTTTTCGATCTTGAGCCACCACCCCGTCTCTGGCTCTATGGTCGCTGGCGCCTTTTCTTAGTGCCAGAGACACCCCTCCTGGCCAGGGGCAATACCAGCCAGCCGGGATATAATGTCGCCAGCCTAAGATCACCCCCAGATCTGCTGTTGTCTCTGGTGAGGAGTTCACACATGAAGATGTTGTTGCTCGCCCTGCTCCTTGTCGCCCAACGTCCAACTTCTCCCCCATTGCGGGTTGGCACAGTAACTGGACGTCTTCTCAATGAAGATGGCTCTCCCGCGGCCAAAATCCGCGTGAGCGCGATGTCGATCCCCGAGAACAGGAACGAAACCCCAGCGCTGATAACGCTCGCGGAAACCGACAGCACCGGGCGCTATCGATTAACGGATGTGCCGGTAGGGCGTTATTACATCGTTGCGGGGTTCGTCGATGCCCCGACCTACTATCCACGCGGCACGGGACCAACAGGTGCTACTCCGGTGAACGTCACCGCCAATGCCACGGTCCCCAACATCGACTTCCGAATCGAGAGACCCTCTACAGGGCTCACCGTGAGTGGGCGTGTGATCATGGAGGCAAATCCCTCGTTTGGGACAGTCCAGGTGATGATGGCCGGTGGAAGCAGCGGTGGATATACGAATCTCAACGTTCCCGTGAAACTGGATGGCTCGTTTGAATTCGTTCGCGTGCGTCCGGGCACCTACTCGATCACGGTGAATCCTTCACCGGTTTCTGAACCGCGAACTGTCGTTGTCGCAGACAAGGATGTCACAGGATTGGAATTGAGCATTCCGTGGACGAGCGAAGTTACCGGCCGCGTGGTGGTGGAGGGAGGTGGCCCGGCGCCAACGTTCAACATGACCTTTTCGGGAGGAGCCAGGCAGATGAATGCCTACTATCAGGGATCAGGCCAGGCGTTTCGTACAACCGTCCCTGAAGGATTTTACGTATTCACAACGACAGGCATACCTTCTGGATTCTTCCTGAAGTCCGCCACATCCGGCGGGACCGACTTGTTTTCGTCTCCTTTGCATGTTGCTCGAAACGACCTTCCTTCGGAGATCGTTGTCACGCTTGGGGTCTCTACTCCGCCGCCATGGATAAAGCTAAGCGGGCGCATCACCGGATCGCGGCAAGCAGTGAGCAGCCTCTCGATCCACGGGCCTTTCGGTGCGGTCACGACACCCGTTTCCGCCGATGGTTCCTTTGAATTCGCGAAACTCCTTCCCGGCAGCTACTCGGTTTCCATGACACCCGGCGGAAACGTTCCGGCCCAGCCCCTGACACTCCTTGTGCCGAACAGAGATGTGTCGGGTGTGGAACTTCCGCTCCCCTCGCTCAAAGAGATCTCCGGCCGCGTCATTATTGAGGGCGGCGGACCACTTCCGCGGCCTATGCTGAGTTTCTCCACAACAGAAGAGCAGAAGCGCGTGAGCAGTTCCACACCTCCCAGCCTTGCCCAGCTTCTGGTCACGACGCCAAACAACCGAGGGGCGGCAGTGAACATCTTTCCCACCCTCGAGCAGGACGGAAGCTTCAAGGCATCGTTGCCGGAGGGGCGATATCCCGTAACCGCAACCATTCAAGCAAATGGTGGCAGCGCTCCCTATTCGGTTAAGTCGTTCACGTATGGCTCAACAGATCTGACAAAGGAACCGCTGGCCATTGCGGCAACAGACTCAGCCGAAATGCGGCTGACACTCTCCCCGACAACGACGGGATCGTGGGTGAAAGTCAGGGGGCGTGTTGTTGGGCTGACAGCGGCGTCCGTGCCTCGGGGCGTTGCGACGAATGTTTCGCTGAGCAATGCTTCCTTCCTGACCCAGCTGACAGCACCGGTAAACCCGGATGGCACATTCGAGTTTCCAAGGGTGTATTCCGGCAACTATCAGGCGCGACTGAATGGGGTGATCTCCAGCCTCGGCGTTCCCGGGGTGGAGGTAAATGTCGCTTCAGCGGATGTGACAGCTGTGGAACTTGTTATTCCGCCGCAGAAGGAGATCTCCGGACGAATCCTCCTGGAAGGCCGTGGCGCAATGCCTCGCTTGAATCTTCCCTTGACGGTTGCCTCTCCAGGGGTTGGTTTTCCGGGGGGCCAGGCGACGTATCTCAACATTAATCCTCAGGCGGACGGCACCTTCAAAGTCGTCGTCCCTGAAGGGGAGCGTCAAGTGGGGCGGCCCAATCAAATTCCTACAGGCTATACCTTGAAGTCTGTGCAGTACGGTTCCACCGACTTGGCCGGCAACACTCTGAAAGTGAGCGCACAGGATACAGCGGAACTTCGCTTGACCGTCATCACGCCGGATCTGCCACCGGTCAAGGTCAGTGGCAAGGTGAACGGCCTTGATGGAGCAGCATTATTGAGGGGGTCGGTGACCCTCAACCTGAATGACTCTAGATATGCGTCGACCCTCCAAACAACGGTATCCAGGGATGGGGCTTTCGAATTTCCCGCCGTCTTCCCCGGGAATTACAACGTGGCATTTTCGCCCGCAGTCTCCGGCAGTGTTCCCGCGATCAACGTCGGCGCCAAGGATCTGACTGGCATCGAACTCAATATTCCACGTCTGAAGGAAATTGTCGGACGCATGGTGTTGGAGGGATCGGGTCCGATGCCTCGCCTTGTCGTGCCGATGAACTCGATCGCGTCGACTCCTGACAGGACCGCCACTTCGTTTATGAACATGGCCATTAATCCCCAGCCCGATGGGACGTTCAGAGTGAACATGCTGGAAGGAGAACGTCGCGCCGGGCCAGTGAGCGGCCTGCCGGCCGGTTATACCGTGAAGGCCATGACATACGGGACCGTGGACTTGCTGAGCAGTGCAATGAAAGTCACGATTGCCGATACAGCAGAGTTGCTCGTAACCGTGTCCACGCCCACCGCCGTTTCGCCCGCGAAGGTGAGCGGCAAAGTCACCGGCCTCGACACAACGACGTTTTCTGGCGGACCGCTGAACGTGACTATGAGTGCCCCTGGCTATGCAAACACTCTCCAGGCACGCATCTCCCCGGACGGATCGTTTCAATTTCCGGAAGTTTTTCCAGGCAACTATTCTGCTCGCGTGACTGGCCCGGGTGTTGCCCCCCATCAACCGGTCACCATTCTTGTCAGCAATGCAGAAGTCCGAAATGTGGAGATCATCGTGCCCGGCCAGAAGGAGATCACTGGCCGCGTCATAGTGGAAGAGTCCGCACCGCTGCCGCGGTTCAACTTCCGACCGACCCCGGGACCTGCCGCCCAAAGAAGTCCACTTGCAACGCAACTCCTAAACATCACACCCGGAGCCAACGGCACCTTCCGATTGTTACTGGCGGAAGGCGAACGCTCCCTGGGCGATGCCAACGGGCTTCCGCCGGGCTACACGTTGAAGGCAGCAACTTACGGAGCCACGGATCTGATGCGTGATCCACTCAAGGTCACGCAGGCGGATACCGCTGAACTGGTATTCACTCTTTCTGCCGCCGGACTCAAGCCCGTTGAGGTCAGCGGCAGGGTAGAAGGTCTCGACGACGAAGTCCGTATCCAGGGGGCTGCCAGAGTCGTCATGGCAGCCCCAACCTATGCAGGAAACCTGACCGCCATAGTGAGACCGAATGGAACATTTGAGTTCCGGTCTGTTTTCCCAGGAACCTGGGTCGCACAGGTGATTAGCCCAGGTCCCGGTGCCGCACTTCCAGTTCCTCTTCCAATTCCTCTTCCAACGCCTCTACCAGCCGGTGGCGCAGGAATCGCATCTTTGGGAACCGCGGGTGTCACCGTTACGGTGACCGATAGCGACATCAGAGACCTGAGCTTGTCTGTGCCCAAGCAGTTTCCTATCGTCGGGCGTGTGGAGATTCAAGGTGGCGGCCCGATTCCTCGCTTTCCCCTGATGTTCTCGAGGCCAGTCACAGCGACAGGGCCGGGAGCAACGACAACGACAACGACGACGATCGCAGCGTTTTCGCCGCAACCGAACGGCACGCTGCGATTCACCCTGCCTGAAGGCGAACGCCTCGTCAACGTTAGCCAGTTGCCTCCAGGACTTGCACTCAAATCCATAACGTACGGCGATATTGATCTCCGGCAGTCACTCCTGAAAATCGGAGAGAACCAGCAGACGGCGGAGTTGCACGTCGTACTGGAAAAAACCCAGCCCACGCCGTGGGTGCGCGTGGCGGGAAAGGTGACCGGCCTGCCTTCCGAAGTTCGCAACGTTCGGGTGAGCCTGACAGGAACTTTCAACGTTCCCATGAACGTGCCTCTGAATCCGGATGGAACATTTACCTTCGAACAGGTGTTTCAAGGAACAAGTTCCGTAAGGTTGATCGGAAATCTCGGAGAAACGCTTCAGACGCCGGTGACCATCACGGTAGGCCCGAAAGATGTGAATGATCTGGAGATTGTCTACCGGCGCTGAGAAGCAAAGGTGGACCGGATTTCTGTTATAGTCAGCACCTGTCCTCCATGCGATACGCCAATGCACTCCTTGTCGCTGCGATTTCGAGCATTGGGATTGCTACTGCTCCAGCGCAGGAACCGGTGTATCAACTGCGCGTCGATGTACCCCTGGTTTCCGTGGATGTGCGCGTGAACGATTCGCGCGGACAACCCATGACCTCTCTTGTGGAAAAGGACTTCATCGTTGTGGAAGACGGTGTGGAACAGCTGATCCAGGCCTTCAGCTCGGTGGATACGCCCTACAATATTCTTCTTCTCTTCGATCGGAGCGGCAGCACGCAGGATCAGTGGAGTTTCATGCAACGCGCAGCCTCGAGATTCATGTTAAACCTGCGCAAACAGGACAGTCTGGCGCTGGGCGCTTTCGATGACGGACTGATGATGCTCTCGGATTGGAAGGATCCCGCTAAGGACGTCGAGAAGGCGCTCGAAGAACTACCGAAGCGCGGACCCGGCGGAGGAACAAATCTCTACCAGTCTCTGGAGCGCGCGACTCAGAGAGAATTCCGCAACACGACCGGCAGGCGCGCGCTGATCGTGCTGAGCGACGGTCGTGACACTTCGCTGGGTAACCGTCCGCAAAGAAGTGGGACGGCGGATCCCGCATTTGCCCGGACGTACTCGGCCGTCCAGAGAGCTCGCATCCCGATCTACTTCGTCGCTCTCAATACCGACAAGAACCCTATGGGCGGTTATTTCTCCGGTACTGTCGTGATTGAAGCCCGCACGAGAATGGAATTGCTCGCCAACGTCACGGGTGGAGGAATCTTTTTCCCCAAGGGTATTCGCGACATCGTCGACGTTTACGATCAAGTCAGCCGGGATCTCAGCAGTTCCTATACTCTCGCATATGTCTCCAGCCATTCAGCGATTCAGGGGCAGTCTCACCAGATCCAGGTCCGCGTGCACGGAGCAAAGGTGAAGCAATCGCGCGAAGCCTACATCACTCCGTGAACTCCTTCAGGATGCGGATATGGTTTTCACCTGGTTCCATGTTTTGAGGGCTGTTTTCGCGCGCGACCCTCCCCGGCGGGAGAAGGTGCGCGCGACCACCGCTATGACACAATTTGGACAACTCTGCACTGCGATGAGTCTTCCAATATTCGATACATTTGTCGCCATCGACTGGTCGGGTGCGCGAAATTCGTACAAGGGAATAGCGGTGGCAAAATGCACACGCGGACGATCCGCGCCTCAACTCATCTCATCCCAAGGTAATGGACGCTGGACACGGACGGAGATCGCCGATTGGTTATGTGGTGCGTTGAAAGGCCGGGCTCGCACCCTGATCGGTCTCGACTTCGCTTTCGGTTTTCCTTTCGCGTCCTGCACCATATTCGATGGGTCCGAAAGGCCAGGGTATCTTTCTGGCCATTCGAGAAACCCGACGGTTCCACGATTGCGGAGATCTACCCAACGCTTTTTCGGAAGGCCGCAACAGATTCACTCGTAAAACTGCGCTCGGTGCAAGAACTGAACGACGCCCTGGCGGCGTTGGGTTCCGATGCGATGCCTCCTTCCACAGAAAGCCTCTCCGACCACGAAACCGACGCATTGATTTCGGCTGCGGGAATGCGATGCGTCGCGGAAAAACGGACAACATGGGCGCATCCCGAACTCACGTCGCATCAGGTACAACGTGAGGGGTGGATCTTTGGTGTTGCCGAAGCCGAAGGATGAGACGCGCAGTAGTGGGTGGGTTTGAAATTTAGGGACTGATGGACGGTTTCCGAGGGAAGCCAATTATTTCCCCTCCCTAAGGAGGGGTCGCTGAGCCCTCTAAGAAAAATGCAACGCTACCTTAGCCAGGGCGAAGCGGGGGAGGTCAATCATGAGCCCTCTTTTCTCCCGTAAGCCGTTTGTCTGACCACCCCACGCCGCGCCGATGGCGTTGAGGTAGCGTTATATTTTTTGATCGGCGCGGCTGCCCCTCCTTAAGGAGGGGATATAGCCTCGACTGATTTGCCGCAAATTCAACACCCGTATGCGCCTCTTCCCTGACTTGAACGGCTAAAAATGCTATCCTGACGTTCGTTGCAGCGCAGGATTTCTCCGAAGAAGGAATTTCAACCCACCATCGTGTTTCGATTCATCACAACGGTTCTGATTTTCGTCGTTACTCTCTCGAGCAGTTTCGCCCTCTCGGGTCTCTGTCTGGTCCTGGAGATGTCAGGCAGCGAAACTTCAGGAATCCCCTCGCAGATGTCGAATGACGATGAGGACTGCACGTGCAGAATGTCCTCCACAGAGCACAATGTCACATTGGACGTTCAATGGGTTCCCGGGCTGTTGCCGGTTGCTGACACGATGATTTACACCGCCTCCATGGAGCTGCCCGCAACGAATACAACCAGGCCGCTATCGTTCGACACCATCGCTCCGACTCCCCCTCCCAAAGCCTGATCGCTTCGGTGGGCGTGTGCCCGTGCAATCGGCTTTAAATCTGCGGAGGGTTCTCAAATGAAGAAAGGCTTTCTCGTTGTCCTATTGCTCCTGATTGGTGCGTGTGCCCTCTACGCGCAAAGCGAAGCGATGCTTCGCGGCACCATCAGAGCAAAGGCAGACGGTTCTCCGGTGTCGAACGCGACGATTCGACTGGAAGGGACAACCACGTTTCAGGCGGCATCAAGCGGTGATGGAACGTTCTCGATTCAGCACATTGTTCCTGGTGTCTATAGCGTTGTGGTTTCGCATCCCGGATTCGCAGACGAACGTCAGCAGATCACGCTGAAACCGCGTGAGGTCGCGGCAATTTCTCTGGAGCTCTCGTTGAGCGCTCTCGCCCAAACCGTCGACGTCCAGTCGACGCCGGCAACGGTGAGTTCCGACAAGGCTCCGAACGCGGCTGTCCTGCAAAGTGAGCAGATAGATCTCCTACCCACGGCCCGAAGAACCAATCTCCCGGACATGATCGCTTCAGCGGCGCCGGGGATGGTGCGTAGCCACGATGATTTCGTTCACGTTCGCGGCAATGAAATCTCACTGAATGCCTTTCTTAACGGTGTAGCGTTCTGGGAGAACCCGCATACGGTGCTTTCCAGCGGACTGACACCGGACATAATCCAGTCGGCAAGCATTCTGACGGGTGCCTTTCCCGCAGAATACGGCAACCGTTTCGGGGGCGTTGTCGACGTCGTCACGAAATCCGGTCTGTCCAGAGACAATGGCGGCTCAGTTACCATCGGTGTGGGAACGGCGCTGCGTCACAACGCCGCTGTGGAGTATGGAGGTCATACCAGCAAACTCGGTTACTACCTGTACAGCGCCGGATTCGAGTCTGCCCGTTTCCTCAGCCCGAACGATCCGCGTTCGATTCATGACACCGGACGCGGCATGCATCATTTCCTTCAGTTCGACTACAACCTGAATCCGAAGAACCTGTTGAAGCTGATGGTCATGGGCGATGGAGCAAATTTCCAGATACCGAAAACCTCAGGCGATGATCAGGTGCGTCCCGGGCTCGACGCGAATCAGCAAACACGCGGGGAAAGCGCGGTGTTGACCTGGAGCCACGCAGCCTCTGGAAACACGTTGCTGACAACTTCACTCTACCAACGATGGTCGAGCATGTCGTTTGATCAAACGGGCGAGCCGCTCGCATCGGTCGCTCAAAACAGCCGGACACTTTGGACAACAGGCATCAAGGGCGATCTCACGATGCTGCTCAAACGGCACACGATCAAAGGCGGAATCGACCTTGTCCGGCTCCGTCCCGAAGAGAGCTTGTTCTTCTACGGTGAGGGTTATGTCGCGCTATCGCATGTTCTCGGCCTGCCGCACTCGCACCTGAGAGGTCCGGATCGCGGTCCGATCATGTTTAATGGTGAGGAGGCGGGCGGCGAGGCCAGCGTTTATGTTCAGGATTCGTTCGAATGGACGCGAAACCTGCGAACTCAAGTCGGCCTGCGCTTTGACCGCTACGACCTCAAGATGTCGTCATCACATTTCAGTCCGCGGGTGAGCGCGTCCTATCGGTTATCTGAGCGTGGAACGACTCTTCATGCGTCTTACGATCACTTCTTCGTGCCGCCGGCTGTCGAAAACGTCCTCATCTCCAGTGCGGGACTCACGCGTTATGTCCAGGGATTCGATCAGCCTTTACCGCCGTTGCGACCGATCGTGGAAAACCAGGTGGAGTTGGGCTTGACGCAGCCGGTCCATCGCAACCTGCGGGTGAGCGCGACCGGCTACTATCGCGAGAGCAAGGGGCCGGTCCACACGGTTCTGTTTCCGGACACCCGCATCTACGCCTATGCCAACTTCGACAAAGGTAAGGCATATGGGTTGGAACTGAAGGCAGATGTCCCCGTCGTGGCGCGCCTTGGCATCTCGGCATACGTGAACTACGCGTTGAGCCGCGTCTATTTCTGGAATCCGATTACCGCGGGCTTTGTGGACGAAGATCATCATTTTGGAAATACCGAACGGTTCCTCGCACCAATGGATCAAACGCACAGCCTGAATGGAGGAGTGACCTATCGAAATCGGCGAGGTTTCTGGGTTTCCACGACCGCTGAATACGGCAGTGGCACGCCGCTGGAGGAAGCACACGAAACCGAAGCTTCAGGAGGACCGCAGCGTGTTCCGGTGCATTTTACTCAGGACCTGAGCTTCGGTGTGGATCTGTTGCGAAATCAGGATCAACCTCGATTGTCCCTCCAGTTCAATGTCGAGAATGTGACCAACAACGTGTACGTGGTTTCTCAGGAGAGCACGTTCTCGCCGGGCGAGTACTACAATCCGCGGTTCTTTTCGAGTTCGCTGAAGATTCGCTTCTGACGTTTTCCGGAAAGAACCGTCAACCAGTCCTGAGCGAGTGTCCTGACGAACTAAGGAGGGACTGTGTTTCCACTCTATCCGCTTTTCCTGGCGCTTTTGATCCCCGTGCTCCCGGATCAGGAGCTTTCTGTATTCTCCCCGGAAGAATTGCTGCATCAACCGTTTGTATTCCTGATGGAACTGCAGAACTCTGAAGCCTTTTCTTCATCTGAATTGAAGGCTTTGCGTTCCAGGATCGAGGAAGAACGAGACGGGAAGATTGCGGAACTACGTGAAAGAGAGAACGACTGGAAGAAAAAACTCGCCCTTCACCGAAACGAGCTCGAAGGTCTCAACAAGCTCGGTTCCAAAGACACCGGATCTGTGGCGCGGAAGAGAGCGGATCTCCACGTTGAAATCGCAGCGCTCGAGCGTTGCATCCATGATGCCGCTATCGAGCGCGAGCGCACGATCCCCGCGACATATGCATTGCAGCTCACGAAGTTGAGGCTGGCCGAGCGCTGGCCTTCGCGTCGAGAGGAGATCCAGGAGCAGATAGAAGAAGGTCAGGCGAGAAGCCGCCGCCACGGCGATGCGGAAGATATCGGCTATCGGCGTCTTGTGAAAAATCCCGAGCAGGACATCCCAGCCGGCGAGCAAGCCGCGCGGCAAATGATCGCGGGCGGCTGGCTTCCTTTCGAGCTTCAGGACAATGAAGTGCAGTCGTACGTCCGGACCGTCGCCGCGCGGATCGCCGCGAATTCGGATCTTAAGGTTCCGTTACGCGTCACCGTGCTCGACAGCGCGGAGCTCAAAGCGCTGGCCCTTCCAGGCGGATACCTCTATGTGACTTCAGGGGTGATTCGCGCGGCCAAGACCGAATCAGAACTGGCGGGGGTTCTGTCGCGAGAAGTTGCCCGGATTGCAGCACGGCACGCCACACGATCTTCGAGAGTGTCCATGATATCGAAGCTGTTTGTCCCGGTGGCTCAGGTTGCGACCGGGATCTTCACGGGAGGCACCATGAGTCCCGCCGCAGCCTATGGGATCGGATATGGCATCGAAGGATTGGGGGGCGTGCTGCAGCACGTGTTCAATGGAACGAATGAAAAGCTTCAGACAGAAGCAGATCAGTTGGGCATCCAGTACGCGTGGAAGGCTGGATACGATCCGCGCGGCTTCATCGGATTTCTGGACTCGATCTCGAAAAACGGCGACAACAACTTCTTAAACGATGAACCACAACTCCACGAAAGACTCATGAACTCTTTCGAGGAGATCGAATACCTGCCAGCTCAGAAAGACCTCACATCCGAAACCGGGGAATTCGATAGAATCCGAAGCCTCGTGATGAGGTAACGAGGTCGCGTATCCTCATCTTTGGGCTAAGTGTCCTGAGGTAGACAGTCGTTCGCTAACTCGGCGCGACCCATTGCCCCTCCCGGCCAGGAGGGGTGGACGCGACATCAAGAAAAATATCGCGAAGGCTCCTTTGATGGAGCGGACGGGGTGGTGGGTCAACGTCAACAAATCCTTTTGATCTTGAGCAACCACCCCGTCTCTGGCGATAAGGTCGCTTACGCGTCTCCTTCTTAGTGCCAGAGACCACCCCTCCTGGTCAGAGGGGCGATACGCCCCAACAAATTTACGAGCTACTGTTTTTTTCTTTGACGCGTCCAACGCGAGGTGTTATTTTTCTACACACTCTGTTATCAAGTTAACCAATTATGCCAAAAAATCCATTCTCAACGTTAAGCCGCCGCGAGCGGCAAATCATGGACATACTGTACCGGCTGGGGCGAGCGACTGCTAATGAGGTCATCACCGAGCTGCAGGACGACAAGCACTCTTCTACGGTTCGGACGCAACTGCGTGTGCTTGAAGAAAAGGGCCACCTGCGTCATGAAGAGCAGGGATTGCGCTACGTCTACGTTCCGGTGACGCCGCGGCACGCGGTACGCCAGTCCGCGCTCACGCACACTATTGAGACTTTCTTCGAAGGCTCCACGGAGAAGATGCTGTCCACGCTGCTGGGCTCGGGCAAGAAGCTCTCTGATGAGGAGTTGGACCGGCTTTCCGACCTGATCGACAAGGCCAAGAAGGGACCACGCAAATGATTGCCGCGATGATCAAGTCGGCGATTGTTCTGGCGGCTGCGGCAGTGGTTGCTTCGCTGATGAAGCGCCAATCTGCGGCAGTTCGCCACGCCGTCTGGACGGCGGGCTTGATCGGTGCGATGGCCATTCCTCTGTTTACCCTTACTCTTCCTGAATGGCAGACCAGTGTGGCCGCATCTGCAGTGACACTCTTTCAAAAGTTCATGGTTCCTCTCGGCATCCTGCGTCAGGCCGCGATCGGTATCTGGATCGCGGGAGCGGCCGCTGGAATCCTTCTTCTGTTGTACAGCGCAGGAAGACTCGCGTGGGTTGCGATTGGCGCAGAACCGATAGAGGACGCGCGATGGGCGAAACTCGCTGAAGAGGTGCGCAAAAGCCTTGGAATTCGCCGGCCCGTGCGTCTGCTTCAAAACCGTTCGGTGCCGTTCCTCGGAACATGGGGAATTCTGTCACCGCGCGTTCTTCTGCCTCGCGATGCCGAGAGCTGGCCCGATGACCGTGTTCGCATGGTTCTGGCTCACGAACTGTCCCACATTCAAAGGCACGACTGGGTCGTGCAGGTTCTCGCAGACGCGGCTCGCGCGATCTACTGGTTCAATCCCATCTTCTGGATTGCATCGAGCCGTCTTCGCCGCGAAAGCGAGCACGCCTGCGATGACGCCGTCGTCCGGCTCGGTGCCGCCGGACCTCGATACGCCGAGGAGCTTCTGGCGATGACCCGGGCGTTGCGCAGTGAAGAACGTCTGCAGTCTCCGATTCTGGCCATGGCTCAACCGTCGCATCTGGAGTTGAGGCTCGTCGCCTTGCTTAACCCCTCATTGAACCGGCTCGCGGCGACACCGTGGGCAG
>Ga0207659_10001891_pt1 | contig 12404 bp, 9 predicted proteins | sample KBSM43metaG_FD_184330 | JGI IMG/M metagenome (GOLD analysis project Ga0207659, IMG submission 184330) | Miscanthus rhizosphere microbial communities from Kellogg Biological Station, Michigan, USA - KBS M4-3 metaG (SPAdes) (version 2) | ecosystem: Host-associated > Plants > Roots > Rhizosphere >...
AATCAAACAAAACTTAAAACCGAAGAGTCCGTGGCCCGGCCATGGGGGTTGTTCCACCGGCTTTTCACTCAAGACCGCAGGGAAACTATTATGAAACTGTTGAAGGCGATCATCCGGCCAAACAAGCTGGAAGAAGTTAAGGATGCTCTAACCGCATTGAATGTTACGGGAATGACCGTAACCGAAGTGCGAGGACACGGCCGCCAGAAGGGTCACAAAGCGGTTTACCGGGGCACAGAATATAGCGTCACCCTGCTGCCCAAGATCATGATCGAACTGGTCCTCACCGATGATCGCGTGGAGGAAACGCTGAAGGCCATCATCACCACCGCACGCACCGGTGAAATCGGGGACGGCCGGGTCTTCATTCTTCCGGTTGACCACGGCTACAACATCCGCACGGGCGAACGCGACACCAACTAGCCCCTGCTTCCGGTAAACCTGAATTGCAGGAGCGGAGAGCCGCTCCTGCTCAGGACTCCGGCAAAGCCTGTAGCAACTCCGCCTCGATCTCCTTCTCGATCTCCGGCGAGAGCTTGAGCCCTGCACGCGTCACATAGAAAACGTCGATCGCACGGTGCCCTTCCGTCGTGATCAGCGCCACCTCGATGTTGCAGTCGTGCGACGAAAGAACCTTTCCTATCCGGTACAAGAGCCCGAACGCGTCCTGGGTCACGATCTCGAGAATCGTGCAACGGTCCGAGAAGTCATCGTCAAAGTGGATCCGCGACGGGATTACCGCTTTTCTCTTCTTCAGAAACAGGATGCTGGTCATCTTCCCCTGAAGCAGCTTGTTCAGGTCGGCGTTGCCATCGATGACATCCTTTAAAACCTTCGAAAACCGCTCCACTTCGGAAGGATTCTTCGCAAAGTAGTTGTCAACGTCCTCGAAAGTGATCAGATCGAAAATCGTCCCATGCTTGTTCGAGAAAGCCTGGCCTCGAAGAATGTTCATCCCGAAGTACGAGAGCACCCCGGTGATCTTTGAGAAAAGGAACAGACGGTCTGCAGCCATTACCAGCACTTCATAGATACGGCCATCCCGCCGCGCCAGGTGGGTCACGATCGGGACAGAGACCAACTTGCGCGAGAGCGTGAAGTGCTCGGCGATATCGCCCTTGGGAGTAATCCTCAGGTATTGCCGGGGGAAACCGTGGAGGAAATCGCGAACATCCTGCGCTGTCGTCTTGCGCGGCAAAAGATCCAGCACCCCCTGAATATCGGCTTCCAGAGCCGGCTGCTGCTCGTAGCGGTCATCCGCCAGCCCCAGTGTCAGGAGATTGTAGGTTTCGACATAGAGCTGCCAGAGCAGGTCTTCCTTCCAGGGTGTGAGCACCTCTGTGTTCACAGCCTTGATATCCGCATAAGTTACGAGGACCAGCATTCGCAGATCGTCGACATTTCCGACAAGATCTGCAAACTGCTGGATCACGGAGTCGTCACTGAAATCGCGGCGCAAAATGATCTTCGACATCTCCAGGTGGTTCCGTATTGCGGCAGTCACCTTCTCCGACTGGTCGCGTGGCAGAGCCAGCTGGCTGAGAATCACCTTCACGAGTTCAGTGCTGGGATGGACGTGATTTTCCGGATCGTGCCGGTGCCCCTTCCCGATGTCGTGAAACAACAACGACAGCAACACCAGTTCCGGATGCTCCACTTCGCTGAGGATCATCGCAAAGCGGTGCTTCGGCGGAAGCTCTTCAATATTCCTGATCGCGATCAGCGAATGCTCGTCGACCGTGTACTTGTGGAAGAAATCGCGAATGACGCGGCACCGGATCTCCTCAAAGTCCGGAAAGATCTTTCCCAGCAGACCCACTTCATGCATGCCCAGCAGCGTGTCGTAAATACCGACGCGGTCCTTCATCATCTCGAGGATCGCGCGCCCCGCCCTTGGATTGTTTGCAAGGATTCCTCCAAATCCGTTCAGCCGTTCTCGTATCGCGGAGAGCGTTACGGCATGCAGGCTGGCCTTTTTTCGATGAGCTTCCGAAAAAGCTTCGATCATGTCGAACGGGTCGCTGAAATCGGACTGGATCGCGATCTTGCTCCGGCTGCGCCCAACTTCCTCTTCCCACATTGATGCTCGACGGGCGATCTGGCTTGCGCGCAGGAAGTAGTCGCGCATCATCGTCTCTGCTGCTTCGCCGTGCGGCGATTCGCTGTAGCCCAGACGCGGCGCAATCTGCTCCTGATGCTCATAGGACAACACGTTGAAATTTCTCTTTGCCTGGAAATGCAGGAACGTCCGCATGCAGTGATGGAAAGCCAGCGTGCGCTGAGGATCCTTCTCCTCCGGGCCTTCGAGTGTCTTACGAACCCAGTCTGCCCAGTGGAAATCACGGACGCCACCGGGCGCGTCTTTAAGATCGGGCTCGAGTTGAAACACCGTGTAGCCGAAGCGCTCGTAACGAATGCGTTTGGCCTCGAGAAGACCACGGAGGAATACGTCCCGATGCCGTCTTAGAAACCCGGGCAGAACCTCCCGCTGGAATTCCGCCGCGGTCGCCTCGTTTCCGGCAAGGTGGCGGTTATCGAGAAAGGCAGCATAGGACTCGACGTGGGTTGCATCAAAAGCTTTGAAGTCCGCGGCAACACGAATCTGATGGCCCACGCGAAAAGGCAAATCCCAAAGCGGATCCAAACTGGCTTTGACGATGCTTTCGTCAACCTTGTCTTTGAAGAACAGCAGCAGGTCCAGATCCGACTCCGGATGCAGTGTGCGGCGGCCATATCCACCGATTGCCAGCAAAGCAAAGCCCTTCGCATTCAGCCGATCAGACTGTCCCCAGATCTGCGAGACGATATCATCGACCTTGCGACATATCGTTTCCTCCAGGGGCGCGAACCCCGGCTTCTCAAGAAACGCAGCCTTCTCATTCTCCAGAAACCTCTTCAACTCCGTGCGGGCCGTCAACAAATCCATGGCCGGGAATGGTATTACAAAAGCAAGTTTCGGTGTCAGTTCCGGTGACGTTGACCGTGTCCTGAGTTAGAAATTCGTTCCCTACGCGGAGGCGATCGATTGCCCCTCCTGGCCAGGAGGGGTGGACGCGACATCACGAAAAATATCGCAAAGCTCCTTTGATGGAGCGGACGGGGTGGTGGTTCAACTTCAAAAAATCTCTTCGATCTTGTTCCACCACCCCGTCTCGGGCAATAAGGGCGCTGGCGCGTCTTTTTCTTACTGCCAGAGACACCCCCTCCTGGCCAGGAGGGGGCAATCAATCTCCTAACTCATTACTTCTAGGGCTTCTGGGTGGGCCGGAGGATGATTTCGCTGATGAAGCTGTTCGGCTCCTGGGTGACGAGCATGCGCACGGCGTAAGCCACGTCAGACGGGGAAAGCATTTTTCCGCGTACCTTACCCTCGCGATGGGGATCCGACGAAAATGTCGTATCGGTAGATCCGGGACAGACCACGCTCACGCGAATCCCGTGCTGGCGAACTTCTTCAGCCAGAGACTGCGTAAAGCCCACCACTCCAAACTTCGAGGCGCAATAGACGGCGCGTGTCGCCGACCCCACCTTCCCCGCAATCGAGGCGATATTGACGATGTCGCCCTTGCCGCGAGCCATCATGGACGGCAAAACGTAGCGGCAGGCCATGAAGATGCTCCGAAGGTTCGTATCGAGGATCGCGTCGTAGTCCTTGTCTGAGAAGTCCGTCACCTGTCCAAAGACACCGATGCCGGCGGCATTCACCAAAATATCGACAGGCCCCAGGGTCGAGGCAACCTGATCCAGCAGCTTGTGCACGTCTTCTTTTTTCCGGACATCCGCGGGAAAAACACTTGCGGCTTCACCGGCCGCCCGAGCCGTCTCTTCCAATGCAGAAACAGTCCGAGCCGCGAGAGCGACTTTTGCACCCATCCCCGCAAGTTCAAGAGCGATAGCGCGTCCGATGCCTCGGCCGGCGCCCGTCACGACGGCAACTTTTCCTTCAATGCTGGTCATAGGCTAATCTCCGGGAACCGCAAGTTCCTGGTCCTTGTACTGAAGTTGATAGAGCTTGTAATACAGCCCGCGCTGGGCAAGAAGTTCCTGGTGCGTGCCCACTTCCCGCACGCGGCCTTTGTGCATGACCAGGATCTTATCGCACTTCTGAATAGTGGAAAGCCGATGCGCGATGACGATCGACGTCCGCCCTTCCATGACACGATCGATCGCCCCGCGGATCTGAATCTCTGTTTCGGTATCCACGCTTGAGGTCGCTTCGTCGAGAATCAGCACCTGAGGATCGTGAGCAAGCGCCCGCGCGAAGGCAAGCAATTGGCGCTGGCCGACGGAAAGCGTCGTTCCTCTCTCGTTCACCTCATGCAGGAGGCCGTTCGGAAGGCTCTCGATGAATGGCATAAGGTTCACGTCGCGCGCCGCCGCAAGAATTCGTTCACGAGGAATGTCTGACCCCAGGCGGATGTTCGACTCGAGCGTTCCCGAGAAAAGAAAGACGTCCTGAAGTACGACGGCGAAAGCGCGCCTCAGGTAATCCACGTCGAGAGAGGCGATGTTGCGCCCGTCGAGCAGGATCTCTCCCTGCTGAATGTCATAGAACCGCATCAGCAGGCTCGTGGCGGTCGTCTTCCCCGCCCCCGTGTGGCCCACGATGGCGACGGACTCGCCGGGGTTCACGTGAAAAGAAACGTCGCGCAATACCCAGTTGTCCTTGTTATAGGCGAACCACACGTTGCGGAACTCGATTTCACCCCTCGGGGGCTCAGAAGGCCGGATCGGATTCTCCGGATTCCCAACCTCCACACGTGTGTCCAGAAGCGAAAACACGCGCTCAGAACTGGCCATCGCCGACTGCAGGATGTTGTACTTCTCACTGAGGTCGGCGATGGGGCGGAAAAACCTTTCCGAATACTGGATGAATGCCACAAGAGCGCCTAGTTCGACTGCGCCCTGGATCATGCGGCCTCCGCCGTACCAGATGATCAACCCGAGCGCAATGGAGCTGAGCAACTCGATCACGGGATAGAACCACGAGTACGCAAGCACAGAATCCATATTCGCAAGACGGTGCTCCTCGTTGATGCTTGCAAACCGCGCTGCGCTCCTCTTCTCGCGGTTGTACAGCTGAACCACGGGCATCCCGGTGATGTGTTCATTGAGGAATGCATTGATCTTCGCGATGGCAATCCGAACACGCCGGTAGGAATCCCTGGCTTTTGCGCGAAAAATGGCGGTCGCAATACCGATGAAGGGAATCACGGCCATCGTGACCAGCGCCATCCGCCAATCCAGGAGAAGCATGGCAATAATGATTCCCAGGAGCGTAAACACATCACCAAAGACCGAAACCAGCCCGGAGGAAAACAACTCATTCAGCACGTCCACGTCCGTGACCACTCGCGTAATGAGGCGTCCTACGGGATTACGATCGTAAAAAGACGGTGACAAGCTTTGCAGATGCCGGAATATCTGCATCCGCATGTCGAACATGATGCGTTGTCCGGTGCGCTGCAGAGTCAACGCCTGAACGAATTCTGCACCGAACTTCACAGCCAGAGTGAGGAGGTATGCACCGGCCACGAATGCAAGTCCGCCGGCATCGGCATTAGCGATGTATCGGTCGATCGCGAGCATCGTCAGCAGCGGCGGTATAGTCTCCAGCGCCGCGTCCACCACGATCAGAAGGAACGCAAAAAGGACCTGCTTCCGGTACGGCCTGAGGTACTCAATCAGGCGCCGCATCAGCCGCGCGTCGTAGGCTTTGCCGAGTACTTCTTCGTCCTGCACCGGTCTAGTCGCTCACTTCGATTTCTTCTTCCAGCAGCTGCCGCTGGTGCAACTCGGCGTAGTACCCCTCGTTGGCCAGCAGCTCTTCGTGAGTCCCGCGCTCGACAATCTCGCCTCGATCCATGACCACAATCTCATCTGCTTCCTTGACTGTCGAAACACGATGGCTGATCAGGATCGACGTTCTTCCCTTCATGATGCTCTTCAATTCTCGAAGAATCTGTTCCTCGGTGTAGGTATCCACACTCGACAACGCGTCGTCCAGGATCAGGATCTTCGGATCTCTAATCACAGCGCGGGAAATTGCCGTTCTCTGCTTCTGCCCACCGGAGAGCGTGATTCCGCGCTCCCCGACAATCGTATTGAAACCTGCCGGGAACTCGCGAATATCCGAGAGAATGTTGGAGATCGTCGCGGCGCGCTCGACCTGGCTGTCTGATGCGCTCTCCACTCCAAAGGCAATGTTCTCGCGAACACTCTCTCCAAAGAGAAACGTATCCTGTGGGATGAAGCCGATCGCGCGGCGAAGCGCCTCCAGCGGGATGTTCTCGATCGGCACGCCATCGATAAAGAGCGAATTCGAAGGCGCGTTGTAGAGGCGCGGAATCAGCTGCACAAGCGTCGACTTTCCTGATCCCGTGGCGCCAACAATGGCAACCGTGCTGCTCTTCGGAATCTTCAGAGAAATATTCTTCAGGACCGGCTTCCCGTTATACGCAAAACTCAGGTTGCGAAACTCAATTTCTCCCTGGATTTCGAATGCGCCTCCGACTCCCGGTTGATCGTGAACGTCCGGCTCGTTGTCGAGGATGTAATTCAGGCGCTGCATCGAGGCGCGCCCCCGTTCCAGGAGGTTCACGACCCAGCCCAACGCGATCATGGGCCATGCAAGGGTCCCCAGGTAGAAGATGAACTGAACGAGCTGCCCGCGGGAGATCGCCCCCTGCACCACCTGCTGTCCGCCGAACCACAGGATGATGACGATCGCGAGACCGATCACAAATTGCATGAGGGGATAGGAGAAGCTGGTAACCCGGATCAGCTTGTTGTTCTTCTCCACCAAGTCCTCATTGAGATGCCGAAAGTCCTCGATCTCCTGCCGCTCCTGGGAGAAGGCTTTGACCACGCGCACCCCCGCCATGCTTTCCTGCACACGCGCGCTCAGTTCCGCAAGTTTTTCTTGAGATTCTTCAGTTAAGGCATTGATTCTTTGGCCTATCTTCCTGACCGCGATCGAGACGACAGGCATCGGAAGCAGGGACACCAGGGTGAGGCGCCAATCGATCGAAAGCATGAACCCTACAGCCACCGCGGCAGTCACGATGGTGTTCAGTGAATACATGATTCCGGGTCCGAGCAGCATCCGGACATTGCCAAGATCGTTGGTGGCGCGCGACATCAACTCCCCGGTCTTGTTGCGCTGGTAGAACGAGAGCGGAAGGGCTTCGAGATGGGTAAACACGTCCGAGCGCAGGGCATACTCCATGTCCCTGGAGGCTCCGATAAACCACCATCGGGACGCGAAGCGGCAGATCCCCTCGAGCAGAGTCAGGCCCACGAGGATTCCGGCGTAATTCAGGAGCTGACGCTGGGTAACCGAGGCGTAGAGGCTGTCCACGGCCCGCCCCATGATCCACGGTCCCATCATTTGAAAGGCATTGGAGAGAATGATGGCCACGAGCCCGGCGGCCAGCCGCCCCTGATTCCTCTTCAGGTACGGGTAAAGGCGTGAAAGGACACGCCATTTCGATACGTCGTCGCCGGGCATGACCAACATAGTAGACTAAAAATCGTGTTAAACCCTTGAGGGTGAAGATCTGTCCAATCGATTCGAGGGTCAAATTGCGAATAGCATGGCAATCATGGACAGGGTTCTGACAGCGCCGACAGTGATGAACTCGAAGGAAACCGATCCCGACATCACGCTTGTTGAACGCTATACGAATGGCGACATGGCAGCCTTCGATGAGCTGATGATCCGCTACGAGCGGCAGATCTATCGTCTGTGCTACCGGTTTACGTCCAATACTGACGACGCTCGGGATCTTGCCCAGGAAGTCTTTATCAAGGCGTTCGAGCACCTCGCAAGCTTCCGGAAGGAATCGAGCCTGAAGACCTGGCTCTACCGGATCGCGACGAATCACTGCATTAATCACGTAAAGTCCAACACGCAGCAATTCGTTGAAGTGACCGAAACGGTCCGCCAGACTTCGGCAACTGCACAGCTCGAGCTCGAGGAACGCGAACAACGGGATCATTTCCGCAAGATGGTGAAGAAACTGCCGCCCAAGCAGCGCGCCATTCTGGAACTGCGGATCCATGAACAGCTGAGCTATGAAGAGATCGCGACTATGTCGAATCGCTCGGTCTCGACAATCAAGGCCAGCGTGTTTTTCGCTCTGGAAAAGCTTCGAAAACTGGTAAAAGAACCCTTAAAGGCGCGCAGCGAAATGAAGGCGCAATAAATATGTTTGGACATCTCAAAGCCGAAGACTTTACAAACCTGTTGGATGGGGCAAAGCTCACGGAGCGCCTTCAGATCCATCTGCAGGCGTGTACACAGTGTCGGAAGACATTTGAGTCCGTCCAGGAGGTCCGCAGCCAGATCGAGGAAATGCGGATTGAATCCGAGGAGTACATCCCGGAACCCGACTGGGCGGAGTTCCGGTCTGACGTGCGCACCACCCTGCTCTCGCGATCCGTGAAACGGGAGAATGAGAGCCGGAAATGGTTTGGTGGATTGGGCTGGCAGCCCGCGATGGTATGGGCATTTTCGCTGGTCCTAGTCATCGGAATGGCGGGCGTGCTCTGGAATCATCAGCACCCAGAATCGCGGACACCAGACCTTGCCGTTGAAACTGTCTCTCAGGAAAATGCCGACCTGAATTCGCTGGCCGCGATCTCCCAATCAGATGTGTTCGATGAACTTGTTCAACTGGATGCAGATGAAGCCCTGAGTCTGCAAAGAATCCTCGACGATATGGCCCAGGAAGGTGTGAGTCAGCAATGAACCGATTCGGCGCAATCCTGGTAATGCTTCTTTTCTCGTATCCGGCTTTCGCTCGGCAGGGCGGTCCACGAAACCTTGCCGGGCAGACCGACGCTGTTGAACAACCGCAACCCCAGGCACAGGCACCGTTGGAAAGAAGTGTCGCGCAGCTCTACCTTTCGTTAATCAGAAACGATGTCGAACTGACGGATGAGCAGTTCCTGCGAGCGGCACCGGTCATCCAGCAGTTCATTCGACAGAAATTTGCGAATGCAAGCCAGAAAAACGCTTTGGATGAACGTCAGAAGCAGCTGCTGAGTCAGCCCAATGCATCGGAAGCGGACTTCCAGAAGCTCAATGAGGAAGCGACTCGCCTGAATGGCGAGACTTCGACCTGGGAAGGTCGAATGGCCAGAAGGTTGCAGAATGCAATGGGGAACCCCCAACTCCAGCTCTCAGAGCGGCAGCTTGCTGCCCTGTCGAGTTTCAACAAATGGTTCTTCACTGAAAAACTTCCCACAGTGGTCGAGCAGGCGCGCGTCAATGCCGGTGGCGTCAAACGCCAGCAACAGCGCCCCGCTGCCGCCGGACGTCCGAATCAGAACCGCAAGGATCAAACTCAGCCGGGGGACACATTACGGGGCAAGGATGCGCCACCCGTGCAGCCACGTCCGAAGCTATCCCGCTAACAGGATCTGAAGGTCCATCAGATTCGTTTGAGTCGGCCCGGTCACAATCAGATCGCCTGTCGCTGTCAGAAAGTTCCACGCATCGTTATTGGCCAGGTACTGTTGCGGGATAAGCCCGAGATCGACGGCACGCTGAGCCGTTGATGGATCCACGACGCCACCTGCGGCATTGGTCGGGCCATCGGAGCCGTCGGTCGCGACGCTGGCAAAGCAACATGGAATGGCGATCTGCCGTGACGCCATCGACATCGCCCAGGCCAGCGCCATTTCCTGATTCCGCCCGCCAAGGCCCTTGCCGCGCACGGTCACTGTCGTCTCGCCCGCAGCCAGCACGCACACAGGAGGCTTCCCGGGATTCCCGGTGCTCGCGATTTCCCTCGCGATGGACGCAAAGAACCCGGCAACGTCCCGCGCTTCGCCCTGGACTTCTGTTCCAAGAATGACGATCCCAAAACCAAGCGCCCTCGCCCTGGCTGCCGCGGCATCAACGAGCAGTCGGTTGTTCGCGATGATGAGGTTCTCAACGTTGCGGAACAGCGGATCACCCGGCTTCGGGGTATCGGGAATCCGGCCTTGCGCTCCAGCCTGCAGGCGTTCGGTAACGGCGGGCGGAACCCCTACGCCGTACTTCTGAATGATGCCCAAGGCCTCAGGAAACGACGTCGTGTCCGGCGCCGTCGGGCCGGACGCAATGAAATCGAGAGGATCGCCAATGACGTCCGACATGATCAGCGTCGCCACACGCGCCGGAGCGGCCCAGGCTGCAAGCTGACCACCTTTCAGTGCCGAAAGATGCTTGCGCACAGCGTTCAGTTCCAGAATCGTTGCGCCGGCGCGCAGCAGCAGCGAGGTCACTTCCTGCTTCTGCTCGAGAGTGATCCCATCCGCCGGAGCGGGCCACAGGGCTGAGCCGCCGCCCGATATCAAACACAGCACAATGTCCTCGGGCTTCAGCCCTCGGAGCAGGCCGCGCATCTCCCGCACGGCACCCACACCTGCCGCGTCAGGGATCGGATGACCAGCTTCAACCTGACGGATTCGCCGCAGCGGTAAGGCGTGTTCGTACTTCGTGACGACGATGCCATCGGTAATTCGATCCCCCAGCGTTTCCTCCACCACCTGCGCCATTCGAGACGCTGCCTTGCCGGCGCCGATGACGATCAGCCTCCCGTCGATGGTGAGTTTCTTGTCTCCGATGGAAAGGACGTTGCCGTGAACACGCAGTGTCTTGTTGATGCAGGTAGCGGGATTCGCCGCGTCCAGCGCTGCTTCCCAGATCTGACGCGCCCCGTCGCGAAGTTGTGTGATGTTCATTGACTGGAGCTTGTGAGTTTTTCAGCTGCTGCATTCCGGACCGATCGAATGCGGACGCGATTCGGAGCATAGGGAACTTCATCGAGATACTCGTCCAACTGGACCACGACGTTGTCCCATTCCTTTAGGTGAATATAGATCTCGGCAAGAGCGAGGCGAGCCGTATTCAACCTGCTGCCACCCGTCGAGAGCGCCTTTTTGAAGTGCGACTCCGACTCCTCGTAAAAACCAGTCATGAAATAGACAATCCCGCTCAGGTAGTGAGCCAGCGGAGCTCCCGCCTGAACTTCAAATGCCTTGTTGAGACTGGAAAGAGCATCGTTCAGAAGGGCTCGCGCAGCATTGGGATCCTTCTGCTCCTTCGTGACGGCCTCTTCAATATGCAGGCTAGCCAGGTTGACGTACGGCGCCAGAGACCGCGGATTCAATCGCGCCGCTTCCCTGTACTCGCGCTCGGCATCCCTGTATTGCGAGAGCGTGTGGAAAAGAACCGCCAGGCTGTTGTGCGCATTAAAAAAACCCGGCTCGATTCGAATCGCCGCTTCAAGCCGCTCCTTCGCGGCGGCGCGGTTTCCTTTGCGGGCCTGCTCAATGCCCTTCTGATATTCCTCCACTGCCGCCTTCGAGTATTGTTCGGTGACTTCCGTGATATCGATGACCGAAGGATCCTCACCCGGCCGTCTATCGAGGAAAAGTGGCGTTTCCTTCTGGGCAAGAGCCACTTCCGGCGCCAGCATCAGCATCATCAGCAAGAAGGACATCAGAGCTGTGGCTTTCAGACCCATTCAGGGGTTATACCGTCGGGGATGGAGGTTGTCAAACGACGCCGGAGGTAAGGACTCCGGAAGTCGCCTTCTAAATTTGAGGACTGATGGACGAGCGTGCTTCGAAGGGGAGCAAGAAAAATGCAACGCTACCTTAGTACTGCTTTTCGTAAGTACGATCACGTATTCGCGCGAGGGCACCGCGGAGCGGTGCAGGAATGTAGCCGGGGGTAAGCGCGAAGCGCGCATCCCCCGGTGAAGGAGATCGCCAAATCCTCGCACGCCGCAGGCGTGCGAGGAAGCTCGCGGTAACGATGACCGGGGGTATGGCTCGCTCACCCCCCCCCGGATACATTCCTTGCACCGCTCCGCGGTGCCCGCCGCGCGAATACGTCACCGTAATTACGAACCGCAGCACTTAGGCAGGGCGAAGCGGGGGAGGTCAGGCACGAGCTGTTGTCTGACCTCCCCACGCCGCGCCGATTACGTTGCGGTAGCGTTACATTTTTTGATCGGCGCGGCTGCCCCTCCGTAAGGAGGGGATATCTGCTCGACTGAAGGTTCATCATGCCAGGACCACACGGCTCCATGTTAGCGTGAGGCGTATGCGCGGGGGACTGGCCTACATTTACGGAATGTTGCTGACGTTGCTCCCCCCGAGATATCGCGAACACGAACTTCTCCGCGCAAATGCGATCACCTGCGGGATCCTGCAAAGTTTTGCCGCGCTTCTTCTGCTCATCTTTCGATTATTCGATTTCGTGGCGAAAAATACAGGCTCGATGGGAGAGCGTTCCGAACTGATCTTCGATCACATCGGCGGCGGCGCGGTATATGCATCGGGCGTACTTGCAATGGCCGAACTCGCATTCCATCCAGTCTCGGTAATAGGTTACTAATTCTTTT
>Ga0207659_10001897_pt1 | contig 12396 bp, 13 predicted proteins | sample KBSM43metaG_FD_184330 | JGI IMG/M metagenome (GOLD analysis project Ga0207659, IMG submission 184330) | Miscanthus rhizosphere microbial communities from Kellogg Biological Station, Michigan, USA - KBS M4-3 metaG (SPAdes) (version 2) | ecosystem: Host-associated > Plants > Roots > Rhizosphere >...
AGCAGCAGATCGAAGCCGACCTCGCGCTCGAGGTCAATGCCGTCGCGATGTACAACAAAGCCATCCAGGCCGCCCGCGAAGCGGGAGACGATCAGTCACGCGAGCTGTTTTCCAAGCTCCTCAAGGACGAGGAGGAGCACGTGGACTGGCTCGAGGCGCAGGTCCATCAGATCAAGGAGATGGGCTACGAGCGCTATCTGACGCTCCACGTCGAGGGGCCGAAGGACTAGCGCCTGTTACACTGGATCGCTGGATGGTTGCGGCGGTTCTTCTTCTCTTCGCGCTGATTGCGGCCATTCCTGCCGAGGCGGCTGGGGCGAAGTCCGTCCCGCTCAAGATTGTCGCCTTCGGCGACAGTCTCACCTCGGGCCATCGACTCCCGTCGAAGGATGCCTATCCGTCAGTGCTGCAGGCGAAGCTGAAAGCGGCGGGGTTGTCGGCCACCGTCGTCAACCATGGCGTGTCGGGCGATACGACAACGCGGGCGCTTCGTCGACTCGACGACGCGCTCGCCGAGCATCCGCAGATCATGATTCTCGAACTCGGCGTCAACGACGGGTTGCGCGGTGTTCCGGTTCCGGTCGTAAAGGCGAATCTGGAGAAAATCATCACGGCGGCGCAGGCGCAGAACATCGAAGTGGCGCTCTGTGCGATGGAAGCGCTGCCGCTGCAGGGGTGGCAGTACACGGTTGCGTTCCACCAGATGTACGAAGATCTGGCGACGACCTACGGCTTGACGCTCGTTCCGTTCTTGATGAACGGCGTGCTCGGCAATCCGGATTTGATTTCCGACGATGGCGTGCACCCGAATGCGGCGGGGGCACGCCATATCGCCGAGACGGTCTTCGAATATGTCCTTCCGATTGCCCGTACGATCGGCCAGGACGCGGCGGCTACCACACCCGACAAGCTGTAGCGGGCGCCATCGGCACGCCCTCTTTGCATCCAAACGCTTTTCTGAACTCAGGCATGTTCTGCAACACGCCGTTGGCGCGCCAGCGGCCCGGGGAATGGACGTCTTCCTGCGCGCGGCGACGGAAATCCTGATCGGATGCGTTCTCACACCAGACCTGCGCGTAGGAAATGAAGAACCGCTGCTCAGGGGTGAAGCCATCGATTGATGCTGGTGGACCTTTGCGGGCGAGCAGTTCCATCAGTGCGTAGTAGGCGATCCGCACTCCGCCGTTGTCCGCGACGTTCTCTCCCAGCGTGAGATCTCCGTTCAGCTTCACGCCCGGCAACGACGAATACGCACCGTACTGTGACGCCACGCATGCGACGCGTTCGCGGAACGCGTCCTCATCGCGCGGCATCCACCAGTTCATCAGGTTGCCTGTGGCGTCGAACCGGCGTCCGCTGTCGTCAAAACCGTGCGTAATTTCGTGGCCAATCATTGCGCCCACCGCGCCGAAGTTCACGGCATCGTCGAGGGTGGAGTCGAACACTGGCGGTTGCAGAATGCCGGCCGGAAACGTGACTTCGTTGAGTGACGGCGCGTAATACGCATTGACCGTCTGCGGTGTCATCAGCCAGATGGAGCGATCGACTCGTTGACCGATCCACTGGAACTGTCGCTGTCTGTCGTTCGCTGCGATGCGGATGGAGTTGCCTGCGTAGTCATCGCGTCGAATCATCACGGCGCTGAAATCGCGCCATGTATCGGGGCCGCCGATTTTCCGCCGCATCGCCTCGAGCTTTGCCAGCGCGCGTTCGCGCGTCTCGGCGCTCATCCAATCGACTTCGGTGAGCCGTTGTCGGAGCGATTGCTGAAGGGCCGTAATCAATTGGTCCATCCGTGCTTTCGCATCGGGACCAAATTGCCGTTGAATGAAGATCTTGCCAACCAGCTCCCCGAGCGCGTCCGCGCCCGGTTGCCCCGCCACCGCGTCGCTGCAGCGCATCCATCGCGGCCGCATTTCTTTCTGGCCGCTCAGAATCTCCCCGTTGAAGCGAAACTGCTCCAGCTCGAATCGCCCGGTCAGCAGCGACGCCATTTCATCGAGGGCCCGCCACTTCATGTACGCCTTCCATGAGGCGAGCGGCACCGTGGCGAGCGCGGCGCTGATGTCGCGTACGTATTGCGGGTTGAGCAGGTTGAGCCGCGAGAACGACGGCGCGCCCGTTCCGCGGAAATACAGCGCGAAGTCGATGTTCGGGGCGAGCTCGGCGAGCTGCGCTACCGTGGTCGGATTGTTACGGCGTCGCGGATCGCGGAACTCGACACGGTCCATCGTTCCACGGGCAATCGCGGTTTCGACATCCATGACGGCGCGCGCGACTCTATCTGGCGGGCCCGAAAGCACCCGCCCTCCACCGAGAATCTCGAACATGCGCTGCACGTGCGCCTCATACTCGCGCCGCAGCATCGTCGAGCGCTCGTCGTCTTTGAGGTAAAGCTCGCGGTCAGGCAGGCCCATTGCGCCCTGACCGAGAACCGCGGTGAATACGCTCGAATCCTGTGCGTCTGGCGCGGCGCCGAGCGTGAGAAACGATGGAAATCCGTCGTGGCTGAAACGCGCCGCAAGCCGAATCAGCTGCTCACGGTTGCTGACGGCATCGATCTCGCGGAGCAATGGTTCGAGCGGCCCCGCCCGTCGCGCTTCGATCGTCTTTTGATCCATGCAGGCGGCATACGCGTCGCCAATCTTCTCCTCGTCGGGCGTCCTGCTCGACGCCGTGAACGCCGCGTTCTCGAGGATGTCGCGGACGATGCGGGCGTTGCGATCGGCGAGCTCGTTCAGACGGCTGTAGCGCGCCCGGTCGGCGGGCACTGGATTGGCGATGAGCCACTTGCCGCAGGCGAACTGATAGAAGTCGGTACACGCGTCGACGCTGCGATCGAGGTAGCTGACGCTGAAGCCTTCAGACGAGAACGACTGCGCGACGATCGGGATCGTCGCCGTGGTCACCACGAAGGCCGTCAGCAGCCACGAAACGCACGAAGCAAGCAACTTCGTGTCCTTCGTGCACGGCGCAGGCCTTCGTGGTTCCACGACCAATCAGGACGCTGACGCGTCCACGGAGATGGCAACGTTGCCGCGGATCGCGTTCGAAATCGGGCAGCCTTTCTCCGCATTCTTTGCCAAATCGCTGATTCCGCCGGGGTCAATTCCCTCGAGCCCTTCGACGACGGCCTTGAGGTCGGATGAGACGACCTTCAGCCCCGCGTCGCTGCGGTCGCCGGTCACGGTTGCCGTCACACGGAGGCGCCGCGCCTTGCCCCCCTGCTTGCCAATCGTGTTGGCCAGCACCATGGCGTAGCACACGGCGTGTGCGCCGGCGAGGAGCTCTTCAGGTGTCGTCTTTCCATCTCCACGCTCGTTGATGCGGCTCGGAAAGGTGACCGACTGCGTGAACGCGCCCGTTCCCGCTTTGGCAGTGCCATTGCCTTCCATCAAGTTGCCGTTCCACTCCACATCTACGTGCCGCGCAAACGATGCCATCTGTCGCTCCTCCGGTTGGTGGTTGGTGGGAACCACCAACCCAAAGATCGAAATGGTATATCAGCTGGCACACGCGCCCTGCACGAGTCATCGTGCGGGACGCGCCGCGAACCTGCGCACGGTCGCCTCCAGGTCTTCGTATTCGAACGGCTTGCCGAGCCAGCCGTCGGCGTGCGCCTCGGCGGCCCGGGCGGCCGGATCGGGGGCGGCGGTGAGCACGACGATGGGAGGGCACGCGTCGCGGCCATCGACGGCGCGGCAGAACTCCCAACCGTTCATCACCGGCATCTTCATGTCGAGGAGAATCAGATCGGGGTGATGACCTTCCAGGACGTCGAGTGCTTCTTGGCCGTTCGCCGCGCTGATCACCTCGAAGCCCATCGACGTGAGCATGAGCCGGAGGAACTCGCGCAGATCGGGGTCATCGTCGACGACGAGGATCCCGCCCTTGCTCTTCACCGCACCTCCGCGCGAGGAAGGCGCATGTAGAACGTGCTGCCCTTTCCTTCCTCGCTCTCGAACCACATCGCTCCACCGTGGCGGATCGTGATCTCGCGCGCCAAGAAGAGCCCGATCCCAAGGCCCCCGACGTCGTGTGGGGTGCCGGCGTGAGCGCGAAAGAACAGCTCGAAGATCCGGTTCTGTTGGTCCGCCGGAATACCGATGCCTCGGTCGCGAACCGAGATCACGACGTACTTGTCAGACGGCGCGACGTCGATCTCGATGTCGCCGGGAGGTGAATAACGGGTTGCGTTATCCACGAGCCGCCGGACGGCCTGCTCCAGGCGGGGGAGATCCGCGGACACCGTTACTGGCTCGGGCGCGTTGAGGACCAAACGGTGGTGAGTCGCGGCCGGCGCTGCCCACTGCACCACCGAACGCAGCATGGCGGTGAGCTCGACGGGCTCTCGGTAGAGGACCAGCCGTCCGAGGGAAATGCCCGACACGTCGATCAAATCGTCGATCAGCCTCTGCAAACGGTTCGACGCGCGTTCGATGGCATCCCACATCGGACTCTGTGCCGCGCTGGCGTCGGGCCCCTTGCTCATGTGTTGGGCGTATCCCTTGACGATGGCAACCGGTGTCTTGAACTCGTGCGCCAGCGCGGCCAACACCTCGCGCTTCAGACGATCGAAGGCCACCTCCTCGGTCACGTCCGCCATCACGACCACCACACTGTGGATGCGATCGCCGTTCCGCATCGGCGCGCTCGTGATGCGAAACGACCTTCGGTCGCCAGTACGTTTGAAAACGAGCTGGTTGATCTCGCGAACGATTTCCCCTCTCAACGAACGCCTTCCACCCGTCCTATCGGCTGGGATCACGCGCCCCTGCTCGTCTCGGAATTCGACCAGTTCCATTCGTTCGGCCAGGGTTATGCCGCCGCCGGCGTGCTCGATGATGCGTGCCGCCAAGGGATTGGCGTGCACGATGGTCCCGTTGCCGTCCAGGACGAACACCGCTTCCTGAATGGTATTGACGACCGCGTCCCAGCGTCGCTCCGCTTCGCGTCGCTCGCCTTCCTCGAGCGCCAGCGACGCGAGGTCGGCGAGGTTGCCGGCGAAAGTTACCTCGTCGCTCGTCCAATGCCGCGCGGGTCCGATGTGCTCATGACAGAGGACCCCGTAGAGCTGTGCCTTGTGCCAGATGGGCACGTCCATCATCGACGTGATGCCGCGCACCTCGAGATAGAGTGACGTCAGCTCGCGAGTGCGGGCGTCGGTGCGGGCGTCATGCGCCGCGATGACCCGACTCTCGGCAATGGCGGCGAAATAGCTCGGGCAGTCGCGCGCTCTCAACATCTCGCCGGCCGTGTGTCGACTTTGACCGCGCACAAAGTCGTCCTCACACACGATGGCGTTTTGGCCGGGCAGCAGCCGCCAGATGCTGGTCCGTTCGACATCGAGGGCAACCGCCGTCGCCTCGGTAATGGCGCGGAACGTATCGGCCACATCGGCCTTGTTGCGCTTGGCCAGCTCGAAGAGCACCTGCTCTCGACGCCCTGCGACCGCGGCGTCGTACTCAGCCGCGGTGCGCACGTGGACCTCGGCTACGCTGTCCGTCATCGGCACACCTCGGAATGCCGTCTTGGTTGATCTTTCGTTGCAAGAAGACGTGCGTCAGCGAGAGATGTCTGCGGATAATGCCCACAGGTCAGGCATCGATGGCGGCGGTGATATATCAACACATTGGCGCATGCGGGACGTGAATCTCGAGCTGGCGAGCCTGCTCTACGACATGGCGGCGATCGCAGGCGACAGTCAGCGCGCGTTTGGCTACAAACGGGCGGCGAAGGCCGTGCTGCGGATCGATCGCGACATCACGCCGCTCGTGACCGCGAATACGTTCAAGGCCATCCCGGGGATTGGTCCGACGACCGATCGCATCGCGCGCGAACTGATCGTCGACGGCCGCTGCGCGTTTGTCGAACGCGCCGTGCGCGAATCGGGCAAAGAGGAGGAGATCACGCGGCTGCACGGGTTGCGGCGACTCTATCTGAGCCGAGCCGCGGTTCAGGAGATTCTGTCTCGCAAGGGTTCGCCATCGCGAGCGCGATACCGTGGTGATTTCCAGATGCATTCGATCTGGAGTGATGGCGCCGAAACGCTCGAGTCGATCGTGAATGCCTGTCTCGAGCGCGGATGGTCGTGCGCGGGGATCACGGATCATTCCTACGGTCTCAGCATCGCCGGTGGCATGAGCATGGAGCGGGCAGTGGACCAGCACGCCGAAATCGACGTGCTGAACCGCAAGTACGGCGGCCGCTTCAGACTGTTCAAGGGGATTGAAGCCAACATCCTCGCCGACGGCTCCATCGATATGGCGCCAGACGAAATGCGGCAGTTCGAATTCATCGTCGCCTCTCCGCACTCCGCGCTCCGGAAGGCGATCGATCAGACCGAGCGCATGGTTGCTGCGGTATCACAGCGCGGCGTCGCGATTCTCGGCCACCCGCAGGGGCGCGTCTTCAACATGCGCCTTGGGGTGCGCGCGGACTGGTCACAGGTGTTCGAAGTGGCCGCTCGACGTCAGGTGGCGATCGAGATCGACGGCTCGTGGGCGCGGCAGGACGTTCCCTACGAGCTTGCCGCACAGGCGCTCGAACAAGGCTGCATCTTCGCGCTCGACAGCGACGCGCACTCACACCGGGAGTTCGACTTCGCCGATATCGCCATCGCCCACGCGAAGCTCGCCGGCATTCCGCAGGCGCGCATCGTCAATTACTGGGCGGAGCAGAAATTTCTGGAGTGGGCAGCGGGGGCGTGGGATCGATAACCACCTTCGTGGTTAATCTTCGCTTTTCTGGTGTTCGGCGTTGCGAACGGCGAGGCTGCGTGCCGGCATCTGCCAGGCCGTGCGGAGCGCTTTGGCGAGTTCAGGATCCGTCTGAGAGATCTTCTCGGCGAGAGCCGAGAACTTCTGGTCGATTCGCGCCAGCCGCGCCTCGTACTTCTCGAGGTCGCCTTTCTGCTTCAAGTCACGACGAAGCAGTCCGACCTTTTCCATCAATTCCGTCAGCAGGACGGCGAGCCCACGTTCCATCTCTCTCGATTGTAGGCGAGCCTCACTCCATCTCGACGAGCGGCACGCCCGGCTGCACGAGCTCGCCTTCGCGGCACGCAAGCGCCTTCACGCGCCCTGCGCGCGGCGCCCTGATGGGAAGTTCCATCTTCATCGCTTCCAGCATGACCAGCAGATCGCCGGCCGCAACCTCCTGGCCGGGCGTCGCCGTGATGGCGACCACCGTCGCCGGCATCGGCGCTGAGAGCGCCATCAGATCGTCGGTCGCATGCTCGCGAGCGTCGCCATCGCGGTCGCCGTCTTCGATGACGTAGGTATGCCCCTCAATGAATACCCACGTCCGTTGGTTGTCCTCGACTGCATACGCGAGTCGACCATTGACGCGAAAGCGGCCGCTGCCGAGCGCTTCAACCACGATAGCCTCGCATGATGTCCCACGGGTCCGCCTTCGCGCCGCCAACTTCGCGGCCGCCGCTTCCGCCTTCGCGCGTTGCGCTTCGGCGAGACACGTCTGCGGATTGTGATCTAAGCAATGAAGCGATTTCGAGCGCTTCAGCACGCGGACTACCGGCGCTGCGGGTCCGCAGGTCTTGACCTTCCGTCTCGAGGAATCGAGTGTCGATGTCGCCGCTGACGAAACGCGGATGCTCCAGGATCTCGATGAGAAACGAAACGTTCGTCCGGATCCCGAGAATGGGATAGTTGCGAAGCGCTTCAATCGCCCGTCTGCGAGCGATCTCGCGCGTCTCGCCGTCGGCGATGAGCTTGGCGATCAGCGGGTCGTACTGGACGCTGATCTCGCCTCCTTCATACGCGCCCGAGTCGATTCGGATGCCAGGCATCGAGGGTTCTCGATAGAGCAGCAGCGGGCCTGCCTGCGGAAGATCGTGATTGGCCGGATCCTCCGCGTAGACGCGAACCTCAATGGCATGACCCCGCTGGGTCAACGACTCCTGCGCCCATCGGAGCCGTTCGCCTCCGGCTACGGCGATTTGGGCGTGAACTAGATCCACGCCCGTGACGCGCTCGGTAATCGGATGCTCGACCTGCAAACGAGTGTTGACCTCGAGAAAGTAGAACGAGGCGCGATCGCCGGTTCCCTCGAGCAGAAACTCCACTGTGCCCGCGTTCCGATACCCCGCCGCGCGCGCGAGCGCCACAGCGGCTTCGCCCATCCGGCGCCGTAATGCCGGCGTCAGTGCGGAAGACGGTGTTTCTTCGACGACCTTTTGATGGCGGCGCTGGATGGAGCATTCGCGTTCGAACAAGTACAGGACGTGCTCGTGGTTGTCGGCGAGCACCTGGATTTCGACGTGCCGCGGCCGTTCGATCAGGCGCTCGACATACAACGTGCCGTCGCCGAACGCCGCAGTCGCTTCGCGGCGCGCCTGTTCGATGCCGGCTGTCAGTGCCTGTTCGTCCCGAATCGTCTTCATCCCGATGCCACCACCGCCTGCCGACGGCTTCAGGAGAATGGGAAAGCCTACGCGTCGCGCGGCTGCCGCGATCGCCCCTGTGGATTGGTCTGCCGGTGTTTCACCCGGAACAATGGGCACGCCAGCCTCACGGGCGATGGCACGTGCGGCGATTTTCGAACCCAAGCGCTCGATGACGGCTGCCGGCGGCCCAATGAACGTGATGCCCGCGTGCTCACACGCCGACGCGAACTTCGCGTTCTCAGAGAGAAATCCGTAGCCGGGATGAATCGCATCGGCGCCCGTTTCACGTGCCGCATCCAGAATGGCCGATATCGAAAGATAACTTTCAGCCGGCGACGCTGGCCCGATGCGGACAGCGACATCGGCGAGAAACACGTGCGGCGCTCGGCCATCCGCATCCGAATAGACGGCGACGGATGGAATTCCGAGCTCGCGGCAGGCGCGAATGACGCGAACGGCTATCTCGCCGCGGTTGGCGATCAGAATCCTACGCAACGTGTTGCTCACGAACCACGGCTGACGTTCCAATTCGCTTTCCGTTTTTCAAGGAACGCGCGGAGTCCTTCCTGCCCCTCTCTCGAGACGCGCTGCGCGGCAATCGCTTCGGCGGTGAGCCCGGCGGCGTCCGACGCGCCCCGCGCCCAGACACGCGGGATGAGAGCTTTCGCCGTCGCGATGGCATCCGGCGCCCCGCTGAGGAATTCGTTCACGTACATGCGTGTCATGGTGTCGAGCTCGCTCGTCGGAACCACGGCGTGAACGAGTCCAATTTCCTTCGCGCGGATCGCGTTGAACCGCATGCCGGTCAGGAACAGTTCGCGTGCCGCCGAACGGCCGATTTTGGCGACCGCATAGGGCGAAATCACCGCCGGCAGGATGCCGAGCTTCACTTCCGTGAAGCCAAACACCGCGGCGTCTTCGGCGACGACGACATCGCACACGGCAGCAAGGCCGGAGCCACCCCCGAGCGCTGCACCATGAATGCGTCCGATCAGAGGTACCGGCAACGTATCCAACGCGGCAAACATGCGGGCCGCGGCGTTCGCATCGCGAACGTTGTCGTCGTGCGTGTACTCGAGCGCCTTGGCCATCCACGCGATGTCCGCCCCGGCCGAGAACACCTTGCCCGCACCTGCGATCACCGTCACGCGCACGTCGTCATCCGCGTTGATTGCGGCTGCCCACGCCGTCAACTCCGCGATCATCTGCTCGTTGAACGCATTGCGGACGTCAGGCCGGTTCAGCGTGAGATATTCGACGACATCGTCGCGACGTGTCTGGATGGTTTCGTAGGCCACGTGGTTTACATCCGAAAAACGCCGAACTTCGGCGGAGGCACCGGCGCGTTGAACGACGCAGAGAGTGCGAGCGCCAGCGTGTTACGTGTCTGTGCCGGGTCCAGGATTCCGTCGTCCCACAACCGAGCCGTCGAATAATACGGCGATCCTTCGAGCTCGTACTTGTCGAGAATCGGCTGCCGGATTTGCGCTTCCTCTTCTGCGCTGAGCGTCCTGTTTTCGCGTGAGAGCTGCTCCCGTTTGACCGTCGCGAGCACGCCCGCGGCCTGCTCGCCGCCCATCACCGAGATACGCGCATTCGGCCACATCCAGAGGAAACGCGGTTCGTAGGCACGCCCGCACATCCCGTAGTTGCCCGCCCCGAACGAGCCGCCGATGATCACGGTGAACTTCGGCACCGTGGAGTTCGCCACGGCGTGCACCATCTTGGCGCCATCCTTGGCGATGCCCCCGCGCTCGTATTGTTTGCCGACCATGAACCCGGTGATGTTCTGCAGAAACACGAGCGGAATGCCACGCAGGTTGCAGAGCTCCATGAAGTGCGTCGCCTTGAGTGCCGATTCGGAAAAGAGCACGCCGTTATTGGCGACGATCCCGATCAGCAGCCCATGCAGACGCGCAAAGCCCGTGACGATTGTCGGAGCGTATCGCTCTTTGAATTCGTCCAGGCGCGAGCCATCCACAAGACGCGCAATGACCTCCCGGACATCGTACGGCTTCCGCACGTCGGCGCTGACCACGCCGTACAGCTCCTGTGGGTCGTAGGCCGGCTCTTCGGGTTCAGTGACGTCTGACGGAAGCGTCTTCGAAGTGTTTAGTGTGGAGACAATGGATCGTGCGAGGCGCAGTGCATGCGAATCGTCCTCGGCGAGGTAATCGGCGACTCCTGACAGGCGCGTGTGAACGTCGGCACCACCAAGTTCCTCCGCGGTCACGTCTTCACCCGTGGCGGCTTTCACCAGCGGCGGGCCGCCGAGAAAAATCGTCCCAGTACCTTTGACGATGATGGTTTCGTCGGACATGGCGGGCACGTACGCGCCACCCGCGGTGCATGAGCCCATGACGACGGCAATTTGCGCGATGGATTCGGCGGACATTCGCGCCTGGTTGAAGAAGATTCGTCCGAAATGGTCCTTGTCGGGAAAGACCTCCGCCTGCAGTGGCAGAAACGCGCCGCCCGAGTCGACCAGGTACACGCACGGCAAGTGATTGTCGAGGGCGACCTGCTGCGCGCGGATGTGTTTCTTGACCGTCATGGGGTAGTAGGTGCCGCCCTTGACCGTCGCATCGTTGCCCACGATCAATACTTCTCGCCCCATTACCCGGCCGATGCCGGTCACGAGCCCCGCGCCCGGCGCCTCGTTGTCGTACATCTCCCAGGCCGCCAGCGGGGACAACTCGAGAAACGGCGAACCTTCGTCCAGGAGCAGGTCGATGCGCTCACGGACGGGCAACTTGCCCTGTTCGCGGTGGCGCTGAAGGTAGCGAGGGCCGCCGCCTTCCCGGGCCTGCGCCAGTCGCTCGCGAAGCTGCGCGACGGCCGCCGTCAGCTTGTCGCGATTCGACTTGAATTCGGGGCTGTCTGTGCGGATTTTGGAGGAAATCCTGTCCATCGCGAACGATCCGAACGACCCGAACGAACTACCAACCGCAACAATCGGTCTTGAACCCGCATTCCGGGCAGCGCCAGACTGCGTGCATGCGGTACATCTCCGCCTTGCCGCAGCGCTCGCAGATCATCGCGTCTTCCTTCGAATCGCACGTCCGGCTTGCGTCGGGCTTAGCCTCGCCAGTGCTGGTCTGAGGGGGTTCCGACTGCGGCATACCGTTCGGCATTATAGATTTGAGCGCAGCTCAGCTGCATGAAATCTTTACAAAATGTACGGTTTGAGTTCGGTGCTCCCTTGTCTGTATGATTTGCAGACGTGGTGGATCGGGTTTTCGCGTCCGCCGCACGGACCCGTGACCTATGGCAAGTCAACCTTCTTCGGCCACCGCGAGCAAACGACGCAGGCGCGTCCTGGCAATTGACGACGAGCCTGCGATGACCGAGTGGTTGAAGATGGTCATCGAAGCTGAAGGCTACGAAGTCCGCACGGCCCTGATCGGGACCCGTGGCGAGGAAATCTTCAAGCAGTGGCGGCCCGACGTCGTCGTCACTGACCTCATGCTTCCCGACCTCGATGGCGTCCAATTGTTGCGCCGGCTCAAGGAAATCGATCCGTCCCCTGAGGTAATAGTCATCAGTGGCCAGGGAACCATCGCCCGCGCCGTCGAAGCGGGACAGGCCGGAGCCTTCTTTTTCCTCGAAAAACCGGTGAGCCAGGACGGGTTGATGAACATCCTCGGCCGCGCCATCGATCGTACGCAGGAGCGCGCCGAGCATCAGCAGTTGAAGGACCAGATCCGCGGCCAGTACAGCTTCGCGAACATCGTCGGCCAGAGCAAGAAGATGAAGGAGTTGTTCGAGCTGGTCGAGAGTGTGGCGGCCAGCGACGCCAACATCCTGATCCAGGGTGAGAACGGCACCGGCAAGGAGCTGATTGCCAACGCGATCCACTACAACTCAAATCGGGTCAAAGGTCCGTTCATCAAGATCAACTGCGCGGCGATTCCGAAGGACCTGATTGAGAGCGAGCTGTTTGGCTACAAAAAAGGCGCATTCACCGGTGCCAACACCGACAAAGTCGGGCT
>Ga0207659_10001898_pt1 | contig 12396 bp, 8 predicted proteins | sample KBSM43metaG_FD_184330 | JGI IMG/M metagenome (GOLD analysis project Ga0207659, IMG submission 184330) | Miscanthus rhizosphere microbial communities from Kellogg Biological Station, Michigan, USA - KBS M4-3 metaG (SPAdes) (version 2) | ecosystem: Host-associated > Plants > Roots > Rhizosphere >...
CGGTGAAACGGACATCACCATCACTGCCTATGTTCACCGGGATCATTGAAGAAGTCGGCAAGATCGTCACCATCGACGACTCCGGCGATTTTCGAACGCTGCGCGTGCAGGCAGGAGACATCCTCGATGGGATCAAGCCCGGAGCCAGCATCGCTGTCAACGGAGTCTGCCTGACGGCTCGGACATTCCATTCCGGAACTTTTACCGCAGACCTCTCGAGTGAAACGCTGGAACGGACAAGCTTGAATGCGCTTCGCGCAGGCACAACTGTGAACCTGGAACGCCCGATGCGCGCGGACGGACGGTTCGGCGGCCATATTGTCCAGGGCCACGTGGATGGCGTCGGCAAGATTCGAAGTTTTAACCGGGACGGCGACAACTGGAACCTTCAAGTCGAATTTCCGGAGAGCGCGGCGCGCTACATCGTTCACAAAGGTTCGATCGCGATTGATGGCATCAGCCTGACCGTCGCGTCGGTGAAGACAGCGGTGCTCGAGGTTGCGATTATTCCGCATACGTTCGAGAATACGAATTTGCGCTATGCCCAGGCCGGAGACACCGTGAACCTGGAATTTGATGTCATTGCAAAGTACGTCGAACGCATGATGCATCGAGATTGACTATGAATTTTTCGACAATAGAAGAAGCACTCATCGACATTCAGGACGGGAAGAAAGTCATCATCGTCGATGACGAGGATCGGGAAAACGAAGGCGACCTGATGGTCGCTGCCGAGAAGATCACTCCGGAAGTGGTCAATTTCATGGCCACTCATGGGCGAGGACTGATCTGCCTGGCAATGACGGGACAGCGCCTGGACGATCTCAATCTTCCCTTGATGGTTTCCGACACAGCCAACACATCACCGCACGGCACGGCGTTCTGCGTGTCAATCGAGGCGAGGCGCGGAGTGTCGACAGGCATTTCTGTGTACGATCGCGCGCATACGATCCTTACGGCCATCGATTCCAAGACACGACCAAGCGATCTGTCGCGGCCGGGCCACATTTTTCCCCTGCGGGCGAGGGATGGCGGTGTGCTGGTGCGCGCGGGACAAACCGAAGCATCGGTCGATCTTGCAAGGATCGCGGGACTGTTCCCGGCAGGAGTCATCTGCGAAATCATGAAGGAAGACGGCTCGATGGCTCGTGTGCCGGATCTCATGGACTTCGCCGACCGTCACGACGTGAAGATGATCACGGTGGCGGACCTCATTCGTTATCGACTGAGAACCGAAAGTTTCGTGCGTAAGGTCGGCGAGCGCGTGCTCACCACCCAACACGGAGATTTCCGCATCATCGGCTTCCAGAGCATTCTGGGAAATGAGACGCATTACGCGCTGGTGAAGGGCGACATCACCACTGGCGAAGACGTTTTGGTCCGCGTCCATACGCAGTGCCTCATGGGCGACGTTTTCAGCTCGGTGACCTGCCATTGCCATCAGCAAATGGATCGGGCGCTGGAGATCATGGCAGCGGAAGGCCGTGGGGTGTTGCTGTACCTGTCGCAGATGAGCAAAGCGGGGCAGTCGAATCTCCCGCCGGAGATCGAGACGCACGGGAAAAAGGGCATCGATGCGAATGAGACGATCGCGTTCCGCGGTGAGCAGCGCGAGTACGGCATCGGCGCGCAAATTCTCGCGTCGCTGAATATTCACTCTATGAGAATCCTGAGCAACCACCCAAGAAAGCTGATTGCGCTCAAGGCGTATGGGCTTCAGATTCTGACGCAGGTTCCGTTCACATACGTGAAGAGCTCGAGGTAGCGCGACGCTAGCTAAATCGACCAGATCCCTCATCCGGCCCTTCGGGCCACCTTCTCCCGGTGGGAGAAGGACAATCTTGAAGACTTTCCCTCTCCCACCGGGAGAGGGTGCCCCGAAGGGGCGGGTGAGGGATCCTCGATCTAGCGATTACCGAATACTCACTCACTGAATCAGTCGAAGACTCGCGTCCGTGTTTACTCCCAGGTTCACTCGCACCGTCGTGCTCCTGCTCTCAAATGGTCCAAGAAACGAGGGGTCCGCTTCGGCACCCTGCGGGGGCGCCGCTGGCCACGCAAACAGCTGATATTCGCCCGGCGCGAGACCCTCAATGGCGAATTGTCCCCGGGAATCTGTCGATGTTCTCTTGAAGAAGACCGGATTCTTCCGCCGGGTGAAATCGGGAACGGCCGTTACAAACGCTCTCGCCGGCTGTCCTGCCGCATCGCGAACAATTCCCCGAAGGAAACCGCCGGGCATTGAGACTTCGACTTCGAAGGATTCCTCGGTGAGACTGGCAATAAATGAACTGTCCGCAATAATGCTTCGGCTTCCCAATCGAATATCGGAGACGTACGCCCCGGATGGCAAACCCTCTACAGATAAGCCATAGCGAGCGCCATCGACCAGATTTCGCACCGCAAATTCGCCGCTACGCGAAACCGCAATCGGGCTTCGAGAAAGGTCAGAGACAAGCAGTGGCGGGAAACTCTCCCTCGAAGGCGTCGCGATGCGCAGGGTTTCCGGAGATCTCGCTTGCGAGTCCTTGACCACAACTCTTCCCCGAATGCCAACCATAGGCTTCAAAGCGATGTTGAGGTTCTGCACATCGCGGTCTTCGACTCTCAGGTTCTCCCTTCCGAGGATGCCGATCGAACGAGTGCCAAGTACCGTGTAGAGAATGTAGGATCCCGCAGGAATGTCGTTGAGTTCGAACCGCACTTCGCTGGAGCTGACGCGAACCGAAGAGGCCGCCGCAAAGAAGGGCTCCTCCTGGAGGATGGCGTTGTCGTGCGCGATGTAGACCGTTAGCGCGCCACCAGCCTCCGACGGGGAGTGAATCACACTTCCGGAAACCTTGAACCGCGGATGATCAGGCAACTTGATTTCGACGGAAAAAGGGGTCTGATCGCGAATCGTCAGTTTTGTCGCGGAGGAAAGGTCGGCAACACCCGGATAGTAGGCAACGCTCCACGGAGACTCGTTTTCGATGCGCATGTAGTACTCGCCGAAAGGAACGCCTGTCATTCCGAATTTCCCTTCGCGATTGATCGTGGTCCTCGCGGCACTCCGCAGTACCTGACGGCCATCAACGTACACCATCGAAAGAAGCGTGATGACGGCAGCCACCGAAGGCGTCCCATTTTGATCCACGATTTTTCCAGCCACGGTTGTGACCCGCTTAACAGGAATTTCCAGGCGTTTTTGCGTCCCCGCTTCCACCAGCACATTCTCCGACGAAGAGACCGCCTGAAAGCCCTCACCAATGTTGATGGTGTAGGCACCTGCACGAAGCGCTGAAAACGTCGTGAGCCCGCGCGGGTCCGTCACGAGCGTATTCGCTGGTCCGGCCGGCTCGTTGGGAACTTTAAACGTCAGGGTGATGGGAACGCCGGGAACACCTTCTCTCGTAGTCGAGTCGTGCACCAGGATCTCGACCCGACCGGTGCCCTGTACAGCAAGCAGCAGAAGGGTGCCAACCAGCAACCTCAACGATGCGTCCTCCTGATAGGTCAGACTACTGGGAAGTAGGGAGGCAAGATCTGGGGACAGACTCCGAATTCAAACTTGCAAGACCTGGAGTGTGGTCCAGACTTCTCCAGTTCGAATTCGGAGTCTGTCCCCAGATCTCGCCTCCCTACTTCCCCATGCTAAACGGTTAGCAATTTTGATTGACCGCGATTGCCGGTTGTAATAGCGTGCGGTCACTATGTCAACGTCACACCATACTTTAAGCCGCCGTGAGCGGCAAATTATGGACGTTCTCTATCAGAAAGGAAGGGCGACTGCCCTTGAGGTGCAGGAGAGTCTTCCGGATCCGCCAAGCTACTCTGCGGTCCGGGCGTTGCTTCGAATCCTCGAGGACAAGGGCCATGTCCGCCATGAGCAGGACGGGCCGCGCTACGTCTTTACCCCCAAGCTGCATCGCGACAAGGCTCGCCGTTCCGCGATTCGGCACATGATGGAAACGTTCTTCGAAGGATCCCCCGAACAGGCGGTTGCTGCCCTACTGGATGTTTCATCGTCCAAGCTGTCTCAAGACGAACTGGACCGCCTCGCCTTGTTAATCGAAAACGCTCGGGGTGAGAGCAAAAAATGAACTTCGCGCTCGGCGTCATCGCGAAAACGACGATACTGCTGGCCTGTGCCAGCCTGATGACGCTGGGGCTTCGTCGTGCGTCCGCATCGGTCCGTCACGCCGTTTGGGCGATCGCTTTGCTGAGCGCACTCATCCTTCCGATTGCCTCTACGCTTCTTCCTGAGCTGAGCCTCCCCATTCTACCGGAAGAGACAATCGGCGCCGTAAACCCTCTATTTCCTTCACAGGAAGTGGTGCCGCCGCGGGGCGAGAGCGCCCAGGCGCCTCATCCTTCACCCAAAGGTTCGGTCGCCGTATCGATCGCCCGGCCTGTCCGCGCTCCAGCGCAGACAACGGCCGAGAACGAAGAGAGTCGGTTCCGTCAGGAACATACACTCGTCCTGCTCTGGACGATGGGCGCCAGCGTCGTGCTGTTCCGTCTGTTGCTCGGCAGTTTGACCATTCGTCGGCTCCGGCGGCAGTCGGTTCCGATTGAGGGGTCGGACTGGCAGGATATCGTTGACGATCTCAAGGCAACCTTTTCCTTTAAGAAGCCAGTAATGCTCCGGATCTCCCATCAAACGATTCCGCCGATGACGTGGGGTATCTTCAGGCCGGTTGTCCTGCTTCCTGCAACCGCAATGGAATGGACCCCGAGTCGACGCCGAGTCGTCCTGGCCCACGAGCTTGCTCACGTGAAACGCAACGACGGTGTTCTTCAGATCCTTCTTCAAGCGGTCTGCAGTCTCTATTGGTTCAACCCCGTCGTCTGGTATGCCGCGCGGCGGCTCCGCATCGAGCGCGAATGCGCCTGCGACGACCAGGTCCTGAAACTTGGCGCCGATGCCGACGACTATGCTGATCACCTTCTCCAGGTCGCGCGGACCCTGAATCCGGGCAGTGGCCTTTCTCTCGCCACAGTGGCGATGGCGCACCGGTCCCAACTGGAAACGCGTTTACTTTCAATACTCGACAACCGAACTCGACGGCAGACCGTCTCGCGAATGTTGTCGGTGCTGGTCCTGTCCGCCGTGACAGCCTTGACCCTCCTGGTGGCAACCCTTCACCTCACTGCGAAGCCCGGGACTCTATTCCTTGATTTAGACCCCATGGTGCCCGGCCTGCCTCCTGACTTTCATGCTGCCGTCGATACCCAGCAAGTCCCTGTGACTGTCCATGGATCGATTCGAGAGTTCGGAACGCAGGCTCCGATCGGAGGCGCGTTGCTCGCACTCACCCCGTTGGACAATACCGACCTGGGCAGCGTTCCCTCTTACGACGTGGAAACACGATCGGATGGGACGTTCTCTCTGCGAGACGTGCCGCCGGGACAGTACCGGGTGGGCATGTCTCGCGAAGGCTTTGTCGACATCCACAGCGCTTCGGAGCCGCCACTGCTCACCGTCTTCAATGGACAAACGCCGGACCCCCTTCACCTTCATCTGATGCGCGGCCCTGCGATCTCCGGACGCGTCTTCGATGTCGGTGGAATGTCGAAGGTCTCAGCCCATGTCGAGCTCCTTCGGATGGACTTCCGTGAAGGCCAGCAGACGCTTCTGACCACCGATATCTCCATGGTCACCGACGAGAATGGAGAGTACCGTCTTCCCGGACTGACGCCCGGCGAATACTATCTGCGGGTTCGACCCCGTTCAGGATCAGGAGACTTCCTCGCGGTGTACTTCCCTGGAGTTACGGATTCGAGTTTCGCGACACCCATAACGGTGCGCGATGGCGCGGACATCAGCGGTATCGATCTGTCCTTAACCAAGGGAGACTTACATTCCGTGCGTTTGACCGTGGAAGTCACCCCGCCCTCTCCCAGCAACCCGGAGCTGTCGTTCTACATCACGCCCAAGCGGAATGGAGGCACCGCCACCGCTGGAGCGGTTCAATTCCATAGCGCCGGCCGAAACACTTATGTCAGTCCCCTGCTGGCCAACGGTTCCTACGAGATCGAAGTGTATCTCCGCGATCCCGACCCCATCCGATGGGCGCAAACGACGGTGGAGATTGACGACCACGATGTCGATGCCGGCAAGCTCGTGATCGGACCCGGCGTATGGCTCCGCGGACACATCACTGCGGCCGAACAACTGCCTGTTGGAGTTCGACGAAGTCAGCTCCAGGTCACGCTCCGTCCTGTCGATGGGTCGATCTTCCTGGTTCCTTCGGCTCAGGTCGCCGACGATGGATCGTTCGTTGTTCCTCGCGTTCCGGAGAGGCGATTCCGTGTCGACCTGACCGGTCTGCCGCCCGAAGTCTATTTTTCCTCCGCGCGTTACGGGGGCCGAGAGGTGCTCAATACAGGGTTCATGGTGTCGCCGGGTGGCGGCAGCACTCTGGACCTGTCGATCGCAAGCTCCGGAGGCGTGGTCGCGGGAGTCGTCCGCAATGCCAAGGATGAACCGATCTCCAACGGCACCGTCCTCCTGTACCCGTTCGGCAGCGACAATCCCAAACTGATCCGAACCGCTTTGACAGACCGGTTCGGCGTCTTCTCGATTCCGGGCGTGCCTCCGGGCGAATACGGCGTTCTCGCATGGAGTGATGGTCGGAGCAAAGCTTACATGGATCCCGTCTTCCTCAAAGCCGCGGAAAACGAAGCGACGAAAGTGGTGGTTCAGCGGGGTTTCACGAACACCATCAATGTGCGCGCCATCGCGCCGTAGGTTATGGTAGGCTCTCGTTCATTCGATGTCAGATAAAGAGCTTATTATTCACTTCCTCGAGAAGGCCGAGAAGCGCGTCCGTTCCAACAAGCGTTTCAATGACATAGCGGTCACTCTGGCCATCGCGCTCGTCGTTCCGGTCGTCTTCAAACTCCTGGATCTCTACTTCCTGTTCCGCGGTCGAACTGTCGTCGCGGTTCTCGGACTTTGGGCTGTTGGCACGGTCGCATGGATCTTCACGCGATTGCGGGGAAGGAGTCCGCTTAATCAAGTCGCGGGAAATATCGACAGCAAAGCTCGATTGAACGATCAGCTCAAGACTGCGTATTGGTTCATCCAGAATCCAAGGGACTCGCGATGGGTGGATGTGCAGATTCAGCACACCGCCAATGCAGCTGGGAAGTTACGCCTCGACAGCCTGTTTCCCCGGCGCTTTCCGCGTGCGTCGTATCTCGCCGGCGGTCTTCTGTTTCTGATGGTGCTGCTGAATTTCATTCCCATATCGCTCAACTACAACTGGCTTGCGGGTCACGCGGCGCCGCCATTCCGGCTCACCGATGCGGAGCGGAAGAGTCTTCAAAACGCGCTCAAACTCCTGGAAAAGGCAAAAGCTGCGGAGAATGCGCTGATCGCAGAACAGATTCAGAACGTGATCGAGGATCTCGAGCAGGGCAACATTTCGCAGGAAGAGGCAATGAAGCAGCTGGAAGCCCTCCGGCAGGAGCTCGAAGAAGGCGAACTCGACGCTGAAAACATGACGAACGGTCTCGGGCAAATGGCTGCAATTCTGCGTCAATCAAAGGCGCTTCAGGCCACCGCCCAGCAGATGAGCAGGGGCGCGCTGGACGAGGCCTCATCGCAGATGCAGGTGCTTAATGCACGCCTGGAAGGCCTGGCGCCGCCGGACATTCAGGAGATGGCGGAAAAACTCCAGCTGGCTTCGGAGCGTCCGCGAACCGGCTTGCAGGATCTGGCACGAGCCTTTGAGGCCGCCAGTGCCGCCTTGCAGCGTGGAGATCGTTCCGCAGGCCATTCCGGACTGGACCGCATCGCCCGCGAACTGAAAAGCCTCGCTGAGCAACTTGCGGATCAGGAACTCCGAAGCAAATCCGCGGACGAAATTGGAGATCTGGTCGATGCCCTCCAGGATGCCGATCCTCAGGAGACAGCTGGCGAGCCCGGCGAAAACGGCAGACCAAGCGGCCAGAACAAGGCCGGTCAGCCTACCGACGGTGAGCGCGGCGAGACGACCGAGCAACAGTCCGGCGAAAATCCTGAGCAAGCCGGAGAAGGAGAGCCCGGGGAGAGCGGGGAGCAAAGCGGCGAAGGTGGTGAAGGGGGCCAAAATCCAGGAGGTACCTCGGAAGATGCCGCCGATGGGAAAGGCGGCAACTCCTTCGGAGGTTCCATGAAGAGTGCTCCCCTGGAGGGAGAAGTCACCGCCCTCGAGGTCCAGTTGCAGAAAGAAGCCTTAAAGATCGAAGAGGGGCTGGGAGGTGAGGAGCCCGCCGAGGATGTTGAAGCGGCCGGGGAGCGCGAGCGTTCAAAGCTGGATTACCGAAACGCGCCTTCTAACCTGACACCAGCACAAAAGGATCTGCTCGGCCAGGATCGCATTCCGTGGCAGAGCAGGCAGTTGATCAAAAACTATTTCCAGGCCGTCAAGCCGACGACGACACAAACCAAATGAGCGCAGCAATCGAACAACAAGTCGAGGGATTCCAGAAACTCTTTACGCGGGTCAAGCAGGAAGTCGCCAAAGTGATCGTCGGGTACGACGACATCATCGAGTGCGTGATCATGAGTCTGCTCGCCAATGGCCATGTGCTGCTGGAAGGCGTGCCGGGCCTTGGCAAGACGAAGCTTGTCTCCACACTTGCCGATGTTGTCCACCTGAAATTCTCGCGCATTCAGTTCACTCCCGATCTGATGCCGGCCGATATCACCGGCACCAACATCGTGCAGGAGAATGCCGAAGGCGAAAAGTTCCTCCAGTTCCAGCAGGGACCGATCTTCGCCAATGTCGTGCTGGCTGACGAAATCAATCGCGCCACGCCAAAGACGCAATCGGCGTTGCTGGAAGCGATGGAAGAGAAAACTGTTTCGGTCGGCAAGGTGACGTACAAACTGGACCCACCCTTCTTCGTTCTCGCGACTCAGAACCCGCTGGAAATGGAAGGAACGTACCCGCTGCCTGAAGCGCAGCTCGACCGTTTCTTCATGAAGTTGAAGGTGGACTACCCGACGCTGAGCAGCCTGCACACAATTCTGAACCGCACGACGCGCGCCCAGGAACCGCAGGTCGATCGCGTGCTCGATGGCCCGCAGATTCTGGAAATGCGCAAGACGGTGAAAGCGGTGCCCATCGCGAGGCCCGTGCAGGAATACGCGATCCGAATCATGATGGCGACTCATCCAAACACCGAGTTCGCCCACCCGCTGACGGACAAATTCGTGCGCCACGGCGCCAGCCCGAGGTCATCGCAGGCGATGATCGTGGGGGCAAAAATCCGAGCACTGCTCAACAATCGGGTTTACGTGTCGACCGACGATATCCGGTCGGTTGCGCTGGGCGCCCTGAGGCACCGCATCATCCTCAGCTTTGAGGGTGAAGCCGAACGGGTAGATCCGGATACGATATTAAAGGGGATTCTGGAGAGTGTCCCCGACCCGAGTTAGGGAATTAAGTACGCGACGCAAGAGGGGAAAGAAGCAATTTTGAACTTGGACTAATCGGGCATCTCAAATCCGAAATTACAAAATCTCAAATTGGACCGGCAGTCGGCAGAGGCCGTCCGACCAATTTGAGATTTTGTAATTTCGGATTTGAGATGTCATTCGTCCGATTTCAGATTCCTTGTCCCGGCCGGGGGGCAAAAAACGCATTCCCGAGCGCACGGATAGAACAACATGGCAGCAACAGTCTCCTTATTCGATGACGAGTTTCTCAAGAAGCTCGAGTACCTGAGCATTCTTTCGAAGCGGCTCTTCGCCGGTCAGCTCAAGGCTGAACGACGCGCCATGCGCCGCGGTACCGGCCTGGAATTCGCCGACTATCGCCAGTACGTCGCAGGAGACGACTTCCGCCACCTCGACTGGAAAGCCTACCTTCGCCTCAACAAGCTGATCCTCCGGTTATTCGAAGAAGAAGAAGACCTGCCGATCTACATGTTCGTGGACGCGAGCCAGTCGATGTCTTACGGCAATCCGACGAAATTTGATTATGCCCGCCGCGTTGCGGCAGCGCTGTGCTACATCGGTCTTTCGAATCTCGATCGCGTCAACGTGGTCGCGTACGCCAACAAGGTCAAAGGCGAGCTTCAGCCGCAGCGAGGCAAAGGCCGCATCTTCCGCGTCTTCCGATTTCTCGAGGAGATAACGACTGCCGGCGAGACCAACGCACGCGAGTCCTTCAAAACCTACTGCACCGAAACACGCCGCCGGGGATTGTGCGTGGTGATCTCGGATTTCTTCGATACCTCCGGGTTCCAAAGCGGATTGGACATTCTTCGCCACTTCAGGCACGACATCTTCGTCCTGCATGTCGCCAGCCACGAAGAAGTGGATCCCGCACTCAAGGGCGAACTGGTGCTGGTGGATTCCGAAAACAATGTGAGCCGCGAGGTTACCGTCACTCCGTCTCTGCTCGCTTCGTACAAAGCGGAGTATCATCGCTTCTGTACGGATATTGAGAGTTACTGCAGCAAGTACCAGCTGGGCTATGTCCGCACGGTTACGGATTTTCCGTTCGAAGAGCTTGTCTTGAAAGTCTTCAGGCAGGGCAGATTCCTTAAATGAGGTTTTTAGCGCTCACAGGTCTTCAGGCAGCGCTTCTGGCGCTGGTCACAGGGGGCGCCATAGTCGCCTTGTACTTCCTGAAGCTTCGGCACCGCCGAATGGTGATCGCTTCATCCCTGCTCTGGGGCCGCATCCTCGACGAACGCCAGGCCCAATCGCTCTGGGAAAAACTGCGCAGGGTGATCTCAATCCTCGCCGCCGTGGTTATCGGCCTTCTCATTGCCCTGGCTGTCGCCAGGCCGGAGATTCACTGGCTGACCGGCGGGGGCGAGCGCACGCTGCTGGTTCTGGACGCATCACCTTCGATGCTCGCACGCACGAGCGACGGGATGACACGTTGGGAGCACGCCGTTGCGGCAGCGCTTCGAACCGTGAATGCCAGTGCCCCGAGTTCGGAATTCCGAGTGGCGGACACCGCTGGACGGATCGATGCAGCGCCAACGGCCGATCGGCGCGAGATTCGTGAAGCGATCGAACGGATGAAGCCGACTGCGGGGATGGCGAGCTTTCCCGAGAAGGATCCTGAGACCGCACATGTGCGCTTCATCACCGATGGAGTTGTTCCGCTCGCAATGCCCAGGGGCACAGTGCGCGAATCCGTTTTTGAGGAGGCGGAAAACGTCGCGATCACAGCTTTTGAGATTCGATCGACGGCGTCCTCAGCGCTTGCGTACGAGGCGTATCTGGAGCTCCATAACTACGGAAAGAAGGACCGCGAAGTACGCCTGACGATTGCGGGTCCAGGCGACCAGCATATCGAACGAGCCCTGAATCTGAAGGCAGGGGGCGAGTTCGGCGGCCCCTTCGATCTGTCGAAATTTGAGGGAGGCGGGATCCGCGCCTCGATTCAGGCAGGCGGCGACGCGCTATCACTGGACGACGTTGCGTTTGCCTACCTTCCGATCAATCGAACCGCGAAAACGCTTCTGGTGACGAACGGGAGCCCGTATCTGGAGGCGCTCCTGCGGCTAGATTCCCTCGTCGACGTGACCGTGATCAAACCTGAGAAGTACAATCCTGATCCGAGTTTTGATGCGTACATCTTTGACGGCTTTGCTCCGGTCAACGCTCCGCCGCGGCCGTCCCTTTTCATCGGCGAAACACCCAACACCACATGGCTGCCACAGACAAAGGGCACGCTGTCGAAGCCGCGATTCGCAACATGGGTGGAAGAACATCCCGTGATGCGCTACGTTTCCCTTCATGACGTGGCACTGGACAGGGCGGCACGCATCGAAAACACGAACATGCAGGTGCTGGCGGAATCCGCGGATCATGCGCCCCTCATCCTCGCTTCCGAGGAGAAACAACGGCCTCGTTGGGTTTTGACGGCCTTCAGCCTGAAGAACTCGGACTTTCCCCTGCACAGCGGCTTCCCCCTGTTTGTCGACAACGCGCTGGGCTGGCTCAGCCGCGAATCCCTGGCGCTTCGCAGGCAGCCTGGAATGATCAGCGTTCCACTCGCGCAGGCCGAGATCAAGGGACTCAAAGGCGATCCTTTGGAGTCGTATTCGCAAGGCGAAACAACAATGTTCGAAGCCCCGGAGCCCGGCCTCTATGTCGCGACTCACGAAGACTCCAGGCAATACGTGGCGGTGAATCTGGCGAGCGCTCAGTACTCCAACGTCAACAAGACGGTATCTCAGAAGGACATGCCGGCAGCCACCACTGCAGGATGGCTGGAGCGGGAACTCTGGTTCTACATGATTGCCGCCGCTGCATTGCTGCTCGTGTTCGAGTGGTTCACCTATCATCGAGGAATCACGGTGTGAGGTGCCGGGGCCAATGAGTCTGATTTTCGAACATTACTGGCCGCTGCTGCTTCTCGGCCTGATTCCGCTGCTGGTGGCAATCCAGCGCAGGTC
>Ga0207659_10001901_pt1 | contig 12391 bp, 12 predicted proteins | sample KBSM43metaG_FD_184330 | JGI IMG/M metagenome (GOLD analysis project Ga0207659, IMG submission 184330) | Miscanthus rhizosphere microbial communities from Kellogg Biological Station, Michigan, USA - KBS M4-3 metaG (SPAdes) (version 2) | ecosystem: Host-associated > Plants > Roots > Rhizosphere >...
CCTCACAATTCGGTTCACAACTGTGGTTAATCAGCCGCGCAGGATTCCAGCTGACCTTCCCGTTCAGGTCCGAGGATTCGTTCAGGGTGAAAACATAGCTGTTCTGCTTCAGACACAGTTCGCCCGATTTCTTTTTTGAAACCGGGAGGCCCACGTATTCAATCAGGCGCGTGCCGGCAGGTATGTCGCGACGTGCGAAAACACCTCGACCATGGATGCGGGATTTTCGCATCTCCAGCCAGCCCAGCGCTTCTTTCATTCGCGCCGCGTCCGGGCGGCTGCTGCGCAGGCGGGTATCGAGCTTCCGATGCGTCTTTCCCATTCCTGTGAAGATACAACATCCCAGGGGGCAGATCGGGCCCATCGGGCCCATGCTCCATGCAGGCAGACCATTTTGTTGCCTCGCGAATCTTCTAACCTATCGCCCATGGGTCGTTTATGATTTCTGGCGGTCCCCGCCAACCGGGGGGACCGGGCTGGCGTCAAACTCAAGCGGATACAGGTTAATGGTGCCTCCAGCGGAAACTGAACTTATCGCAAAGGCGAAGCGAGGGGATACGGATGCCTTCTGTGCGTTGGTGTCCAGCCACAAGAGATCTATGTACGGGCTTGCGCTCAGGTTTTCCGGGAATCATCATGACGCGGAAGACCTGGTTCAGGAGGTCTTCTTAAGCGCATATCGAGCGATTCAGCGATTTCGCGGCGACTCTTCATTCCGAACCTGGCTCCACAGAATCCTGGTCAATTCGTTCGTCAGCCAAAAGCGCAAGAAGGGTCTGCCGATTGCGGGAGAAGTAACCCAGGGTTCCAGTTTTGCGATCGCCGGCTCCGACCGAACCGCGTTCAACAACATCATGGTGGACCAGATCATGCGACGGATCGAAACGTTGTCTCCGCAGCAGCGCCTGATGTTCGTGATGAAGCATCAGCTGGGGTTGACCTGCGAGGAAGTTGCGGACTATTTTGGCACCACCGAGGGTACCGTAAAGAAAACTTTGTTTCGCGTGATGAGCAAACTGCGCGAGGAGTTCCTGAGTGCGGAACCCCGGCTAAGTGGGGGAAGTAATGCACGATTGCCAGAGATTCCGTGAGGAATGGATCGCTGGTTTAACTGAAGACGCCGGCGGCTGTGAGCCCTGCCTCAGCTTCTGTGAGGATTCGCGGCTCATTTTGCAGTCGATCGATGGCGCGTCTCAGCCTATCCCGGAACTCTCCGAGAAGTACTGGGACCAGTTCGATGGCCGCCTTCGTTCCGGGCTCGCAAACGAGAATGCCTGGCGCAGGTATCGCTTCTATGGAAAGACATCGATGGCGGCCGCAGCTGCGTCGATTGTCTTGGTATTCACGTGGGCAGCGATCCGCCCGTCCCAACCTATCGGAGAGAATGCAAAAGTGACGCCCGAGATTGAGTTCGTTGAAGACCACATCACGGAACTCAACCCTACAGTCGTCACATTCCTCGGCCAATCGGAGCTTTTTCTGCGGAGCTTTACCAAGATCGACCCGTCGTATGAGGATGACCTGCAGGATGCCCGGTCGCGCGCGAAACAGGACCTGGCGGAAATCAAAACACAACAGTTGCGGGCCGCGGATTTCTCGCCCGTGCGGATGACGCTCGACGAATACGAAAGTGTCCTTCGCGAGATCAAGAATGTCGATTCCGCAGCGCAAATCGCCGACATTCAGGCTCGCATCCGCAGGAGTGGGCTGATCGCGAGTATGACGGCATACCAGCCACATGTGATGATGGTGGTTGGCGGAAGGCATCGATGATGAAGCGATATTCCCTGACGTGGAGTTTGATTGTCGTCACAGCTTTCGTGGTGGCGAACCCGTCGGCCGGAATCGCGCAGCAGACGCCGAGGGAGAACTCTGAAGCCCGCAAATTGTTCACCGAGGGCGCCGACCTTCAACATGGCGGGAACTTCGTTGAAGCCGAGAAGAAGTTTCGTGAAGCCCTCAGAAGGTATCCAAGAGCTGAAGAGTCCGACAAGACGGCTTACTTTCTGATTGATACCCTTTACAGACTTCGGCGTGTCCAGGATGCCCGAACCGAGATCGAGATCTTCCGCAGAAACTATCCGAAATCTCAATGGCTGGAAGAAGTCGATGAGATGACTCTCCGTCTGGGAGGAATGCCGAATGTTCCGGCCGAATCCATTATCTGGAATAGTCCGGCTGAATTGCGGGAAGCCCAGGCCCGTGCCGATCGTCTGCGGGGAGTGATCACGCCTCCGGGCCCGCCGAGCAAGAATTACGACCCTGAATTCCCCCGGAATGCGAGCATGAAAGCCGAAGCCCTGCGGCAACTCATTCAGGTCTTCCCGGATCAGGGGATTGAAGAGGCAAGGATGCTTTTGAGAATTGCGCCCTCTGATCCGACCGTTCTCGTGAATCTTGGAACTATTGCCAACAGCAATTCGCCCCAGGCAATTCCTTTTTTGCTGAGCGTTTGGACGAACACCGCCGGCAGCCCAAATTTTCGGAGCAACGCCTTCTTCTGGTTCAGCCGCCGGAACCCCAACAAGGAAGAAGTAGCAAAGGCCATGATGGATCTGCTGGCGAAGCCTGAGACGGAACACGTCGCCAGTCAGGCTTTGGCCATCATGTACGTTGAAGACCATCGAGCAGTTCTGGAAAAGATCGTCATGAGCTCGAATCCGGAAAAATTTTCGGCGATGGAGAAGATTTTCCGGAACGGCAGCGAACTGCTGAAAAACGATCTCCTCATGTTTGTCGCAATGCTCGACGATCGCAGGGCAGTGCCTTTCATAGTTCAGGCCGCTCAGAATGATCCAAATCCCAACGTCCGTTCCACTGCTGTTAAAGCTCTTGGGAGCCGGAAGGATGTCGATGCCTCGACACTCCAGAACCTTATAAGATCCATGCCCCCGACGCCGCGCCCGCCTCAACCACTCTTGCGCGTTGCACCCGCAAACGGGCTGTCATTCCCGGGCAGCGGGCCCTTCCCGGTTCTTATTCCGTAGTCCCTCATTGATCGTTGTCCTTTTGACTGTTGTGCGTTGACTGCTGGACTTGTTACGTTGATCGTTCGAGGAATTGACAACGTAACAAGTCCAGCAGTCAACGCACAACAGTCAACGGTCTGGAGTGAACCCCAAAAATGAGACAGGGAATTCTGAGAAAATGACAACGATCTCAGAAAGCCAAGGGGTTCATGAAAAAGACAAAAGATGGAAGAAGACGATTCAGTCGGGAGTTCAAGATCGCGGCGGTCCGGCGGGTGATTGAGGGAGAAGAACTGACGGCGGTAGCGCGGGATCTGGAACTGGGCCGGGAGCTGTTGTGGCAATGGAAGAAGCGCGTTGAAGAAAAGGGCGAGGAGGCGCTCTACGACGTCGGAAGGAGAAAAGGAGAGCCGCAAAGGAGTGCGGACTCGATCGAGGCGGCGCAGCAACGGCGGATTGGGGAACTGGAACGGCTGGTAGGGCGTCAACAGCTGGAAATAGATTTTTTAGGAAAGGCCTTGCGTCGAGTCGAGGAGCTACGCCAGGAGAAGAACGACGATGGCGCAGCGGCATCTTCGAAACGATAAGAACGCAGATGCAGATGCAAGGCAACGAGGGACCAACAATCCGGCAGATGTGTGAAACAGCGGCCGTGAGCCGAGCCGGATACTATCGAAGTTGGCGGAAAAAAGAGCCCAGGATTGAAGAAACAGCGCTGCGCGACGCCATCCAGAAAGAGGCGCTCAGCAGGCGTCACCGCGGGGGCTATCGGCCGATTACCCGGGCTCTGAAGAACAACGGCTGGGTAGTCAATCACAAGCGAGTCTTGCGACTGATGCGAGAAGACAACCTGCTGAGTATGCGCCGTCGCCGCTTCGTGGTGACCACCGACAGCGATCATAGCTGGCGTGTTTATCCCAATCTGGCCTGTCGAATGGTGGTCAGCGACATCAATCAATTGTGGGTCGCGGATATCACCTATGTCCGCCTGCAGCAGGAATTTATTTATCTTGCGGTCATTCTCGACGTTTACTCACGACGCGTCATCGGCTGGAATCTGAGCCGACGTCTGGAACGCGGCGTAGCGACACAAGCCTTGGAAATGGCCTTAGCGGAAAGACGGCCGGCCCCAGGCTTGGTGCACCATTCGGACCGAGGCGTGCAATACGCGTCTGGAGACTATGTGAAGCGGTTGGAGTCCTGCGGGATCACCATCAGCATGAGCAGGCCCGGGAATCCCTGGGACAATGCGTGGGCCGAAAGCTTCATCAAAACGTTAAAGGTGGAAGAGGTTAACGGGCGGCGCTATTTAGATTTTGACCATGCCAAAACATGTATTGGCACATTTATTGAGGAGGTCTATAACCAGCAACGGATGCACTCGGCCCTGAACTATGACTCACCGGTCGAGTTTGAGAACAGAAGGCCTGTTGAAACCGCCGCAGCTGAGGAAATCGTCAAAGGACGCTTCGCGGCGTCTACTTTATGATTTCCACAGCTGCTTGGAAAACTGAGCAAAGAAACGTGCTCAGTTTTCCACCGTTCCAACAGGCCCGACGGCGATTAACAAAAAAATCGAGTTTGTTGTCAATTGTCGTGTCTCACCGATGGGGTTCACTCCAGACAGCCGACTATTGGAGGAAGCATTCTTCGGATAGTCGGCTGTCCGTTGATTGTTGTCCGACGATAATTAGACTTGGTCGGATCCCTTAAAAGAGGCCCCGCCAAGAGGCCTCAGAGCTTCACGCATGATTCAACGCCTTACATTCACGCTTCTCCTGCTGGCATCCCTCCCCGCCAGCAGCCAAACCACCTCTGCCTCCGAGTGGCGTCAGTTTCGAAACACTCCACGCCTCACCGGTGTCTCCACCTCCTCGCCCCCTGCAGCGCTTAAAGTCATCTGGGCCTACGAGACTAAAGAAGCCATTCTCTCGTCCCCAGCGGTAGCTGGAGGTGTGGTTTACGTTGGCGTCGGCAACGGGGACCTCATCGCTGTCGACTTTGCGTCCGGAAAGCTTCGCTGGAAGTATGCGACGAAGAGCTATATCGACGAGTCGTCACCTGCCGTAGGCACCGATGCGGTCTTTGTTGGCGATCTTGATGGCGTCGTACACGCGGTCAGGCTTCGTGATGGAACCCCGCTATGGACATTCAAAACCATGGGGGAGATCAAGTCGTCGCCGGTGTTCGTCAATGACATCGTCCTGATGGGTTCTTACGACGGCAATCTTTATGCGCTCGATGCCCGCACGGGCAAGGTTCGCTGGAAGTACCAGACCGAAGGCATGGTGCACGCCACACCCGCGGTCGTCGGTGACGTCGCATACATTGCCGGATGCGACGAGGTCTTTCGGGCGATCCGCATTACGGATGGAAAGCAGCTCTACGAGATCAAGGTCGGCGCTTACACGGGAGCTTCACCTCTTATCGAAGGAGATCGCGCCTATTTCGGAACCTTCAACGATGACGTTGTGGCCCTCGACCTCAAGGCGAAGAAGGGCCTCTGGGTTTTCGATGATCCTGAGCGTGACTTCCCGTTCTATTCATCCGCGGCGCTACTGCCGGACCGGATCATTCTAGGAGGCCGGGACAAGATCGTTCGAGCGTTGAACAAGACGAGCGGCAAAGAGCTTTGGGCTTTCCCAACTAAAGCTCGCGTGGATTCCTCACCGGCGGTTGCGGCCGGGCGTGTTTACATCGGCTCGAGCGATGGACATCTCTATGTTCTGGATGCGGCCACAGGTGCGAAACACGGCGAATTCGACGCAGGTTCGGCGATTGTTTCGTCACCGGCGATCGCATCCAACCGCGTTCTGATTGGCTCCCAGGATGGCGTTCTTTATTGTTTGGGATAAGCCGCACTAATTGACGCTGGACCACTCCTTGTACGTTCGTGTGCGCCAGTGCGGGACCTGGGACCTCTGTTCGGGCATGTCCTGCAAAATCTGGAGCACATCTATCAGGGTCGAACAAATCTCCGTTTTCGGAATAGCCGCGAGCGCGCCCTTGTCGATCAGTTCCCGCGGGGCAGTAGGAAAAGACTCGAAGTCTCCCGACATCAGTATTACTTGCGTCCTGGAAGATGTCTTCCGCGCCTTTTCCAGGAATTGAAGGCCGTCCATTCCCGGCATCTGAAGGTCGCAGATAACGACATCGATGGGGCGCTCGGACATGATTTCCAGAGCTTCCTTTCCATCTGCGGCTAGAAAGGGCAATGTGCCCAGGCGGGTTTCCAGATTGAGGGCAACCAATTGGCGCCAATGGGAGTCATCATCAAGAACCAGAGTTTCCAGATAGCGGGGCCGAGTATCAGAAATCCGTGTAAACATGTTTGAACTCCTCCTGCCCAAACATGCGGGAATCGCAGGAATTCATCGCCCGGACCGGGCAATCCGGTTGACCGGATCAGATGATTCGGACATCTTCGCGTCACGGAACTGAGATGGGGTTCGCCCTGTCGTTTTTTTGAACACTTCGTTAAAGACAGATTTGGATCGAAACCCGCTCTCAATGGCGACACCGAGCAGATTCAGGCGCTCGGCAGCCGGCGAAATCAGTATTTCCTGTGCTTTCGCGATGCGGTATTGATTGATGAGATCGTAGAAGGATGTATGTAACCCCTGGTTCAGGATGTGGGAGACGCGATAGGGCCGCACGCCCATCGCGTCCGCAAGATCTGAGAGGCGAAGGTCGGGATTGAGATAGAGAGATTTGGCTTCGAGGATCTCGGTTAGTCGTCCTTTCTGTTTCTCCAGTTCAGCGTCGGGCAGGGCGCCCGTTCCAGGATCGTTCGGGATGTCCTCAACCTTTCCCTGGGGAGGGACGACTTCCTCGGAAGGAGATTCTTCCAGCCTCCGGCGAACTTCAGAAGCAAATACGGGAGACACCCGAATGGAGAGGTAGGAAATCACGATCAGTGAGATCAGACATACCCCCGGGGTGAGATACCAAAACGGAATCGACGGCCCGGTCGCCACATCGAGAATATCGACGGCTACAGAGGCGCCAGCCAGAACAAGGAGCGTGCGCAGCCAGTTCAGCCGGAAGGGACTTGTATCGGAAACATGCTGCTTCGCCTCAAGCGCGAACGCCTGCACCTGCTTTCGGGCAATGATGAAGTAAGGAATCACTACCAGCAGCTTTACGACAGTTCGCCCATAGAGTTCACGATCCAGGACAGGCCCCAGTTCAAACAGCGACGAGCCTCCCCAAATCAAGACAGCTCCATACCAAACCGCGCCCAGTGCAAACGGCAGAAGATGGACGGCATGCTTCCGCTCCAGCTTGAAGTCCGGCGTCGTTAGGGCAACGACGTACAGGTAGAACGCAGGAATCGCCAGCAACTGGAAGGGAAATGACAGACGAAACAATATCGGGAACGATGTGATCGCGCCGGACAGGTTCAATACCATAAGAACCTGGTGGAAGACCACACACAGCAACGCGACTCCGAGAAGACGGTTCGCAATCGAACGCGGCCGCGCCGTCAGAAGGGCAGCGACGAGAATGAGGCCCAGGACCTGAGCCACTGTACTTTCTGCGATGAGAACGTTGCGGATCACGGTAAGTTGCTGTTCGAGAGACGGGCCGGAAGTCCAGATCAGAGTACGGTGAGACGCGTGCAGGCGGCATACGGTGAATTGCGTATTTGCTGGCGCTGGCCTACGCCTTGCAGTCCGAAGGGCTGCTGGGAGAATTAGTCCCGGGCTGAGCGATCCGGGGTTTGTCTCCATCCTGTTGGGAGCACCCCGGCACCGGGTGCGAGGACAATTGGGACAGCTGTTGGTCCCTATTTGGGATAAGGCCGCACGACTACGCTGCGATCTTCAGGCAACATCAGCTCATTGGCCTTTTCGGGAATCTGGTCTGCCGGAAGTCCGGCCTTCCACGTTGGAATCGCAGCTTTGCCGGGCTCATAGAGTGATTCCATCGGCCCCCACAGCTTGTCGACGTGCCCGTCGAATACGTCTCCAATGAGAACATCGGTTACGGTGCCCTGTAGATTCGGGAAATTCTTCACGAAGCCGCCGAAGCTGAATCCGTCGTAGTACTCGCAAACCAGACGGCGCATTCGATCGACGCCTTTGTTGAAATAGTCTTCCCACTGACCGAGCTGCGCCGCTGACGTATCACCTTTGCGCAGGCCCTCGGCAATGGCATCGGCCGCGAGTTCGCCCGACTTGAGCGCGAGCAGAACGCCTGAAGAATAGAGCGGATCGAGAAATCCGAAAGCATCGCCGACCATGACCCATCCATCGCCGGCAATGCGCGTGGCCCGATAGGAATAGTCCTTCGTCGCGAAGTAACCGCTGACACGCCTGGCAGTGGAGACGCGAGACTTCACGTTGGGACAAAGCTCGACCTCTTCGTTGTACGTCGCGGAATACTCGCCGCGCCCCTTGAACAAATAATCGAAAGGAGCAACGACGCCGACGCTGACGATGTTGTTGTGAAGCGGGATGTACCAGAACCACCCGTTCTTGCTGACCGTCTGTATAACGATCGTCGCGCCTTCATCTTTGCCCGAATCGCGATAGGCGCCTTCCCAATACGTCCAGATTGCGCCTTTGTTGAGAACCGGATCCCATACGCGCAGGCGCAGCCGGTTCTGCAGGAGCCCGATCTGGCCGCTCGCATCCACGACAACCTTCGCGCGAACTTCCTGGAGCGTGCCGTCTTCCTTCCTGATGTTGACTCCGACAGCGCGATCGCCTTCGAAGATCACGTCCATGACGCGAATTCCTTCGTGAGCATGAACTCCGTGCTCACGAGCATTGTTCAGCATCATGTGGTCGAATTCGCTTCGCACAACCTGCCAGGTTTGAGAACACTCGTGAGGCTTGTTGTCCCAGAAGTAGAACGGGGCGGAAAGCTTACCCTTTGAATTGACGAACTGGACGCTGTACTTCTTGACGAAGTGGCTGGCCTGCATCTTGGGCAGCATGTTGAGTCGCTTCAGCACCCAGTACGTCTCAGGAATCAGCGACTCTCCGATATGAAAGCGAGGAAAGTGTTCACGCTCGAAAAGCTCGACACGAAATCCCTGCTGCGCAAGAAGCGTCGAAGCCGTCGATCCTGACGGACCGCCCCCGATCACAACAACGTCGGTACTGGCTGGAATCAAAGCTTGCCTCCTCCTTCAATGACGAAACGTCGAGCCTTCATCTCAAACCTAGGTAGAGTTCCAGGGTCCACGATTCGGACAGGGACCGTAAGACCCAGAGCGCTGCGCAACTGCCGGACAAGTTTCGAGGAGACAGCAGCAGAATCCGCGCCGCCGTCGATTTCAATCTCCACCGACAAAGTCCTCAGTACACCTGGCTGCGAAACGATGGATCGAAATTCCGCAATCTCCGGGATGCTACGCACCACGGATTCTATGCTGGTGGGATAGACGTTCACACCCCGGATATTAACCATGTCATCAGCACGTGCGAGTATTCCGCCCTCGAGGCGCGCCCATGTGCGCCCGCAGACACAAGGCTCCGAACGTCTGACAACCATGTCGCCGGTCCGGTAGCGAACAACGGGACTTGCGGTCCTTCCGAGGTTGGTCACAACAAGCTCGCCCCGCAACCCATCGGGAACCGGATGGCCGGTCATTGGATCGAGCACTTCACAGATAAATTCTGCTTCGTTGAGATGGAGAAATCCGGGATTCTCCAAGCACTCAAAACTCAACGGCCCTGTCTCGGTGAGACCGTGATGATCAATGACCCGCGCGCCCCAAGCACGTTCAATACGTTCGCGCGTTGCGCGAATGCTGCCACCGGGCTCGCCGGCAACAATCAGAATGCGAACTCCAATGTCGGAGAGCTTTCCAACGAATCCCTCGTCCTTCGCGGCGATCTCCGCCAGCCACAGCGCATAGGTCGGCGTGCAGCAAACGACAGTGGCCCTCGTGTTTCGAATAAGCTCGAGTCGAACCTGACTCGACATTCCTCCACCGGGAATGCAATGCGCGCCGATCTGGGTTCCAGCCTCAAAGGCGGACCAGAAGCCGAGAAAGGGACCGAATGAAAATGGAAAGAAGATTCTGTCTCCGGCGGTCACGCCGGCTCCACGGAACACCGCCTTCCAGCATTCCAGAACCCACTGCCAGCTCTCATTCGTATCGAGCCAGCGCAAAGGGGAACCCGTCGTTGAAGAAGTCTGGCAATAACGCGTGTAGTTTGCGATGGGCTCCGTGTACTTCGTGCCAAACGGGGGATGCTCGGCCTGGTCTGATACAAGTTCTCCCTTTACCGTAAAAGGAAGCTTTCCCAGGTCTTCCAGCAATCGCAAAGTCCCTGGGGCGATGCCTGCCGTTTTTAACTTTTCCGTATAGAAAGGATTGTGCCCAAAGATGCATGCCAGCAGGCGCTGAAGGCGTTCCGCCTGATGCGCCTCCAGTGCCCGTCGATCCAGGCACTCCGACGGAGGAATAGTCCTGTCCTGTTTCATGAAGCCTGGCCACCTTCGGGCGCCACGCGAAGGCGCGAGACAATCTCTGCAGGAATCGGAACGGACTTCATGGGCTCATTGGGACGTTTGGTCACACAGACGATGGTCATCGTTCCGGTTGCCACCGGAACATCGTCAAGCAGGATCGAGCACTTGTACCGGATCTTCTTTTCTCCAATTTCAACGATGCGAATGTGGACTTCAAAGTCATCTTCGAAGCGAAGAGGACGGGCGTATTCGAAGGAGACGTTCACCCGAGGCCAGCCAATCTCGGCGCCGCGTACAGAAATGGTGAGTCCCGCAGAGCGCCAAAGGGCGTGTTCGGCCTCTTCCATGTAGCGAAAATAATTGCTGAAGTGGACGATGCCCGCGGCGTCCGTCTCGTAGAACTGCACACGGCGTTTCAAGCGGAACTCAAAGACCAAACAGTACTCCTCTGAACGTCACGTATATCGGATTCCCGTGTGCTGCGGTAAGAAGAATCGCGGAAGCAGCGAGTCCACGCGAAGCAATCCATCTGTCGACAGCGTCACGATCTCCTCATTCGCCTCGCGCAGGTATCCTTCCGACTCGAGCGAGTCAAACTGGTCGTTGAAGCGATCCAGAACGCGCACGCTGTACTTATCGCGAAAATAAGCAGGCTTCAGCGAGCCGCGCTTCAACTGGAGAATGAACTCGCGAATCATTCTTTCCTCGTTCGTCGGCCGGTACGCACGGCTGAGCGGAATTGTCCCGTTTCCAACAGCGCTGCTATACGCTTCCCACGAATCCAGGTTCTGCACATGAACGCCATTGATGTGGCCGAACGAGGCAACTCCCAGAGCCATCATATCCGCGCCCTGCCAGAGCCGATCGGTGTAGACGAATCGCTTCGAAGGATCCTTGACGACCGTATACGCGCTCTTGATGTGGTATCCGGAGGCGAGAAGCTTTTCAAAGGCCTGTTGAACCCACCGGCGCTTCATCGCCCAGGTGGCCAGCGGCTGGTTGAACTGGCCGGTGCCTTTCAGCACATCCTTGCTGATGGTTGTGTTGAAGGGAAGTTCCATCTGATAAATGGTGACGCTGTCGGGAGCCATGTCGATGGTTCTGTCCACGCACGCCATCCAGTTTTCATTCGACTCGCCGAGCATGCCGGCAATCAGGTCGATGTTGATCTGGGGAAAGTTCAGCTTGCGTGCGAAATCGTAGGATCGGAAGATTTCGGCGGAACGATGGGCTCGTCCATTGACCTCGAGGATGGTGTCATCGAAATTTTCGATCCCCAGGCTCAGGCGTGTCACTCCCATCTGGTGAATGGCTGTCAGCTTGTGTTCGGTGAGAGTGCCGGGTTCGCATTCAAATGTAATTTCCTCGGCATTCTTCCAGGGCATCAGCTGCGTCAGCCGGCCGACCAGACTCTCCAGCTGCTGCGTTGAGAGAAACGACGGCGTTCCTCCGCCAAAATAAACGAAATCCATGGACCTGCCTTGATACGCGGGAAGGCGGCTGTAGAGTTCCGCTTCGCGCACGAGCGTGTCGAGGTAGGCCGCGATTTCATCCGCACTCTTATCGGTGTAAACGCGGAAGTAGCAAAAGTGGCAACGTTTTCTGCAGAAGGGAATGTGCAGGTACATCCCGAGCGGTATTCCTGGCACGGGTTTCGCCTGCATCGCGGGCAAAGCGACGCGATCGATATCGTCCTTCGACCACACCGAAAATGGAGGGTAGTTCGCTACAAAGTAACTGCCGACTTCGGTTTCTTCTCCCGTTCCGGCTTTCGATTCGAGATTCATTGGGTCGAATTATAGACGTTCGGCCTGAGGGAAGGGAACCGCCCAGTCGCCGCGATACTTTCAAAACAATTGCACTTGACCGGCTGCGGGAAAAAGCCACCGTAAACAGGGCTAAACGTGAACCTCCACTCCCCGTGACAGGCGATCAATATGCCGGAGAATGCGGGAGCGCGCAGTGGCCCTATTCCGCAAGGGCAGTGGTAT
>Ga0207659_10001908_pt1 | contig 12367 bp, 10 predicted proteins | sample KBSM43metaG_FD_184330 | JGI IMG/M metagenome (GOLD analysis project Ga0207659, IMG submission 184330) | Miscanthus rhizosphere microbial communities from Kellogg Biological Station, Michigan, USA - KBS M4-3 metaG (SPAdes) (version 2) | ecosystem: Host-associated > Plants > Roots > Rhizosphere >...
TATAAGCCAGAACGTCGGTTGTCTCCTGAGCGGTCAGCTGTGGGGGTTCGTTCTTGGGCATCGTGCGAAGGATCTTGTTGGCGAGATCCAGCAGCGGGTCTTTGTTCCAGCCCGCGAGGAAGTCACTGCCTGTCAGAGGCGGTCCGCTCCTTCCGGCAAGATTATTGCCGTGACAACTTGCACATCGCGCGTTGTAGAGCGTCTGCCCGCGCGTTGCCTGTTGATCGGTGTAGACACCGTCGCTAACGCTGCGTACACGAGTTTGCAATGCCAGCGACGAGGATCCCGCTATCAGGGAGACCAGCACTATTCCGAGCAGTCGTTGACGTGGCAGTTTCATCAGATTCTTCCTCCTGAGGCTTCGGGGAAGAATAGTCCCATTTCCATCGATCCACAACTGCACACCTGCGCATTGAATCGATACAATGTTGAGGATGGAACGGATCATTCACACTCCGCCCGGAGGGCCGCCGCAGGGGCCAGGGCCAAGCCGCGAGATCTATAGCCTGATGGGAGAAGGGAACATCTACAGGATGATGTCGGACTTCTACAAGGAGCTGGGACAATCCGAAGTGCGTCATCTGTTCCCGCAGGACCTGGAAGCGGCTTCAAGGAAGTCGGCGGCATTCTTCATCGGCCTGCTCGGAGGCCCGCCGATCTATGTCGAGAAGTACGGTTCGCCGCGGATGCGCGCGCGGCACCTTCCGTTTGAAATCGACCAGCGTTCTCGAGAAGTGTGGCTCGCATGCTTTGAACGGATTCTGGAAGGCGCCGACGTGAAGTACAGCTTTCCTCTACAACACCTGCAGGGCTTTAAGGACTTTCTGGTGAGCTTTTCGAGCTGGATGGTCAACAAGGCTTAAGCGGCATGCTACGATAGCCGCCACGTGCAACTGACGCCGGAAATACTCGCACTGGGTCTCATCTGGTACGCCGTTTTCCTTTTCTCCACGACCTGTCACGAGGCGTCGCACGCGCTTGTAGCGAAACTCGGCGGGGATCTCACCGCCTTTCACGGCGGACAGGTCACGCTCAATCCTGCTCCCCACATTCGCCGCGAAACGGTCGGAATGGTTGTCGTGCCGATTCTCTCGTACCTTCTTGGCGGTGGCATGATCGGTTGGGCAAGTGCCCCCTACGATCCCTATTGGCAGCAGCGTTATCCACGTCGCGCGGCCCTGATGTCATTGGCGGGTCCCGGAGCAAACTTCGCGTTGGCGATTATCGCCGCGATCGGCATCCATATCGGGATCGGCGCTGGAGTTTTTCAATCGCCGTCAGTGGCAACCTATACTCGCGTCACCGAAGCTATCGACCCGGATGGAAGCAAGCTCGTAACGTTCGCGGCTCTGACGCTCAGCGTCTTGTTTTTCGAGAACGTTTTGCTGGGCACATTCAACCTGTTGCCGATGCCGCCACTGGATGGTGGGACCGGGGTGACTATCCTGATGAGCGAACGAACGGCTCTTCGCTTTTTGGATTTCATTCGGCAGCCGGGATTTCAAATGGCCGGCATGTTTGTGGCGTGGTTTCTGTTCGGCAGACTGTTCAACCCCATCTTCACGTTCGCCCTGAACCTGCTCTATCCAGGCTCTCACTACGGGCAATAGACGCAACCCTTCGAGACTTGCCTGACCGGGGTTGTCGCGCTTCGCGCTGCAAACGTTTCTTCTACGGAGACGGCCAACCGAAACATAGCCCGGCGATCATTCGGAGCCCTACCTTCAGAGCGCGAAGGTTGCTCACGTTGCCTCCCTTGCTCGCGCCGACTCTGGGATGGAACGTGATCGGGCATTCGACGAGCTTTTCGCCGCGGGTGAGTGCCGTGTCGAGAAAGTGTGCGTTGAACTCCATGTTGACTGCCGGATTCAATTGGGGCATCAGTCGCAGGAGACTATCCCTGCGGAGGAGTTTGTACGTCGTGCCGACGTCTGTGAACGTACCGCGCCCCAGATGTTTCAGTTCCAGCATCTTCCCCACGAAGAAGTTGCCGTAGTACATGAACGTCGAGAGCTGCGTGGAATAGTCCCGCAACTGCTCGACGATGCGCGTGCCGTTCACCACATCAGCGTGTTCAATATAAGCGGTGAGCTTTTCGATATCAGCGGCGCGAAACGTCATGTCGCCTTCGCACAGAACAATCAATTCTCCGTCTTCGCTCAGGGCTTCCTTAAAGCATCGGTAGACGCATTTGCCGTATCCCGGCTCCTGTTCCACGACAACACGTGCCCCTGCCTCGGCGGCAACAGTGGCAGTCTGGTCCATGCTGTTGTTGTCTACAACAATCACGCGTTTAACCAGCGGGTGGCGTGCGAAGTCCGCAACCGCAGGACCGATACTCTCTTCGTCGTTGTAGGCTGTCAACGCGACGACCACGCGTTTGTCCATAACCGGGGCGAGGACCCTCCGGCGCGATTCCCTGCGCTTCGCCGGCAGCAGAAGGGCGAGATCGAGACCTGCGAGGCAAACACCTATCGTGGTGGGCAGGCCGCTGTACCAGACGATCGCTTCATTCCACGACCGAAACGGTTCTCCGAGCTGGAACAACAGGCGGAACATCGAGAAAGCGATACCAAAGAAGTAGGTACCAAGGCCGAATAGGATCATCAGGCTGCCCAGAAAGAACAGCGGAGGAAGCTTCCGGACTTGAGTTGCAGATCTGGCGGCGGCGACTTCACGCATGGGTAACCTTGCTGCTGTTTACTTCGATACCAGACAGGAGAACCAGATGCAGAACAGTCGGCCCAGAGCATCAGCAGAAGCGGCTTCAGAAGCCTGTAAATCTACCACTTCAAAAGGACAATGCCTATTCAATTGGCGGGAGTTTGCAAGAATTTCACAGTCTGGACACGGCGGCCTCCGGATCCCGGGGGTTTGGACTTGAGTGAACGATCGTTCCCGGGTTACAACCCTGCGCAAGCGAGTTCCACAACAATGCCGCAACCATCCCAGGTAGTCTGCCGCACCGCGTCGGTGAGGAGGGAAGATGCAAAGTCGGAGATCATTTCTAAGACTGGCCGCAGGTGCTGCCGCGGGAGCTTTCCTGGGAGCCTCCAGTGCTTTCAGTCTGCAACGCGGGCCCTCCCCTCGCCGTCAGGTGGCGATCGGAAATCGCCGTATCCGGGTTATTGATATTCACGGTCACTTCCTTATCCCGGAAGAGGCCGATCTCGTACGCAATACAACCCTTGCGGGCAATGTGATCAACCAGCTGAACGGTCCTCTCGTCCTTGGCCCGGCGCGGCTACAGTCCATGGATCAACAGGGCATTGATGTCCAGGCATTGAGCCACCAGGGTGGCTGGTGGTACGGAACGGACCGCGAGACGGCTCGCCGCCTCATCCGGATCCAGAATGAAGGGCTCGCCAGCTGGTGCGCCATGCACCCGGATCGCTTCGTTGGACTCGCTTCGGTGGCGTTGCAGCATCCCGACCTCGCGGCAGAACAACTGGAACAGGCGATGAAGTCCCTGGGAATGCGTGGTGTCGGCATTGCTGGTCATGTTGCGGGAGAGATTCCATCGTCAACGAAATACGATCCGTTCTGGGCCAAAGTCCAGGAACTTGACGCGTTTGTTTTCGTGCACCCGGCCGGAGGCGCTGAGAACGTCGTTACTTCGGGAGCCCTCGGCGGCAGAGGCGATCTGGCAAACATCATCGGGAATCCGTTGGAAACCACGGTTTTTCTGTCGCGGCTGATTTTCGAAGGGACTCTCGATCGCTTTCCCCGGGTGAAGATCTGCGGAGCTCACGCAGGAGGATACCTCCCTTCCTATCTGGGTCGGACCGATGTCGCATGCGATGTCCGTCCCGGCGTCAATTGCGCCAACAAGAAGCGGCCGCGGGAGTATTTCAAGGATCAGATTCTTGTGGATTCCATGATCTTCAGCGACGAGGGCCTGCGGCACCTGGTGGCTGAAGTCAGTGCCGGGCAGGTCGTTTATGGCACCGATATGCCGTATAACTGGCCGGTTACAGTGGACCTGATTCTCGACGCAAAGTTCTTGAGCAACGCGGAGAAGGAAGCGATCCTCGGTGGAACACTGGCGAGGCTACTTCGAATCTCGTGAAGCTAGACGGTTTGTTCTCTTCTTGAATTCCAGCCAATGCGCATTCCACCCAGCGCGAGGGACAAACTGACGGCAATCGCCGCGTACGACTGGATGAAATAACCTGGGCCAGCCTCGGACAGTATGCTCTGCCCCACGAAGGGGTCATGCAGCTCCAACAACTGGACCACTGCGCCGAGTGTGATCCACGCGATCATCGGGATACCAGCCCACCAGGTTCGACGGCCGAGAAGGAAACCGATCAAGCCCGGAATTACGAACGCGAACCACACTCCGGGCACAGTCAATTCCTTATCCATCACTTCGAGAAGCACGAACGCGAGTATGAGCGGCCTCATCAGCGAGGACTCAATTTGAGAATCAGCTCAAGCGGTACCTGAGCGTGCCGGCTTTTCGGGTCTTCGAAGGAGAAGCCACATTGGAGAAGAGCTCCCATGTAGGCCGGTATAACGTGAGGACACGAAGTCCAGTCAGTTTTTGAGGAGATTCGAGAAAGGCCCGGAGGCGTGCACGACTTTCCCGCCCAGCATTGTCAGTACCGACTCTATTTTTCGAATTCTCTGGTCGGCGATCGTGAGGTAGTCGTCGCTGAGTACCGCCAGGTCCGCGTACTTCCCCTCAACGAACGACCCTGTGAGGCGGTCATCAAATGAAAACCACGCGGCGCCTTCTGTGTAGAGCCGGAGCGCTTCGAGACGCGAAATCTGCTGGGTGTCGTTGGTGAGCATACCGGCGAGGTTGCGGCCCGTGGTCATGTAAAACAGCGACAACCAGGGATCGAGGGCGGACACATTTGTCGAATCCGTGCCGACGCCCGCCGGAATTCCGGAGTCCACAATGCGACGAAAAGGCGGCCCGCCCCCTGCTGACAGATATGTCCAGGTTTGGGCGCTTGCGCCGGCACCGAGTTCCTTCAATGCCATCAAGCGAGGCGAGTCGATGCTCTGCAGGTGAATCAGCGCCCATCGAAGCCCGTCGATTGGATACTCGCGCGCGATGGCTCGAAGAGCATTCAGGTGAAAGTCATTTTCGGCCGGCGTGATCGAATGCTGCTGGAGCATCCAGCGGTGTTTGGCAATCACCCGCGCAGTGGGTTCGAACTGGGGGGAAGTGGTGTTGTTGCCGCCGATGCGTTCACCGAATCCGGCTACGCGGAACAGGTCGTCCCCGACGGCACGCCCACCCTGGCTGAAGTTGTTGGCGATGCGAGCTTCGACATCCTGCGGTGAATCTGCGGGAAACAGAGGGCGCATGCGAATGGTGAGCCTGTCTTGTCGCCAGAGCTGGAGCGGATACTCCTGGTCCTCGAGATTGCTGGCATTGATCACGCCCGTTAGCCCAAGGCTGTTGGCATGGGCATTCAACTCGGCTGTTCCCCGAAGCTTGTCCGCCGGCGTTTGCGCGGCCTGAAGCGCCGCAAGAGCGGGAGCCGTGGAGGCGATGACTCCGTTCGCATTCTCGACACTGACCCCTTTCGACGCAAAGAATGCCTGGCCGAGAGTGTTCGTGATTGTGCCGGTTCCACCACCTGTGCCGGAAATATAGACGGGATGTTTCGGAGCCGCTGCGTCCAGTTCCGCTTTGGTCGGACGGCGGGCCTCCGCGAGCTGGGTGTGATTCCATCCCCCGATACATGTAATGAACTCTCCTGCCGGAACTACAGACGCAACGCGAGCGATCGCGTCCTGCAACTCCGCAATCGAGAAGGCTCTTTCAATGCGACGAGCCTCGTGACCGGGATTGATGCCGGCGCGAGTGTAATGAACGTGGGCATCGAAAAGGCCGGGGATGACAGTGCGCCCTCCAAGGTCAATGGTTGGGATTCCGGGAACAGGTGTGGTTGTCTGACGCACATTGACGATGTGCCCGTTCCTGATCGTCAGTGCCGATCCCACCACACCGCGTCCATCGACAAACTTGCCATTGGCGAGAACATAATCCCCAGGAATGCTTGGCGGTCCGGCAGGCGCTGTTTGCGGCGCACCTGCAAGATATCGTCCACCCGCGATCGTTGCGACTCCGCCCACGGCGGCCTTCATCAACGCACGACGCGACAACATTGGACGCTGTCTGTTGCTGGTTGTCATAGAAGGCTCAATTGTCGTCGAAAGAGTGACAGAGAGCAATTTGCGGAACGGCACCGCCCAGGTTCCGTCAGAGACCCTGAAGCACCTTCATGTGCGCTACGACACTTTCCGCGAGGCCGTCGAGACGATAGCCGCCCTCCAGCACCGAAACAACACGTCCCTGACAGAGCTCATTCGCGAGATCGACGACAACTCGTGTCATGTCTGCGAAGCCCTGAGGCGTGATGTCGAACTGTCCAAGAACATCGTTGCGCATGCCGTCAAAGCCTGCGCTGATCAAGATGAGATCCGGTTTGAATTTGCGCGCTTCCGGCACGAGACGCGCCCTGAAAGCTTCCAGAAATGCAGCGTCTCCCGCTCCAGGCGCCATGGGCACATTGAACTTCGTCCCCTTTGCCTTGCCCGCGCCGGTTTCTGTGGCGCTCCCCGTGCCCGGATAAGCCCCGTAATGATGCGTGTCGAAAATCATCACGGACTCGTCTTCGTAAAAGATGTCCTGCGTTCCGTTGCCGTGGTGATAGTCCCAGTCAACGATCAGCACGCGCTTCGCTCCATGAGTTTTCTGCGCATATCGCGCGGCTATCGCGACTTGGTTGTAGATACAGAAGCCCATACCGCGCGACGGAGTGGCATGATGACCCGGCGGGCGGACAGCGCAAAATGCGTTCCTCACTTTCTTCGTCATGACGGCATCCACCGCGTTGAGTACGCCACCGGCGGCGAATTGCGCTGTTTCCAGAGAACCCGGCGAAATGACCGTATCTCCCGTGCTCAGGTCCTTCGGCCCCGTGAGATTCGAAAGTTCTCGCCGGACCAGATCCACGTAGCTCCGTGTGTGGACGAGCATCAGTTCTGCATCGGTCACGCGCCGCGGCGCAATACGAAAGATGCCGGCCAGCAACCCGGCTCGTTCCAGACCCTCGCGGATAGACGTCAGCCGCTCCGGCCGTTCCGGATGTTCGACGCCGGCGAGGTGGCGCAGATAGACATCGTCGAACAACAAGCCGGTCTGGCTCGTTCGAACCTGCCCGCCGAGTGTTGCCGTCAATCCCAACAGCAAACCGATGCAAAGTCGCGTTGTGATGCTGCGCATGAACCGAACAATAAAGGATCCGAAGTGTCGATCCTAAATCTGTCTGTGCGAGACTCTATTCTTTCTCCTCAGGTTTTTTCTGCATCTCTTCTCAGGGATTTCACTGATCCGTTTTGCCGACTGCGGAATTTCCTCCCGTGCAGGCGGTTTTCCACCAGAACCGAAACACCAACTCGAAGTGTCTATACAGCGTCAATTCCTGAAGAGCGATCAACACATGCTTTGAAAGGGAGCGCCTGAAGCGGCTGGTGGAGGACTCATGCAGAGGCGAATCAGCCTCATCCTTCTTCTCTTGAGCGCAATGCTATGCCAGGGAACACGTCTGTTCGCCGATGAGGTGGCCGAGTTGGTAAAGAAAGGAAGAGAAGCATTTCAAAGTGGCAACTTTACTGATGCGGAGCGCTATCACCGGCTGGCGGTTGAGCAGGCGGACCAAGCCGGGGACGCTGTTCAAAGGGCCGAAGCTCTTGGCGATCTTGGAGGCGTGCTTCTTGCCAGAGGGCGACGTGCCGAGGCGATGACTGCGTGTTTGCAAGCGCTCGAGGTATTGCGAAAAGCTCCGTCGAAACGTTATCTTCCTGTGGTCCTGAACAACCTGGGCGCTCTCTCCAGTGAGAATGAACAGTTTGTACAGGCGGAATCGTACCTCGCGGAGTCGCTCAGGGTCATAGACGAATTCAATCCCCGGGATCCCTACAGGGCACGTGTGCTCAATAACCTGGGTGCTTTGCATTACGCGACCAACAACACTAAACGTGCAGAGCGGGATTTTCGCCAGGCGATTGGCGTGTTGGAGCATGAGCACGGTCCTAACAGCACGGAACTTGTGCCTCTGCTCAACAACCTCGGCGCAGTCTATGTTGCGGAGAAGAAGTGGGACGCTGCTGATGCGCTCTTTAAGCGAGCGCTGGCGTTGTTGAAGGATTCCTCGGGGCTCAATCTGGCCAGTGTCCTCGACAGCATTGGAACGATGCACTCCGCTCGTCGTCATTACCTCGGGGCGCAGGAAGCGTTTCGCAAGAGCTATCAGATTCGATTGGAAACGTTCGGAAAGGTGCATCCCGCCGTAGCGTCTTCCGCCGCAAATCTTGCCTCAACGCTAACTGCGCTGGGACGGTATATGGAAGCTGAGGACCTGCTCAAAGGCGCTCTTCAGGCATATGAAACGATTTTCGGTTCTCAGTCATTGCAGGTGATGACGACGCTTGAAAAGCTGACGGAAGTATTTCGAAAAACCAGCAGAGAGGAGGCGGCGGTTTTAATGGAACAAAGAGCCAAAGACATCCGGTTCGAACGCGAGCACGTCGTGCGAGCGGATGCTCTTCGCTAGCAGGCGGATATCCACCCTTGGCAAACATGCCGATGGATGTCACTTTTTTAGCGCGCATCGCGGAACCTTTTAGCATCAATTTGCGTCTTAAGCTCTTTGAGGAAACTTTCACGGTGCGGTGAAGTGGTTGTGCGGTGCATGTTGCGCTCTCTGGTTGCCTCAAGTGACAAGTTGGCAAGCGTGGAGATTTCAGGGTCAGTGAACCGAGACCTTGGAGATTGCAGGTAAGCGTCGTGCCGACGGCAACATCGTTTTTATAGTGGCACTTCAGCGCCTGACCTTCCCCAGAAATCCAGATGTAGATGAATCTGAATCTAGCTGAGACTACAGGAATTATTGCCGTAGCGGATCCAGCTGTCAGGAATTCCATTCGGCAATTTGCTGAGACGATTCCAGGTTTTCGCGTTGTCGCTGAGGCCCAGGATGGAAGACAAGCCATTGCCTTGCTCGCCAGACATGCACCGGACATCGCGGTGCTTGATGTGCTGATGCCGCTGGCGACCGGCAAGGAAGTTCTTGAGGAAATCCGGCACCGCAATCTCAAGACTCGGGTGCTTTTGACAACAGCACATAATTGCACCGATTACCTTGAGCCGGCGTTCTGGAGTGATGCGTTGGGATATTTGTACCGCGGAGATGGTCTGGAAGACTGGATCGTGCCGGCACTAAAAACGGTAATCGCCGGACGACACTTCGTTTCTCCCACGCCGCTGGAAGTTCTGCGCAGTCAGTGCGCATCATCCAGCAAACCGATACCTCCTCTGGCTCTAACCGGGTCTGACGTTGCCATCTTGAAGCTGACGGTGCGGGGAAAAACGGATAAGGAAATGGCGAAAGCTCTGGATATTCCCGTCAGAACGGTCGAAAAGCGGAAAGCGCGCTTACGGCGCAAAATTGGTGTCAACAGTACAGTCGAACTTGCCGTCTATGCAGTGACGCAGCATTTATTTGATGCTGCCGCAGATTAGGAGAAACCTAAAGGGCATCAGGAACGTAATAGGGATGACTTTCCGTGGGCCCCGAGTCCGCGGAACGCGGCCAGTTCAGCCTCCATCCGGATCATACCGGTTACCCCCTGGTTACAGTCGCTAGTACCATGGAGGAGGCTGACTGGCCTCTTTTGTTTAAACGAGAGCCCCAAAAAAGAGCCCCTTGCCGGAGGGGGAGCCGGCAAGGGGCTGTTACTGGATTTCCCGTTACCTAGAACGTGAGGCGAAGCGAGCCTTGGAAACTCCGGGTACCGGTCTTTCCAGTATTGCCGGTGATCAATCCGAAGTTCGCGCTCGAACTGTCGAAATTCACCGCGCCAGGCTGAGGATGATTCAACACATTGGTTGTGTCGATTCTGACCTGAAGGCTCTTGGATTCCGTGAGTTGAAACGTCTTGCTCAGATTCGCATCAAGCGTCCAAACCCCTCGTTGCTCGATGAACGATTGTCCGAGCGTTCCACGCTTTCCAGGTCTTGGTGTCTGGAAAACGATCTGGCCAGGCGTCCCGTCCGAATTACGAAGGGCGGTGGCGTTGAGCGTGCAGTTGCCATCGCTTGAATTGAACAGATTGTACCCCTGAGAATCGACGACATTTCCGACACTCGTGCACTGTGGGTCATCGATGCTGATGAAAGGGTTGGGGCTTCCAAAGTAGGTTCCACCATGGAGCGTCCCCGACGCGTTGTTTTCACCATTCCACTCCACATGGCCACTTCTGAATGGGAAGGGACCCACGATGTCCGGAGTGCCGTTGTCATAAAACATGTCTTGTGCCGTGATATCGGTCGGCGTTCCCGAATTCCAGGTGAAGATCATGCTTGTTTGCCATCGCTCAATCATGCGGGCAACCCATCCGGAGGTATTCCCGAAGAACAGCTTGTTCGGCCCGATGGGGAGTTCGGCTGTTCCGTTCAGGCGGAAGTCGTGACGACGATCATTGGCGGTTAGCGTGTAGTCCGCGTTTCGGTGCGTGGGATCTGTCGCATTGCCGCTGATGCCGAGGTTTTTCGACCACGTGTAGGTTCCCTGCAGGTTTAGGCCGAAGGTCGGCCGCAACGTGACCTGTGTCTGGAGGGAATGATAGTTGGAACTGTTTCCGTTCGTGACGAACGTTGGGGTTCCCAGCTGAGGATTCATGACCATGTAATCTTCCTGGAAGCACCGCGTTGCTATGCTGGTGAGTCCGGCGGCCAGTCGATCGCATCCGTTGCGGAGCAATCTGCGGTTGTTGACACCCGTGAGACCTGTCGGCAGAGATTGCAGGCCGGTCGTACCGTTGGGGCCATTCCCCATCAGGTTACCGGCTACACCAAGGTAGTTCCCATTGGCCAGGTCGGTACGGAATGTGCCGCTTCTTCGAAGATGAGCGGATCCGTGCTGCATCACCTGCGTCGCACTGCAACCTTCTTGTCCGGCGCCAGGAGCTCCAGCCGCTGCGGTTACGCATGTGCCGATCGCGCCGTAGCCTGTTGTATTCGGATTCAGGTTGAGTCCGGCGAACATCTGATCGAACAAGGGAGCGTTGAGTCCCTGCCGTGTCATTTCCAGAGCATTGAAAAGCTCGTCGTTGAAATAGACATTGTTGATGTTCAGGTTGACGCTGCTCTGCTGCTTCAGGCTGCGAGTCCCGATATAACGCAGATCCACCGTCAGCCGATTCGTTACCGCTGTTGTGACCGACAGGTTGAAGTTCTGCGTGTATGGCGTCACGAAGTTTTTATCGATCGACGAAAAGTTCGCAGTCCCGTAAATCGGAATTGTGCCGCCAGGCGGAATAGTCGCGCGCACCGGCACCAGTTCGGGAATATTCGTCAGATTGAGATATTTGTTGTTGAAGTCATTGTTCACGGTGGTTGCGTTCAGGAGCGAACCCGGTGAAGAGGCAATGACTGTTTCAGATGCGGTCGTTCCCCCGCCTCCGACAACGCGCCCGCTTCCGCCGTAGGTCATCTGGTAACCGCCGCGGATCGTGGTGGGCTTTCCCTTGAAGAAGTTGGTGTTGTAGGAGAATCCTACAGCCGGGCCGAAATTGTTCATGTCATTCGGATAGGCCAGTCTGTCCGGGTTCGGGGTCTTGGGACCGACGAACTCAATCGTCGTTAGCTTGCTGGGATCGCAACTGGAAACGGGCAGGTTCGGGCCGTTCGACACGCCCTGCGTGCATGCGAGGGGATCCACGAGCGAATTCGGGCCATAGCCGGACAGGAACGTGTTTCCAGGACGCAGCCAGTTGCTGAAAATGTCGGCTGCGTTCTGATTGATCCCGAAGAGCCCATAGCCCTGATCGACGGTTGTTGAAGTGAACCCCGAACCAATGTAGGGAGAACCGTACCAGTCCCACCGAAGGCCCAGGTTCAGCGTCAGGTTCCTTGTAATCTTCCAGTCGTCCTTTGCGAAGAAGGAAAGTTCGTTTTCGACAGTGTCACGAAACTTTCTGGGTTGAGTGACGACCGACTCCCAATTACCGGTGGCAACGTCGTCGGCCTCATCGATCCAGTAGAGACTCTGCACGCCGCTGATTGAGCCGGCCATGAAGTACAGCATGTTGACCGCGTTTGTGCGGTTCGACAGCGCATTTCCGCTGTTGGACAGCACGCTCGCAGGCAACAGGTTGCCATTCGTGCCGTTCTGAGTACTGCCGGCAGTGTTCAGTTCGGACGTGTTGTTAGTGTCGCTGCCGCCGATCACGCGCGCGAATGGGATTCGAACGCCGCCGCCTGCCCCGATGTTGTTATAACCGTTCGAAACGGTGTGGCGGTATTCGGCGCCGAACTTGAACGCGTGTCTTCCATGCGTCC
>Ga0207659_10001909_pt1 | contig 12362 bp, 9 predicted proteins | sample KBSM43metaG_FD_184330 | JGI IMG/M metagenome (GOLD analysis project Ga0207659, IMG submission 184330) | Miscanthus rhizosphere microbial communities from Kellogg Biological Station, Michigan, USA - KBS M4-3 metaG (SPAdes) (version 2) | ecosystem: Host-associated > Plants > Roots > Rhizosphere >...
ATCAACGCGCCGACTCTGCCCCCCTCGCCCCGCACGAACGAACGCACGTCGTCGCGAAATTTGCCGTTCCATTGCAGCCAGCTGCTGCCCGGGAATGCGCGACCGAGTTGGTAGCTGGCGATGTCCCATGCCTCGGCCACCAGTCGAAGGTCGAAGGCGCGCGCCAGCAGGCTGAGCTCCGCAATCAGGGACGCTTCATGGAGGTTCATCGTGCCGTCGGCTGCCCGTGAAAAGATCGAGGCAAGATCAAAGCGAAAACCGTCCACGCCCGTCCGGCGTGCCCAGAATCGGAGGCTTTCAAGCACGAGGATGCGCGTGCCCGGATGACCGGTGCGCACCGTATTGCCGCAACCGGTATCGTTGACGTAACGCCGCCGGTCCGGCGTCAGCAGGTAATAGCTGCTATTGTCCACGCCGCGAAAACTGTAGGTTGGTCCGGTTTCATCGGATTCAGTCGTGTGGTTGTAGACCACGTCGAGCCACACCTCGATTCCCGCTGCGTGGAACGCCTGCACCATGGTCCGGAATTCTTCGAACGCCTCGCCGTGCGCGTACGATTTATGGGGCGAGAAGAAATGCAGCGTCATGTAGCCCCAGTAGTTGCCTTCCTGCGGATCGAACTGGTGAATTGGCAGCAACTCGACCACGGTGACGCCAAGTTCCTTGAGGTACGGGATCTGTTCGGTCACGCCGGCAAAGGTGCCGCGCTTGGTGGGCGACGAGATTCCTGAGTTGGCGCGAGCGGTGAAACCCTTGACGTGCAGCTCATAGATGATGGTGTCCCGGGCGGTATGGCGCGGGCCCGCTTCGATCGGGAGCGCACCGATTCCGGTGCGCGGCAGACGGCCGAGCGCGGCGCGTCCGTCGGTGGCGCCGGCGCCCTTGCACGCGTCCCGGCTGAAGGCGGGCGGAAAGTACACGGATGGCGCGTACGGATCGAGCAGGACTTTCTGCGGATCGAAGCGGTGCCCGTGCTCCGGCGCATACGGCCCTTCGACACGATAGGCGTAGAGCGTCGCTCCGCGGAGCTGTTTTGCCGGGATGCGGCAGTGCCAGACGTTGCCGGTCTTGTGCGCCGGGTGGCGGAAACGGAATTCAAAGACTGGCCTGACGGCATCGTCCTCCGCGTAGCACAACAGGATGACGACGGTGGCGTGTTTCGAGTAGAGAGAAAAGTTGAAGGCGTCGTCCGTTTCCACCCACTGCACGCCGAATGGCCACGGACTTCCCTCACTGAATGCCGTCACGGCTCGCGCCGTGATTCGATCCGGCACGGTTCGACGTGCCAGATGTCGCGGGCGTACTCAGCGATGGTACGGTCGCTCGAAAATGTCCTCGAGGCCGCGATGTTGAGAACCGCCTTGCGCGACCACTGCTCCTGATCCCGATAGAGCTCACCGAGGCGTGCATGCGCCTCGCCGTAACTCACGAGATCGGCAAGGTGCAGGTAGTGGTCGCCCTTTCGCAGCAGGACGTCGACGATCGGCTCGAACACGCCGGGCTCGTGACGGCTGAAGTGGTCGCTGGCGATGAGGTCGAGCGCGGCACGCGTCTCGACGTCGTTGTCGTAGTGCCACTGCGGGTTGTAATAGCCGCGGCTGTTGGCGACCTCTTGCGCGGTCAGCCCGAACAAGAAAAAGTTCTCCTCGCCCGCCGCAGCGGCCATCTCGACCGTGGCGCCGTCTCGAGTGCCGATGGTGATCGCCCCGTTCATCATCAGTTTCATGTTGCCGGTGCCGCTGGCTTCGTACCCGGCCGTTGAAATCTGCTCCGAGACGTCGCTTGCGGGAATGAGCCGTTCGGCGATCGAGACGTTGTAGTCGGGTACGAAAACCACTTTCAGGCGTCCATGCATCGTTCGGTCGGCATCGATGGTCGCGCCGAGGTTGTTGATGAACTTGATAATCAACTTGGCGAAGACGTACGCGGGTGCCGCCTTGCCAGAAAAGAAGAACGTGCGCGGCGGTACGTCGTAGTTCGGATTGTCGCGCAGGCGGTTGTAGAGAACCACGATGTGCAGCGCATTCAGGAGTTGCCGCTTATATTCGTGGATCCGCTTGATTTGCGTATCGAAGATCGACTCCGCATCGACCAGTTGTCCAGTCGCGGACGCGAGCCAGCCGGCAAACCGCGCCTTGGCGTCGCGCTTGGCCTGACGAATCGCGGCGCGGAAGCTCTTGTCCTCGGCCAACGGCTCGAGTTTCTTCAGCTCCTCCAGATTGACGATCCAGCCGTCGCCGATCGCGTCGGTGATCACGGCCGCGAGCGCTGGATTCGCGAGTTGGAGAAAGCGACGCTGGGTAACGCCGTTGGTCTTGTTGTTGAACCGGCGAGGGAAGATCGCGGCGAAATCGGGCACGACGGATTGTTTGAGCAGCTCCGAGTGCATCGCCGCTACACCATTTGTACTGTGCGCGCCGACAATGGCGAGGTGCGCCATGCGAACGGTTTTCGGCTGGCCTTCCTCGATCAGGCTGACGCGCAGGACGCGGGCGTCATCACCTGGAAAGCGGCTGCGCACGTCGTCGAGGAAGCGGCGGTTTATTTCATAGATGATCTCGAGTTGCCGCGGCAGCATCATCTCGAACCACGGCAGCGGCCATTTCTCGAGCGCTTCGGGCAATAGCGTGTGATTGGTGTAGCCGAGCGTCCGCTGCGTCAGATCCCAGGCCTGGTCCCATCCGAGCTGCGCTTCATCGAGGAGGATCCGCATCAACTCGGGAACCGCGAGCGTCGGGTGGGTGTCGTTAAGCTGGATCGCGACTTTATCGGGGAGCGCGAGCCAGTCGTTGCCGGTCGCGCGGAAGCGGCGGGTCGCGTCGGCGAGCGTGCATGCCACCAGGAAGTACTGCTGGAGGAAACGCAACCCTTTGCCCTGTGAAGTCGAGTCGTCCGGGTAGAGCACGCGCGTCAGGGTTTCGGCGGTGAGCGTCTCGGCCAGGGCGCCGACAAAGTCGCCGCCGCTGAACTGCTGGAAATCGAAATAATCCGGCGTCGCGGCCGACCACAGCCGCAACGTGTTGATCGTTTCGCCGCCGTAGCCGACGACGGGACGGTCGTACGGAATGCCGATCAGCGTCGATGGGCGGCCCTGAATCGTTCGCAAGGCGCCGGCCTGAATATCGAACGAGCAAGCCAGCCGCACTTCGACGGCTTCGTCGAGTCGCGCGACCTCCCATGGGTCGGGCCTGGCCAGCCAGTGGTCCGGCTGTTCGTGCTGCCAGCCGTCACGGATCGTCTGCTTGAAGATCCCGTACTCGTAGCGCAGGCCGGAGCCCATACCTGGGATACCGAGCGTCGCCATTGAATCGAGGAAACAGGCAGCCAGCCGGCCGAGCCCACCGTTGCCGAGACCGGCATCGGGCTCCTGCTCGATGAGATCCAGCGGCTCGATAGCGTGTTTCGTACAGAACTGACGCCACTCCGGATCCAGCAACAGGTTCGTGATGTTGTTCGCCAGCGAGCGGCCCATCAGGAATTCGAGCGAGACGTAGTAGACCCGCTTGACGTTCCGGGTCCGGTAGGTTTGCTCGGTGCTGATCCAGCGCTGCGATAGCAGATCGCGGACCGAGCGCGCTACGGCTTCGAACCTGACGCGCGGCGTGGCGGCGGCGAGCGGGACGACCTGATCAAACGTCAGATGACGTTCATAGAGCGCGTCGCTGCCACCCGACAACGTGACCGGGCCGCAATTGAATCGGTCGAGCGAATTACGGGCGACCTTCATGGCACCTCCAACGACGCGATCGCGTCGCGCAATACAGCGGCGCTCCTGCGCAGGCCGTCGTCTTCGGTCGCGTCGAGCGGCAGCGGAATCGTCGCCAGCACACCCTCGCCACCGACCAGATGCGGCAGCGCCAGCGTGACACCACGGTAGTCCGCGAAATCGGTGATCCGCGAACAGACCGTCAGGATGGCGCGCTGGTCGTGCAGCAAGACGTCGACGATCCGCGCCACCGCGCTGCCGATCCCGTAGTAGGTTGCCCCCTTGCCGGCGATGATCTGATACGCCGCGCGTCGGACGTTCTGGTCGATGTCTCGCCGGTCGTGCGCTGAGAGCGGCATGCCATGTACATTCGCAAACTCGTCGAGGCTCAGGCCGGCGATCGTGGCCTGCGACCAGACGAGCACTTCCGAGTCGCCATGCTCTCCGATCACGTAGGCGTGCACGTGCTGTGGATCCACGTCGAAGTGCCGGCCGAGCAAGGCGCGGAATCGCGCGGTATCGAGCGTCGTGCCCGACCCGAAGACGCGCGTGTGCGGCACGCCGAGCTCAGCGGCGAAGCGCGCCGCCAGGTGCGTCATGACGTCCACGGGATTGGTGACGACGAGAAGTACCGCGCCGGGCGCGACGCGAAGCACCGACGGAACGATCTGTCGGAACACGTCGGCGTTGCGTTGCAGCAACTGCAGGCGGGTCTCGCCCGGCTTCTGAGCCACACCGCCCGCAATTACGACCACGCGCGCGCCGTCGAGGTCCGCATAGTCCCCGGCACGCACAGTCATCGGATGTGCGAACGGAACCGCGTGGTAGATGTCGTTGGCCTCCGCGTCGGCGCGGGCACGATTGAGGTCTACCAGCACGATTTCCCGTCCTACGCCGCTCATCACGAGCGCGTACGCGGAGGTGGAGCCGACCGCGCCGCATCCGACGACGCCAACCTTCATGACGATCGTTCCCCGACAGTCGCAAGGCTGGTACCAGCCACTGAGCAGCAAGATCTTTGCAACGGCGTCGGAGAACGACGTGATTGCGGCGTTTGGCAGGAGGGCACCTCTGATTCTTCGGAGGTGCTCCGGCCGCGTGGACGTCACGTTACCCGTCCGCCGATCGAGGAGGTTTCCGATGCCGGTCGTCGACTACGCGCAGTACTGCGACATGCTCGATCGCGCGCGCCATGGAAGGTTCGCCTATCCCGCCATCAACGTCACGTCACTCACCACGGCAAACGCCGTGTTGAAGGGACTCGCCGACAGCAAGAGCGACGGCATTATCCAGGTGTCGACCGGAGGCGGCGCATTCGCCTCGGGTGCCGCGGTGAAGGACATGGCGTTGGGCGCCATCTCGATTGCCGAACACGTCCACCGCGCTGCGGAACGTTATCCGATCTACGTGGCACTGCACACCGATCATTGCCAGTCAGACAAGCTCGACACCTTCGTGATGCCGCTAGTCGAGGAGACCGAACGGCGGCGTGCGGCCGGGAAACCCAACCTGTTCAATAGCCACATGTTCGATGGCAGTGCGCTGCCGCTCCGCGACAACCTCGACATCGCGGCGAAGCTGCTCGAGCGGTTCAAGAAGAGCGACTTGATGCTCGAGGTCGAAACCGGCGTCGTGGGCGGCGAGGAGGACGGCGTGAAGGCGAGCGCCGCAGCGAAGCTTTACACGACGCCCGAGGACACGGTGGAGGTGGCACGCCGGCTGAACGCGGTTTCAGGCGCGCGCTACCTGCTCGCGGCGACGTTCGGCAACGTGCACGGCGTGTACAAGCCGGGTCACGTCAAGCTGAAGCCGTCCATCCTCAAGGACTGCCAGGATGCTGTCGTCGCCGCGTTCGGCGACGCGGCGCGGTTTCACCTGGTCTTCCACGGCGGATCGGGATCCGAGCTGCGCGACATTCACGAGGCCCTGGACTATGGCGTGGTGAAAATGAACATCGACACCGACATGCAATACGTGTTCACCCGCGTCATTGCCGACCACTGCTTCAAGAATTACGACGGTGTTCTCCGGGTGGACGGAGAGGTCGGCAACAAGAAAGCCTACGATCCGCGCTCCTACCTGACTGCCGCCGAGAAGGCGATGTCGGCCCGCGTCGTCCGCGCGACCACCGAGCTGCGGTCCGCGGGCACGACGATGATGCGTCTGGCAGCCGTTTAGCATCGATGCGCGACAACGATCTTGATTTCACGATCGCCCGGCTTGGCGACTGCCGCGTTCAATCGCCGCTGTCGGGTGTGCGATTCACGTCCGACAGCGATCGCGTGCTCTATCACTCCACTCTCGAGAAGATGAACGCCTGGAAGCAGGACAGCAGCGACCGAAACGCGGCGCCACCCTCGATGGAGCGCGCCGGACCGAGGCAGATGCTGTTTTTCGATCCGGCGCAACTCGCCTGCGGGATCGTGACGTGCGGCGGGCTCTGTCCCGGACTGAACGACGTAATCAGGGCAGTCGTCGTCAGCCTGAACCGCAACTACGGCGCAAGCACGATTTACGGTTTCCGCTTTGGCTACGAAGGTCTCGTACGCCGGATCGGACACAAGCCGCTCGAACTGACGCCGGAATCGGTGCATCGGATCCATGAGAGCGGTGGCTCGATCCTCGGATCCTCTCGAGGGCCTCAGGACGTGGCGGAAATGGTCGACTACCTGAAAGATCTGCGGATTGGCATCCTGTTCGCGATCGGCGGCGACGGGACACTTCGCGGCGCACAGGCGATTGGCGACGAAGCGGCGCGGCAGGGCTTGAAGGTCGGCGTCATCGGCATTCCGAAGACGATCGACAACGACGTTTCGTTCGTGCAGCGAACCTTCGGATTCGAAACCGCCGTCACCGAGGCGCACCGCGCAACCTACGCAGCCAACGCCGAGGCGGAGGCGGCGCGCAACGGCATCGGGCTGGTGAAGCTGATGGGCCGCGATTCGGGATTCATTGCCGCCTATTCCGCACTGGTCAACAACGAGGTGAACTTCTGCCTGATTCCTGAGGTGCCGGTCAGGCTGGAGAAGTTCCTGTCAGCACTCGAGCGCCGGCTCGAGCGCCGCGGCCACGCGGTGATCGTAGTAGCCGAAGGAGCCGGACAGGATCTGATGGCGAGCGGCGACCAGCGCGACGCGTCGGGCAACGTCAAGTACGGCGACATTGGTGTCTTTCTGCGCGACGCGATCAACGCGCACTTCAAGCGAAGCGGCACCGCGATCAACCTGAAGTACATCGATCCCAGCTACACGATCAGGAGCGTCCCCGCGACGCCGCACGATTCGGCGTTCTGCCTGCTCCTCGGCCAGAGCGCGGTTCACGCCGGCCTGAGCGGCCGCACGAACATGGTCGTCAGTTTCTGGAACCACCAGTTTACGCACGTGCCGATCGCGCTCGCGGTTTCCGAGCGCAAGAAGATCGATCCGCAAGGCGCACTCTGGAACGCGGTGGTCACATCGACCGGTCAACCACAGGATATGTGCTGACGCCGCGACCATTCACTTCACGATCACCGGGATCGACTCGCGAATCGACTGTGTCTTGCTTGCGTCGGTCGCCGTGGTTGTTGCGGAGATCGTCAGTGTATAGGTGCCTGGAGTCGACGCGACGATTCCGGTGACGCTCGAGTTGGTGATCGATTCGTTCTTCTTGAGAGTGACGTTGATCCGCGAGGTATGCGGTTCGGCGGCTGGTCCCTGCCGCAAATATCCGATGTTGATGGTGCCCTCGTATCGGGTCTCGGTGCCCCCACCGCGGTAGTAGAAATGGGTGTCCGAGAAAACCTGCGCGTCGGGCTTGCTCGACGGAACGACGCACTCGGTCCGCGGCTCGGATTGGCAGGCGAACTCTCTGTCTGGGTTGTCACTGTCGCCGTACATCAGCACCCACGAAATCTGCGGTGTTCCGGGGGCACCGGCTGGTTTGGGAACACCCCTCGCGCATGAAGCGGCGAGCGTCAGGGCAAGGGTGACGACGGTGATCGGGCGCGTGCGCATCAGGCGATCCACCGTTACTTGAGCTCTATGGCAATTCGGTCCGCTGGTTGGTCGCTCGCGTTCTGCTCGGTGTGGACGGCAGGCCCGGACATCCGCACATCGTCGGCCTTCGCTCCCGGCTGATCGTTCAGGTAGACCACCACCCGGTTGAGCAGGTGCTCGTGCCGCGCGCCCTCGTCGTGCGCTTCGTAGTGCACGCGCAAGACCCTCACCTGATCGTTCTCGAACTCGATCTTGTAGTGCCGTTGGTCGACAACGGTTGGATCGAGCTTCGACGTGACCGCCGGCGCGGCGGACAGGCCCTTCAAATCGATTTCCAGAATCCGGATCGGATGGTCGCTCGTATTCTCCGCCACGTAGGCGGCGCTGGCCGGACGCCACCGCACGTCGCCACGCCGGAACGCGATCGTCTGGGTACCCTCAGTGTCCTGTCGCGTCATCGTGCCAGCGTCGAGGTACACCAGGACTCGGTTGGTCGAGTGGCCGTTCGGCGATCGCGACGGCGTGCGAGGTTGCAGCGTCGCCACGTAGACACGCGCCTGTGGACTGTCCAGTTTGTTGACGATGGCCGCTGGCGCCGGGGCGTTCTGAACCTGCAGGCCGGCGGTAATGAGCAGCGTGAGCCACGCGTGTCGAATCATGGTCTATGCCTTCTTCAACGACGTGTTGCGGATCGGAAGCTCGCGGACGCGGATGCCGGTCGCGGCGTGAATCGCATTGACGAGCGCCGGCGCGAGCGGCGGCACGCCGGGCTCGCCGAGCCCGCCGAGCGGCGCGTCGGAACGGAGGAACGCGGTGGTGACGGTCGGCGCATCGGCGATGTGAATCATCGGGTAATCGCGGAAATTCGTTTCGACGACGCGCCCTTCTTTAATGTGGATCTCGCTGAGCAGCGCGGCGGACAGCGCGAAGATGATGCCGCCCTCAATCTGCGCCTTGGCCGTGTCCTCGTTGACGACGTCACCACAGTCCACCGCAGCGTAGACGGCCACGACTTTGAGCCGCCCTTCCGGCGAGACCGCGACGTGCGCCACTTCGGCCACGATGGTCCCGAAACTTTCGCAGATAGCAATACCGCGTCCTTGGCCTGGCTCGAGCGGTGTTCCCCAGTTCGCCATCGCCGCCGCCTTTTCGAGCGCCGCCTTGAAGCGCGGTTGACCGCCGAGGAGCGCGCGCCGGAACTCGAAGGGATCCTTGCCAGCCGAATGCGCCATTTCGTCAACGAACGATTCCTTGAAGAACCCGTGTTGCGAGTTGAGCACGGACCGCCACTGGCCGAGCCTGATCGGGTGGGCGGCCTTCTTCTCCTTCGCGCTGGTCGCGCCGATCGCGTACGGCATGAAGACCGCTTCACCGTTGCCGCCGCCGGTGTACTTCGAGTGGATCGCCAGCGGGTTTCCGTTTGCGTCCAGCGCGCCCGCATGCCGCGACATTGCGGCGCCGCGATAGTAGTCGTGCTGGATGTCGTTCTCGCGGGTCCAGATCGTCTTGACCGGTGCCGGCGACATTGCTTTTGCGATACGTGCGCCCAGGTCCACGTAGTCGAAGTTGAACGGCAGTCCTCGACCGAAGCCGCCGCCGAGCAGGAAATTGGTCAGGCGGACGTTCGCGACCGGAATCCCGATCGCCTTGGCCGCGACCGATCGAGCATTCAACGGATCCTGGACGCCGGTCCAGACTTCGGCGTGGTCGCCCTCCACCTTCGCCGTGCACACCATCGGCGACATCGTCGCGTGGGCGAGGAACGGCGCTCGATACTCGGCGGTCACCACTTTTGCGGCGTCTTTCGGCACTTCAGGGGCGGCGCCGATCGCCTTGTCGAACGCGTCGAAAATCGACGCGGTGGACACGCCGCCGTGCCCGGCGTCGCTGAACACTGGTTTCAACGCCGCGAGCGCCCGTCGCGCACGCCAGAAACTGTCGGCGACGACGGCGACGGCTTCGTCGAGCGTGACAACTTTGCGAACGCCAGGCATCGCGTCCGCGGGCGCGGTGTCTACGGACAGGAGCTTCCCGCCGTTGACCGGTGCAATGGCGAGCGCTGCGTAGAGCATGCCCGGGCTGGAGAAGTCGATCGCGTACTTAGCGGTCCCGTCGACTTTCGAAGGGATGTCGAGCCGCGGCGTCGACGCTCGGCGGATCGTGAAGCGGTCGGGCTGCTTGAGCGCCGGGCTGGTCGGCACGGGCAGCGCGGCTGCCGCGCGGGCCAGCTCGCCGAAGCTGGCCGTTCGTCCTGATGCGGCGTGCGTGACGCGCGAGCCGGTCGCCGCACACTCGGAGACGCTGACATTCCACTGCTTCGCAGCGGCCGCGACGAGCATCTCTTTCGCCGCGGCGCCGGCGACGCGCATGCCGTACTCGCCGGTGCTGCGCACGGCCGTCGATCCTCCGGTGACCTGGAAACCGAACCACTCTGCGAGTCTGTAGGCGCCGTAGTCCACGCCGCGCCCCAGAACCGCGGGCACGTAATTGCCGCCGGCGGCGCGCACGATGTAGCCGTTTGCGTATGCGTCGAGCGACGGCGCTTCCTGCACGCGGACGAAGGACCAGTCCGCCTCGAGTTCCTCGGCTGCCATCATTGCGAGCGCCGTCGGCGTGCCTTGTCCCATTTCGCAGTGCGGAATCAGGATGTTGACGATGTTGTCCGGCGTGATCGTGATCCACGTCGTCAGCTGACCTTTGGCGGCCGCGTCCGCGCCCACGAGCGAATGACGTCCCGGCGCGAACGTGAAGCCCGCGACTCCAAGCAGAAAGCCGCCGCCGGCGACGGTACCTGCGCCGATGAACGCGCGCCGCGACCACTTTCGGAGCCCGGTCCGATTCGCCTTCTTCGCCGAAGCGACATCAGTCATGGGTCACCTCAGAGGCACCGGCCGCCTCGTGAATCGCCGCACGCATGCGCGCGAAGGTGCCGCACCGGCAGATGTTGGTGACGCCGGCGTCGATCTCGCTGTCGGTGGGATTGGGAATCTGCGCCAGCAGTCCGGCGACGGCCATGATGACGCCCGGCTGGCAGTAGCCGCACTGCGGTACCTGGTGTTTGATCCAGGCCTGCTGCACTCGGTGCAGCGCGCCGTTTGGGGCGAGCCCCTCGATCGTCGTGACGTTCTTGCCGTTTGCGGCGGAGACGGGCAGCGTGCACGAGCGGACCGCGCGGCCGTCCAGGTGAACCGTGCATGCGCCGCATGCGGAGATGCCGCAGCCGAACTTGGTGCCGGTGAGGCCGAGCGTTTCGCGGATCGCCCAGAGCAGAGGCATTTCCGGCTCGACATCGAGCGTGTGCGCCTCGCCGTTGACGGTCATCATGATGGCCATTGGAATCTCTCGTCGTGCGGTGCTGTTGCCGGACGTGACCGCGGTGCTCAGGACACGAGGTGCCGCCTATTCTACGGTTTTTCCCGCGCTGCATCGGCACATCGCCACAGGGCGTGCCAAAATCTAATGCCGCTTTACCGCGGCGCCAAGCAGAGGAGGGCACATGAGAAACGCTCGCAACTGGATGGCGACGGCCGTTGTCTTGGCCATCGCGGTCTTCGCTCGGGCCGACGCGCTCGTCGGCGCGCAGACGGCGGGCCAGCCGATCCGTTTGTCCGCATGGGCCGTCAGCATGGCGAACGTCGCGACCGGCGCCAATGCCGTAATCGACATTCGCGTCAACAAATGGTCGACCGACAAAGAGCGCGAAGAGCTGATCGCGACTTTCATCGACAAAGGCCAGGACAAACTGCTCGATAAGCTGCGCGACCTGCCCGAGAAGGGCCGCCTCAGCATTCCCGGACGCCAGGGACCTGACCCGACCCAGACGCGCCTCGGCTGGACCCTGCGCTACGCGAAGCAGTGGCCGGGCGAGGACGGCGGGATGCGAATCATGATCGCGACCGATCGCTATATGACGTTTGCGGAGGAGCGCAACAAGCCGCGCAGCTACGACTACCCATTCACGTTCGTCGAAATTCACCTGAACAAGGACGGCACCGGCGAAGGCAAGATGGCCGTCGCGACGCAGCTGCAATTCGACAAGAAGAAGAACACGATCGTTTTCGAGAACTACTCGAGCGAGCCGGTTCGCCTGACCAACGTCAAGGTGGAGAAGTAACGACGCGGGAATCCGTCATCGCTTGACGGAGTACTTGGTAAACGCGCCGCCCGCCTGGGCAATCGAGTTCGGCCCTTCGGCGGCGTAGACGTTGCCGTCGGCGTCGACGGCCACACCTTCGCCCGCCGTGCCCTGATAGACGCGGTCGTCGCGTTCGAACGGCGGAATGAACCCGGTGACGCGGTCTTCGTCGAGCGGGCCGATCCGAACGCCGTCACGCCAGTTCGTGTGGTTGTACGGCCCCGACTCCGAGTCGATCACGTACACCGTGTCGCCTTTGATGAAGAGGCCGCTCGGGCGCCCGAACATATAGCGCGACTCGAGGTAGGTTCCGTTCTGATCGAAGATCTCGATGCGGTGGTTGCCGCGATCGGCAACCCACAAGCGGCCTCGTGAGTCGAACACCAGGGCGTGTGGGGTGCGGAATTCGCCGTGGCGTACACCGATGCCGCCCCACGACTTGATGAATTTTCCATCGGGCGAGAACTTGCTGATGCGCGACGTCGCCCCGCGCTTGATGCCATCGGCGACGGCATTCGCGGTCGTCATGCCCTGCGCATCGTGC
>Ga0207659_10001910_pt1 | contig 12360 bp, 3 predicted proteins | sample KBSM43metaG_FD_184330 | JGI IMG/M metagenome (GOLD analysis project Ga0207659, IMG submission 184330) | Miscanthus rhizosphere microbial communities from Kellogg Biological Station, Michigan, USA - KBS M4-3 metaG (SPAdes) (version 2) | ecosystem: Host-associated > Plants > Roots > Rhizosphere >...
CGCACCATCGGGTCGGTACAGATTACAATCCGCGCATGGCAGGTGCCCCGTCCCCCGAACGTCCCGTGGTTCTCCGCCGCCTCGGAATCATCAAGGACCCCAGCGATGCGGTGGTGCAAGAATCGCGCGCGCAGCGGGAAACGGCGGAGGATGCGCTGGAGTTGTTCGCGACGGAGACCGAATCGTCGCCCGGGCTCGGACGCTGGCTGAATGCGATTCGATCCCAGGCCGCGGCGTCGATCGGCTTTGTGCGCCGGAACCCTGCCGTCATAGTCATGGCCGTGGCCGCGGTTTGTGTGGTTGCCGGATTTTGGGCAATCAGTCGGCTTATCGAGTCAGGCGTGTTCTCATCGGCGCAGAGCGCAGCACCTGTTGCGGCGACTGCTGACGTCTCCGCAGCGCCATCAACGGACGGCGCGCCAACCGGGTCGACGCCGGCCAACCCGTCGAACGCTCCGGTTGTCGTGAATGCGTCGAGGACAACCAACGCGAGTGCTGCGCGTACTCCACAACTCGCACGAAATCGCGTCCAAAGCCCAACCGCAGCGATTGCGCGACCGCCGGCAACCCCGTCGCAGCCTGACCGCCTTGCCGTCGTTGCGCCGCCGCCAGCGACGGAGGCACCTTCGGCTGCAGTTCCCGTCGCGGAGGCCACCGCAGCCGTTGTCGACGACACTATTTATTCGGCCCAAGACCGCGATGTGATCCCGCCGCAAACGGATGAGAAATTGCCGGGGCCGGCCATCAGCGCGTGGACCACGCGGACCAACGCGATGGAAGTGATCGTCTCCCAGACCGGTGCCGTCGAGCGGGTGAGGCTGGTCACGCCGCCGCAGCGGATGCCGGACATGTTTGCGCTGAGCCGCGCGAAGGTGTGGATGTTCAAGCCGGCCATGAAAGATGGCCTGCCCGTGCGCTACCGCCTGGTGCTGACCTGGGAAGTCAATCCGTAAGCCTCGCCGCCGCCATCACACGATAACGATGACGACGTGACGATCGAGGTCCGCCACGCTCGCGCGCGTAGCGGACCACCCGGTCTTCTACTTCATCTTGAAGAATGCATACAGCTTGCTACCGTCGAGTGTTTCCATAGTCACTCGATAGCAGAAGCCAGGAGTTTTCGGTGTCTGCCAATTCTGGATGAATTGGTGTGCCGTCGCATCGTACCGCAGCGTCGTTCCGCCGGTTGTGACCAAGTCGATCGGATCTTCATAGGTGCCGCCCGAGCAGGCGACTTGTTGCATGACGAACGGCTTTATGGCTCCCACGTCGGTGCGCTCGTTCGTGGTGCCGGGTCCCTGATAGACGTTGAATTTCAGCGGTACCGTCGATCCTCCTTTGACGGTGTTCAGTACCCAATCACCCATCGTGACGGGGTTATAGAAGCCGGCGAGCGTCCAGGCGCCGATTACCACTGTGCCTGTTGCCCCGCTCGTCGTGTAGTTGGTCGCATCGCTGCCGCCAAGCGCGAGCGAACCGACACTCGTGAGTGGTTGAATTCCGACGGCGGCGGCCGCCAGGTTGCCGACGCCTGAAAGCACGATGACGTTATCGGCGCCGATCGTGTTGGACACCGACAGGATGCCGAATGACGCTAGCGCGGTTCCGTCGAATGGACGTCCACCAGTCATATTGACCGGCTTCGCCGTGATGTTGGCCGCGGCCGACGCCGTGCTGTTCGTCAGGTTGTAGTTGCCCGCATCGGCGCCAGCGATCGAAATACCATTTACGGTAATCGCCTTGCCAGTGCCCACGTTCTTGTTCGCAAAGCTCGCGCTCGTAAAGGCGGCGGTGACCGTGTCGCCCATCACCTTATTCGTGGTGAGCGTCACAGTAGCGGCCATCGTGCCGTCATAGACCTTGTCGACGCCGGTCGCCGTGACGGTCAGGCTGCGGGCGGTGATGTTGGCTGTCGCCGAGGCGGTCGTGTTGGTCAGGTTGTAATTGCCGGCGTCGGCCCCGCTGATGCTGACGCCGTTGACACTGAGCGATTTCCCGGTGCCGACGTTCTTATCTGCAAAGTTCGCGCTGGCATAGGCGGTAGTGACTACATCGCCCATCACCTTATTCGTGGTAAGCACCACCGCAGCCGTCGTCGTCCCGTCATAGACCTTGTCCACGCCGGTGGCGGTCACCGTCAGGTTGCGGGCCGTGATACTCGCGGTGGCCGAGGCGGTCGTGTTCGTCAGGTTGTAGTTGCCGGCGTCCGCACCGCTGATGCTGATGCCGCTGACACTGACCGACTTGCCCGTGCCGACGTTCTTGTCCGCGAAGCTCGCCGACGTGTAGCTGTCGGTGAAGACGTCGCCGCTCACCCGGTCGTCGCTCAACGTCACGGTCGCGGACGTGGTCCCGTCATACTGTTTGTTCACGCCTGCCGCTGTCACCGTCAACGCCCTGGTTGTGATGTTAGCCGTCGTCGAGGCCGTCAAGTTGAACGTGTAGTTACCGGCGTCGGTGCCGCTGATGCTGATGCCGCTGACACTGATCGCCTTGCCGGTGCCGACGGTCTTGTCCGCAAAGCTTGCCGAGGTGTAGCTGTCGGTGAACATGTCCCCGCTCACCCGGTCGTCGCTCAGGATCACGGTCGCCGTCGTGGTTCCGTCATAAACCTTGTTGACGCCGGTCGCGCTGACGGTCAGCGCCCGGGCCGTGATGTTGGCCGTCGTCGAAACCGTCGTGTTGAACGTGTAGTTGCCAGCGTCGGTGCCGCTGATCGAAATGCCGCTGACATTGATGCTCTTGCCGGTACCAACGTTCTTGTCCGCGAAGCTTGCCGTCGTGTAGCTGGTAGTGAAGACATCGCCGGACACCCGGTCGTCGCCCAGCGTTACGGTCGCCGCCGTCGTGCCGTCATACACCTTGCTCGCACCTGCCGCCGTCACCGTCAGTGCCCGGGCCGTGATGTCAGCCGTCGTCGTCGCACTCGTGTTGCTCAGTGTGTAATTGCCGGCATCGGTGCCGCTGATCGCAATCCCGCTGACATTGACGCTCTTGGCCGTGCCGACGTTCTTGTCCGCGAAGCTCGCCGACGCGTAGCTGTCGGTGAACAGGTCGCCGCTCACCCGGTTGTCGTTCAGGGTCACGGTCGCCATCGTCGTCCCGTCGTAGGCCTTGTTCACGCCGGTTCCGCTGACCGTCAGCGACCGGACTGTGATGTCGGCCGTTGTCGAGGCCGTCACGTTGAACGTGTAGTTGCCGGCGTCAGTGCCACTGATGCTGATGCCCGACACGGAGACCGTCTTGCCGTTCGCGACGTTCTTGTCCGCGAAGTTCGCCGTCGTGTAGCTGTCGGTGAACACGTCGCCGCTTACCCGGTTGTCACTCAGCGTCACGATGGCGGCCGTCGTGCCGTCGTAGACCTTGTTCACGCCGGTCGCGCTGACGGTCAGCGCCCGGCCCGTGATGTCAGCCGCGGTCGAGGCCGTCGTGTTGACCGTGTAGTTACCGGCGTCGGCGCCGCTGATGCTGATGCCCGACACGGAGACCGTCTTGCCGGTCCCGACGTTCTTGTCCGCGAAGGTTGCCGTCGTGTAGCTGTCGGTGAACACGTCGCCGCTCACCCGGTCGTCGCCCAGGGTCACCGTGGCCGCCGTCGTGCCGTCGTACACCTTGTTCACGCCGGTCGCGCTTACCGTCAACGGGCGCGCGGTGATATTGGCGCTGGCGGTCGCCGTGGTGTTGCTCAGCGTGTAGTTGCCGGCGTCGGCGCCGCCGATGCTGATACCGCTGACACTGATGCTCTTGCCGGTGCCGACGTCCTTATCCGCAAAGGTTGCCGATATGTAGCTGTCGGTGAACACGTCGCCGCTCACCCGGTTGTCGCTCAGGTTCACGGTCGCCATGGTCGTCCCGTCGTAGACCTTGTTGACACCCGTCGCTGTCACCGTCAACGGCCGCGGCGTGATGTCGGCCGTCGTCGAGGCCGACGTGTTGAACGTGTAGTTGCCGGCGTCGGTGCCGCTGATGCTGATGCCCGACACCGAGACCGCCTTGCCCACGGCCACGTTCTTGTCCGCAAAGGTTGCTGACGTGTAGCTGTCGGTGAACACGTCGCCGCTCACCCGGTTGTCGCTCAGGGTCACCGTGGCCAACGTCGTGCCGTCGTACTGCTTGTTGACGCCGGTTGCGCTGATCGTCAGCGGCCTGGCCGTGATATCGGCCGTCGCCGTGGCCGTCGAATTAAACGTGTAGTTGCCGGCGTCGGTGCCGCTGATGGCAATCCCGCTGACACTGATGCTCTTGCCGGTACCGACGTTCTTGTCCGCGAAGCTCGCCGCCGTGTAACTGTCGGTGAAGACGTCGCCGCTCACCCGGTCGTCACTCAGCGTCACAGTAGCCATCGTGGTCCCGTCGTAGACCTTGATCACGCCCGTCGCGCTGACCGTCAACGGCCGCGGGGTGATGTTGGCGCTGGCGGTCGCGGTCGTGTTGCTCAGGGTGTAGTTGCCGGCGTCGATGCCGCCGATGCTGATGCCCGACACCGAGACCGTCTTCCCTGTCCCGACGTTCTTGTCCGCAAAGGTTGCCGACGTGTAGCTGTCGGTGAATACGTCACCGCTCACCCGGTTGTCGGTCAGCGTCACCGTGGCTGAGATCGTGCCGTCGTAGACCTTGTTCACGCCGGTCGCGCTGACCGTCAGCGGCCGCGGCGTAATGTCGGCCATCGCCAAGGCCGTCGTGTTGAACGTGTAGTTGCCGGCGTCGGTGCCGCTGATGCTGATGCCGGTGACACTGATGCTCTTACCGGTACCAACGTTCTTGTCTGCAAAGGTTGCAGACCCGTAGCTGCTCGTGAAGGCGTCGCCGGCCACCCGGTCGTCGCTCAGCGTTACGGTCGCGGCCGTGGTCGCGTCGTACACCTTGTTGACGCCTGCCGCCGTCACTGTCAGTGGCCGGGCCGTGATGTCGGCCGTCGCCGTGGCCGTCGTGTTGAACGTGTAGTTGCCGGCATCGGTGCCGCTGATGCTGATGCCCGACACGGAGACCGTCTTGCCGTTCGCGACGTTCTTGTCCGCGAAGCTCGCAGACGTGTAGCCGGTCGTGAAGACATCGCCGGCCACGCGGTCGTCGCTCAGCGTCACAGTAGCCGCGGCTGTGCCGTCGTAAACCTTGTTCACAGCGGTCGCGGTGACCGTCAGCGGCCGGGCCGTGATATCGGCCGTCGCAGAGGCCGTCGTGTTGCTCAGCGTGTAGTTGCCGGCGTCGGTGCCGCTGATGGTAATTCCGCTAACACCGATGCTCTTGCCAGCACCGACGTTCTTGTCCGCAAACGTTGCCGTCGTGTAGCTGGCTGTGAAGACGTCGCCGCTCACCCGGTCATCGGTGAGCGTCACCGTGGCCGCTGTGGTGCCGTCATAGATCCTGTTCACGCCGGTCGCGCTGACCGTCAGCGGCCGCGGCGTGATGTCGGCCATCGCCGAGGCCGTCGTGTTGAACGTGTAGTTGCCGGCATCAGCGCCGCTAATCGAAATCCCGGTCACGCTGATGCTCTTGCCCGTGCCGACGTTCTTGTCCGCAAAGGTCGCCGAGCTGTCGCTGGTCGTGAAGACATCGCCGGACACCCGGTCGTCGCTCAGCGTCACGGTCGCGGCCGTGGTCGCGTCATACACCTTATTGACGCCTGCCGCCGTCACCGTCAGCGGCCGAGCCGTGATGTCGGCCGTCGCCGTAGCCGTTGTGTTGAATGTGTAGTTGCCGGCGTCGGCGCCACTAATGGTGATGCCCGACACCGAGACCGTCTTGCCGGTCCCAACGTTCTTGTCCGCGAAGCTCGCCGACGTGTAGCTGGTCGTGAAGACATCGCCGGCTACCCGGTTGTCGCTCAGGGTCACCGTCGCCGCCGTGGTCCCGTCATACTGCTTGTTGACGCCCGTCGCCGTCACTGTCAGCGGCCGCGAAGTGATGTTGGCGCTGGCTGTTGCCGTGGTGTTGCTCAGTGTGTAGTTGCCGGCGTCGGTGCCGCTGATGCTGATGCCGCTGACACTGATCGACTTCCCCGTACCAACGTTCTTGTCGGCGAAGCTCGCGCTGGTGTAGGCGGCGGTGACCGCATCTGTTCCGACCTTGTCGGAACTCAGCGTAACGGTGGCGACTGTCGTCCCGTCATACTGCTTGTCGACACCGGTCGCCGTGACCGTCAGGTTGCGAACCGTGATGTTGGCGGTCGCGGAGGCCGTCGTGTTGGTCAGGTTGTAGTTGCCCGCGTCCATGCCGGTGATACTGATGCCCGTAACGCTGATCGACTTGCCCGTCCCGACGTTCTTGTTCGCGAAGGTCGCGCTTGCATACGCAGCTGTAACGGCATCGCCAACCAGCTTGTCCGAGCCCAGCGTCACCGTGGCCACCGTCGTCGCGTCGTACACCTTGTCAGCGCCAGTCGCCGTGACCGTCAAGTCACGTGCTGTGATATCCGCTGTGGCCGTTGCGGTTGTTGAGCTGAGCACGTATTTCGCCGCCGCCGTGCCCGTCAGACTGAGACCAGTCACAGTAACGGTCTTTCCTGTGCCGACGTTCTTGTCGCTAAAGGTCGCGGTGCCACCCGTGACTGAAACGTCTTCGGTAACCGTCAACGCGCTCGTGAAATTTCTTCCGGTGATGGTCGCGGCGGTGGTCCCGTTGTAGACCTTGTTCGATACGGTCACCGTCGGCGTGAGTGTCCGATCAATCGAGTACGTCTGGCCGGTGAAGTTGCCATTACCAGCACCGGTACCACCTAATTTGTTTGCTGAAGCGTCGACTATCGAGTCGTTGTCGACAAGGTTCAGGCCTAAGGTGCCAGTTCCATTTCCCGTTGTTGCGGTAACCGTGTAACTGCTGCCGCTGCCGGTGACGCCGCTGATCCCAGGCGCACCTGTCAGACCGGGGCTAACAAGCGAAAAGTCAGATGAATCAACGCCTGTGACGTTGACGTTGAAGTTCACCGACCACGATACGCTCGCCGCGTTGGTCGGCGAAGAACTCACGCGATTGATAGACGCGACCGCCGGACCAACGACCGTAACTGCGTTTGCGAGCGTGAAGGTCGGACTTGCGCCCTGACTGCATCCGTCGTTCTGATAAGCAATGAAATATGCGTTGTAGGTTCCCGGTGCCGTCGGCGCCGTAATAGAAAAGCTTTCGGGAAAGGTTCCGGTCGCGTCATGGTTTGTATGGTCGACGCACGTCACCGCGCCAGGAGCCGTCGTCGATATGAGCCAACCTGTTGCACGCCAATTGTTGTTTCCGCCGCCGTTGTCCGTGGTGACGTTGACCTGCGCAGTAATCGAAGCGCCGGCACCAACGGTGACGCTTGTGACGCCGTTGAGTGTTACGAAGTTGATGGTTCGACTGTCTGTGAAAGTCGTCTGCGCGCGGCGTACTCCGGCAGGCGTGACCTGCTTCGCCATCAGATAAAACCGCACGTTCAAGTCGTGTTCTTCTGGCGCCCACGTATCCCAAATCAGATTTCCCTCGGGGTCGGTCGGAACATGAAGCACGTAGTCATCGTGCACCGCCGGGTCTTCCTGGAACACAAGGGTAACTTCGGAATCCGGCTCCCATCCTGAACCCGTGATGATTGCCCGCGTTCCCGGGGCGTAGTCGTCCTTATCAGTCTTGATGGTGGGGAAACGATAGACCTCGGCATTCGGGGCGCCGCCGCCCATCGTCACCGCGTATCCCTCGATATGCGGCGACGCGACCGCATGCGCACGCGCGGTGAGCAGATCGCCTGTCTGCGCGAAGCTGCCCATGCCGTACGAATACGGATCGGGGAATTCGGCGGGGACAAACAGGTCGCTCGTCTGCACCGGAACGTTATTGTGCGAACCACCGGCGATCAAGACGCTGTTGTTGTTGGGAAGAAGAACAGCCGCGTGACCGCTGCGCTCGAAGCTGAGCGTCGTGGTAGTTGCTTCGAAAATCTGTGACGACGGCTCGAAGATTTCAGCAGACTTGAGATCGTCCGTGCCATTGTTGCCGCCGGCCACCAGCACGCGCCCGTCAATCAGCGTGGTCGCGGATGCGCCCGTTCGCGGCGACAGCATCGGAAGCACAGTCGGTGTCGCCGTTCCCGTCTCCGGGTCCCACACCTCGGCGTTCCGCAGCACGCCGTCGATGCTGTTGTTGCCGCCGACAATCAAGACCTTTCCATCCTGGAGTTTCGCGGCAGCGTGCCCACTGCGCGGCTGCGTCATCGCGCCGCCCAGCACCGACGCGCCGGCGACAGGATCGAAGAGCTCGAGGTCCGCGCTGATTAAATCGCCAGCGGTCCCACCGGCGATGAGAACGCGGCCATCGTCGAGCAACGTCGCCGTATGTCCGACGCGCGCGAGCAGAAGATGCCCGGCGAGCGAGAACGATCCGGTGTTCGGATCGAACACGACGACGGAGTCCGTCGGTGTGCCGTCGACCGATCCGCCCGCGATGAGCGTGCGGCCATCCTTCAAGGCAACAGCGGCTGCGGCGACGCGGCTCTCTGGTGTCGTACCCAGTGACGCCCACGTTCCAATGGCCTGCGGCAGTTCGGCGCGAATGCTGTGCGTCGCCGCGAAGACGAGAGCGGCAAGCACGACACCGAGCACTACACGGTTCTTCAACGGCGTTCTCACGCAGCCTCCTGTGCCAACCCAAGACACATGTCCCGCGTCGCGGCTGGCTGCGCGCGCACGCGGGGCCGGGACCTTTGGGTTATTCGAACGGCACGAAGGGCAATGGATATGCCCCTATGGTTCAGGTAGCGTCAGCTTCGCGCTGCGTGTGAAATCGACTTCTGGCTTGTGCGTCAAGTACGAGACGTCTTCTCTGAGAAGGTTTTAGTTCCGCGCGGGGTCAGTACTTCGGTGCTGGTGTATGCGCGCGTGCGGACTGTTTGATCTGGATCACGAACACATTCGCGTGTTCTACCTGAAGACCCTTTCACGGATCTGCGCGCTCGTCTCGTGGATGCGTTGAGGACGAGGAATGTTCACACTGCTGCATCAACACATTGACTACGACGACGCGAAAACAGTCCTGAAAGCCGGAGTCGTTTAGTCTCTGCGGGCGGCAACTTGTTCAACACGACTCTCGCCGCCGTGACTCTTTGTCACGGAGCGCTTTGAGTTTGCGGCTACTGCGTCGATAAAGCGCCGCGTGGCTGCGGCCTTGCACACCTCCGAAATCTGTCGCGATAACAGAACGGTTAATGGATCCCGATCGCTCCCCCGGGTCGTTCATCGATTCTTCGCGCTTCGACACCCTCGTGCGTACGCGCACGTGGGCGTGGCTCGACGCGCTCAGTCGTCGTCTGCACCTCGACGTGCAGCTCGTCGATCCCCACGGGCATCCCGGGGTGCCGACCAACGTTGCCGACCAGACTGCGCTCGCGCGTCTTGTCGCATCACCTCTGCCCGAGCTGCGCAACCTGGTAAGTGCGGCGGCAGCGCGGCGGACCCGTCAAATCGCGGTGGTGCAGGGTCTTCGAATTTCTGCATACCCGTTGAGCGAGAGCAGTGACGTCATTGGTGTCGTCCTGATCGCGTATCCGATGTCGGGCCGACGCGGCACCGGTGAAGAGCCAATCGGTCTGGAGATCGCCGCGCAGAGCATCGTCGTCGGCATACAGGCGCACTTGCAGGCGACGCCGGTCGCGATGCGAGACTCTTCGTTCGACGATGTTTCTTTGCTCGGCCATGTGCTCGACGCGATGGCTGCACACGGGACCGACCGCGAGATCATGGCGGCGTTTGCGGCGGCACTTGCCTTCTGGAAGCGCGTTGATGTCTACGGATACGTGATGACCGCAGACGGGATGTTCGCGGCGGAAGTCTCACCGCCGGTCCCGGCAAAAACGCAGATGCCTGCGAACATTCCGATGGACGCACTGCCCGCGGCGAGTGTGCTCACGCCACTCTCACGCGCGCAGATTCAGGCGCTCGGCATCACACACGGTCCCGACGTTTTCGTCGCGCGGATTCCGGACGGCGATTTCCCATGGCTGATCGTCTTCTGCGGTGCGATCTCGCGAGCTGAGGCGGCGCGTCTCGGTCTATACGTGCGGCTGCTCGACCAGTTGGTCCGAACCGCTGTTTCCGAAGCGACCATCAAACTGGTTTCCGCGATGTCTTCACACCTGCTGGAGCACGGAGACGCGGCAAGCGACGCTGCGTCGGCCGCTCTTGATGCGCTGAATGCCAGTACGGGCATGGCATCGAGCGCGCTGAAAGTGACAACCTCGTATGGGGCGCCGCTGATCCAGCTTGGGCAGATGGAGCCTCGACACGGTGACGGCCCGCGCGGGTCGCGCCTAGTGATCGTCCGCCGCGTGCCGAACCGATACACATTGACACTCGTGCTGACATCCGCTGAAGGCCGGCGCGTGACGCGACAGCACCGTGAAATCGCCGACGCAGGGGCGAACCTGCTCGATGCGTTCGTCCGAAGCGTCCTCGGCCGTCTGCAGCAGCAGGATCGTCGCACCGCGGCTCGCTCATTCGACGAAGTGCTCGATCGATTCGCCGGGCAGGCAATCGAGCGCGGCACCGCGGTGTCAATGGTCGTCCTGCTGATGGCCGATGCCGCGTCTTTTCCGGGGCTGACGCAGCAGTGGATTGGACGCATCCGCGGCGTGATGAGAGCTGCCGACATTGTCGGCATGCTGGGCGAGGGCGAGATTGCGCTGCTGCTGCACGACACGCCTCTCGATCGCGCGGAGGCGGTTGCGCAACGCATCGTGAAGATGCTGGAAACCATCGCGGATCGTCATCCGTCCCCCGTTGTGGCGACCGGCGTGGCGACCCGGGTGCCCGGCAGCGGTGGCGGTACGGGGCTGGCCGCTGAAGCGCGCAACGACGCGATGCTGCGAGCGACCGCATCGCTCATTCACCAGCAACCGCGAAGTTCATGAAGCAGGGTCAGGGCAGCTGACCAAGGACGCAAGAGTTGATTGGCCTGGACTTCCTGCCTAACGCATCGGATCAGCCGAGATAACGGGATCGTGTTCCGCGTCCAGAAAATCCTCTGATTTTCAGGCGACCGTCTGGGTTTTCTGGATTTCTGCACGGTTGGACCGAGTGGGCAAAATGCCCTTACATTCGACCGATGTGTGACTTACGGTGGCAGACAAATGTCTGCCCCATGTGGCGAATTCCTTGCAAGACGGTGCAAATTGACGTCGACCGCGGAACACGACCTCCTTTTCAGGCAGCTCTAACATGACGATGACAGCGACAGGCGTAGACGCCGGTAGCCGCACCAATTTGCTTGCTGGTATGCGGATGAAGACCAACGTGGAACTGGTTGGTCGCAGCGCGGAAATCATTGCCCTGCAGCACGAAGTGGAGCGCGTAGCGCGATCTGACGCCAAGGTGCTCATCACCGGCGAGAGCGGCGTCGGCAAGGAGATCGTCGCTCGCAGCATTCACACGCGGAGTCCGCGCGCGGGCCACGTGTTTGCGCCGGTCAACTGCGCGGGCCTTCCTGAAACGCTGCTCGAGTCAGAGTTGTTCGGTCACGTGAAGGGCAGTTTCACGGGTGCGTACCGCGACAAGCCGGGGAAGATGGAAACGGCGCATCTCGGGACGGTGTTCCTCGATGAAGTCGGCGAAATGACCCTGCGGATGCAGGGCATGTTGTTGCGCTTCCTCGAGACGGGCGAACTGCAGAAGGTCGGAGCAGACGGCAGCACCAGACACGTGAACGTGCGCGTCATCGCCGCGACCAACCGCGATCTCCGCGAGCTGGTGGCGCGAGGCGTCTTCCGCGAAGATCTCTTTTATCGATTGAACGTCATTCACATCATGGTGCCGCCGCTTCGCGAGCGGCGCCAGGACATCCCGCTGCTCGTCAATCAGTTCCTGTCGCAATTCGCGACGGCCAATCGCACGCAGATGTTGACGGTATCGCCTGAGGCGATGAACACACTGATCGCGTACTCATGGCCTGGCAACGTCCGCGAACTCGAGAACGCAATGGAGCGTCTCGTGGTCACGCTGCAGGGCACTACGATTGAAGCCGAACATCTGCCGACGGAAATCCGAGGCAACGCCGGTTCAGTCGCGCTGAGACCGAAACGGGAACGGCGCCGCACGGTCGCCGACGAGTTGTACAAACGAATGACCGAGCAGGGCGAGTCGTTCTGGACGACGGTGTATCCGATGTTCATGGGGCGCGAGATCACACGGTCGAACGTCCGCGATCTGATCGCCCTGGGCCTGCAGGAAACTCGCGGGAACTACAAGATCGTGGCGCGCATCTTCAACATGGAGCAGCGCGATTACAAACGGTTTCTGAATTTCCTGCGAAAGCACGACTGCCAGATACCGTTCAAAGAGTATCGATGAAGGTGTCCGTGCAGGGCCAGGCAGCGTCAATCTAGAACGATAGTCGTACGACGCCGGG
>Ga0207659_10001912_pt1 | contig 12356 bp, 12 predicted proteins | sample KBSM43metaG_FD_184330 | JGI IMG/M metagenome (GOLD analysis project Ga0207659, IMG submission 184330) | Miscanthus rhizosphere microbial communities from Kellogg Biological Station, Michigan, USA - KBS M4-3 metaG (SPAdes) (version 2) | ecosystem: Host-associated > Plants > Roots > Rhizosphere >...
GGCGACGCCGCGGTCAATGTGGCCGATGCCGGGCTCGCAATCGATGCCGCCGCGGCCGGCCTCGGCCGCGCGACTGTCCCGGCTCTGCTCGCCGAAGCCGATATCGCGTCGGGCCGGATCAAGGAATTGAGCCGCAAAGCGGGCGCAAAAGGCTATTGGCTGATCGCCCCAATCCCGCAATGGCGGCAAAAAAAGGTCAAGGCACTGGTCGCTGCGCTGACCGGGTAACGCTGGGCCTGTCCCACCGATCGTCATCGCGAGGAGCGAAGCGACGAAGCGATCCAGGCCCGTCGGTCGATCGATACCATCGGACTGGATTGCTTCGCCCCGCTTCGCCGGGCTCGCAGTGACGAGCCATCTTCCGGTGGCGCCGATGGCGCCGCCGATCTGGCGAACTTCCCCAAATCAGGCGTCGATCGCGTCTTCCTCGATCGCGGCGGCATTGGCCTGGATGAAGGCGAAACGGTGCTCGGGATTCTTGCCCATCAGCCGCTCGACCAGATCGCGCGTTCCCGCCCGTTCCTCATATTCCTGCGGCAGGGTGATGCGGAGCAACTGGCGAGTCTTCTTGTCCATCGTCGTTTCGCGCAATTGCTGGGGGTTCATCTCGCCTAGCCCCTTGAAGCGCGATACTTCGACCTTCTTGCCCTTGAATTCGTTTTCCTCGATCTTCGCGCGCGCCTCATCGTCCATGGCGTAGAGGCTCTTGTTGCCCGCCGTCAGGCGATAGAGTGGCGGCTGCGCAAGATACACCCGGCCTTCCCGCACGATCGGCGCCATTTCCTGGAAGAAGAAGGTCATGAGCAGGGTCGCGATATGCGCGCCATCGACGTCGGCATCGGTCATGATCACGATCTTCTCGTAGCGCAGATTGGCCGCGTCACATTTATCACGCACGCCGCAACCCAAGGCGAGCGTGAGATCGGCGATCTCCTGGTTGGCGCGGATCTTGTCGGCGGTGGCGCTGGCCACGTTCAAGATCTTTCCGCGGATCGGCAGGATCGCCTGCGTCTTACGGTCGCGCGCCTGCTTGGCCGATCCTCCGGCGCTATCGCCCTCGACGATGAAGATCTCGGTGCCTTCGGGATCGTCATTGGCGCAATCGGTGAGTTTGCCGGGCAGGCGGAGCTTGCGGCCCGAGGTCGCGGTCTTGCGCTTCACGTCGCGCTCGGCGCGGCGCTTCAGGCGTTCGTCCATCCGATCGAGGCAGAAGCCGAGCAAGGCGCGCCCGCGCTCCATATTGTCCGACAGGAAATGGTCGAAATGGTCGCGCACCGCATTCTCGACCAGCCGCGCGGCCTCTGGCGAAGTCAGGCGGTCTTTGGTCTGCGATTGGAATTGCGGATCGCGGATGAAGACGGACAGCATCAGTTCGACGTCGGTGACGACGTCTTCCGGCGCCAGATCCTTGGCTTTCTTGTTGCCCACCAGTTCGGCAAAGCCGCGCATGCCCTTGATCAGGGCGGCGCGGAGACCCTGTTCGTGCGTGCCGCCGTCGGGAGTCGGGATGGTATTGCAATAATAGGAATAAGAACCGTCCGAATAGATCGGCCAGGCGACCGCCCATTCGACCGAGCCCTGGCCGTTCGGAAAATCCTGGCGGCCGATGAAAGGTTCAGCGGTCGCGCATTCGCGCTTGCCGAGTTGCTCGCGCAGATGGTCGGCAAGCCCGCCCGGAAACTGGAAGCTGGCCTCGGCTGGGGTGTCGTCGCCGATCAACTCGGGATCGCAGCGCCACCGTATCTCGACGCCGGCGTAAAGATAGGCCTTGGAGCGGGCGAGGCGGTAGAGCCGGGCGGGCTTGAACCGCGCCGTTTCGCCGAAAATCTCCGGATCGGGCGTGAAGGCAACGCTGGTCCCGCGCCGATTGGGGGTGGGCCCCACGATCTCGAGCTTAGAGGTTGCAAGGCCCTTCGCAAAGGTCTGCCGATAGAGCGTGCGGTCGCGCGCGACCTCGATCACCGTGTCGTTCGAGAGCGCGTTGACGACGCTGACGCCGACGCCGTGAAGGCCGCCTGACGTAGCATAAGCCTTGTCGCTGAACTTGCCCCCGGAATGGAGCATCGTCAAAATCACTTCCAGCGCCGACTTTCCCGGATATTTTGGGTGCTCGTCGACCGGCATGCCGCGGCCATTGTCGACGATCGTCAACCGATTGCCGGCGGACAAAGTCACCTCGATCCGGGTGGCATGGCCGGCGACCGCCTCGTCCATCGAATTGTCGAGCACCTCGGCGGCGAGATGGTGCAGCGCGCGTTCGTCGATGCCGCCGATATACATGCCAGGGCGGCGCCGGACGGGTTCGAGCCCCTCCAGCACCTCGATCGACGAGGCGTCGTAATTCTGGGATGCGGATTGTCCGGTGGAAGCGAAAAGGTCGTCGGCCATTGTCGGGCGACACTAGCGACGCCTACCTGCTCTTGTCCACGACAGGCTTGCCGATATGCGCGCGCCGCAGCTCGAATTGGTTCCTCGGCGCGATGTCGATCGCATGCAGGATGGCACCCGCTTCCATCGGGCCGTGCGTTTCCTGGAGTGTGCGGCCGTCCTTGTCGATCAGGATGGCGTGGTAATTGAGCACAGGCACCACGAACCTGCGGCGAAGTTTGTCGGCGCTGTCGCTGGCACCAATCACGGTCATCGGATCGATCTGCACGAGCAAAAGGTCGCGCCTAGCCGCCTCCAGCCCGAGCCGCGCCATGATCGCCCGCTGCGCCGCTAGCCGTGCGTCAGCAAGCGAAGGGCTGAACACGATCAGCACGCGATAATGATCGCGCATCCCGGAGATCGAGCGGACATCGTCCTTGGTGGCCTGGGCCGGGATAGACAGGGAGAGGCCGAGCGTGATGAGGAGAGCGCGGTAAAGCTTCACGGCTGCACCAACGCGCTGCCGTTCATCTCGATCCAAGGGCGTCTCGTCTTAGCCGGCCGTCATGCCGGACTTGTTCCGGCATCCATCCATCATCCCCAAAAATGGAAAGATTTGGGCCGGTGGACCCCGAACGAGTCCGGGGTGGCCGATGCTCAATTACCGAACGCGAGGGCCGCCATAAGGCAGCGGCGGCGGCGGACGGCGGTCGCGGCGTGGCAGCTGCGCCTGATACGCGACCGAGCAATGTTCCAGGCAATAGGGGAAGCCCGGATTTACCGGGCTGCCGCAGAAGTGGAAATCCGGCTCGCCTGGATGGCCGAGCGGCCACTTGCAGATGCGGTCGTTGAGATCGAGCAGGCTCGTCTTGTCGGCGATCTCGGGCGACGGCTTGGCCGGCACCAGGCGGCGCGGCGGAGCCGGCGGGATTGGCGACTGCTGCTCGTGCGGATTCTGGCGCTGGAAGCCGCCGGGGCCGATTGAGCGCACCAGTGGGGCATCCGGAGCAGGCGTGGCGGGAATGGGCGCTGCCGATGCCGCCGGAGCCGGCTTCGGCTCGGCGGGCGCCGGGGCCGGAGCTGCCGCCCGGGGGGCGGGCGCGGGCCTCTCGGCTGCCGCGGGCTTGGCGGCGGGCTCCGCTTCGCTTTCACCCGGCTTCACCGGCGATGGGCGCGATTGAAGGCCCAGGCGATGCGCCTTACCGATCACCGCGTTGCGGCTGACCCCACCCAGCGTTTCGGCGATCTGGCTGGCGGTATGGCCGTTCTGCCACATCTGCCTGAGCTGCTCGATCCGTTCGTCGGTCCACGACATTGGAAAACTTCCTATGGCTTCGAGGCTTGCCGCTCCTCCGCCCGGTGGTTAACCGGGCGACATGAGCAACCCCTCGATCGAAACTAAACGTCCCGCCCCCGGCGAGCCGGTGATCGCGATGATCAACTGGGGAGGACTGCGCGCCCTCTATATCAAGGAGGTGCGCCGTTTCTTCAAGGTGCAACTACAAACTGTTTGGGGCCCGGCATTCTCGGCCTTCCTTTTGCTGCTGGTTTTTTCGATCGCATTCGGCCGCAGCGGCAAGACGGTGATGGGTGTGCCCTTCGCCGATTTCGCGGCCCCGGGGCTGATCGCAATGGCGATGATGCAGAATGCCTTCGCCAATTCGAGCTTCTCACTCCTGGTAGGCAAGATGCAGGGCACGATCGTCGATTATCTGATGCCCCCTTTGTCGGCGGGGGAATTGCTGACGGCCCTGGTCGCGGCGGCCGTCACGCGTGCGGTTCTGATCTGCTTCGCGCTGCTGGTCATCGTCAATTTCTGGCCGGGCCACATCCTGCCGGCAGTACCTTGGGCAGTACTCTATTTTGGGCTGATGGGCGCGGGAATGCTGTCCTTCCTCGGGGTACTGACCTCGATCTGGGCCGAGAAGTTCGATCATAACGCGACGGTCACGAACTTCGTGGTCCAGCCGCTGTCCTTGCTCTCAGGGACCTTTTATTCGATCGAAGGCTTGCACGGAACCTTCCGCGCCTTCAGCCACATAAACCCGTTCTTCTACGTGATTTCCGGCTTCCGCTACGGCTTCCTTGGCACCGCCGACAGCCCGATCCTGACCGGGGTGGTGGTGCTGCTCGCCGTCAACATCGCGCTCGGCGTGCTGTGCTACACGCTGATCCGCAGCGGCTGGAAATTGAAGAATTGAAAGGGCGCGCCCCGGCCGCGTAGTGCGACCGGGGCCGCGAAGGCTCAGCCGAAGCTGGCGAGCGCTTCCTTGATCTTGAGCTTCTGCTTTTTCAACATGGCAACCAGCATCGAATCAGGCGCCGCCCGATGCTCCTCGTCGCGGATTTGCGCGTCCAGACGGGCATGTTTGGCCATCAAAACAGCGGAATGGGAATTCGTCATTCGACTCGCTCCTTCTTCTCTGGTCGGACCACCAAATAAATCACCATTGCGGTCCAATGTCTCGTACTGATTCGCACGATCCGCGGCAAAATCGCACCGGTTCGGCGAGACGGATCGTGATCATTTCGGAGTCATTGCCGCAAAGCTGTCAACGCTGCTTTCCGAAGCAGGGTGAGCATGTGATTCATCCTGTCGGTGGAGGTCGCATAATGCGCCCGGATTAGGTGTCCCCCTTGAGCGGAATCGCGCAAGAGCCTAACGGGATCGGTATAAGCGGGGACGGTTGAGTGATGGACGAGACGGAGATCATTCGGCTGATCGGCGTGCTGCGGCAGGAGCATCGCGATCTCGACGATGCGATCGATGCCCTCATGTTCGCGCCTGCGAGGGATCAACTTCAGGTCGCGCGTCTCAAGAAGCGCAAATTGAAGCTCAAGGACGAGATCGCGGCGCTCGAGGACCAGCTGATCCCCGACATCATCGCCTGACATCCGTCGCTCGCTGTCCTTGGCCGTGACCCGGCTCAGGTCACCCCCAGCATCGCAAGCAGGCGCTTGCGCTGAAGCGCGATCAGCGTGCGGTCGCCGCGGCCCGCAACCTGCAGGTCGGCCGAAATACGGCCATCGTCGAGCATCACGATCCGGTCGGCGAGCGCGAGCGCCTCGTCGATATCGTGCGTAACCAGCAGCACCGCGGGCTGGTGCCGTTGAGAGAGTTGGCGGAGCAATTCGTGCATCTGGATCCGTGTTAATGCATCGAGCGCGCCAAAGGGCTCGTCGGCAAGGAGCAGGGCTGGTTCGCGAACCAGCGCTCTAGCCAATGCGACGCGCTGCTGTTCTCCGCCCGACAATTCGTGCGGCCACGATCGCTCGCGCCCGGCGAGGCCGACCTCCTCCAGTGCCTGGAGTGCTCGGGCGTGCGCGTCGCGCGGCAGGCCCAGCGTTACGTTGTCGAGCACGCGCATCCAGGGGAGCAACCGCGCATCCTGGAAGATCACCGAGAGTCGGGGCGGAAGCGCGATCTCGCCGGTGCCCTCAGCCTCATGATCGATACCCGCAAGCGCGCGCAACAGGGTGCTCTTGCCCGACCCGCTCCGCCCGAGCAGAGCGACGAATTCGCCTGGCGCAATGTCGAGATCGACCCCGTTGAGCACGCCCTTCAGCGTGAAAGTGCGCTTGAGATCGCAAATGCGGACGGCGGCGCTCATCGGCCGAGCGTCCTGCGCCAGCGGAGCAGCCGGCGTTCCGCCCAGCGAACCGCGCTGTCCGTACCGAAGCCCAGCAGGGCATAGACGACGAGGCCGACCAGCATCACGTCGGTCTGTGCGTAGTTGCGGGCGAGCGTGACCATGTAGCCGATGCCGCTGCTGGCATTGAGCTGCTCGACCACGACGAGCGCCAGCCAGGCGGCGGTCGCGCCAAAGCGCAGGCCGAGCAAAAAACCGGGAAGGGCTCCGGGGATCACGATCCGCCGCAGGAATTGCCAGCGGCTGAGGCCCAAGGTCTCGGCGAGCTCGACATAGCGCAGGTCGATCGCGCGCAATGCGCTGTGCGTCTGGATATAGATTGGGAAGAAAGCGGCGACCGCGATGACGGCGACCTTCATCGGCTCGCCGATGCCGAACCACAGGATCATGAAAGGGATGACGGCGAGGATCGGGATGCCGCGCTTCAACTGCACGATCCCGTCGATCACATAGCCGCCGAGCAAGGACAGGCCGGAGAGAAAGGCAAGCAGTACGCCCGCGGTCCCGCCCACCAGCAATCCGCTCGCGGCACGCGCTGCGGAGACGACGAGGTTCGATTGCAGCCGCCCCTCGCGCACCAGGTCGGCGCCGGTCGTGATCGCGGTCCACGGTGCCGGCAGTGTGCGTGGGTCGAGCCACCCGGTCGCGGAGAGCACCGCCCAATAGAGCAGGAGAAGGCCCGGTCCGAGCAGATGACCGTTGCGGCTGGGTATCCCCGGCCCAAGCGGCGTGCGCTGCGCCAGTGGTGCCAGCGAGGGCGGGGCGGGAAGTATGTCTCCGCTGATCGCGTTCATGAGGAATATCCTTTCGCGGCATCGGCGGCGATGGTCTGGAAACGGGGATCGAACAGGTCGGCGGCATTGAGACGCGGCCGCCCTGTCGAGGGTCCGAGAATATCGATCGCGGCCTGTTCGACGTCCCGCGCGCGGGTCCAGTCGGCGGGCACGTTGAGATTGCCGGTGGTGGCGGCGACGATCAGCCGGCCATCGGCGATCGGCAGTCCCTGATGCTGACCATAATAGCCTGCGGCGAATTCCTCCGGGTGGCGGTTGATCCAGGCCTGGGCCCGTCCCCAATAAGCGACGAAGAGCTTGAGCGCGGCGGCCTTGGCTGGATCGGCCAGCGCGGTTTCGGGAACATAGGCGAACACTGCGTCATCGCGGAAGGGCGGGTGTTTGATCAGTCGGGCGCCGTCGCGGCCGAACTTGCGGATATAGCGTTCCGCGACGATGCCCGCGCCGAGCGGTGCCACATCGACCTCGTTGCTGGCGAGCGCGTTGGTATAGACGTCGCCGCCGATGCTGGATGGGAGCTCTACCAAAGTGACGTCGCTCGGCTTGAGGCCCGCCGCCTTGAGCGTCTGCAAGACCACCACCGCCTGCACCTGGCTCGGACTGAAGGCGATGCGCTTGCCCTTGAAGTCGGCGATCGTGCGGATGTTCGCCTTGGGCGAGATGCCGAACACGAATGCCTGGCGGCGCTCCGGATCCGGATAGTCGCGGAAGGCGACGATCCGGACGGGAATGCCGGTCCAGGTGGCATGGATCGGTGGCACCGCCGCACCCAGCCCGACGTCGAGCGCGCCCGCGTGGAGCGCCTCGGTCACGTCCGGGCCGCCGGTGATCTGCGCCCATTCGATCTTGAAGGGCAGCTTCTTGTCCCAGCCCTTATGCTGGAACACCCATTGCGAGACGGGATCGCCCACCCTTAGCACCGTGCCGGGCGGCACATGATCCGGAAGCGGCCGGCTGATATCCAGCCGGCGGTCGGCCGCGCCTCCGCGCCAGACCGGGGCGAAAACCACCAGCAACGCGATCGACACGATCACGAACGCGGCCAGGCCGTAAGGCCCGGCCCGCGAACGAGGCGCGGCCTGCGGCATCAGCCGAGCACGCCGAACAAATCGCCTTCGAGCGGCTTCGAGACGAAGCCGTCCGGACCCCTGGCGAGCTCGCCCGCGACGGTGATGCGCCGGACGGTGCGCGCACCGGTGAAGTGCGAATAATCGATCGGTCCCGCATGGGCGACCGCCTGATTGTCCCACACGACCAGGCTGCCCGGCCGCCAGTGGAAGCGGGTTTGATATTCGGGACGGGTGAGCTCGCCATAGAGCAGGTCGATCAGCGCCTGGCTCTCGCGCTCCTTGAGTCCGATGATGTGGCTCACCGTTCCCGGATTGAGGAACAGCGTTTTCTCACCGGTTTCGGGATGGATACGCACCAGCGGATGCAGTGCGGTGAAGGGCCCGTTGGGCAAACCGTCGCGGCGCGGGCCGCGGCTGATGCTGTCATAGCTGCTGGTGCGGTGTACCGCCTGCAGAGTGTCGATCAGGTCGCGGACTGGCTTGGACAGGCCATTATAGGCCTCGATCAGGTTCGCGAAGATCGTATCGCCACCATAAGGTGGAATTTCCACGCCGTAGAGGATCGAATAGCGATTGGGATTGGCGACAAAGGTGATGTCGATATGCCAACCCTTGAAATCGCGCGGCGGCTGGCGGCCCGGCGGCAGCGTGTCGTTGGCCGTCTTGCGCACGCGATACTCGGTGACCGAGCGTTCCCAGATTTCGGGATGATCCTCCAATCCGTCCGCGATCGGGTGTGCGGGTGTCAGCGGGCCGAAGGCGCGGCCGAATGCCTTCAGCTGATCGTTGCTGAGCTGCTGGTCGCGGAAGAAGATGACGCGCCATTCGTGGAGCGCCTTCTGGATCTCGGCCGCGGTCTGATCGTCGATCCCGCGGGAGAGGTCGACGCCTGAAATTTCCGCGCCGATGACGGGCGTGACCGGCTCGACAATGATGCGCTGATAGGACTGACGCTCTTGTAGCTGTGCTGCACTGCTCATGATGTGCACCTTTCTGGCTGCTGCGGATAAGGATCAGGCGAAAGCGCGTTCGCGCGGAACCAGCTTCAACTGCTCGGGCGGATAGCGGTCGCCGACTACGCTGCCCGCGGGGAAAGCGCTCTCGAGCTCGGCAATGGTCTCGGCGTCGAGCACGATCCCGTTCGCGGCGATATTGTCCTCGAGGTGGGCAATGTGGCGCGTGCCGGGGATGGGCACCACACCTTTGGCCAGTACCCAGGCCAGGCTGACTTGCGCGGGAGTGACGTAAAGCCGTTCAGCGACGTCCTCGACAATGCGCCGCCGCCGCGCGTTGTGCGCGATCGCCTCGGCCTGAAAGCGGGGATGGAGGTTGCGACGATCGTCTGCTTCGGTCGGCAGACTGCCCGCAAGGAAGCCGCGTCCAAGCGGGCTGTACGCAACGAAACCGATACCGAGCTCGCGCACGGTCGGCAGGATTTCCGCCTCGACGTAACGCGTCCACAGCGAATATTCGCTCTGCAGCGCGGCGAGCGGGGCCACCGCATGCGCGCGGCGGATTTGGTCGGCGTCTGCTTCCGACACGCCGATCGCGCCGATCTTGCCCTCCTGCTGAAGCTCGGCAAGCTCGGCCACCGACTGGTTGATCGGCACCAGCGGATCGACGCGGTGGAGATAATAGAGATCGATATGGTCGACCTTGAGGCGGCGCAGGCTGGCCTCGACCGCCTCGCGTGCGCTGATCAATTCGCCCGCCCCACCCCGGCGATGCGTGAACTTGCTGGCGATCGTCAGTCTATCCCGCCGGCCGGCGATGGCACGGCCGAGCAGCCGCTCGTTATGGCCGTCGCCATAGCCGCTCGCGGTATCGAAGAAAGTGATGCCCAAGTCGATCGCCCGGTCGATCGTACGCAGCGATTCCGCATCGTCGGCGCTGCCATAGCTGCTCGACAACCCCATCGCGCCGAAGCCCTGCGCGCCTACTTCGAACGGTCCGATCTTTGCCATGCGACTCTCCTTGGGCGGCTGGCTGCCGCTCGCATGGGATGCCGCCGGACCGCAGGAAGCGGCCACGCAGAAAAACTTCATGCTCGACTAGATTCTATAATTCCCTAGTAGGAAAATAGGAAATTATGAGGCGGCGCCCTGGACCAGTCGGAAGGGGCGATAAATGAAGCACCATGGATTTGCGTATGCGGCGTCGGCTGCGGCACTCAGCGCCGCGCTACTGGCGGGGTCAGCCGGGGCCGAGGATGTGGGGGCGGCAGCCTCGGGCGCGGTTGCCCCTGCCGCTGCCGCCGAAGAGAATGGGGCGGAGAGCGACGTCCTGCTCGGGAGCGCCGAAGTGGTCGTCACCGCACGCCACCAGGTTGAGCGCGCGCAGGATGTGCCGGTCGCGCTTTCGGTGGTCTCGGGCAGCAACCTGGAGCGGACGGGTGCTTATACGATCGCTGACCTGCAGCAGCAGACGCCCAGCCTGACCGCTTATAATAGCAACCCGCGCAACAGCTCGACCGCGATCCGCGGGATCGGCGTTTCCAGTGCGTCCGACGGGCTCGACACGTCAGTTGGCGTCTATGTCGACAATGTCTATCTCGGCCGACCCGGCATGGCGCTTGCGGACCTGGTCGATCTCGACCGGGTGGAGGTGCTGCGTGGACCACAGGGCACCTTGTTCGGACGCAACAGCTCGGCGGGCGTGATCAATATCGCGACACGCGCGCCCAGCTTCGACTTCGGCCTCTATGCCGAGGCGTCGGGCGGCAATTACGGTTACAATCAGGAACGGCTCGCGATCACCGGACCACTGGTGGACGGGTTGCTCGCCTTCCGCGTCACGGGTTTCAGCACGCACCGCAACGGCATCTTGCCCAACCGCAAGACAGGCACGACCGCCAACAGCATCGGCCGCACCGGGGGACGGGTGCAATTGCTCGCGACGCCGACGAACAATTTCAAGCTGCGCTGGATCGCGGATTATTCGCAGGAAGACGACACATGCTGCGTCAGCTCGACCAAACTGGTCCTGCCGGCCAGCCTTAGCCCGACCACGGCACGCACGCTCCAGGCGCTGGCCACGCTCGGCTATGTGCCCGCGCCCGGCCGCTTCACGCGCAACAATGCGCCCCAGCAGATGCGCACCCATCAATGGGGCACGTCGCTTCAGGCCGACTGGGATCTAGGCTTTGCCAACGCCACTTCGGTCACCGCCTATCGCCAATGGTACTTCAATCCGCTGCAGGACAGCGACAACACGCCGCTCGACGTGATTCAGGTCAATGTCGCGACCACGCACTATAAGCAATTCTCACAGGAATTCCGGCTGGCGTCAGGCCCTGGCCGGTTCAACTGGCAGGCGGGCGCCTACTATTTCCACCAGCGCCTGCGGGACCATTATATCCTCAACCAGTTCGGCTATGATGCCTCCGCATTCTACACGACCTATGCGCGGCTCGCGAACCCGAACGCTGCGGCAGTGACGATCGCACCCGGATCGCAATATCTGGACGACGTCGACACGCACACCAACAGCCTCGCTTTCTTCGGCCAGGCCAATTTCGAGATCGCCCCGCGCCTGATCGCCACCGGCGGTATCCGCTATACGCGCGACAAACGCGTGGGTGTCTCGGACACGTCAACCGCAGGCACGCCCAACCCGGCGACCTCGCTGCCTTTCCATTATGACGTGGCTGTGAAGAACAATAATCTGTCCTGGCTCGGCAGCCTGTCGTGGAAGCCGGTCGACGACCTGCTGGCCTATGTCACTTATTCGACCGGTTATAAGGGCGCCGGCCTCAACCTCAATGCGGCTGTCTCGGCGGGCACACCTCTCGTGCTTCAGCCCGAAAAGGCGCGTTCATGGGAAGCGGGCATCAAGCAGCAATGGTTTGGCAACCGGCTCGTGCTGAATCTGGACCTCTATCGCACCAGCCTTTACGGGCTGCAGGCGAATATCGTCCCCAGCAACGGCAACCGCTCCTACCTCGCCAATGTCGGCGACGTGGTGGCCAAGGGCGTGGAAGCGGATGCGACGTGGCGGGTGGCCCCGGTTCTGACACTGACTGCGAACGGCGCCTATAACGATGCCAAATATAGCGATTATCATAATGCGCCTTGCCCGGTCGGCGTGACCGGAACCTGCGACCTCACCGGCGCGCGCGTCTATCAGGCGCCGAAATGGACCGCGAACGCGATCGCCGACGTGCATTTCGAGACCGCGAGCGGGGTGCGGCCCTACGGCATCGCGCGTTACGCCTATCGATCGGGTATGTTCGGCACCGCCGATGACGGCCCCTACACCCGCATACCCGGCTATGGCATCGCGGAATTCCGCGTGGGCGCGGTGTTCAAGCAGGGCAAATATGATCTGTCCGCCTGGGTCGAGAATGCGTTCGACAAGAAATATTATCTGAACCTGTCGACCACCTCGATCGTCGGCGCCTCGCCCTTTGCCTTTGCCGGCCAGCTCGGCGCGCCGCGGACCTATGGCGCGACGCTCCGCGTCATCCTCTGAGCGGC